>Ga0209006_10001470_pt1 | contig 21336 bp, 22 predicted proteins | sample JacPin_JW_Ref_O2_FD_188567 | JGI IMG/M metagenome (GOLD analysis project Ga0209006, IMG submission 188567) | Forest soil microbial communities from Algoma, Ontario, Canada - Jack Pine, Ontario site 1_JW_Ref_O2 (SPAdes) (version 2) | ecosystem: Environmental > Terrestrial > Soil > Boreal... | reverse complement strand
AACCCGATAGTATATTAGCCAGAGTGGTCTTGCCGGAGCCGTTCGGCCCGACAATCAACACTCGTTCGCCATGCGCCAAATCGATCGAAAATCCGGCGAGAACATCGCTGCCTCCGTACGAATAGGCCACCTTGGTCACCGAAAGACGGGGGCCTGGTAAATAGTAGGGTGCAGCCGAACTGCTGGTCAGGAATTCGACCACGCGCTGCATGGTGACACCGTAACCGTGCAGATCCGCCGACTGGCTGAACATATCCATCAATGTCGTCGCCGATCGCCAGAACGAGTTCATGAACGCCAGATACGCGCCAAAGGTCATCTCGTGCCGGAAGACGAAGAGCGCTCCTACGAACAGCGAACAGAAATCCGAGACAACCATGGTCAGGTCGCCCGCGCCCTGGAGCATGCGCATAACCCGGTATTTCTTGTAGCCGGAGCTTAGAACATTCTCCATCCCCGCATCGAACGAGGTGAGAGTCCTTGGAAGCAAGCTGAAATTTTTAATTACTTTGAACGCGCTCAAAGACTTGCTGAGGGACGACACGACCCCAGCTTCCTGATCCCGCTCGAGCGACGTGAATTCCCTTATCTTCTTGCCTACGACGGTACTGACAATTGACGATACAGGAATGATGGCGCACAAAATCAGGAATGCCTTCCACGAGATAAAAATCAGCACTGATGTCAGTGCGATCAGGCGGGTCAATTGGTTCGCCATCAGTCGAACCAAAGCCAGCATTGGCACCACGCCTTCCTTCACGTCTCCGCGGATGCGGGTGATGTAGTACCCGTGCCCCTCGCGCAGAATATCGCGATAGTCCTTCTGGTAATAGGCTCGCAGCATATCGCGACTGATGCGGCGCACAATTTTGTTCTCGAGCGCGAGCTGCCAGAGCGACACTCCGTAGCCGGATATATTCGCGAAAAGACCCAGTGCCAGGTAGCCGAGGATTAAGCCCACAAATTGATGAAAATTGCCCCGGCTGGCCGCCTGATCGAAGATCGCTTTCGTCAGAAGCGGGTGTAAAACGCCTTCGATGCCGCAGAGCATTGACGAAGCGATCACCACCATCGCGAATTCGAGGCGATCTTCCTCAAGAAGAAAAAGAAAGGATCGCAACAACGAGCGCTTACGACGATTAGTATTTCCTGTCGGCATTTGCTGTCCTCATGCAGCCCGCTTCCGATTACGCGGCCCGGTCTTCGCTGAATCGTTAGGTGTTTAAGATACCGTTTGCGCAGCGGAGGCGCCGACGCAAGCGAAATCTTGCGGCCGCTCATCCCCGTCCAGTTCGTCGAGCATGAAGTCGGCTTTGGTCAAGTGGTTCATGCGGTAAAGCGTTCGCATCACGCCGGCAACTCCGGTCGCGTAGTCGCACGACACCCGGAATAAGTTGTCGCCAGGAGTCGCGTAGCCATGAGCCTGCTTGATCAAATACAAGTCACGAAGCCCGGATATCGGACGCCTTGCCATTTCGAGGTATTTGGGATCCCCCGAATACAGGTGAGCATCGACAAGAACATCCACAAAGCCGCTCAGCCCATACAACAGACCAGCGAACCCGGAGTATTTGCGATGCACGTCGGCAAGAATGCGGTCCACATCGTCCCATATTCCGTATCGTATCGCCACCTTTGCGATTCCGGCGCTGCCTTCCTCAATATATTGCTCATACATGACGCGGTCGCCTGGTGTTCTTGGAAACGACACCACGCCCGGCTCAATCTCGTAGCCGTGCGCCAGATCGTATTGCAATGCTTTGCGTCCGAGACTGCTCCAGTCACCCACACCCAGTATCTGCGACAGGCGCAGGAAGAATAGCGCAACGCCGCTCTGCCCATAACCAAGGCCTAGATGAATCGTGCCGTCATCCTCCCAATAGATGCCGTTGCTATCGAGTTTCGCCTTCCGTGCCAGCGTTTCAGCCAGGTTTTGCGCGGTAATCAGGTATTTCGCCTCCCCCGTCTGACGATATGAAACAAGGTTGCACAAACCTATACCGGCCATGCCGTAATAAAAAGAGTGGTGGAGCGGTACCAGCGGACTAGCGTTGGCATACGCCATGAATTGTTCGGCCTGCGCCGTGTCTCCCAACCCGAAAAGCGCCAGCGCGATCCCGGAAGCACCGGTAAGAATGCCGGGAGCCAGATCCGGCTCCTTAATCTGCCCGATCTCCCGCGCGAATCGCTCCAATGCCGGTTGTGGAACCTCGAAGCCGCATTTCACGAGCGAGTAAATGACCCCGGCGGACCCAAGCCCGAGTCCAATCGAATTCGTAAAGAGCGCAAATGGGTCCGATGGAAAGAGCGTGTACTTTTCATCGGTACGATAGTTATGCAAGAGAAACTGTGCCAGACCTTGATAATCTTGTGGCGAGGTGTCCTGCCGGCAGCCCGCCGTGGATAATGGCGTTTCGAACGTAACGGGCATTTCAAGCAGTTCGCATGCACGATCACAGGCCATTGTGCCTGTGGCCAGCCCCGAAATGATTTCGCGTAGGCGCGTCCCCGACCAGCCGATGTCCGACAGAATCGTTGGCAACACGGCGGTGAACAGGTCCTCGCGCAACTCCGAGAGGATAACGATCGGAAACATGCCGTATAGCATCAGTGCCGCTATCGCATACATATCGTCGCCATAGCCGCGTTTGTCCTCCCGGATGCTGTTCAAGCCGCGGAAGCCGGGGGTATAAATATCGCTCGGATCATCGATCACAGGACGGTAAGCCGCTTCAAAATCGATAATCCTCGCCGTGTAGGTGCTTTTGTCGACCAAAATATTCACAGCGGAGAGATCTCCGATCACAACCCCTTGCTGATGGATACGCTCGATGCCCTTCAATAGACTGACAAAGATGCTCTTGAAGATATTATAGAAACTTTCCGCGTCCGAAACCCCGGGATTAACCTTCAGAACCGGGCTATTGATCAGCATAACTTCCCTGATGTCCGTCGCATCGAAGTACTCTTCGACTAAGTAGAAGTTTTCCCAGTCACTAAAGGTGTGGATCGGCATTGGCGCGATACCCTGGCTGCCGATAACATCAAGCATCTGATACTCCCGTTTGAGCCGAAAGATGGCATCGTGGCCGTGCCGGTCGATTTCGATGAACGGCCGAGCCTCCTTGACAACCACTTCTTTCGCACTCGCCTGATCGACCGCTAGATACACCCCACCCGTATTTGAGAACGAGAGAGCGCGCTTGATCGCGAAGCGTCCGTGGTCGAGGGTCATTTCGGCCTGCTCTTCTTCCTGTTGTTCCTCCTGCGGGAATGGATCTGTTACCCACGCGGGCATCTGAAAGTAGGGGCTCCGAACATCGGGAATCTGCTCTCCGTAGGGCGATGTCAACACAGGCTGCTGGACTCCCGTGAAATCCTGGCGATAGGCCTGTAGGATTCCTCCGTAGCGATAGTAAAGGCATCGGCAGTCCTTGTATCTTTTATCGGATAGAATGTAGGAACCGCATTCGCTGCGGACAACCGCATAGATCCGATCGATAATCAATACAAACTCCTCTTCCGAACAAGGATACAGAGTCAGGAATTTTCCCGATCCGCCACGGTCCCACCTTTTTGAGGCCATCATGATCAAAGTACCCGTGTCGTTAGCAAACTTGAACGGCACCTCGTGGACGAGCGCGATGGGCGCCACCCTACCCAATATTTGAAGGCAGTTTGCATCGGTAGCCGAGACATGTATCTTCCAACCTTGCTCCGGAAGTGGCTTGTCTGCGCGCGACAGAGGTCGCACATGGGACCAGACGCCGTCCCGAAATATTCCCCATTTTGTCGACTTGTCATGCAACAGTCCTTCAACGAGCGACCTGAATTCGTTCGATGGAGCGTAGTGCCGATCGTACGGCTCGTAAAATAGATCGTCGACGAGAATGTAGAACATCTTGTTAACGTGACGGGCATCCCGAAGATACTCAACTCGATGCATTACGCACTCTCCTGCGCAGATATGAAGAAGGCAGTGAACTGCTGTTCAGGCGTCGCTCACTGCCCTCGGTTAGGCGAATGACTTAGTTAGAGGGGGGCTTTTGTGTTTTGCAGCAGTCGCTGGTGCTGCTACCGCTGCTGATGATAGCAACGCTGCCTGTGAACGGAACATTCAGGCGCTGCAGAGTCAGAATGCGATTCATTAGTCTCACCTCCTTTCCCTGGTAAGTTACGACCTAAAGTGTTTCGGACTCATTGAAGTCTCACCAAGTGCGCGACCGACTAGGTCTCGCCCACAATCTCGCGAGTGTGTGGCACACGGATATTTAACTCGACGACGGGAGGAGCCGTTAAAAGCGCGCTACGGCTTCGACAAAATGAGTCACAGCGCTTAACATCCTCCCGCATATTTATTCCTTGCCATTGATGGAGGCCAAGATTAAGACGTAACCCCTGTCAAACTCCCATTGCGTCGACTTGGCATGCAACAGTCTTTCAACCAGCGAACCGAATTCCTTCGATGGAGCGTAATGTTGATCGTGCGGATCAAAAAATAGATCGTCCGCGAGGAGGTTAAACATCCTGTTAACACGACGCACATCTCGAAGGCACTGAACTCGATTCATTACGTACTCTCCTGCAAACACGGAGAAGGCAGCGAACTGCGGTTCAGGCGTCGCTCGCTGCCCTCTGAGGTCGGCTGCTTAGGGCTTTTTGCAACAGTCGCTGGTGCTGCTACCACTGCTGATGATCACGACGCTGCTTGTGAACGGAACATTCAGGCGCTGGAGAGTCAGAACGCGATTCATTAGTCTCACCTCCTTTCGCTAAGTAAGTTACCAACGTAAAGTTTGTCGGACTGATCAGAACCCTTCCACATTGGCATCCGATTCCGCGGCAACAGCCACGATGTGGTACAGCCTTCCGTTTCCGCCGTCACGTTTAGCTCAAATGTCCTCTGCCCCTGTTGAGCCATGGCAGAGCCGGCTATGAGTGGGAACATGAGGAAAATAAAACATACTTGCAGGAGCGCCTTTGTCACCGCATTGCTTTTCTGGAATCGCGTTGTTGCCCGCTCTGAATGCGGATGTGCTTCCGAACACCGCGGCAGTATCTCCCGAACGAATTGGCAACCCTCAATCACGGCGTCAGTTTGCTACAGAGCCGGACCCTGCGCATTGATGGTCGTCAGGGTTAAGGCTTGATATAACCGGGTCTTGCCCAATGATGGAAGTCAGAGTTAGGGCTTGACATAGCCGAAGTTTGCCCATTGATCGACATTTGGGATAAGTGTTGATATTTGTTAACCATCTGAATGCGACGCACGCACGCAGGAACTGTTTTACCAAGTCAAGACATGGGTAAATGTGAAGGGATTGATGTGCGGCAGGCGAGCCGCAACTCGAACGTGACGTAGGAGATACCTAACGCGCTAGCCATGGCATTTGTCGCGGCCATCAATGCTGTCCGTCGTTGTTTCGGAGCTTGGGGAAGGTTTTTTCACACTGTTAGCACTAATGCTCTACAATGAAGGTTAGCAAGTTGGTGAGAGTATGAGTTCCGTAGGCTGCCAATTCTGCACCACCCACGCGGGTCGCTCTCTCGCCATGCCGGAGCCATTCTGGGGAGAATTGGTGCAAGCGGCCCGAACCGTTAGCTTTCGCAAAGGAAATACCCTTTATCATCAGGGCTTTCCGGCGGAGGGAATATTTCTCCTCAGCCAGGGAAGCATGAAGTTAACGACGGTGAGCGAAGCCGGCATCGAACGTATATCGGCGTTTGTAATGTGTGGAGAGCTGTTTGGCGTCGATTGTCTGTTGGCGCAGCCTATTCGCTGTCAGTCGGCCGTAGCACGCGAGCGCTCGCAAGCATTGTTTGTCAGCACTGCTCAATTTCACAAAGCCCTCCACACCAAGCCGGACTTGCTTTGGAAGTTTGCTCTAATGCTCAACAATATGCTTCTTCGTGCTACCCAGGACAAACTGTCCATCACTGGCTCACGTATACAAGCGCGGATCGAAAGCGTGCTGATTGATTTGGCGGGAAGGTCCAAACTGGCCCTCTCTGGCTCACCCGTACATCGGCGTCTCGAAAGCGTTCTGCTGGATTTAACGGAAAAGGCCAAAGGCTCGGCGATTGCCTGGAAGCCTGCGTTTGCCACCGTCACACAGCGTGAATTGGGTGAGTTGCTCGGAGTGCCGGAAGAGACGATATCCCGTGAGATCCGGGGGATGAAACGTTCCACAGGAGTGCGTTGTTAATAAACCGTTGTGAAGGTTAGGTGAATTACTCGCTGAGTGCTGTCTTTGTTGCGGCACTGGCTGCCGCTGCTACCACTACTGATGACGGCAACGCTACCTGTTGAGGCACATTCAGGCAGAATTAGAAATCTAGAAGTCGCGACAACTACCCCAAGACATCTACTTGTCTAGATATCGTTTTCGCACTGGTTCCTAAGAACGACTTCCATAGAAAAACGGGACACCCGAGTAGAAATCTAGACGACGCGATATCTAGCGGAAGAACTCTAGAAAAGTAGAAGTCTACCGGAGTGGTAGGGGAAAAGTTTGGCTTGCCGTCCTCAAGAGAATCGGCTAAAGCGTTAGGTGTCTAGACTTCGTGACATCTAGCGGAAGAAGTCCGATGCTCACCTGTTGCGTAGTCGATCCTGTGAGCTTTCCCGCAAATCCGCAAGCCCAGTTTCGTCTCCCAAAAGTTGAGACTCGGTGCTACCCGGAGTTGCGGGACTCGGACGGCGGTTTGTTACTTTCTTGTTATCAAAGTGCTATTACTCAATGTGACTAGTGGGCCATTCCATGCGAGCTGTAAACTGACGTACCATCTGAACGGTAAAGGCTGGCGGTAAGCGTTTAGTTGCGTCACCTTATCGGAAGGCCGTAGTTCCTCCCCTCGTTGTCGAGCCTGAAACGAAAATTCGTCGAGATTATGGTCTCCATCGGCGAGCCGGCAATATGAAGAAATTGTTGTGGCCACATCACTGTCACACTGTGAGCGAAAAGACGCCCAGACGGCATAGCGCGCAGCGCGGGCAAGCCGTGTTGTTGGTGGCTGTCTCCCTATCAGCTTTGATTGGCCTAGCCGCGTTGGCCATCGACGTGGCGACACTCTACGTGGCGCGTAGCGAGGCGGAAAAAACCGCTGATCAGGCGGCTCTGGCTGGGGCAAAAGCTTTTGTGAGTTCCGGTTTTACTTCCGGAGGCCTGGGCGATTGGACCGACGGCGGCGTGCAGAGCACGGCCTGCAACGGAGCGTCGGGCCTGGCGGACTTGCAGGCGCAGGCGGTAGCCAAACTGAACCCGATTGCCGGGGCGCCGGCGACCACCGTAGCCACAGCTTGCGACTTCACCAATCCAGAGGATCCGCAGATCACGGTGACGGTACAGCGAACCGGCTTGCCAAATTTCTTCAGCCGAATCTGGAGTCCGGCGGCTGGTCAGGTGACAGCGGTCTCCAAGGCGGAAGCGTTCAATCCCTCGGGCAGCACAACGCAGATCGCGGTGGCGAACGTGAAGCCCTGGCTGGTAGCCAATTGCGACACGACTCGCCCGGCTATTAGCATCACGGCAGGCGGCAATCCGGCGTGCCCTGGTCTGCTTCCGCTGACCGGGCGTCCTTATCTTCTCAACCCGTCGGCTAGCTATGCCATTGTCAACAACGGCGCATTCACAGGCTCGCAGGTGAGTTATACCCAACTCCTCTCAATTGGCAGCACCCTCCTGAATGGGTACGTCAATCTCAACGTGCCGATCAGCCCGTCCTCCGTGTCGTGTCCCTCTACATCTGCCGTATCGTGTGGCGGCTTGTCTGCGGGAAGTCCCGGGTTCACTGAAGCGGTGGCGTGCGGAAATTCAGCGCAGTTGAGCTGCGGGCTGGCTAGTGCTCAAGGCGTAACAATGTCGATCCTCACCCCCATACAGAGCACCAACCCCGCGCTGTGCTTGACTCATGCGAGTGATTATGGCTTGGGGAACGGCCAAGATGTGATTACTCCGGGTTCGCCCTCAACCCAAACAGCAGCGACGATCGCAGCCGGCTATAACAATCCGGATTACGCAAACCTAAGCGCAACTCCTAATGTGAGCCGCAGTGACTCCGTGGTTACGGTTCCCATCTGGGATGGTCAAGTTCTGTGCGTAGGATGCGACCCCGTTATCGTTGGATTCATGCAACTGGCAATCACCCAAGTGCCAACACCCGTGCTGACGACTGGCACTTTGGAAGGCGTGATCCTCAATGTTGCCGGCTGTGGTTCAGCCACGGGCACCGCAGTTGCGGGCGGCGGCACTTCGCCGATTCCGGTGCGACTGGTGCGCTAGCAGAAAGATCGGTGGCAAAAATGGCCGATAGGAACACAGCGAGTGATCAAGAACGTTCGAAGGGAAGTGGACGCGCAACCATGACAAGGCTGCGAAAACTCGCGCTGGGACAGCTCGCGGACCCGCGCGGATCGCAGATCCTGGAGTTGGCTGTCTGTCTGCCGCTGCTGACGATGTTCATGATTGGGGTGATTGATTTTTCGGGCGCGCTGAGCCTGAAACATAGGCTGGCCCTGGCGGTCGCGCAGGCGGCGCGGTTGGGTTCGACTCAGCCCTATGCCGACGTGACCAATGCCGACCCGGCATCCACGGAAGCGATCCGCGCGGCGGTGGACAGCTACCTGGTGTCGGCGAAGGTCAATGACTGCGGTCTGGCAACGGCAGCGGCATCGCCGCCGGTCACATTGGTGTGGACCTACACTGGTAACACCAACTGCCCGGCCAACTTGACGCTGACTATTGACCGAGGCATGACGTTCCAGACATCCGGAACGCCTGCGGTAACAGTGCAGGGCATCCACGTAAGCATCAGTTATCCCTATGCGTGGCGCTATGGCCGCGTGGTGCAACTTCTGATGAACGGGTCGGGGTGGCAGGGAGTCACAAACATCAACGCTGACGCGGTGGCCCAGAATCTGGACTAGGAACTTGATTAGGAAAGGTAACGGTTAACGATGACGGCCAGGAGATTCGCGATTAAGGAGCTTGTGGCCCGCGCGCCAAAAGCCTGCGTCGGAGAATCGGGATCGCAGGTGGCGGAGGCGGCGTTCGTTTTGCCGATCCTGTTTCTCGTTCTCTTCGGAATTGTGTGGTCTACTCTGGCCTTGAGTTCGGCGTCCACTCTGCAGAGGGCGGCAAAGCAGGGAGTCGTCGCCGCCACGCGCGCCACCTGCGCTTCCTGCGGAGATGCCTTTCAGAGCAATACGCAGGTGGTCCAGAGTATCGAGTCCGTGCTGAACGCCGCTCACATGGACGGGACGAACCTGGTATCGAATTCTCCAGCGTTCGCCTGCAACCCCACGCCTGCCCCTGTCTGCTCGACCGTGCAGGGAGTTGAGATCTGCAACGGGGTGCCCTTGACTTGCGGGTCCGCAGCCTGCCAGGTACCGCCGCAGAATTGCGGTAGCCAGCCCGCACTCGGAATGCGCGTCAGTTTTGGATATAAGTTCAACTCCCCCGTCCCGATCGGCAGCTGGCAGTCGATCACCTTGCGAGCGAGCGCCCAGGCGCAACAAGAAAATTGATGAGAAGGTGAGGAAAGCGGGTTAGATAGCTGGGGCTGTTGTATGCGTGAGAGAACGCAAAGGGAGGTCGCATTGTGCACGATACGCGGGATTTTCTGACTACGATTAGCGTCTACGTTCCGGGCGAGCCGGTCGCTGTGAACACTTACGAGAATGTGCGCGAGTTCACACTCGTAGCCGAGAGCCGCGTCAGCTTTGTTCTGGAGGACGGAAGGAGCATTATCACGACTCTGCCGTTCTTTATCGAGCGCAGGCCGGCAAAATAAGCGTGGGACCATGAGTGAAATGATTCCATAACAATGTCGGCTCCGTGGTCCGAGTAAACTTTGGAGGCGCAAACCAACCAAAGGGCTCGATGAGCAGCGTTAACTGTTGCTATCAGGCCATTGCACTCAGAACCCCCGATCCGGTTCCTCGAAATCGCAATCGCAGGATATAAGCTGACCGCCGCACACGGGGCATTCCTCAACGTCGCAACTGGGAACATGGAACTCGTCCTTTAGAACTCGACAGTCATGGCACGGAACCCTATCTGCGTGCCAGTCATCTTGTTCGTTTCCGTAAGGAACACGAGGGATGGGATTGCCGTTCAGCGTCAGCGACAGGACACGCTGGGCCGCTTGGATTTTCTCCGGCCACCCTTCGATCATCGGCACACCACGATACAGAATCCGTTTAGGTTCGTTCACGGCAGCATGGTATAGGGCCAGTTAGGCTTGACTGTTGTAAATCAGGCCTTTTCGCAAGTTTGCCCCGTCTCTTCGCCCTTCAGCGGGGTTTAGAGCGCTGTGGCGATTCTTCATCCACTATTCGCAGTACGCGGCCTATTCCTCATCCTTCACCCGGACCTCTTTCATTTCCTTAATTTCCGTGATCACGATTGCATGAGTTCCGGTTCGCTCAAACACAATCCCGCTCGCCCGCACGTACTTGCCGACAAACGGCATGAGTACCTGCCGCTGATCCGTATCGGACATCTGGCAGAGATGGGGAAATACAGCCGATCATCTTTGGTCAGAATTACGAGCGGCGAGCCACCCTTCACGCAATCCTGTACGCATTTGCTGCCCATGCTCGTCGCATGGTTATCAAGATTCTGAATTGGGCAGGCAACATCCCGAACCAGCCCTTCTATCGTTTCATTGGAAACATTCGCCCGGGCGCCGGCCATGTCCGTGGTCTGTGGAGACTGAGACGCCGCCAAAAGAATCCCGCAGCACGCAAGCAGGCCAATCTTCATCGGTCGGATCATCGGTCGCTCCTTTTCATTGCGCATTATTCTTTCCGCAGTTATGCGTTTAATGAAGGGTCTAATCATTGCACAATTGGGACGTGGTACGGATTCAATCTCTGTTAACAGACGATCACACGTTTTGACCACTGGTCATTGAGCGCTATGGCTATGTTTCGTCAACTGATCCTTTTGAGGCCCCGCCAACCTCACCGCTTTCATTGGCTTGCCCGTTTCGCAGACTCAAGACTCGCGCCGATGATCGGCTAAACCATCTCGCACAACCGCAATGTCAATAAGTGGGCCGCAGCGGGATGGGACTGACCTACAGGAAAGACGGGGAGGCCGCCTGCACCGGAAATAGGGGCATTTCAGCCAACTGAGATCTGAGAACCCAGGGGCGCTGGCGGATACTATTTGATTGCGAAGAGGAGCTTTACCCGGTCTTGCGGGGAAATTCGGCTCGCATATCCGACCGCGCCTGGAGTGGCGGCCACGTAATCGAGGAGGGCCGATTCAGAATCGAATGCCTTGGGCATGGCGCCCTGTCCTGCGAATACCACCTTGCGCCATTGCGAGCGGAATTCCTCAGGATCCTCTCCGACATAGTTTTTCAAAGAGACCTCGTGCGCTGGTCCGCCCTTTAAGGTCACCGGTACGGCATGGGAACCGTCAGAGAATCTGGTCTTGGTTCCCAGAAAGATGGCGCGCAAGTCGGCATTCGTGATTTGAAAAATCTGCACTCCCTTGTTCGCCGACCAACACTACATCCTGCGCCCGAGCCGCAGACCATGAGCCAAGCGATACTAACAACAGCAGCATTAGGCAATGAGCTTTCCTCATAGATCCACCTCCCGAAACGCGTAGGCGAGTTAAAAGGTGAAACCGATCTTGGCGGCTAACATTTTTGAGTCCGTAGCCGGGCCATTTGGGTTTGTGTCGCTGTAGTACCCAAGCGCAGTTCCGTGAAGGAAGTGGCCTTCGATCTTGGCGTAAAAGTACGGGTTAAAGTCGTATCGACTGCTTACCACCCAGTCTTTCGAGTAATTTGCCGGCTGGGTTGTGTCCGCTGCCTTGTTGACGTAGTGGCTGTAGTAGCTACCTACCTGAAAATTCTTGCGAAGCCGATAACTTCCCATTGCGAACCAGGAGCGCCCATCCACGACAAATGGAATCACGGCCGACCCAATCGTAAGGGTCGCATTGACCGGTTCCCGGTCGTATTCCCCCGCGAGGTAGACCTTTCCCCGGCTGAACTGGGCGTACATTGACGGGGTAACAAGAGGCGGTGAATGTACGCTACCCGTAGGCGCCGTCCCGTCTATGGCTTGGCTATCTTCGCTGGAGCCGAGGATCAGTCCTCTGAGGGGTGTTTCCCATTGTAGGTCACCCCCGTAGGTCTTGCCTCCGAGAGAGTTCGTAAAGACGAGTCCGATGTTTGCGAACTGTTTAATGTATCCGTCATTCAAATCCAGGGTGGACTGTCCCGCGTATACGTTGTAGTGTAGCGTTCCGGCCCGTTTCCTAAGAGGGAGACCGCCGTAAATGTCGCCTCCCACGTGCGCCAGGTAGAAGCTCTTGTGGTCAGCAGGGTAAGAGCCCTGAGGCAAGAGGATCCAGAGGAATACCGCGTCGATATCCTGGGAATCGTTGAACAGGCCCCAGACCGTCTTGACCTTGCCGGCCCGAAATCCAAAATGGTCGTTGACTTTGTAGTCTCCCGAGGCCCAATCGATTAAGACGTTCGAGCCGCCAAACTCTCCCAGCTGATACATGTGCAACTGGATACCAACTCGCAGGTTATCGGAAATAGGATCAGAGATGTTCACGGCAGCATCCGTCCACTGCAGGCTGCCATCGCTCGATTTCATGGACAAATAGTTGTTGTTGGAACTGAACACGAACCCCTGGCTGACATAGGCGTGGACCACAATTCCACTTAAGTCCTGGGCGTACAAACATCCCCGGCAGATACAGACAGGAGGAAGACGAACCGGCACCTACGTCTTGAAACAGAGCCGCTGCCTCGTACCTGCCCCTCATGTATCGGTGGCTCTTGTCGGCAGGACGCGGCGTTGCATCCGAGTGTCAGAACCTTGGGCTGCGGATCATCGGGACGTTGGTCGGAATCGTAGCCTCGCCCTTCGATGATCATGCGCGACTCTCTGAAAGCAGGTGGCGCAGTATCTCCCTAAACTGCACCATCAGAGGAAAACAGCGGACGAGGGGGGATGGCCGCGTGAATTCCTTTAACCGTCCTACTCACGCGAACAGCTTACAATCAGGGCATATCTTGGAAGTGATCACAATTGCACAGAGTCTGAAATTAAGCGGGCAGTTTCCCGATACGGGAACGAGTTGCAGAAGATCTCATGGTATTGACCGCATTGATGACAATCGCCATCTTAACTGTCGAGAACTGGGCGATAGCGCTCGTTGAGGGTTTCGGACTGAAATCGCGATGTTTCGCCAACGCAGCGAATTCCGAGATGACGCCATGGCTCACCCAAGCGCCAGATTCATGTTGCTGATCGCCTCGTCAATCTCTTGCCTGTTCTTGAAGCCGATCGTTGCGCAATCCGCTCCCGCGTTCTGGAACGCGAACCGCATTGCTTTCACACGATCGTCATGACTGTGCTCGAACTGGCCGCCGCCGCAGAGCTTCATGCCGATCACACCCAGCCCCTCCTTCTTCAACTGCTGGATGTGATGGACCACTTCGCTCACGTTGTCCGGATGGTTGGTATCTTCAGAGGTCGGGCCGTCCATGCGTGCGCCGCTGTGGTTGATGCGGATCAATCCCACGTCAAGCCAGTTTGTGCCCGGCATCTGGCGCAGTGCCGGCAGCCCGTGCACGGAGGCGCCATGCGTGCGAATGATCTTTCTCTGTTGCGCCTCAAGGATCCCGTCCTGCCAACGTTTCGTAGTTTCCGGCCAGTCGGCCGAGTGCTGCCAATGCAGCAGCATGATGTCAAAGTACTCCGTCTGTGAGGTGCGCCGCAGTTCGTCGAACTTGGCCTGCGGGTCGATCCCCTGGTGGAAGGTAGTCACCTTGCTCATGAGCTGATAGCTGTCTCGCGGCAAGCCTTTCAGCGCCTCTCCCAGCATTCCCGGCGTCTCGTAGGCCTCAGCGGTCTCGAAGAAGCGGATACCGCGATCGTAGGCATAGCGCACCAGCCGCGTGAACTCCTGCTGCCCCAGCGCGGCCTGTACCGCGCCGCTGTTCGTCCCGGTTCCGAAAGCCAGCCTTGTCGCCTCCACTTTTGAGCGGCCAAGCATGACGGTATCGGCCGCGGTGCGTTTGGCGGCGGCCAGCGGAAGAATTCCTGTGGTCGCCATGGCTCCAGCGGCCAGACCTGTTTTGAGGAAATCGCGCCGTGTGATTGAACTCATCTTGACCTCCGTTTGGCTCAAGCGGGTGGGCGAGCCGTATCCGTGAATGTTAGCATGCACGCCGCGGCAATCGGGGCGCAATATACTTCTTTGCAATGGACCGTGCAACCGCATTGCCCGGTCAATGAGTGTAATCGCGATTTATCGCCAGGGTGTACAGCGATAGCCCATAAAGACTCCCTTGGACGACATCTCTTTTCTGATGCGGACGGGTTTGGGACAAATCTCCACCGCGTCATGGCTATTGTCCAGAATTTCTATACCAGGAGACGGCCCCCATCCGAGACTATCAAACGCGACGCTATATACGTTGCCTGAACCATCGCCAGCGAATCCGTCAGACAAAAACGAGTCCATGCCTGCACCGTCCAGGCGTACAAAGAAGGCTCGTTTTCTTGAGATCGCTTGACGCGCACATCTGAGACTGGCCTTTGGGTCGCCATTGAGTTTCACCCTTCCGCAGTCCAAAGCATCATTGCCGGCGATGCGCCGCATCCTACGATCCATTAGGGTGCCGAGATATTCATCGGAGCATTCACACATGGCCGGAGTAGTGATTGTAAGGATCTCGTCAGACTGAGATACGGTCGTAGTCGGAGGCTTGTCGGGCGGAACCTGTTCTTCCAAACAACAACTCGAGTCAGCGGGTTTCTGTCCTGGAATTTGAAAGGAATATGTAAATGTCCTTTCGACCAGTCCTGATCCATCGCAGTGTTCACAGTCGAAATGCGACTGCCTCGCACTGTCCAGCGCAGCCTGCCGCAACGTCGGAGGTCCATCAATTAAGGTGACAGAGTTAATGCTTCCATCTGAATGAATTGAAACTTTAAGATGGACATCGCCGATAATGAGGAACTGTCGGGCCAGCGGTGGATAATTGGGCGGAAACAACTTACTCAAAACTACCTGCCCCTTAGTCTCTTGGCGTTTGGCTTCGCCTTGAGCGATGAGGTTGCGGGGGACCAAAAACAATCCCACGATATTGGCGAGAACCAGAACGATGCCACGCCTACGGAAGTTGATTTCCATGAGACGCATTATAGGACTGGAAAAATCCAACTTCTGTTAACTGGCAATGGCGCTCATTGAGCGGTTTTGAGCGGAGCGGCGATGTTACGCCGGCTTGCCCCATTCCTTGATGTGCGCCATTCTTACTGCTCTATCGTCGTTCCCAACCCTGCATAGAAATAGTTCTCCCCATACGCCTTTTTCAATCGCGCAAATGCCGGCTCACCTGTGCAATGTCCCGGCGCAATCTTCTGCACCTTCCACTTCGTCTTTAAATTCTCCACCAGCACATCGATCTCTTCCACCGGCGTGGTCACCAGGTGCAATCCCCCAAACACAATTTCCGTCCTCGGATCCACCGCGCTTGCCGCTTCTAAAAATCGCTTCGATCCCCGCGTGCAAGCACCCGTCCACCAGCATGAATCCCCTTCGCCTCATCATCGCATTGTGATCGCATTGCATTCGCATGATGGACTCGCGGAAACCGGACTGCTCGGATGCCCTCCAGAGAAAAGGGCTGCAAAGCTTGCTACCAACAACTAGTAGAATGCTTTCTCCGGTCCGGTTTCAGAGCAAGAATCGCGAAATACGGGCGTTGTTCGTTGCGACGCTTTCATCCTGTGCGCGAACCGACGGCACGAATAACGAAAACAGAAGACCCATGGCGATAAACCGCCTCATGCCACTTCCCCTGGAGTGATATCGCTGCTTGTGTTTTTCTCCGCTACTTGTTGCACAAGACTAATCTGATTCGGTTCACGATTCTTCTTTTCTAGCCAGCCTAAGGTCCCACGCACGAAAAAGACGTTGAGGAGGATGGAAACCAGCGAAGCGGCGATCACTGCGGTGAAAACATTTTCGTTCACCATTCCAGCTGATCGCGCCACTTGCACCACGACGAATGAGAGTTCGCCAATCTGGGTCAATCCTGCTGCCACTGCAAGCGCGCTTCCAACCGGATAACGGAAGAGTCGCACGATCGCCATCCACACCAGAAACTTCCCACCGACGATCAGCAGAAGCATGACGCCCAGTAAGGGCAGGTTGTTGAAGAGAAGTTTGGGATCGATCAGGCTGCCGAGCGAAACGAAAAACAGGGCCACGAACGCGTCGCGAAGGGGAATAAGCTGGGTGTGAGCGTCGTGAAGATCGTCCAGCCCGCTGATCGATAGTCCTGCAAGAAAAGCGCCAAGGGCAACCGAGAAACCCACCGCTTGCGCGAGCGCAGCAGTCCCCAGACAAACCGCGATTCCGACCAATAAGAATAGTTCTGTATTACAAGTCAACTTGACTCTTCGCAACAGCCGCGGAATCACCTTTATCGCAAGAAAAGCCAGCGGGATCAGGAGCAGCAGGGCCTTGCCGAGGGTCCATGCGGCTTTCAACAAGCTGCCATCGCCCGACCCTCCGAATACGGGAAGGATCACGGTCATGCAGATGACTGCAAGATCTTCGACCAGCGTAATACCGATCATGACCCGGCCGTGTGTTGTTGCGATTGCTCCTGCATCGGTTAAAAGGCGGGCCAGCACCATCGTGCTCGCCACTGAAATCGCAGCCCCAACAACGAGCCCTTCCATATTGGTCCATCCCAGAATCTTTCCCGTTCCAATCGCGACCGCGAGCATCAGCAAGATCCCGATTGGTCCGCCGATAAGCGCTACCCATTTCACCCGCATCAGGTCTGGAATGGAAAACTCCACCCCGATGGAGAACATAAGCAAAACGACGCCGACTTCGGCAAATACTTCGAAAGTATGAAGGTCTGAGAGATGAGGGCCGGGGGTGAACGGGCTGATGGCGATGCCGCCGAGGACAAAACCCAGGATCAGAGGCAGATTCAACCGCCACGCCACCAATCCGCCAACAACGGCGGCAAGAAATATGTAGGTAAGATCGCGAAATAAGATCGGATTCGGTTCCATCTTCAAACCTCCGTACGACGCTTCGCAAACTGGGTGGTAAAGAAAGTGAATGAAGGGCCCATGCCGCTAACAAGCGCCGGACGGGCCCTTCAAGGTTGACTGTCAAATGTTGCTCGAGCGCCGAAACGTCCACAAACCGAGCGATGCTGCGAGGAGCAATGTGCCCATCATTCCCACAATCGGCAGCGATGTGCCGGTTGCGGGCAGCACCCCGTCCGGTTGCTCCGCGCTGGCCACGGTAGGCTGCGGTTGGGTGGGGCGCAGAAACAGCAACACGCCTACTTCGCGCGGCGTTGCTGGCGGTGCTTGACCGAAAGCAAACTTGCTGTGCTCGACGACCGTGTGAGTATCATCGGTCGCGATCGTGGCCTTCAATTTCATTCCCTTTTTCAACTCAAATATCGACTTCGTCTTGCCATCGATGACGAACTTGGCATGATCGGGAACGGAGTAAACCTGATTCGTGTTGTCGGGCAGCGTCAGGATCAAAGAACTGGGAGCATTCACGTGCCATACTTTCCCCTCCAGGGTTCGAACTGTGCTGACATAGCGCGGCGTGATCGTGGTCGTGATGGTTTGAGTCAGCTTGGTTCCGGCAGTCAGTTCATGAACCGTGACACTCTTGCCGTCGATAAAGAAGGTATCGCTATCGGGCACCACAAGGTGCTCGACCCTGCCATTCTCCAACTTGAGGACCAGATCGTTACCCTCGACGTAGACGACCTCGGCGTTTTTTACCTCGGTGTCAAACGATGAAGGACCATGTTGAATTGTCGTCACGCTGGAATCTTGCGCCCAGCTTCCGATAGCCACCATCGCCACAACAACAACGCTGGCAGCTCCATTGGCGAACAACCGTACGATTTTATTGATGCTTTTCATTTTGTTTCTCCTTGTATTGATTGAATTACTTTTTGTTGACAGCAGATCGAGTTCTGAAATTCTCGATCCGTTTCTCTACCTCTCGTGCGAGACAGAAGCCGTGACGATGTAGCGTTGCGGCGCGCTCCCAAAGAAATAGAACGGGTAACAGGTAACGAGCGTGAGCGAAGCAACAGATCGCGGCTGCAATACGCCTACGTCGTGGGGTTCCACAACCTGAACGCGATCCACGATGTATGTGTCCGCGCCTTCTAACGTCTTTAGCTCGATTGCGTCGCCTATGCCAACGTCCTTAAGTCGGCGAAAAAAGCCGTCCCGGTGGCCGGCGATGCCGATGTTTCCTTGCTCTCCAGGCCGCGCAGTCCCGGCGATGCGTCCGACGGCATGGTTGAGCGTAAGCTCGTCAGTCCCATCGAGGAGCGGAACTTCAAGATTGATTTTTGGAATGCGGAGCACTCCCAGAGGAATGTTTTGCCGGCCCGCGGCAGTGCTGTTTTCATAGGCCTGCACTCGATGCTTGTCCCATAAACTGAAATCCAACGTGGGCGATTGTGTTTGCTCCGGCAACGGCCTCTCGGCAATTACTGGTGCACCCTCATCAGACTTACCGCTGGACGAGTGGTCATATGACTCGGCCGCAGCGAACTGCTTAAGCGCAGCCCGTGAGACTAGAGAACTCTCGATCCGGGTCCCGGCATAGAAGCCAAGCAGTCCCAGAGCCGAAACGAACAGAAAGCGTTCGATCCACATCAGGACGTCTTCTCTCTTGTTCCTCGATTTCGTCTGCTCCGATTTTGTGAAGTTCCACATGACGCTCACTCCTCGCGATTCCGGTTTCGTAGTTCGTTGCGCTGGAGATACCTTTGACACTAGGAAGAAGTGCAATCCTGCAGCCAGTTCGATTTGCTGAATCTGCGGTACTTACAGCGAACAAAGAAGCCGAGCTTTTCAGAAATGCCGAACGATCAGAATCGCGTGACCAGGGTTGAGAATGTGCAATCCCTCGCAAATTCAGAAGCACTGCGAGAATTCACAACACGAGAGGCGAGATCGGAAAGGAAACACGGCGGAAATAAAAAGGGTCTTCGCAAGATGGTGTTTTCCCCACCCAGCAAAAGACCCGTTCTCTCGAACACAAGTCTCAGCTATTACTGTGCATTTACCCAAACGCTGTCAGCCGAATCCAATTCCACACCAGCGACTTCGGTCGTCAGCTTTACGTATTGCAGCCCTGCCTTACGACCAGATACCGCGTTGAAGTCCAAGAGATACCGGTTGTCGAAACTTCTCTGTAAGCTTTCGAGGTAGGGCCTGAAGCTCACTGCATTCTGAGTCCCGAGATAGAAGGACTCGCCCCCGGTTTCATCCGCCAACTTGGCCATGGCATTCTGGCCATTGGTGATCTCCCAGAAATTCGAACCCCAGCGCCCAACGCCTCGCGTAAAGATGGTGTGGATAATAGTTCCTGTACGCTGCGCGACTGTGCTCGCCGAATCCGCGTCGGGGCTGATGAAACTAAGGCCACGGTAGCGTGGTCCGCCGCGGAAACGGTCAATTCCATCGGTGATCATCACCACCTCGCGCCGGTTCGAGCCTTCAGGCCAGCGATTCATCAGGTCGATCGCCGAAAGGTAAGGGTTGGCGTAGGCACCGCTGGAATTGATGGGAAGCCGCAGTGCATTGGCCGCTTTGTCGTGTTCGTTGGTAAAGTCCTGGACCGTCTGAACCGTTCCATTGCGCATGTACCCGACTCCTACCGAAGTAGTCGATGGGAGTGCGGTGATAAATTCGCGCAGGTCGTTGAACTGCGAGCCCAGACTCGGATCTGCCGCGTCGTCTATCAAAACGAAGAGGTCAAGGCGTCCGCGATCGCCACCCACGGGCGTCCAGCCAGTTACTTGCAGGCGGTCCTTGCCCTGTCTGACGATTACGTCTTCACGCTTGATCTCCGGTGTCCGCTTATTCTCGCCCAGCGTGCGAACCGTGACGGTCATTTGAACGGGAGTTGTTGCCGAACTCTTCTCCTGGGCCTGCGATGGAAGCAGACCGAGGAAAGCAAAGATCAATACCATTGCTAGTTGTTGAATCGAAGTTTTTCGCATCGTATCCTCCTACAACAGATTTGCACTCGGCTGTCCGCCGGATTCCATGAAGTTTGCAACTGCGCGGCCAATGAGGAACGCTGAATTTATGAGGCTTACGGAGCTACAGGATGACGAGTCTTTCAGAAATGCCGAAAGATCAGAATCGAAGCTGTTTGAAACCAGCCCGCGGGTAGAGATTTCGGGGTAAGAATAGAGAGGACGAAGAGCGAATGAGTTGTTATGGGGAAACCGAATCGCGATATTAGCGACGTGAATGCCGCCGCCTAATTAATTGCTCTGTCGAGTCTTAAACCGCAACTTGCTTATTTGCAGACTTGCGATCTTGGAATCAAGGGTCTGTCGCGGAATGCCTAGCTTCGCCGCCGCGCCCGACGGGCCTGCGATGCGGCCCTGACTCTCTGAGAGCGCGGCTTCAATCATTTCTCTCTCCCGTTCTGCCACAGAAGCTGCAAGAGGAACCACCGTCCGTGACTGGCGTGACTCACGCTTTAGCCATGCCTCGTCGACGGAGAACACGTCGCGATCCGACAAGATCACGGCCCTTTCGATCACGTTCTGCAGCTCGCGAATGTTCCCCGGCCAATCGTAGCCCTGCAATGTTTCAACCGTGTTCATTCTTATCGTCCTGAAAGTCTTGCCTACCTTCCTGGCATATCGCTCCACCAGATGCTCCACCAACAACGGCATATCTTCCAAACGGTCGCGCAAGGAAGGCACATGAATGGGAAACACGTTCAGCCGATAAAACATGTCTTGCCGGAATGTGCCCTTAATCACCGCAGCCTCCAGGTCTCGATTGGTCGCAGCAACGATGCGGACGTCCACCGAGATTGGATGGCTACTGCCTACGCGTTCGAATTCGCGCTCCTGAATCACGCGCAGTAAGGCGGTCTGTGTTTCCATAGGCAGTTCGCCGATTTCGTCCAGGAAAATCGTGCCGCCGTTGGCCGCCTCAAAACGCCCAAGCCGCCGCTGCAACGCTCCTGTAAACGCGCCCTTTTCGTGCCCGAACAATTCGGATGCAATCAATGAAGCTGGAATAGCGGCACAGTTCACACGAATAAAAGGACGCGTCGAACGATTGGAGAGCTTATGAATGGCACGTGCGATCAATTCTTTGCCCGTCCCCGTTTCCCCCAGAATCAGGACCGTGGCGCCAGTCGGGGCCACCAGGTTCACTTCCTGAAGTACCGACTTCAGCGATGAACTCTCACCGACGATTTCGTCCAAAGCGTTAGAGCGCGCGTTTGCCGTTCCTTCACTCTG
>Ga0209006_10001469_pt1 | contig 21349 bp, 13 predicted proteins | sample JacPin_JW_Ref_O2_FD_188567 | JGI IMG/M metagenome (GOLD analysis project Ga0209006, IMG submission 188567) | Forest soil microbial communities from Algoma, Ontario, Canada - Jack Pine, Ontario site 1_JW_Ref_O2 (SPAdes) (version 2) | ecosystem: Environmental > Terrestrial > Soil > Boreal... | reverse complement strand
AAGAATCAACGGAATTTCCTCTACCGCAATACCTTATATATCAAAGCGGCACGCAACAGATTAGTACTGACAGAAAAAGCGTGCCCTTTTTGAGGCGTTTTGGCAGCTAAATCGATGTTTCGCAGAATAAAAATCAAGTTTGCTTTTGTGTTTTGGCGGTTTTTCGAGATTTTCTGCGCTGCAAGCCGTTGCAGGTTAGGAATTAACAGCGAGCCAGACCCTCCAAAAAAAATCATACTAAAAAGCCTACGGTAGGTTTTTTGGCTTTCGGGGTTTGTGTCAGAATCGGTGCGTGAACGTGGAACATAACTATATGACGAAGCGTGACAGCGAAGAATGGGCACCAGAAAACATCGTACCGTTCCAGCAAGACAATCGAACAGAAGCTAAGGAAGAGAACGAAGTTGAATTGCCTCGCTCGGAACTGGCATCAAGGCGAAGCACCTTCGTTACCTTCTGTGCCTTCGAGTCGGTCGAACCCAGTCAAAGCGCACAGGCCGTGCAGCCCGTTCCTAAGTCCTTGATTTGCATGTTTTTTTCAGGTTTTTCTTGTGTGAATTCGTTCTGTTCAAGCGATCAGCGGACGCCGAGTTTTCAAAGTATTGGCGTCAATTTGCGTCCATTCGCGGTTGTCCTTCAGTTCTTGAAAGTTCAGAAACAGCTTACGCAACTCGTTGATTTCCACGATAGTTTCAGATATTTCTCGTGCTTCGTTCCACAAGGGCCGGCGAGAAAACGGTTGTTGCATCGCCCCGTTTTTGGGGGATTATACGGCCATGCGAGCGCGCTATTGGTTGATCCCTTCGATCGGCCTCAACTTGTTCCTGGCGGCCTTTCTCTACGTCGCCAGAGAACCGCTGAAGGAGCCGCCCGTCCCCGTCCCTCCCGCGCTCGACAACGTCGTTGTCAAAACGAATGTTCAGGTGCGCCGCTTGAATTTCACATGGGAGTTGGTTCAATCCACCAACTATACCATCTTGATCAACAACCTCCGCGCCATTGGCTGCCCCGAGCCAACCATCCGCGACATTGTTACATCCGAGATCAATCGCCTCTACGCCCGGCGGCGGGTGACGGAGGTGGATTACCCGAATTATCAATGGTGGAAATCCATCCCAGACCCGGCCCTGGCCGAGGCGGCCGAGGCAAAAATCCGGAGCCTGGAGATGGAGCGGCGCGAATTGTTGACAGGCCTGCTGGGCGCGGGTTGGGATGCGGAGGGAAAGGAATTGATCGCAGCCCGGGCCGGCATCACCCTCACCGGCCCCATCCTGAGCGATTTGCCCGCGGCGACCAAACAGGCCGTGCTGGACATCGTTGCCGCCTCGCAGCTCAAGATCGAGGCTTACCAGGAGGACCAACGCCTGCAAGGCAAAGCCGTCGATCCAATGCAAATGGTGCGTTTGCGCGAAGAGCCGCTGGTGCCATTGGCGTCGGTGCTCGAAACCGAGGCCTACGAGGAGTTTGTCCTGCGCTATTCGCCGGCGGCCCAGCAATTGCGCGAGATGATGCGGACGATGGACTTGACGCCGGAGCTATTTCGCAACCTGTTCGCGGCCTTGAGCGGGATCATAGGCCAGCCGGTTTACTTCTACGCCGGCACCGATCCCGCTTTGCTCAAGCAGCAGCAGCAGTTAGCCGCGCAGAGCGACGCAGTCGTCAAGACTACTTTGGGCGCGCCTCTCTACGCCAGCTACCAATTGAACCAGGACCCGCTTTACCGCTCGTCCCAGACGCTGGCACAGCAACTGAGTTTGCCGACCAGCATGGTGCTGCCTATGTATCAAATTAACCGCGCCACCGAGGCTGAAATGGACCGCATCCGCAAAGACGACACTCTGAGCAGCGACGACAAAATTGAGGCGCTAGGCCAGACGCAAGTTCAAGAACAGCAAACTTTGCAACAACTGCTGGGTCCCGACGCCTTCGAGCGCTGGCTGCAGGCGCAGGGACAGAAGTAAAGATGAAAATACAAAACGGTAGGGCGAGACGCGAACCGTGAGGTTGTCCCGCGAAATCGAGTTACGGCTCGACAGCGTCTCGCCCTACCGCCGAGCTACCCTTTTTCGTCGGCGTGGTGAAGTAGATGCGCGAAATAAAAGCAGCCGCCCGCCACCAGTACTGCTGTCAAGACAACAATCACGGCCTGGGTGCCGGGTTGTTTGAGGTCCTCGATCCATCTGTCAATTAAAATAGTCTGTTTGCCATAAAGAGTTTCCTCCTTGCGCGCCTGGGCTTTCTCGTTACCCAGCCCGGCAAGATCATCGGAGGTTTGCGCCGAACGCGTCCCCAGCCAGTAAACCCCGTCCGCGCCGAAGATTCCCAGCAGCAACACGACGACGGCGATTATCCTGAGCCGCCGCGCCTGCCGCTTGTCGGAGGAGATTGGTCCCGGCGTTTCGTTGTTCGCAACCATGCGCCACGACTATACCACGCCTGATGCGAATGAAAACGTTGGGCTTGCCAAAACGTCACTCAGGGTTTGGTGGGCGGTCGCGACGCGAGGAATTTCTTGATCGTATCCGCGTCCTGGGACGGCGGTTGGCAGGCCGTTCCCGTGCAGAGATAAACGACCGGGCCGTCTTTGGCCGGTAACGTCCGGGCAAATGGATCGACCGCTCCGGCGACGCCCATGACAACCTTGTTGGGTTGATAGACCGAATGAATGGCACGCAACAAGGCGCGCGTTTCAGCCTGCTCCGGCACTCCGGCCACGACTGCGCGACGCGGCTGCTCCAGATAAAAATCCAATCCCAGCAACAGATACGGCACGGCTTGCGGTAATTCGTGCAGGCGCGGCGCCAGTAAGCGCATGGTCTTCTCCGCGGCGTCGGCAAATTCCTTGCGATCAGTAATCGCCGCCAGACGCAGCAACGCTAGCACGGCGACAGAATTGCCCGATGGCTCCGCGCCGTCATAATCGTCCTTGCAACGCAGGATCAATTCTTGCGGGGCGGCGGCACTGTCAAAAAAACCGCCATGCGCCACATCGTAAAACTTCGCCAGCATCGCGTCCGCCAGGGCCACGGCGAATTCCAGGTGGGCCGCTTCGAGCGTGGCTTCGTAGAGGTCGAGCGCGCCCGCGCACAAATTGGCGTAACCGGACAGCAGTTGGACCGAGTCGCGCTCTCCCTGGCGCCAGCGGTGGTATAACGTTTTGTTTTGCTCGTCCCAAAGTTTGCCGCGCAGGAAGGCGAGATTTTTCTCGGCGGCGGCGCGAAAATTTTCATCGCCCAGCACCGCGTAAGCGCGGGCCAGCGCGCCGAGCATCATCCCGTTCCAAGAGGCCAGCACTTTGTCGTCCAGATGTGGACGGACGCGCTTGCCGCGGGCCTGAAACATTTTCTCTTTCGCGGATGCCAGCAGCTTTTCTTCACCAGGCGCGAGGTAGGCGTCGGCTACGCTCAAAACATTCTGCTTCTGCAATGGATGCGGGTCGCTGTGATCAACAAAGTTTCCCTGCTCCGTCACGCCGAAATAACGGACGGCTGTTTTGTATTCCTCCGGCGTCAACAATTGGGATAGCTCGGCCGTCGTCCAGCAATAGAATTTGCCCTCCTTGCCTTCGCTGTCGGCGTCCTCGGCGGAGTAGAATCCGCCGCCGGCGTCGGTCATGTCGCGAAAGACATATTGGATGATGCCGCGTGCGGTTGCAGCGTGGCGCGCGTCGCCGCTGAGGAGGAAAGCGTCCACGTAAAGATTGATCAATTGCGCATTGTCGTAGAGCATTTTCTCGAAGTGCGGCACCAGCCATTGCTCATCGACCGAGTAGCGGGCAAAGCCGCCGCCGAGTTGGTCGTAGATGCCGCCCGCAGCCATGCGTTCACAGGTGAAAAGGACCATTTTAACCGCTTCCTTGTCGCCGGCGCGCGTCCCATACCGCAGGAGAAAAGCCGGCTGGCTGGGACGAGGAAATTTGGGCGAGCCGCCGAAGCCGCCGAAATGCGGGTCATACTCGCGCTTGAACAAAATGGAGGCCTGGGCCAGCAAGTCTGCGGTCAGGGGCAGATCGCCCGGCTCGCGCGCGGCGTAGGCTTCCAGCTTTTGGTGAAAATCCACCGCTGTTTCCAGAATGTGCTCCCGGCGCGTGTCCCAAAGATTGGCGATCTGTTGCAGCACCTGCATGAAGCTGGCGCGGCCGGGCATTTTTTCCGGCGGAAAATACGTGCCGCCATAAAACGGCTTCAAATCCGGCGTCAGGAAGCAATTCAACGGCCAGCCGCCCTGGCCGGTCATGGCCTGCACGGCAGTCATGTATATCTTATCCACGTCCGGCCGCTCCTCGCGATCCACCTTGATGCTCACGAAATGGGCGTTGAGGAAATCGGCCGTGGTGCGGTTCTCGAAGGATTCGCGTTCCATGACGTGGCACCAATGGCAGGTCGAGTAACCGATGCTCAGGAAGATCGGTTTGTTTTCCTTGCGCGCCTTGGCGAAAGCCTCCTCGCCCCACGGGAACCAATCGACCGGGTTATGCTGATGTTGCAGGAGATAGGGCGATTTCTCGAGTGCCAGGCGGTTGGTGGGAGTCTCCATTATTTCAATTTCCTCTCCAGAATTTCGCCGGCGAGGTTCGGGTTGGCTTTGCCCTTGCTCAACTTCATGACCTGACCTTTGAGGAAATTCAGCGCAGCGGCCTTGCCGGCCTTGTAATCCGCCACCGGCCCCGGATGCGCGGCGATGGCCTGATCGCAAAATGTTTCGATGGCCCCAGCGTCGCTGACCTGCGCCCAACCTTTCTTCTCGACAATCAGGCGCGGCGCCTCGCCGCTGTCGAACATCTCCGCGAACACCTGCTGGGCGATGCTGCTGCTGATCTGGCGGCTCTCCACCAATTCCATTAAGTCAAGAATATATTCAGGCTTGAATTTCAATTCGGTCAGCGCGGCGCCGGACGCGGCCAGCTTGGAACGCAAATTGTTGATGATCCAATTGGCGGCGGCTTTCGGATTTTTGGACTGGGCGGCGATCTGCTCGAAATAATCGCAAAGAGGACGGTCCCACACGAAGGTTTGCGCGTCCGAGGCGGGCAACTGATATTCGCGCATGAGACGCTGCTTCTTGGCCAGAGGCAATTCGACCTTGCGCTTTTCAACTTCATTCCTCCAGGCATCGGTCGGCGCGAGCGGCATCAAATCCGGCTCGGGGAAATAACGGTAATCGTGCGCCATTTCCTTGCTGCGCATGGTTTCGGTGATGCCGCCGGCGTCGTCCCAGCGGCGGGTTTCCTGGGTCAACGTCCCGGCCTTTAGCAATACTTCTATTTGACGCGGGATTTCGTGCTCCAGCGCCCGGCGCACGCCGCTGAAACTGTTCATGTTTTTGATCTCGATTTTCTTGCCCAATTCCTTCGCGCCTTGAGGACGGACACTGACATTGACATCGCAGCGGACCTCGCCCTTTTCCATATCGCAATCGCTGATGCCGCCGTAACGCAGGATTTCGACAAGGGCATTCAGGTATTCGTAGGCCATCTGCGCGCCGGTGATTTCCGGTTCGGAAACGATTTCCAGCAAGGGCACGCCCGCGCGGTTGAAATCGACACCGCTATTGCGGTCGAAATGGAAATTCTTGCCGACATCCTCCTCCAAATGGGCGCGGGTGATGTGGACTTTGGCGAGGCCGCCGCTGAACTCAAATTCGACGAACCCGCCGACGGTGGAAGGTTTGTCGAATTGGGTGATCTGGAAGTTCTTGGGCATGTCCGGATAGAAATAATTCTTCCGGTCGAATTTGGCGTAAGGCGGCAAGTTGCCCTGGAGCAATAGGCCGGTCAACGCAGTCAAGCGAAGGGCCTCCTCATTGGCCACCGGCAGGGTGCCGGGCAGGCCGAGGCAAACGGGGCAGACGTGGGAATTGGGCGGCGCGCCGAATTGATTGGCGCAGCCGCACCACATTTTGGATTTGGTCTTGAGCTGGACATGCGTTTCCAGCCCGATGACGGCTTCGTAGCTCATGAGGCCGGCTTGCCCGTCAAGTAGTATTTCCTGGTGTATTCCTGCACCATGCGCCAGGTGTTGTATTGCGGCACCAGCGTGACCATGGCCCGACGCACCATTTTCAGCCATTGGCGCGGGATGCCTTGATCGTCGCGATTGTAAAAGGCCGGTAGCACCTGCTCGGTCAGCGCCCGGAAAAGGTTGGCGCTGTCCTGCAGGTCCTGCTTCTCGATAGAGGCGGGATGACTGTCGTCGCCGATGGCGAAGCCGTTCGTGCCGTCGAACCCTTCGCGCCACCAACCGTCCATGATGCTCAGGTTCAAACAGCCGTGGCACCCCGCTTTTTGCCCGCTGGTGCCGGAGGCCTCCAGGGGACGGCGCGGGTTGTTGAGCCAGACGTCGCAGCCGGAAACCATTTGCCGCGCCACATGCACGTCGTAATTTTCGATGAACACCAAATTCCCCTTCAATTCGCTGTATTTGCTCAAGTGAACAATGCGCTGGATGTAACGTTTACCGTCGTCATCGCGCGGGTGGGCCTTGCCGGCGAAGATGAATTGCACGGGTCGGCGGCGGTCGTTGATCAATTTAACCATGTTCTCGAATTGATCGAAAATCAGCGGCGCGCGTTTGTAAGTGGCAAAACGCCGTGCAAAGCCGATGGTCAGCGCATCGGGATCCAGCAATTGGTCGTAAGCGATAAAGTCCGATTGCGATTGGCGGAGGCCCAAACGGCGACGGGCGAATTCGATGAGTTCGCGCCGCAATTTGTAGCGCAAAGCCCAGAGTTCCTCGTCGGAAATGAACTCCGGGTCGGCCATTTTTTGCCAGAACTCGGTCGAGTTGAGTTCCTTTTCCAGCGCCGTGAGAGGGGCGGGTTTCCAAAAGGCGGTGGTCTCGCTCCCGGAACGTTGCGGCGGCGCGGCGATGCTGGTGAGTTTGCGCTGCCAGTATTTGCGCACGGGGCCTTTCATCCAACCGGTCAAGTGGATGCCGTTGGTGATGTGGCCGATAGGAACCTGATCGACCGGTTTGTCGGGCCAGAGAGCGTGCCACATTTGGCGGCTGACCTGCCCGTGCAGTTCGCTGACGGCGTTGGCGGCGCGGGAAAGCTTCAGCCCCAGAACTGTCATGCAGAACGTTTCGGCGTTGTTTTTGGGGTCGATACGCCCCAGGCCCATCAAGTCGTCGATGGAAAGATTCAATTGCGCTGCAATTTTTCGCATGGCGTAGCCCACCAGGTCGCGGCTGAAGCGATCGTGTCCGGCTTCGACCGGGGTGTGGGTGGTAAAAATACACTGGGCCTTGGTCTTGGCCATGGCTTCGGCGAGGGGCAGGCCGGCGGCGAGCTTTTCGCGCACCAATTCCAAAGTCAGAAAAGCCGCGTGCCCTTCGTTCATGTGAAAGCTTGAAGGCTGCACGCCCAGCGCGCGTAGGAGGCGCACCCCGCCGATGCCCAGGAGCACCTCCTGCATGATGCGCATGGTGTTGTCGCCGCCATAAACCCGGCGCGTCAAATCGCGCAAGTGCGGCGGGTTCTCGGGACGATCGGCGTCAAGAAGATAAACGGGATTGCGTCCGACGTTAACCCGCCAAACCTGAAAATAAACATCCGTCAACTCGATTTCCACAGCGCACACCAGCGGCTGCCCTTTGGCGTCGAGCACCGGCTCCAGAGGGAGATTTTGCGGAATGAGCAGGGTGTAGTATTCGACTTGCCAATTGTCCTGGTTGATCTGCTGCTGGAAGTAGCCCTCGCGATAAAAGAGGCTGATGCCGATGAAGCCGATGTCCAGATCGCTGGCCGACTTGGCGTGATCGCCGGCCAGGATGCCCAGGCCGCCGGCGGCGATGGGCAGGGTTTCGTGGAAACCGAATTCGGCTGAGAAGTAGGCGACTGGGTTGCGGTGCAGATCGGGGGCATTTTGCCGGCCCCAAGTGTCCTTGTCCGACATGTAGGCCTCGAAATCACTCAGCACTCGCCGCACGCGCCGGGCGAATTCCGGGTCCTGCAAACGCACGCGCAATTCGTAGTCCGAAACCTCATGCAGGACGGCGACGGCATTGTGATAAAGGTTTTGCCAACAGCGTGGCGAGAGGTCGAGAAAGATTTCCTGGGCGCCTTGGTTCCAGGTCCACCAGATATTATGGGCGAGACGGTTCAGGTCTGCGATCAACTTGGTCAACTCTTCGGGCGATAACGCGGTCGTGCTCATAGTTTCAATACGTCCTTTTGCCGGGCGCAAAAATCAGATGGAAATTAGACACGCGCATTCGCAAAGCGCAAACTAATTCATGGCGGAGAGAAGCAAATTTTAATTCACGTTTGACTGCGCGTGAGCGCATTGCAATTTTGCGGGTGGTGAATTCCGTCCGCTTTTATTGCGCGCTGCCGTATTGCCCAAACGTGAGAGATAATTCGACCATTTTCAAAAATTCCGAGGCTAATTCCCGTCCTTCTTGGCCGGTTTGCTTTTTCCCTTGGATTTAGTTGGGGCGGTTTCCTTGGCTGCGATTTGCTTTTTCAGGTCCTCGATTTCCTTGCTCTGGTCGCGGCTGGCTTTTTCCAAATCCATTACTTCCTGGCGAAGATTCTTGAAATCATCCACCGGTTTGCGCCCGGCGCGAAGATCGGCGACCGCCTTCTCCGCGGCTTGCTGTTGCGGGCTCCCCTTGCCCGCGTTGGCGAACGTTTGCAGCACCGCGATGGACTTCGGATCGCCCAGCGTCCCGAGCGCTCTGATGGCCGCGATTTGAACCCTGTTTCTCTTGTCGTTCACGTAACCCAGCAAAAATTCCCGCACGGCATCCTTTTTTTCCTCGTTCCGCGCCAGGTAAGCCAGCGTGTCAAGACGACCGCCAAGACCGCCGCTGCGGAATTGCGCTTCGCGCGTGCGCAGCGCCTCCAGCAAAGGCGCGATGTAAGCTGGATCATCCTGTGATCGAATCGCGTCAATGGCGGCGTCCGCCAATTGATTGCGATAAGACTCCGAGTTGAGAAACTTGAGCAGGACATCATGCACTTCTGGTTTCGCATAGTTTCCCATAGCAACAATGGAGCTGCACAGGATGACGGGGTTTTTTTCATTCTCCTTGGCGTCGCTCGCGAATACATAAGCTGTGTCGCGGTAAAACCCATCGATGGCGGAGGTGACCTCCCGGCGCACTCGCGCGTCAGGTTGATGCGTCGAGGCCAGCAGGGCTTCGAGCGCTTCGTCTGTGTGCATCGAACGCAGCGCCAGGGCAGCTTGCTGACGCACGCCATAAAATAGGTCGTTGTTCAACACTTCCTTCAGCTTCGCCAGCGTCTCATGATCCTTTTTGTCCTTCATCTGTTCGATGGCCAGCAAGCGTCCAATAACATCCTCCTTGTCCGCCAACTGCGCGTAGAGCATGTCGTTCGGCAGGTTGAAGGTCGTCTTGGTCAACAAGGTGTAGTCCGGGTCAAGTCGAACAATCTGCGGGGCGGAATCCAATGGGAAATACAACTCCGACTCTTTTTGATCCACTACAATCGGGCGATCCACCGTCCCGAACTTGCCTTTGAATCGGACCGTCAGCGGGAAGCTGAAGATCATGACGTTCTGGTCAATCTTCTGCGTCTGGCGCAGAGAGACTTTTGCCAACTTGGCTTTTTCGTCCCAATTGTAACTGGCGGCCAACTCCGGATGGTGCGCGTGATAGAGCCATTGATCGAAAAACTGGTCATAGGAACGGCCGGAAAGCTCTTCAATAACCTTCCGCAAATCCTCCGTCACGACGTTGCCGTATTGGTGGCGTTCGAGGTAGGTTTTGATGCAGCGCCGGTAAAGGTCCTCGCCTAATTCCGACCGCAGCATGTGCAGCACCCAGCCGCCTTTGGGATAGGCCAGGTAAGAAAACATCTCCATCGGATCGCCATAGCCGCGCCGGACAATCGCGTTGGTATCGTCCGGAACGCCCGTGATTTGCCGGGCATTCTGATAAAGCTCGTACAACATCCGGTCCCGGCCATTTTTGTGCCGCTCGTAAAGAACTTCATAATAAGTGGCGAATCCTTCATTGAGCCAGATATCGCTCCAGTCGTCGCAGGTGACCAGGTCGCCAAACCATTGATGCGCCATTTCGTGCGAAATCAGGCTGTCGCCGTCAATAATGTTTTCCATCTCCTCCGTGGCCAACTCATTGTCGGTGAGCAGCGTCGCGCTCGTGTTTTCCATCCCGCCCTCCACGAAATCATTGACGCAAATCTGATCATATTTCGCCCAGGGATACGGCACGCCGATCTCCGATTCGAAAAAGCCCATGATGTCTTTGGTGCTGCGAAAAAACGCCGGCGCTTCCTTGAAATCCGAGGGCGGCGTCAAATAAGCCAGCGGCACGTTGTTGTGCTTATCCTCCAGTGTCTTGAAATAACCGGCCGCCACCATGATGAGATAGTTCGCGTGCGGCTGTTCCTGCGCCCAATGAAACGCCGTCAGACCGGTGGCCGCGTCTTTTTCTTGAGAAACCAACCTGCCATTGGAAACCGCCGTCATGCCTTCCGGCACGCGACAAGTGACCTCGGAAGTAAATTTCGCGTTCGGCGCATCAAAGCACGGATACCAATGGCGCGCGTCGATGGCTTCACCTTGCGAGAACAGGTGGGTGTCGCCTTCCTTGTAGCCCATCTCCGGCGTGCGAAAATAAATGCCGACGGTGGGCTGGGCGCGATAGGCGATGGTCACGCTCGCCTCCTTGTCGATGGGAATGGGGGTGACGAACGTGATGATGAGTTTGTTCGTGGTCGATTGCCAGGCCTGGATCGCCTCGCTGGACGTGACCGAAAGAATGGTCAACTCCACCGCGTCGAGGCTCAGTTCCTGCACCGGCTTGCCATTGGGTTTAAACGCAAAAATCTCCTGGCCCTGGAAAGTGCGCTGCTTGAAATCCGGCGTGAGATCGAGCGCCAGGTGGCTGACGACCACCGCGCGGTCGGGCGGATAATTGCGGTCCGTGCCGCCCTCGATCGGCGCAAAGAAATTGGCGGATTTAATGCATTTGATGTCCAGGTCATCGCCAGCGCCATGAACAGGCGCGGTGAGAACATGGACAGTAGTTAGGCAGAGCAGTAGGCGGAAATAACTCTTCATGTTGCCGAATGCTAGACATGCATTGAGGGATAAGCAATCCAATCACAAATCTGCGGCCGCCTTATAACTCTGCGCGCCGGGAGCCGTCCAATCCAGTCACAATGCGCGAACCCCGTCTGTAAGTGAAATACGAGTAAGTCCAATCCAGCAAGACGGCAGCTTTGTTGCGGAATCCAATCAGGAAGAGCAAATGAATGGACAGCCAGGCAACCCACGCCAGCCAGCCCGAGAGTTCAACCCGGCCGATCTGCGCCACCGCCGCCGACCGCCCAATGGTCGCCATGGTTCCCTTGTCCCAATACTGAAAGGCCGGTCGCGACTTCCGGTCTGCGTCCCCGCCGTGCAATTCTTTCTCGATGATTTTGGCCACGTGACGCGCCATCTGCATGGCCGCTGGAGAGACGCCCGGCACCGGCTTGCCTTGTTTGTCCGACACCAGCGCCAAATCGCCCACCGCGAAAACCTCCGGATGCCCTGGCAGGCTCAAATCAGGCAGGACCCGTACCCGGCCCGCGCGATCCAATTCGACGCCGAGCTTTTGTGTGAGCGGGCTGGCCGCCACGCCGGCTGCCCAGATGATATTGGCGCTCTCGACGCGAGTGGAACCGGCCAATTGCAGAAAGCCATCCCCGATGTTTTCGACGCGAACATTCGTGCGCACGCTCACGCCAAGTTTGGTCAATCGCGCCGCGGCCTTGTCCGAAAGGCGCGGTGAAAACTGCGGTAGCAAGCGCGGACCCGCTTCCAGCAAGATCACGCGGGCCTGCTGGGGATCGATGCGGCGGAAGTCTCGCTTCAACACATGCCGGGCCAACTCGGCAAATGAGCCGGCCAGTTCCACCCCGGTGGGCCCGCCGCCAACGACGGCAATGGTCATCAGGCGTTCTCTCTCCGCCGCGTCAAGGCTGTTCTCTGCCCGCTCGAATGCCAAAAGAATCTGATGCCGAATTTTCAACGCATCGTCGAGCGACTTGAGACCGTGAGCGAACTGCTCCCATTCAGGACGGCCGAAGTAGCTGGTGACGCCGCCGAGCGCCAACACGAGGTAATCATAACGCAGAACAGCATCGTCGAGCCGCACTTCGCGCAGGTCCAAGTCAAAGCCGGTGACATTGCGTAGCAGCACTGTCACATTGCGTTTGTCGCGCAGGATGGACCGGATGGGTTGGGCAATATCCGGCGCGGCCAAGCCAGCCGAGGCGACTTGGTAAAGCAAAGGCTGAAAGAGGTGGTGATTCTGCCGGTCCACCAGCGTCACTTCCGCTTCGGGACATGAAAATGATTGACAAAAGGTCAGTCCGCCGAACCCGGCGCCCAGCACCACGATTCTTGGCGGACTTTTTTCTTGCACACGCTGGAGGTTCTCAGCCGGGTCGCGTGGGCTGAACGACAGCCAGGCCAATCAGCAAATCCAAGGCCCGCGCCAACGCAGGGTCGGCCACCACAAGCGCCGGTTCCGCCACCACAGGCGTATTGCGGGCGGGAGTCTGGTCTGGGGCGTCCCCGTCGCGATGTTCGCGAATTAGTTCCACTTCGTTCATGCGCGGCTCGTCCGCAAATGCCTTGGCGGCGGCATCCATTTTCGCGATTAGAGACGGATGTAATATTTTGAACGGGTCCTGAAGGTAGGCTCGTTCGTCCTCCAGACTCGTGTTGACGGCGATATCTGGGGTCACGCCGTGCGGCAGCGTTTTGCCCGCGCCAAAACTGACCGGCGCCACCGCGACCCGCAGCTTGCTGCCGTCGCGCAGTGGAAATTCCTTGAAAATGCTGGCCTGCCCGACCGTCTGGCCGCCCAAGACAAGCCCGACTTCATTGTCGCGCAGCACGGCAGCCAGGGCCTCGCCCGCGCCGGCAGTCTCGGAATTCACCAGAATGGCTACAGGGATCGTGATCGCATCCGCTTTGAGGGTCGCGTGCGCGGATCCGGTTTGCCAATTCAGCAGCGGATGGTCGGAACTGAGAAAACTGTCGGCCAATTTGGCCGCGGCCGCGTAATCGTAGCCGCCAGCGAAACGCAGATCGAGCACCAGGCCCTTGATCTTGCTCTTGTTGGTTACGCTCATCTCATGGTAGGCGGCGCGAAAGGCCTCGGGCAAATTGGCCGTCACGGATGCGACGCGGAAATAGGCGAAGGAATCGTCGAACACACGCGCCTCCGCCACTGGAAAAGCGCTGGAGGAACCTGCATCGGCTTCTTCGAGGCTGACGCGCGGCCCTAGTTGGTGGACTAGTCCCTGCACGGCGGCGCGGTCCAATTCGCCCGCATTGATGCCGGCCAGGTTGGTGCCCAGTATTTGACAGAGTTCCTGGAAATTCGGCATTGAAAGAACCGGATCGGCGCGTGATATGCCGGTCGCGAGGAAAATACAAATAATCAGGTTCCGCGTTTTCATTGTCTTCAAGCTCACTATTCGGCTCGGCCAAGAGCTTTGGCCCCAATATCGCGTCGAAATTGCGCACCGTCGAATTGTATTTTTCCGACCGCCAAATAAGCCCGGTCGCGCGCTTCGGCCAACGTGCTGCCCAAGGCTGTCACGCCAAGGACGCGGCCGCCGGCGGTAACGATCTTGTCATCCTCACGCGCGGTGCCGGCGTGGAAGATTTTCGTGTCCGGCAACTTCGCCGCCTCGTCCAATCCGTGAATGATCTGCCCTTTGCGCAAAGTGCCGGGATAACCAGCCGCAGCCATGATTACGCAGACCGCCACGCCGCGAAAGCGAGGCTCGCACTTTGACAATGTGCCGTCCACACACGCTTCCAGCAAATCGAGCAGATCAGTCTCCATGCTCATCAAATAAACCTGCGCCTCCGGGTCGCCGAAGCGCGCGTTGAACTCCAGGACCTTGGGCCCATCCTTGGTCAACATCACGCCTGGATAAAGGACGCCGCGGAAATCAATCCCTTGCTCCCGACATCCCGCGCACCACGGGTCCAGAATGGCCGTGGAGACCTGGCCCAATTCGCGCTGGCTCAGAAAAGGCGTCGGTGAATAGGCGCCCATGCCGCCGGTGTTCGGCCCAGTGTCATGCTCGCCGATGCGTTTGTGGTCCTGCGACGTCGGCAAGAGGCGGGTCGTGCGGCCGTCGCATAAGGCGTGGAGCGAAATCTCCATGCCTTCCAACAATTCCTGGATCACAATCCGGCTTCCCGCCGCGCCAAATTTTTGCGCGACCAGCATTTCGTCGATGGCCAGCCCAGCCTCCGCAACCGAATGACAGAGCAAAACGCCCTTGCCCAAGGCCAGCCCATCAGCCTTCACGGCGCACATTCCGCCAAGTTCGGCTGCGAATTTCTTGGCCGGGCCAGCGTCGGAGAAAACCTTCGAGCGCGCCGTGGGGATGCCATACTGGGTCATGAAATCCTGCGCAAATGCCTTCGAGGACTCGAATTGGGCCGCCTGACGGTTCGGCCCCCAAATGCGCAAACCGTGTTGCTGAAAAAGATCGACGATCCCCAGCGCCAGCGGATTATCCGGCCCGACGACAGTCAAATTGATTTTTTTCTCCTTGGCCAAGGCGAGCAAGCCGGTCAGATTATCCGCCGTGATGGCCACGCACTGGACCGGCGACCGATTGGCCACCACTCGCTCGGCGGCGATGCCGGCGTTACCCGGCGCGCACCAAAGCTGGGTGACGCGCGGCGACTGCGCCAGCCTCCACACCAGCGCGTGCTCACGTCCACCAGAACCAATGGCCAGAATTTTCACGTGGCCGGATTCAAGCAGGAAGCGAGGGCGTTGGCCAGTTTGAGTTTGGCGAACAATGCGCTTGCCGCCGTCTGCTCGCTACTGCATAGATGAATGCAGCCTATGATTAGAGAGCATAGCCGAGTGGTGTTAAAGGCCGGCGTTCCTGGCGATGAATTGAAGGCAAGACGGCCGCGGTGGTAGCAGTTGAGGCGTCCCAAGTCCGCCCCGTCGGCAAGCGGGAAATCACTCACGCCAGAGAGTTGCGTCCCGCTTGATGCCTGGCCATTTGGAGGCCTGAGATTCTTACTGGCCAGGATCCCTTCCTACACAGCCATCCCAAGCAGAAACTCAATGTTGCTCTTGGTCTTTTTCAATTTGCCCAGCAGCAGTTCCATCGCTTCCACCGGCGGCACACCGGTCAGCGCGCGGCGCAGGATGACCACTTTGTTGTATTCTTCAGGATGGTAGAGCAGTTCCTCTTTGCGCGTGCCGGAAAGTTCGACGTTGATGGAGGGAAAAATGCGCCGGTCCACCAAATGCCGGTCCAGATGCACTTCCATGTTGCCCGTCCCCTTGAACTCCTCGAAAATGACTTCGTCCATGCGCGAACCCGTATCGACTAGCGCAGTGGCGATGATCGTCAACGAACCGCCTTCTTCAATGTTGCGGGCCGCGCCGAAGAACCGCTTCGGTTTGTGCAGCGCGTTCGCATCCACGCCGCCGGAAAGGATTTTCCCAGAATGCGGCTGGATGGTGTTGTAAGCGCGCGCCAGGCGGGTGATGGAGTCAAGTAGAATGACCGCATCGCGCTTGTGCTCAATCATGCGCTTGGCCTTTTCGATCACCATCTCCGCCACCTGCACATGGCGTTCGGGCGGTTCGTCAAAAGTAGAACTGATCACTTCGGCGCCTTTGCAAGAGCGTTCCATGTCGGTGACCTCCTCCGGGCGTTCGTCGATGAGCAGAATGAAAAGGTAAGCCTCGGGGTTGTTTTTGAGAATGGCGTTGGCCAGTTTCTGCATCAAAACAGTCTTGCCCGTGCGCGGCGGCGCGACGATTAAACCGCGCGTCCCTTTACCAATCGGGCAGACCAGGTCCAGCACGCGCGTGGATAATTCATCCGCGGAATTTTCCAGCAAGTAGCGCTTGGTCGGAAACAACGGTGTGAGATTGTCAAAATGAGTTTTGTCCTTGGCCTTGTCCGGTTCTTCGGTATCGACGGCCTCCACTTTGAGCAAGGCGAAGAAGCGTTCTTTGTCCTTGGGCGGCCGAATCTGGCCGGCGATCAAGTTGCCAGTCTGCAGATCAAAACGGCGGATTTGTGAAGGCGAAACATAAATGTCCTCCGGGCAGGGCAGGTAATTGAAGCTGCGCGAGCGCAGAAAACCGAAGCCTTCCGGCAAAATCTCCAGCACCCCTTCGGAAAAAAGCACGCCCGCGCGTTCGGCATTTTTCTGGAGGATTTGGAAAATCAACTCGTGCTTGCGCATGGTGCCGAAATTCTCAATCTCCATCCCGCGCGCTTTCTGATTTAGCTCCGGCATGGCCATCGCTTGCAGTTCGGCGATGTTGACCGTCCCGCTGCCACCACGTGTGGCGGAGGCGCTGGGAGCTTCGTGCTGCTCGCGCGTTTCGACGGCGCGCGTGGGCGGTTCCAGCTTCATTTCCGACGGGGACGACGGGGCTTCTGGCGATGGGGCGATGGCAACGTCCTGGCTCGAAGGTTCTTCGGCAGGTTTGGGCGCCGCGCTCCTGGCATTTTTTCGAGCGACTTTTTTAGTGGCGGCTTTTGGCATAGGTAAATATAAATTCAGCTTCGAGGATTGGGCGGGCCCCATTCGTCTAACCCATTGGATGCAGAAGATTTGAAATCGTTCAAACCGGCGGCCAACTTCGAGGGACTACCCAACTTCCAAGTTAATACGGCAATGGATATCTTGCCGTTAATTCCCTGACACGTTGTCTCACTTGGTGAGCGGTGTCAAGGGTCTTCATATCCAGCAAAACCTCGCTAATCATGTCGGCAATGGCGGCCATTTCCGGCTCCTTCATGCCTCGGCTGGTCACGGCGGGTGTGCCCAGCCTGATGCCGCTGGCCAGGAAAGGCGAGCGCGTCTCGAAGGGAATAGTGTTTTTGTTGACTGTAATGCCGGCCTCGTCCAGCGCCGCCTGGCATTCCTTGCCTGTCAAACCACGGCTTCCGACATCGACCTGCATCAGATGATTGTCGGTCCCGCCACTGACGAGGCGAAAATGATTTCGCATCATGCCTTCGGCCAAGGCCTTGGCATTGTGGAGAATCTGCTCCTGATAAGCGCGGAACGACGGTTGCAACGCTTCCTGGAAACAAACCGCTTTGGCCGCGATCACGTGCATTAACGGCCCGCCTTGAATGCCCGGAAAAACCTGCGAATCGATTTCCTTCGCGTATTTCTCCTTGCACATGATCAAGCCGCCGCGCGGCCCTCGCAAAGTCTTGTGCGTCGTCGTCGTCACGAAATCCGCGTCCGCCATCGGGCTGGGATGCAGATTCGCCGCAACCAATCCCGCCACGTGGGCGATGTCCGCCAGCAAATAAGCGCCCACCGAGCGGGCGATTTCCCCCATGCGCTTGAAATCAATCAAGCGCGGATAAGCGCTGGCGCCTACGGTGATCATGCGCGGGCGATGTTCCTCCGCCATTTTTTGCAACTGGTCGTAGTCGATTCTTTCGTCATCTTTGCGCACGCCGTAATGGACGATCTCGAAAAAGCGGCCGGAAAAATTGACTTTGTTCCCGTGCGTCAAATGGCCGCCGTGCGAAAGATCCATTGTCAACAACTTCTCGCCGGGCTTGAGCACGGCAAAATAGACGGCCATGTTGGCCTGGCTGCCGGAATGGGGCTGGACGTTGACGTGTTCGGCGCCAAAAATCTTTTTGGCCCGCTCAATGGCCAATCGTTCCACGACATCCACGTTCTCACAACCGCCGTACCAGCGCTTGCCCGGGTAACCTTCGGCGTATTTGTTGGTCAGCACCGAACCTTGCGCCTCCATCACCGCGGGGCTGACAAAGTTTTCGCTGGCGATCAATTCAATGTTTTCCTGCTGGCGTTGCCGCTCCAGGAAAATGGCGCTGGCGATTTCAGGATCGATCGTTTGCAGCCGGCCGGAGAGAGGTGTTGTAGTGGGTTCCATTTTGCTGACACGGCGTTCGTGGCGTCCGCCTTCAAAGGTGGTGGAAAGAAATACTTCCAGAATTTTTTTGGCTTCTTCGTGTGGCGTGCTGGTGGCCCCCAAACAGAGCACGTTGGCATTATTGTGCTGGCGGGACAGAGCGGCCGTGCGTTCATCCCGCGCCAGCGCCGCGCGGACGCCGGGCACTTTGTTGGCCGCCATGCTCATGCCGATGCCCGTGGCGCAAACCAACAGTCCAAACTCGGCGCGGCCCGCCGCCACCGCCTCGCCCACCGCCTGGGCAAAGTCCGTGTAATCGCACGCCTCGGCCGAACTGGTCCCCAGGTCCGTTAGTGTGGTGGAGTTGCCCTCCAGATAAGTCTTGAGTGCCTCCTTGAGCTGGAACCCCGCGTGGTCGCTGCCCAAGGCGATGCGGTACTTTGCCGCCGCTCCAGACGCCGCCTGGCCCTGGACGGCTTGCTCGATGAAACTGAGCATGGAAAAAATGCCCTGCTCGATCTGGTCCCTGCAGTAGGCATAGGTTTCATAAGAGCCGCCAATGGGATCGCTGATGTCCTTCTCGAACTCGTCCAGCGTTTCGTCAAATTCCCGCAGCAGAAACGTCTTCTCCGCCGCCTGGGGAAAAAGCAAGTTGACCTGATCGACATGGCTGTGGGTCATGCCGAAGATATAATCGGCCTCATCGACCAAATCGGACGTGAGCATGCGGCTGCGCTGCTGGGAAATATCGATGCCCAACTCATTGAGCGCGCGCACGGCATGGGAACTGGGCGGCTGCCCCTCCATCGCGCCGACGCCCGCGGAAAGCACGCGGCAATCCGTGCGTCCACGCGTGGCGTGACGGAAAAGCCCCTCGGCCATCGGGCTGCGGCAGATATTCCCGGTGCAAACAAACAAAACGTTCTTCATTACAGCGACAAAGCCGTAAAAACTTGCGGCGAGCCGCCCGAAACGTCAACCCGGAAAATGATCTAGACGCGGAAAGGCAGCAAGGCCCCAACTTGTAAGCCTACGTCGCCAACAACCCTGTGAATGAGAAGGATCCGTTCGGACTGTGCTGTGACGCCGAGTTGGAGGTCATGGGGAATTTGGAGGAAAACCACGTATGTGAGAATGCAACCAAATAGGCAGACAGAAGTTGCCAAAATGCCAAAGCGGTTTGAATTGTGGGAACCTTGAGTCACCTCCGCATTCGCTTCAATCTTCCGTAGCTGGCGGACGGAGCACGTCTGGTCTCAGGTGTCTGATACTTCTTGCCCGCGTTTCAGGGATCGGCCAAACGGAAAAACAGATTTCCCGTCGGCGACGTGAGGTTCAGATAATTTGTGCCATTGGACGTTGTTCAGCCACTGTTGGCCGACCAGTCGGTTGGCACGGTGAGATTGTGGTTCTGCTGCAAACTCCAGCTGGAGAGAGCCAGCCAATAGACTGTGACCGCATTGCCGGAATGGTTGATGCAAAGCGTCGGTGCGCCGGGTATTTGCACGACCGAAATGAGTGCCCAAAAGCCGTTGGTGGGCGATTAATTGCCGCCAGTCATCGGCCCGCCTGCATCGTGCTGGCCGATGGTGCCACTTACCTGATACGTCCCACCTGTGCTAGTGCCGCTGCCAACAGCTTTTCTACACCGATAAAGCTGGCGCGTGTCTAGAGCTAATGGCAGGTTGCCTACAGCTATGTTGAAGTTCACTTTCATTTCACAACGGCTTTTTTGGGGCGTCCTGGCTGGCGCCGCCCTCATCAGTCCTCTCCGGGCAGAGGATAACCCGATTTCCTTCGGGTTCACCGGTCCGGAAATTTTTCCCATCGACGACGGCATCAGCCTGCTGCGCGCCGCCGATCTCAACGGTGACGGCCTGACGGATCTCATTGTTGTCAATAATAAGCGTTCCAAGATTAGTTTGCTCTATAACCAAACCGGCAAGACCAACGACACCTTGCCCAGGCTGATTGGGAAAAAAGAAATCAACGATTTGCCGCCCGACGCTCGTTTTCGTATTGAGTCCATCGCGTCGGAAAAAAGAATTTCGTCGCTGGTGGTGGCGGACTTGAATGGCGACGGCAAGCCCGATCTGGCTTATTACGGCGAGCCCAAGGAATTAGTCGTCCAATACAACTTGGGCACCAATGGCTGGAGCGCGCCGAAACGGTGGCCCATCGACGATGGGCAATTGTGGGTCAATTCTCTGGCTGCCGGGGACCTCAACGGCGACAAGTTGACCGACTTGGTTTTGCTGGGCGAAAACAATCTTTATCTTCTGGCGCAAAACCCCGACCACACGCTGGCCGAGCCGCAAAAAATTCCTTTCTCGGGCGAAGTCCGGGCCGTGCAAGTGCTCGATATCAACGGCGACGGGCGCGATGACCTGTTGCTCGTCAATTGGGAAAGCCAGAACCCGTTTCGCTTCCGATTGCAGAACGACCAGGGCGAATTGGGGCCGGAAATATATTTCACGCTGCCCCCCATCCGCTCCTTTATGGCCGACGACCTGGCGGGCGACCACAAAACCGAGGTCGTCACCATCGCGCAAAGCTCCGGGCGCGCGGCCGTATCGCATTTCGATCAAAAGCCGGCCGAACCGCTCTCGGGCGATTTCAAGCAAGGCCAGTTCCAAGTCCTGCCGCTGAACAGAACCACGCGCGGCCATCGGGGCATCTTGTGGGCCGATGTCAACGGCGACGGCCTGGCGGACTTGCTCGTGGCCGAGCCTGATAGCGGCCAATTGAGCCTCTATCTGCAAAAACCCGACGGCACGCTGGCAGCGGCCAAGACATTTCCGACTTTCGCCGGCGTGAGCGAACTGGCGGCGAGCGACTGGGACAAAAAAGGCAAGCCGCAGATTTTTCTCTTGAGCAGCGATGAACACCAAGTGGGTGTGACGAGCCTCGATGAGCACGGGCGGATTGCTTTTCCGACCGTTATTCCTCTTGACGGCAAGCCCTTGACGATGACCGTCGGCCCGTTGCAGCCTGGCGCCAAGCCAACTCTGGCCGTGATCGTCGAGCAGGACACCAACCGCTTTCTGGTGACGTGCCAGGCGTCCGGAAAATCGCGCAGCCAAAAGTTGAGCGGCGATTTCAAGGCCATGCCCTCCTCCATCACCATGCACGACGCCAATCAGGACGGGCTGGCTGATTTGATTGTCTTGATCCCCTACGAAAAAATAAAAGTCCTGATCCAAAAGCCGGACAAGGTCAGTTTCGAGGAAGCCGACGTGTTGCCTCCCGGCGGCAGCACGGAGGAACCGTGGTTAAGCGTTTCGGATGTCGATGGCGATGGCAAACCGGAGTTGCTGCTGGCGCAAAAGAATTTTGTGCGGGCGGTAGTGTTGAAGCCGGAAGCCGACCGCTCCACCAATGGCAAGCCGGTCTGGAGTTTTTTCGTCAAGGAACAAATCAACGGCGCGTCGCGCGACTCGCGAATCGTGGGG
>Ga0209006_10001468_pt1 | contig 21358 bp, 15 predicted proteins | sample JacPin_JW_Ref_O2_FD_188567 | JGI IMG/M metagenome (GOLD analysis project Ga0209006, IMG submission 188567) | Forest soil microbial communities from Algoma, Ontario, Canada - Jack Pine, Ontario site 1_JW_Ref_O2 (SPAdes) (version 2) | ecosystem: Environmental > Terrestrial > Soil > Boreal... | reverse complement strand
CCCTGCATGAATGGAACCAGAGCGGGAACCGAGAGGCGGAAGTGGGCGAGGTTGCCGCTTGCAATCCCGGTTTTCGTCCGCAGCCGAGACGATAACGGAAAAGAGTTCCTGGAATTTGCGACGGCATTGAATGTCAGTGCGGGTGGGATGTTAGTCGCAATCCGTCGCGTTTTGCCCGCAATCGCACAGATTCGGCTCGAAATTCCGAGCGCGCCGGTCGCCGCATTAGCCCTTTTACCCAAGGCGTCAAGGACTCTGCGCGCCAAGGCTCTTCGAACTACTCCGGCCGAAGGCTATTATCTGCTCGGCCTAAAGTTCGCACGTCCACTTCTGCTTCCAGCGAACGTCAATGGCAGTCGACGGAAAGTCGCTTCTGCAGTGTGAAAATGTTTGCGCACAGTTTGGTCGAAAGTGTTATCCTGGGCCGCGTTCCCTGATTACCCAGGGGGTCCCCGTTCGACTCTTTGGTAAGTTGATCGCCCTCAACCACATAAGTTATATTTAGGCGTCGTTAGTACGCCCAGACCCATTTGGCTCTTGGGATGCAAGCTGAAGGTCTCCCCCACGGTAAAAACCAGCCATGACAACCAGCACTGTCAACACGCTCGTACAACCTTTGGGAGAAATGCCTCCCGAGACTATCGTTTTCGGGCACACCGAAAGCATGCTCGCCGTCCGCGATCGTCTTATCAAATTGGCCGGCGCCAATGTTCCGGTACTCATCCAAGGGGAAAGTGGCACGGGGAAGGACATCATTGCGCGCATGATTCATACTGCGTCTCCCTGGCGGAGTGGGCCGTGGGTGAAAGTGAACTGCCCGGCAATCCCCGGCACGCTGCTCGAAAGCGAGCTCTTTGGCTACGAAAAAGGTGCCTTCACTGGCGCTTATGGAATGAAGCCAGGACGGGTGGAGATGGCACATCGCGGTACCCTGTTTCTCGACGAGATCTCTGAGCTGGATATGCCGCTGCAGTCGAAATTGTTGCAACTCCTGCAGGACGGACAGTTTTGTCGCATCGGGGCGCAGGCGGACAAGAAAGTCGAAGTACGGGTGGTGTGCGCCACCAATCGCAAACTCGAACAGGAGATCGAGAACGGCACCTTCCGATCCGACCTGTTTTACCGGATAAACGTGGTGAATCTCCATCTGCCTCCACTGCGGCAACGGGCGGCGGACATTCCGGATCTGGTGGCATATTTCCTCGAGTACCACAACCGGAAGTACAATTGCCGGGCCAAGCCTCTCTCGAGCGAGTTGATGTCAAATCTGGGCAAGTATCACTGGCCAGGTAACATCCGGGAACTGGAAAACCTGGTGAAGCGCTACGTGATTCTGGGCAACGAAGAAGTCATCTCCGCCGATCTTGCGCCGAGGGATACAGATTTCTTTAATGCGGAGATTTCAGTCGATGGGCCAATCTCTCTCAAGAAGCTGACCCGCCAGGCAGTCCGCGAATTGGAGCGAAAGGTTATCCTGAAGGTCCTGCAACACCATCATTGGAACCGCAAGCAGGCGGCGCGTGCTTTGAGCATTAGCTACCGTGCCTTGCTCTACAAGATTCGCGACGCTGGCTTGCCTTCGAATCGGCTGGTAAAGCGGCGGGAAGCGAATAATCCCAAGCAGGAAATTGCAGCCGATTGAGTGCGAACTCCTTTTGCCAGATCGGTGCCTCCCGGACCGAGCCGCTAAGTTTTAGCGTTGTTGCGCATACATTTTCACTTCCCAGGGTGTACCAACTGAGTAAATATCATCTAAGTGCTTGTGACGCCTTGGTTTACCTAGAACCACACTTTGGTACTGTGAGTGCTCTTACCGGTGTGCGCCTTAGTGTTCTGCTATAAGGTGAAAGCCACGTGTCGTTACAAAACTAAGACCCGGGCGAGATTAGCTTTCTAGGAGACTGTAAAATGAAAAAAATCCTCTTGCTTGCTGTGCTGGCACTGGCCCTGCCTACGGCGCTATTCGCCGGCAGCAGCGTAGACTACACCAACAGTGGCGGAATGCTATCAGGTTCGAGCAGCGGATTAACGCTGACCGGATCAGTCTTGATCGTTGCCAATGGGCTTAATGGGGGTGGACAAGTCTTCGGCAATTTGGGAACGGTCACCTTTGCGACCGGAGCGTTACTAAGCGGCTCTTTGGACCACGGCGGCACGTTCGCAGGTGGCGGATCGTTCACTATCACCGGCAACGGCACCAACGGAATTCCCAACGGCACAGTGTTTTCAGGAACTTTTGATGGTCCTGTGACATGGACGCTTGTGACCCTCTCTAACGGAACCCATAACTACACCTTGGGGCCTGCCGGGTTCACGGGAATGAGCGGTTCCGGAGTCAGGACAGTTGGGGCGACAAATCAGTTGACGATCAACACCGGCAAGGGGTTTTTCGACGGCAGCACTACCATCGCGAGCGGTGATTCGAACCTCTCGCTGGTGGTTCCTGAACCGGGCTCCTTGGGCCTGCTAGGAACCGGACTGATCGGTCTCGGTGGAGTCGTGCGACGCAAGCTGAAAGCCTAAGCTTTTCTTCAGATTCCCGAAAACAGACCCCGCCGCGAGGCGGGGTTCTTTTGTATTGTCGCCAGCCACCCCGGCCGAGAACCGCTACTAACCGCGCAGATCTGACAGGGCTTTGCGGGCGTCCGCATTGTTAGGGCTTAACTTAAGTGCTTTCTCCAACTGCTGGCGAGCCAGGCCGGGCTGGTTGGTTTTCTGATAAGCGAGTCCCAGGTGGTAATGGAGGTCCGCGTCATCAGGAGCGCCGCGTTTTTCATTGAGGCGCAACGCTTCTTGAAACTGACCGATGGCTGACTGGTAAATGCCCTTCTGATAGTAGGCCCAGCCGAGAGTATCGGCCGCATTGGGCGAGTCAGGCATGCCGCGGCGAGCCGTCTGCGCCATCCCCATGGCGACATCGACGTTTCCACCTTGCTGCAGTATGACATAGGCGAGGTTGTTGGAAGCCAAGGGATGATCGGGTGAAATGCTCAGCGCCTGTTGGTACATATTCTTGGCCTGATCCCAGTCCTTCTTCCCCTCGTAGAGTTCGCCGGAAAGAATGTAGAAAGTAACTTCCTTCGGATTATCCCTAGCGGACTGTAAATAGAGAGCCAGAGCCTGATCCGCGGAACCCTCCTGCACTTGCACCTTGCCCAGTTTTTCAACCGCGTCGACATTATTCTTGTCGAGCTGAATCGCCTTGCGCAGTGCGGCTTCAGCACCTGGCAAGTCCTTCTTGCCGTTGAACAGTGCTGTCCCCAACAAATCATAGAAGTTGCTGTTCGTGGGCGACTTGGCGATTTGCGAGTTGGCCGCAGCGATTGCCTTGTCGGGCTGCTTCTGAGCGAAGTAGGTGTTCATGAGGCCGCTGAGGCCTTCGGTTGAGGAGGCGTCCTTATCCAGTGCCTGCTGGTAAAACTTCTCGGCCTCGGCATAATGCTTCTGTACCAGTTGGATATTGCCCAGCTGCACCGAAGGAGAAGCGCTTTGGGGCGCTCGTATCCCGGCCTGCTCAGCGTCATTTTGCGCATCACTGTACTTCTGGCGGGCCAGCTCCGCGATCCCCTTGAGCATGAAACCGTCTGCCGAATAAGGCTGTGCTTTGATGATCTGCTGCGCAGTCTGCAAGGCCCCGTCAAGATCGCCACGGCGCAATTCCATGCCAGCGAGCGAGCGTTGCGCATCGGTCAAATCTGGGCGGATGCGGACTGCCTCGCGCCACTCCGATTCCGCGCGCCCCTCACTGTGCTGTTGTGCGTAGGCGAGGCCCAACTGGTAGTGAGCCACAGCGTTTTCAGGATCATAGCGGAGCGCGCTCTGCAGCGAGTCAAGGGCACCGTTGGCATCGTTGCGGCGGAGCTGCAGTTCGCCCTTATAGACGAGCGCTTCGATGTCCTTGGCATTGCCCTTGAGGATTTCATCGTCCAGCTTAGTGGCTTCGTCAAAGCGATTCTTGAGGAGTAGAAGCTGGATATAGTTCTTCTTCACCTGTTGGTCTTTGGGGTGATCGCGATAAAGCGAGGCGTACTCGGCGGTCGCTTTGTCGATATCCGAGGTAGCGTAAAAGTCGCCCAACATGCGATAGGCTTCGGGGTTATCCGAGAGAGCCTTCTTGGTCTGCTGCAGGAATGCTTCGGCCTCGGACCGCTTGTTTTCCTGCATGAGCAGGCGCACGAAGGCAGCGCGGGGCGCCGGACTCTTCGGATCCACATCGACGGCATGTTTAAGCTGCCGTTCGGCTTCGGGCAGGCGGTTGCGCGATTGATAAAAGCCTCCCAGCGCCAACTGAGCATTCATTGCCTTAGGATCGACTTCGGTGGCTTTCTTGAAATTGTCTTCTGCTTGCTCGGGCAGGTTGGAGCGGAGTTGAAAGATGGCGAGCAGCAGGTAGGACTCGGAACGATTTGGGCCGGCGGAAATCGCTTGCTGCATTTCCTCGATGGCCGGGGCGATTTGATTCTGCGCCGCGTCGTAGTTTGCCCAGGCTTCGTGGGTTTCCGGGGTATTGGGCTGGGTTTCGCGGAGAATGTCGAGGTGCGCCTTAGCCTGCTTAAGAGTGTCCGCCGGCGGAGTGCCGTCGGGATTTCTCACTGTGACCAAAAGATTAGCAAGATCGGTGTGGGCGCGATAGTTATCGGGAGCGAGCTCTACGGTGCGGCTCAGTTCCTGGTAGGCGCGGTTGGTGTCGCCCAGCTTGAGATAGGCTTGGCCGAGATCATAGTGCGCCTGCGCCAAACGGGAGTCGATCTGTATAGCGTTGGCATACTGAATCGCGGCCTCGCGGTAGTTGCCCTGGGCAAAATACTTCTCGCCACTGTCCAAATATTTCTGCTTCCGTACGTTTGGATCGCGGGAGCAGCCCGTCAACCACAGGGCGCACACGGCGATCATCGAACAAGAAAGCAGGAGACGAACTGCAACAGGGCGACTCATATTCGATTCTCCGACTGGGGAACGCAGAAGGCGCACCAAGGTGTGATCGGCACAGCTCATGATACTGCACTATAACCCGGGAAAATAGTTACCGCCGTCATACGAGACAACCTGGTCCACAGAACGCAAGGCATTTGGTTAGCGCGGGACGTAGTTTGGCAGTAGAGGTACTACGTCGGCGACAAATGGAAGAATGCGCTGCTCAGCGGTGTCAGCGCTTTCACCCGGGACGAGCGGCGTGGTCACGCGCACCAAAGAGCCGTCGCTCCGGTTCATCCGGATGGAGTCGGCGACGAGGTAGTACTTGGCCCAGTATTCACTGGCAACCCCACGGCCGTGCGCCCAATACCAGTACAGGACAAGTTGGCGGCTGTCTCCCTTGGCAATGACATACCGGTTCACAGGAAATGGCGTCTGCCCAGAAACCGAAAGCATGACGCGGCTGGATTCGACCGGGGCCCATCCCGCTCCAGGAAGGCAGTTCTTCGGAGAGTGAATTGTGTCTCCCGCACGCTGGCTGGGGAAGTAGGCGATGAACAGATCGATGTAGGGCAGCCGCTTGTCCGGCTCGGCAAACAAGCGCAGGAGAAAGTCGCCCGCTCCAAGGACCTGAAGGGCATCTTGGTCTATGGCAACGTCGGTGCCCGTCCAGTCCCCGACTCTCCCCGGGAAGGACTGCAAAGCCTGGCGAGGAGGGAAAACCTCACCTCGTGAGTGAGCCCGCAGAAAAATCGCGGCGCCAACGATCAGAACAGTGGCGAAAAGGAAACGTGCGAGCGAACCTTTCATCCCTTGCTCCCCTTGTCCGGCCATATTTGGCCAATCAGACCATGCAAAGCATACAAGAGCACCAGGGACACGACGAAAATGATCCATCCCCAGGAAGCGTGGAAGTATCCCTCCGCCTTGTCGGGATCCCAGTACTGGACCAATAGGCCCGTTCCGATTATGCGCGCACTGTTGGCCACCACCGCGATGGGCACCGATGCCACAGCCAGCAGATACCGGATCCAGAGTCGCTTTTCCATCAGGTATCCGTAAATGATGGCGAGGGTCACCAGAGACATTAACGATCGAATGCCGCTGCAGGCTTCTGCCACCTCCAGGGCCATCGAGGGCAGGTTAATGACATTGCCTTCGCGCAGAATCGGCACGCCGAACAGGGGGAGGGTCTCGGAGGCAACCCGCGAGGCCAGCAACTGCAAGGGAAAGGTGATCTGACTGAACATGATCGCGGGAATCGGGATCATGAGAAGGAGAAAGGCCCAGGGGAACAGCGTTGCCTTGAAGAAATTCCATCCCAGGAAAAGAACGATGAGTCCTGCCAGAGCAATCAGAGGGGAGATGCGGGAAAGGAACAGCTCAGCGCCCATCTGGCCCACTACCAGAACGCACAGAGCCAGGAACAGAATCGGAAGACCGGACCAAGACGGCCGCAAGGGAAGCCGTCGCAGACGGTCACGCTCTTGCCAAACGACGAAAGCTGAAAATAAGGGCACGAAGAATCCATGCGAGAAGTTAGGGTCTTGCCACCATTGGCCGACCAGATGATACAAAATCGAGCGGTAGAGCCAGAGCGTCAGTAGGCCAATGAGGCCGAGTTGCCACCCCAGTGCGCGCAGGGAAAGGGTCGAGCGCGCGCTCGTCGGCGAAGCCTCGTTTTGCACAACTGGGTTCATGTCTCGCAGCAAGAAAACCGACCAGGGGAGACTTGCAGGATAAGCGAAATAACTAGAGTCCGCAATGCAAAGTCTGGGCTGCAACGTCTGGGGTGCAAAGTCACGGGTTCTGCACCCTGGCCGATCACGCCTTTTCCTCAGGAATCCTCTCGGTTTGTGTATTCCCAGGGCCTAAGGGCCGATCTCCCTCCCCACCCGTCCACGGATAACTCCGGACTGCTCATGAATTGCCATGTAGGCAGGACTCTGGGAGCACGCTTTAAGAGCTGAAGAGCGCAAACTTTAGTGTTCCAGAAAGTCCGCGAATGCCGGGTCAGAAATCGAATCCCAATCCACTGAAGGCCCCGCGAAATTATTGGTGCTTTTTGCATTTTTGGGTTCTGGCTTGACCACTTCCATTCTGCTCGGCGAGGCGGTCCGAAACAGCATGTACCATCGTGATCTCGACACGTCGGGCTTACCCACTGCAAACTCTTCGAAATCGCTGAGATTTAACCGTTAGCCCCCCTCCGGGAATATTTGGAGGCGTAGCTGGACGTTAAAAATCCACTCTGCCTGGAGAAACAAGTGCCCAATCTGAGGAGAAATTCTTTCATCGCTTTTTTGCTTACGAGCTTCGCCTGTGCGGTCCTGTCGCCCATTTTGGCGCAGGCCAGCACTGACGTAGTTTTGCACGCCTCAAAGGCTCCGGTACGCGCGGGAACCTGGGCGGTGGTTGCCGATTCCACGGCGGCCGGCGGTTTTGCGATGGCAAATCCCAATCTCGGTGCTCCCAAGGAGACCACCCCGCTGGCCAACCCGAAGAATTATTTTGAGATGACTTTTCCGGCGTATGCGGGCGAGGCATACCATCTATGGATTCGCGGCAAATCGGCGGATAATTCTTACCGCCATGATTCGGTTTACGTGCAGTTTTCTGACAGCGTAACCAGCGCTGGAAGCGCGGTGGATCGAATTGGAACCAGGTCCGGAGCAGCGGTTGCTTTGCAACGGTGTAATGGAGCTGCCGAACAGGGATGGGGCTGGACCGATAACGGATGGTGCGGCCTAGGGGCCAACGTTCTTTTCAGCACCACTGGCACTCACACGATCCGAGTGCAGGTGCGTTCGGATGGGTTCTCGATTGATCAGATTGTGCTTTCTCCGCAGACCTATCGTACCCGCGCACCAGGCGTGCGAGAAAACGACAAGGTTATCCTGGCTGCCAACCTCCCGGCACTAACGGCGATTGTCAGTGTTTCTCCTAGCCCATCGTCCGGATTTGCACCTCTGGGCGTAGATTTCGCAGCAAAAGTCTCCGGCGCCAAAGCCCTGAGCTACAACTGGAATTTCGGCGATGGGCAGACCTCGACCGAGGCAGTGCCCTCCCATCTCTACCAGACCGCAGGCAATTACACCGCCAAGGTCACCGTTCGGGATAGCGCCGGCGGTAACGTCAGCGCCTCGAGCCTCATTGCAGTCAATGGATCATCATCATCCGGCGGGAGCAAATTTCGTGCGGTCCAGGCCAACATCTCCTATGGCGGCCACGGTACCGACAACATCATCAATCTGAATCGGACTACGGACTATTTGGTGAAACTGAACCCAGACGCTGCCTCGCTCAGTGAAGTGATTGGCGGCTACAACGACCCGGTATTGATCACCGCTTTGATGGAAGCGAAAACGGGCATCAAGTGGTACAACTACTACGTCCCGAAGTTTCCAGGTTGCCCGGAAGGAGTAATGATCCTGTCGAAATGGCCCATCGTAAGCACGGCGGGATACTTCATGAGCTTCCAGATGCCGATCGCTGAAGCTACTCTCGACGTTAACGGGAAGCACGTCAGCTTTTTTGCCACTCACTTTCAATGGCCTGAGGGTGCCGATGCTGAACGGCAAGTGGAGGCGACTCAACTGGTTGCTTTTGCTGCGAGATTTCCGGAACCGCGGATAATCGGTGGAGACTTGAATGCACAGGTCTACACTTCAGCGGTGAATACCATTCTCGAGCAGTACGATGGAGGATGGGACGCAGCGCTGAGCAAAGGGGTTGCCACAGCTTATCCGGCGAACCCTGCCAGCACCAACACACGCACTCGAAGAAGCCGAATTGATCACGTCTTTTATTCCAAGGGCGACAGCGGCATCTCGGTAACGGGAGCGGAAGTTCCCGATCAACGCGCCCCTGGTACAGCGTCGAAGGTGGTCGTCAGAATCGGTACGACTGACGATGAGGGCGTTCGTCCGTCGGACCACAACTTTATGGAGGTTACTTTCGCCTTGAATTAACCGAAGGGGAGACGAAGGTTCTCTTCAGCGCGAATACATTACCAAACAAAAGGGGCAACCACGAGGTTGCCCCTTTTGCTGTGCCCTTTGATCTTTGATCTTTGATCTGCCGATCTTCACCGATACGTGAAAATCAACGTGTGGAGTACAAGAGTACACAGAGTAGAAGAGTACGAAGCGCCCAAAGCCGGGCGTGTTCCCGGCCGCCTAATTAATTAAGGGAATTAAGGTCGTGTTGAAATGTTGAAAAGCGATATGAGTTAGTGAGTGATGAGTTGATGAGTGATGATGACAGAAGTTCGTTGGCTAAGGCTTTGGCTAAGGCTAAGGCTAAGGTTAAGGGACCGCAACTTCTCAGCGACCGCAACTTCTAATTCTAATGAAGGTCACGCGACCCTTTTGAATTAGGCGTGGGGGGAGAACTACGAAGGGGCAACCGTGAGGTGCCCCTTCTATGCGGTCTTGCGATTGATCCGCCGATCTTCACTGGTAGGTGAAAATCAGCGTATTGCTCTTTTGTCCGTCTGGATTCACTACCGAAACGGCTGAGGTTCCAGCGGGGTTAGCCGGGGCGGTGACAGTGATCGAGCTGCTGCCAGACGAGACGATGGTCGCCGGCTCGCTATTGACGTACACCACGGCTCCAGATTCGAAGTTCTTGCCGGCAATGCTGAATTGTGTTCCTCCGGCAACTGTACCCGAACTCGGTGACAAAGCGCTGATTAAGGGTGCCAAAACGAACGTGTAACCCGCAGTCAGCCGGTTGGTTCCACTCCCGCTGTCAATTACGCCGGTGGCAGGATTCATGTTGGTGACCACCACATCCGCTGCGCCAACCGCATGGGGAGGCGTGGTGGCGATGATGCAGGGCACCGGTACTCCCGATCCGCATGCCGTGGCACTGTTTGTAACCGTAATCGTGGTGGCGAGCGTTCCAGTGCCCACAGGGGGCGGCTGGCCTCCGAAGCTGACGACTGCACCGTATTGGAAGCCAGTGCCGCCGACCACGAGCCGAGTTCCGCCACCGTAGCTGCCGCTGGTGGGCGATACCGTAGCCGGAAGCGGCGGACCCCACGGATTGACGTAGCTGTAAGCCGCTTTCAAGGTGACTGGCGGGTTATTCGGGTTGGTCACGACGACATCGGCTTGCGTGCCCGCGGTTCCAGCAGGCGTAGTGACCGTAAGCGAACTCGGACCTCGGTTGGTCACTGTGGCAGGCGAGCCTCCGATGGTGACGGTCACACCCACCGCGAAGTTGTGTCCGGAAACTGTAATCGGCGTCCCACCGTCGGGTGTACCCGAGTTCGGTACCACGACATTCAACACGGGCTGAGTAGAGGGTGGAATCGAAGTGTAAACGAATCCTCCCGCCAACGAGCCGCTTGTACCGTTCGGATTCGTGACCGTGATTTTTGAGGATCCTCCAACCTGGGGCGGCGTAGTCGCTGTAATTGTCGTACTGTTGACGACCACGACCTTGGCGGCAGCCGAAAGCCCGAAACTCACTGTCGCGCCCGGCTCGAAATTCGTTCCTGTGATTTGCACAGCAGTTCCGCCAGCCGCAGGCCCCGTGGCCGGGCTAAGGGAGGTGACGGTTGCGCCAGAAGAAGGAGCCGTGCCACCGGTTGTGAAACTCCAAATAGGACCGCTGTTGATCAGGTTCGCCATCGTTTTGGAGACAATTTTCCAATGATACGTCGTATTCGGCGCTAAGCCGGACAGTTTGAACGAACCTAACCCGTGTTGAGGAGGTGGATCGGGAGCTCCGGTCACGACGTTCGACGCAATGAGCGTTGGGTTAATCGCCGTGCTCACGTAAATATCGTACTGCTGACCCCACGGACCACCATCCCAGCTGAGCGTCACATTTTGGCTCTGGCCAGTCGCTGCGTTCGCCGGACTTTTATACACCGGTACCGATGGGCCGACGGGCACGAATGCCGCGTACTCCTGAGGCGAATTCCAGCGCCGCTCAAACTGATTCACGAACCACTGGAAATACCAGGGTTTCACTGTATACGTGGCAAAGTAGTTGTGTTCCTGCTGAGAGTTAAACGAAGGCGAGGTCCAGTTCGATGAACCCCAGATGGCCAGACCTTGGCCGTAAACGAGCACCGACTTTTCATGATTCTGCCCGGCGTGTTTCGTGATTTTCAGCGGAATGCCCGCCATGAACATTCGATCGACGTTATACCGATCCCACACCCGAGCGGTATTCAAGTATTCCGATGTATCGACGATCATCCGGATCGGAACACCGCGATTGTGCGCAGCGATCATCGAGTTCGCGATCGGAGCGTTGGTGATGCGGAACATATCAACGTCGAGTTGCGCTTTCTCGGCATTGATCGCGTCCTCAACCTTGGTTCCATAATTATCCTGCCAGCGGGAAGAGGGAAGGAAATTCATGCCGCAGCCATCGGGCACGGCGGAACAAACCTCAGACTCGATCGGGTACGTGGCGTACGAAGGAGTGAGCACCATTCCAGAGGTGTTCGCATAATCGGCGTAGTTGACGGTATCGACCCACCACTTGTCATACATGGTGCGGAAGCTGTTCACAATGGAGGAGTCGTCCGTGAAGAAGATGGCTTCATCTACATAATTCACATAAGGCGTGTAAGGGTCCATTTCCGCCCGGCTCAAGTTGGCGCCGCTGAATTCCACGATTCCTTGCCCCGCGAACAACGCCATTTTCCAATGCAGGATTCCATCCTCAACCCGCTTTCGCATGGGAACCGCTGGAACCATGGTGGCGAGTTGCTGGAGAATCGCGAGATTCGGCGCGTGGGAGTCATCCGCCCGAGGATCCACCAGCATTCTTACCTTTACGCCGGCTTTGATTTTGTTGATGAGGGCATTCTCGATTAGGTAATCATCCATGAACCAAAACGCAATGTCGATTTGGACGTTTTCATTCTGGATGAGGGTGACCAGCGGGGCCCGGCAATCTTCGAACGAGCCGTCGCAGAGGCGCTCAGAAGCCCTTGCAGGGGTGAAAACAAACACCAGAAAAGCAAGCGAAAACGACGAAATCCAGAATGCTTTTTTATTTTTACGAGTCATAAACTCCCTGGGATACTCTTCGATTGACACTACCCTTGCGATGGCGCTTGCACGCAGAGTTCCACATCCTTTGACGTCCCAGGGCCTGCAGCTGGTTGCCATTAAAGATGTTCGTTGCGTCCGACCCGTGCGCTATCTCCGCGGGTCGGGGCGGTCCAAACGATTGCGCAAAAGTAGAAGTTTGTTTCTCTGTTAATTGAACGAGGGTAGTTCTAAAACCTTGTAAAGTTCTGTAACTGCACGGTCTGTCGCGGTCCCCGGCTCGTAGAACAGTTCTCTAGCCACTGCCCTGCGCTGAGAAGAAAGGCGGTGCGGATCGCTAAAAGCCCCTTCTACCTCGGCGACCACACCCGCGGTATCGCGAGCGGTTGCCGAAGCATCCACCAAGAGCGCGACGTAGTCTGGATGAATATTGGTTCGCGCGATCAGTTCCGGCATTTCAATTCTAATCAGCGGGCGATCCAGCAGAAGAAACTCAAACCCGGCAGAGCTATGGTCGCTGATCATCACATCGGCTGCTACAAGGTAGGGCGTAATTATTCCTCGCTCCGCCAGATGTCCACCGCTGTTTCGAAGTATCGGGGTCAAGCGGCTTACCCAATCGGTTCCCCCGGAATTTCGCGGATCAGGATCGCGCGAGTTGTCATGCAATTTTACAATCACAGAAAACCCGGCGCTTCCGAGTTGTTCAACCAGCTCTTCGCCGATCGCATTCAGTGACGAATAGGGCGTCCAAGTGGGAGCATACAGAACGGTGCGACGTGAAGGATCCAGGCCCAGCGACCGGAGAATTGCGTCTCGCTCGAGCGAACCATCCACCAGGCAATCCGCTTTGGGCATTCCCACGAGGCGAATCGCCGGACTGTCGGCATCAATAGCACCGGAGGCCACAAAGTTATTCAACCGCCGCTGGTTAATGAAAAACAGCCGATCCCATGTTCGCAGCGAACGCTCAGGACGGTCGTACACGTTGCCGTATTTGCCGGCGACTCCATGAAACGTTTGAATGCGGTTTGTTCCCCGCGGCAGATTTGCCCAAACGAAATCGGCGGCAAAGTAGGCATCGAATTTCATGAGCGCTGCTCGCCCTGGACTGATGATCCGAATGCCCGCTCCGGCTTCGGCAAAGGTGCGAGATGCATGGTTTGGACGAACCGTGGAGGTAAAGAAAAGCTTTATGCGGGGATCCTTCTGCAAACGCCGATGAATAGGCGCGATCATGCCGAATTCCATGGGCAGTCCGCAATCAATGAGCACGAGGCGTTGCTCACGATTCCGGAACCGCTGCCAGCCGGAATCCAGGGAACGGACCCAGCGCACCATTGACCTTCTCATGCCGGCGGTGCTCCCTCGGCGAGCTTGGTTGCCGGATGCACCTCAGAGCTCTTCGCTTGCGGGCACGGCATGCAGAGTTGAAAACGCAGGAATTTGCGGCAAAATTTCTTCCCGGGCGCGCTGTAGATCCTCTGGAAAATCAATTTCGATCCACGGATAGCCGCGGGTGCTAACAACGTGCAAAGCGCGTTTCTTGGTGAATTCCAAAAAGGCGCGTGGAGACCAGCTTCGAAGAGCGCCATGTGCAACTAAACTCTCCAGTTCCTCCGCGAGTAGGGCCGCACCCGTCGCACCAAACTTTACCATTCCCACATTCTCTCCGTCCGCCTGATCTGGATCCATGCTCTTCGAGATGTCGAGCAAACTCCCGTCCCGCACCTTGACCTTCATTTCTTCGTCACCGTATTTCGTCCCGTTGCGATACGAAACCACGACTGCATCTTCATGCTCGTTGCTAACTAGATCGCTCATCAGCTGAGGATGGAATAACACGTCGGAATTGAGCATCACGAATCCATCCCCAAAAAAGTGTCGTGCGAGCCAGAGGGAGTACAGGCTGTTTGTTTCAGCGAAAATAGGATTCTCAATGTAGGTGATTGCACAACCACAGGTGCGCCGAATGTGCTCTGCGTGGAAGCCAACCACCACCGCGATTTCACTGATTCCGGAAGCTCGTAAATATCCGAGCTGGCGTTCGATCAACGTCGTGTCCCCCAATTTCACGAGACACTTCACCGGTTCCTGATTCGCAGGCTCCAGTCGTGCGCCTTTACCAGCTGCAAGGATGATTGCTCTCATGTCGATGTCTGAGAATAGATGAAACTAAGTTTGATTCGGTTGTGGCCCCGCGAAGTCACCGGAGTCCTTTCCTCGGCCGGTCGGCTGGTGGCGGTCCTTCCAGCGTTGCCGTAGCACGCCCAGGAAAAACCAAAGCTTCAGCTCGTGCTCAAAGGAAGCAATCTTCTGGCCATTCCGAGCTGTTTTGAGGCAAGCGATTCCGGACCGAAGGAATGAGCGATACATGTAGAGAGGTGTGCCGAAAAACAGACGAACCTTGGAAAAATCGATGTCGGTTTCTTCGGGGGCGCCCATGTCGATGGGACGCTGCTGATAAAGCAGGGCGCGGCTGACCCCATGCCAATAGGACCATCTGCGAAAATATCGCTTCTGCAGCCGGTCAGCGGGGATGACATGGTGGAGAACCATCTTGGGAGCGTACATGCCTTTCAGCCCGGCGTCGCGAGCTCGTAACATCCACTCCCGCACCTCCTGCCCCAATAGAGTTCCTGCCTTGCGACCAACGCCGACGCTCCAGAGTCCGGCACGATCGAATGCCTCGCGCCTGAAAGCCAGGTTCACCCCGAGTGGTGCATACCGCTTGCCGAACTCCACCCTATCCGGCCCGAAATCCTGGAGCGCGATTACAGCCCAGTGAGGCCCGCCCTTGTCGGAGAGCCAAGGTGGCTTGGGAATTCCCCAAATCGGCAAAACTTTTCCTCCGACGAAATCGCACCGATCCTGTTCGAGCGCCGCTCCAGCCTGTTGTAGCCAGTCGGGCTCAAACCGCACGTCGTCATCTGTGGTCGCCACTATTTTTCCCTGGGCGGCCTTGATGCCAGCGTTGAGGGCAGCGCTGCGCCCGGCTTGAGCCTCAAACAAATATCGCAACTCGACCGGGAAATGGGGCGCCGCATCGGTCACAACCTGGCATGTGGCATCTGACGAATTGTTATCCACCACGATAACTTCCCACCTACCAGGTTGGTTGATCATCGCCAGACTCGCTAGAGTTTTTTGCAGCTCGCCGGCGCGATTGAAAGTCGGTATCACCACCGAGAATCGTATTGGCGAAAACCGCGGCTCCATTTTCTCCTGGGTGCTAGACATTGCTGGAGGGTTGGAGTTCAAGCGGGGCGATGAAGAGTGCCGACTGCACTGTAGTATTCTAGCGCAGTCACTGCGGTCCGCTCGTATGGTCTTGACCTTTCTGAGGAACCGCAGACTCGAGCCTTCATGTTGCCGATCATTGCAGTAAGCCATCTCGCAAAAGAGTACGACGTCCGGCGATCGATAAAACACGAGAACTTTCGCGAATATCTGATTCGGAAGCTTAGCTTCGCCTCTGCACAACCAGCCGAGCGACGCTCACCCGAGGGGCGACGATTCCGGGCTCTTGACGACGTCAGTTTCGAGGTCGCACAGGGGGATGTAGTCGGGATCGTGGGGCGAAATGGCGCGGGCAAGAGCACGCTGCTAAAGATCATTTCCAAAGTAACCGATCCTACGAGCGGCACCATCACCCTTCGCGGACGACTGGGCAGCTTGCTTGAGGTCGGCAGTGGATTTCATCCGGAGCTGACCGGGCGAGAGAACGTTTATCTCCATGGCGCCATCCTGGGCATGAGCCGAGCGGAAATCGTCAGTTGCTTCGACGAGATTGTGGCTTTTTCGGAAATCGAGAAATTTCTCGACGTTCCCATCAAGCGCTATTCGAGCGGAATGTATCTGAGACTGGCATTTGCCGTAGCGGCGCACCTCAAGACAGAAATTCTGCTAGCGGATGAAGTTCTGGCGGTCGGTGATATTGCCTTTCAGCGAAAGTGCTTGCGCAAAATGAGGGACGTCAACCGGCAAGGAAGGACGGTGCTCTTTGTATCGCATAATATGGCGGCCATTTCAGAGCTTTGCCGCCGCGGCATCGTGATCGACGCTGGCAAGTTGATATTCGATGGTTCCGTGAAAGAGGCAATCCAGCTTCATACCAGCATGATTTTCAACACGCAAAGCGCTCAGAGTCACATCATTAATTTGGTCGGAGCCCTCGACCGCCGGTCTCCACAGGGAAAGTTCTTGCAGGCGATCGAGCTGTACCGCAATGATCAACGACCTCTTCTCGAAGGCATTGCGGTCGGGGAGAGTCTGAAGGTGCGGGTGCACTTCGCTCTCCCGCATCCCACTTCAGCTTTTAATGTGGGTTTAGGATTCAATAATACGTTCGGGCAACGTGTGTTTACCGCGCACACCCTATTTGAACCTCATATGGATCACGCGCCGGTTGTTGGTGAGCAGGTGGCAGTTTGCGAAATCCCAAGCTTGACTCTGCTTCCAGGCGACTATGTTTTGCGTGTCTGGCTGGATATCGGAAATGTCGAAGCGGATCTGATCGACTCCGCCGCGAGGATTAAGGTGGTGGAGTCGGATTACTACGGCAGCGGCAAGCTGCCAAACGATGGTGCTTTCGTCCTTGAGCAACGCTGGTCGCAGGGCACAAGGGTTTGAGGAAGGCTCATGACGTGCTCACAGGCTTTTCCATGTACCAACGGTGTTTCAGAACGAACGTTCCGTTCCACGGGACCCTGCCGGTGCCGTAATAGTCAGACTCAATCATGACAAGGCGAGCGGCATCATTGACCAGATCCGCTTCCGCATTGTCGATTTCGAGCGAAACGCACAGGCTGTATTCGCCCGGGGTAAGCGTCAGGCTGGGAATATCGCAGATAAGAACTTGCGGTCCTAGGAGACTTCCCGCGGACCGGCCAGGCGCGAATTGACTGGCGGCGGTGAGCACGCGCTGACCGTAGGCATTGTTGAAACCGAGACCAACATTGAAATTTGAGGTGAGGTGGGGTAGCTCAAAATGCACCCGCACCTGGAAACTCGCACCGATCTGCAGGCCTTCCACCAGGGGCTGGCTTCCGTTGCTGTAAAACTCCAACTGTCTCAGTAGCACAGACCGTCGATCTGCAGCCGCTGTCAGATCGATCACATGTCGAGTGGAATCGCGTGCGCCAGAAATGCCGCCCAGGTAGTGACGCACCGCATCTTTTGACGTCCCTTCGAATGCCAGTCCGCCTTTATCGAGTACGATGCCGCGGCGGCAGAGGTTTTCCACGGCGGCCACGTTGTGCGATACAAACAGTACGGTCCGGCCCACCCGGCTGAGTTCGTTCATCTTACCCAGACACTTCTTCTGAAATGCAATATCCCCAACGGCGAGCACCTCGTCCACCACGAGAACTTCGGAATTCAGGTACGCAGCCACGGCAAAAGCTAACCTGACAAGCATGCCGCTGGAATAATACTTCACGGGAGTATCGAGAAATTTTTCGAGCTCGGCGAAGGCGACGATTTCGTCGAAATTGGAAATAATTTCAGGCTTGCGCATCCCCAGGATGGCGCCGTTGAGGAAGATATTCTCCCGCCCCGTCAGTTCAGGGTGAAAACCGGTGCCCACTTCCAGCAAACTGGCCATTCGCGCTCGCACCACCACACATCCTTCGGTGGGTTCAGTGATTCGCGAGATGATCTTCAGCAGAGTGCTTTTGCCCGCGCCATTGCGCCCGAGAATTCCGATAACGTCGCCTTGGGCAACATCGAAACTCACGTCTTTCAGCGCCCAGAAATGCTGCTCAGTTTCTTCTTCTTCCGAACCGTGGTCGAAGCCTGGGGTTGAGGAAGCTGGGGACGGCAAGCTTGGGGATAGTATTTTGCGGAGACTTCGTCCCAGAAATGATTCGGGCTGAAGGATATATCGCTTAGACAAACGATCGATGTGGACAATTGGCAGCATTTCAGATGATGTCGGCGAACCTTCTCTCCATCCGTCGAAAGATCAACAGGCCGGCAACAAAGATCGCGAGACTCATCGCCAGCGACAATCCCATGATGGGCCATGGGGAGGCACTTCCCAGAAGAGAATAGCGAAACCCCAATACCACGCCCGTCATTGGGTTCAGGCCCATCAGAATTCGCCAATGCCCGGGAATATAGCGAATGGGATAAATGACGGGAGTCACAAAAATTCCCATCTGAATGAGAAAAGGAACGGCGTATTTCACATCTCGAAAGCTGACGTTGAAAGCCGACAATATCAATCCAGAGCCCGAAGTAGCGAGCACTGCGGCCAGGGTAAAAACAGGCAACCATAGCAATTTCGCTGACACTGGCCAGCGGTAAAACAACATGAGCAGGAACAACAAGCCCAAGCTAAGAGCAAGATCCAGCAGCAGAGCCCCGATCGCGCCGAGCGGGATAAAGACTCGTGGAAAATAAACTTTCGAAATGAGGGCCTGATTGCTCACCAGGCTGTTGCTGGACTGCGAAACGGCAGTCGAAAAAAATGTCCAAGGGGCGAGTCCGGCAAACGCAAATAGCGGATAGGGCGGCCCATCGCTGCTCACGCCCGCGAGCCGGTTAAAGATAAACGTAAGAATAAACATTGCAATCAGTGGTTGCAATACGGCCCACAGTCCGCCCAGCAGCGTTTGGCGATATCGAATCTTGATGTCGCGCCACACCAAGAACGCAAGCAACTCGCGGTATAGGAAAATCTCTTTGAAATCCACAGGCTGCCAACCTGTGCGCGCGCGAATGGTCACCTCAAACGAAGATGGCATGGTCCTCCTGGGGGAAAGATCATTTTGGTCGGAGTCAATATTCGCCGCTTGGCATTCTCGTTCGGCCTTCGAATGGAAGGCGTGGCGCCAAGAATTGTAGCAGTTCGTTCTTCCGCAAAAGCGCCGCTGCGAGGTAGCGTTATGCGGAGGGTTATGCGTAGATTGCGAAGGTGCGTCTCCGCCAGGCCGCCTTCGATCCTGTTTCGTGTTCAGCTGGCTCGTGTCCAACCGTTGCAAAAACCCGAAACCGGGTTATATTGTGTTCTCTGCTTCGAAGACTCATCCGCCGGTCGCGGCTCGCGGGACTGATGTCGGGAAACAGGTAGCTCAGCATGCGATTGGACGTCATTCTGCCGACCTACAATCGGCGCCAACTTCTAAAGCTCACGCTCGATAGCTTGCTGGCCGCGGAAGTTCCCCCCCATTTAACCGTGTCCGTAACTGTGGTGGACAACAACTCGAGCGATCCCACACGCGAAACCGTGGAAGCTTATCAGCCAAATTTTGGCGGGCGGCTGCACTACGTCTTTGAGAAGAAGCAGGGAAGATCGCATGCTTTGAACGCAGGCATTACGTCCACCAGTGGCGATCTGGTGGGGATGATCGATGACGATGAACAGGTCGATCAATCCTGGTTTCGTCGCGTCTACGAAATGTTTTCCAGCGGCGATGTGGATTTCATTGGCGGTCCCTGTAAGCCCAATTGGGTTTCGAGTCCGCCTGCTTGGCTGCCGCCCAGTCAAGTTGGAGTGATCGGTGTGGTAGACGCGGGCTCGCAGCACGTTTATGGAACAAGCGAGGCGTTGTTGATGGGCGGAAACGCTGTCGTCTCGCGAGCCGTGCTCGAAAAAGTCGGCCTGTATTCGACCGACTTGGGCCGCAAGGGGAAGCGCCCGTTGGCAGACGAAGATAGCGAGATGTTTCGGCGTCTGCTGGCGGCAGGAGCAAAAGGAATCTATGTCCCTGATCTGATTATTTACCACTATATTCATCCCGATCGGCTGACGAAACGCTATTTTCGCTCCTGGCACTTGTGGCGCGGCGTATCCTCCGGATACTTGGATCGCAGCCATCCCCAGCCAACGCCCTATCTGCTTGGCATTCCGCGGCATCTTTTCGGAAGCGCGGCACGAGGGTCGGTGCGCCTGCTCACGCGATGGGCGAGCCGCAGAACAGATCCCGCCGGAATGTTCGCCGACCAACTCAAGATTGTGGATCTAGTTGGGTTTTTCTTTGGGAAACACTTTTATAAGCCGACCGATACCTAATCGCGCGGCTTCGGTTTAGCGGTAATCGGCCCGCTCGATGTCTGCCCGGCGAAGAAATCTCGCCAACGCTGCCGCAAAAAGCCGCCGAAGTGGCGCAGTTGCATCTCATGGGCAAAAGCCAGGTCCGGGTTCCGGATACTCGCGAGCGTCCATCCCCAAGCGTGCTGGAACGCGCTCCGGTAGAAATGGGCGGGCACACCGAAAATTCTGCCGATCTTCGTTCTCTCTACTTCGTCTGAGCGCAGGGCAGCGTAGAAGCGGCCGTGGCCGGCGTGCCATTTGCGGTGATACTGCTTTTCCAGCCGCTCCGGTTCAATTTCCGCCGTGACCACAAGCGCCGGTAAGTAGAGACCGCTGCTGTCTGCGCCCCACAAGCGCAACAGCAGCTCGTGATCCTCCAGGGAACCAATCCCGTTCTTGACGCGCTGGAACTCAGTCTTGAACAGCCCCACCTTTTCAAACGCTCGTCGTCGGAAAGCAAAATTTGCCCCAATCAAGCAGAGCTGTTTGCGGGAATCGACAAAGAACGGCTCGTCGCCGTAATCCAGCAGAGCCAGGGGCGCCCAGTTTGCTGGAGTCAGCCAGGAGGGCGGCGCCGTGTGCCATCGTGGCACCACTTTACCTCCCAGAAAGTCAATCTCGGGATTGGCCTCAAAGCCGTTCTTAATCTGGCGAATCCAGTCCCGAGCGACGCGAACATCATCATCGGTAAAGGCTATGATGGAAGCTTTGGCATTCGCGATTCCCCGATTGCGACCGTAGGACAATCCCTGCTTGGCTTCAAAAAAATACTTCAGTTTTTCGGGGTTCTGTGCTGCCAGGGATTCGACCAGGTGGCGGGTTTGATCGGAGGAATTATTGTCTACAACAATCACCTCAAAGTCCAGGGGCGCATCGCTTTGCGAAAACAGCGCCCGCAAAGCCTCCGCTAGAAGCTCGCAACGGTTATAGGTGCTAATAACGATCGATACGTCCAATGCGTCTCCTCGGCCCGGATTCTAATCGGTTCAGCGGATTTATTACCGATTGTGTATCAGAATGCCACGTTTATTGGTCTGGGTGTGCGGTGGCGCGAGGTCTGGCGCTCACCGTCCACACGGGAAAGGGGTCGCAAACCATCGGTCCCCGACCGAGGAGTTATTTCAGTGATATGGCAGCGTGCTCCTGGCCTTATCCTAAGGTAGGCCTCCCATGCGTGGAGAAGCTTGTGGGTTCAGCCCTTTGGGAAAAATATTTCACATTTTCCCTTGGTGGTTCACAAACTAAAGCCTTGGAGTATCCCGGCGGCGGCCTTTGGTCGTTGCACTTGTAGTCATTCAAGTCATTGAAAAAAAGGTAGATAGTAGACATTCATTATTCGTGGTCGCCGACCAAGGTCTTCGGCAATCGTCGTGCTGGTATGACACTC
>Ga0209006_10001467_pt1 | contig 21371 bp, 16 predicted proteins | sample JacPin_JW_Ref_O2_FD_188567 | JGI IMG/M metagenome (GOLD analysis project Ga0209006, IMG submission 188567) | Forest soil microbial communities from Algoma, Ontario, Canada - Jack Pine, Ontario site 1_JW_Ref_O2 (SPAdes) (version 2) | ecosystem: Environmental > Terrestrial > Soil > Boreal... | reverse complement strand
CCCTCCGGCGCCGCGTCGAGGTCGGCGGGCGCGATCGCCGGCGGCGTCACGGCATCGCGGAAAATCAGCAGCGGCACGGTGGCGGGCGCCGCGTGAAGGCCGCTGCTCGACAGCATCTGGGCAAGCTTGAGCGCCATGGGCCGATATATTCGTATGAATATAGCGGCGTTGTCAAATACCCGCCGCGCGGCCGTCCGGCGCGACCGGGCAGGTGACGAAACCGTCGGTTGCGATCGGTCGGGGCCGCGGCGCCTCAGTCGTCGATCGCGACCATCACGCTGGTCGCCTTGATGACCGCGTAGGCCGTCTTGCCCTTCTCCAGCTTGAGATCGTCGACCGACTCGTTGGTGATCGACGCCGTCAGCACGTTGCCGCCACCGATGTCGATGCGGACGTGGGAGGTGGTCTGGCCCTTCTTGACCTCGGCGATCGTGCCTTTCAGCATATTGCGGGCGCTGAGCTTCATTGTGTCTCTCCGTTGCGGGCGGCCTGATTCGGTGGCGGCGGCCGCAAACCGCCAGATACGCTCATCACTTGGCGCCTTCAATGAGTCCGTCGAGCTGCGCGTCGGTCAGCTCGACCTGATAGAACAGCTGGTAGAATGCTTTGGCTTCGGCGCGGATGTCGACCTTGTAGCGGTCGGGGAAGAACAGGCCGGCGAGCCATTGCAGGCCGAGCAGCCGGTTGAGCGAGGGCGGCACGTCGATCCACCCATAGGGCAGGTTGGGGCTCACATAAATGCGGCCGCGCCGCACCGCCGCGACACCCGCCCAGCCCGCGTCGGTCTTGATCGCGGCAGGAAAACTGCGGTCGGTCGTGATGATGGTGTCGGGGTCCCACTTGAGGATCTGCTCGAGCGACACATCGACGAGGCCGCCGCGCGCGCCGCCAGCGTCCACCACGTTGCGTCCGCCGGCGCGCTCGATGATCTCGGTGTTGATCGAGCCGCGGTTGCCGGTCTCCAGCCCGTTGTTGCGGTGCGCGAGGTAGACGCGCGGGCGCTGCGCGTCCGGCACCGCGCCGGCGACGCGGTCGACGCCATCGAGAATGGCCTGCGCGCGCGCCGCGAGGCGTTCGGCGCGCTCGCCCACGCCGAGGATGCCGCCGAGCAGGCGCAGCGTCTTGGCGGTGTCGTCGAAGCGCCCATCGATCAGCAGATAGGGGATGCCGGTCTGGCTCTGCACCCGGTCGGCGAGTGAGACGTAGGTCGCATTGACCGAGCCGAAGTCGACGATCACGTCGGGCTTCGCGGCCATCACGGCTTCGAGGCTCGCAGTGCCGCCGCGGCCGGTGAGCCGGCCGATCTCGGGCAGGTCGCGCACGACGGGCGCCAGATAGGGCAATTCAGCCGGCGACGGCTTTCGATTCCAGCCGATCAGCTTCTGCGGCGCCAGCACGTAGACGAGGACCGAGGCGGGCGGCCCTGCCGCCATGACGCGCTCGATGCGGTCGGGCACCTCGACCTTGCGGCCGGCCGAATCGACCACCTCACGCGCAAGCGCCGGATTGAAGGGAATGATGAGGCACGCAAGGAGAGCGATACCGACCCAACAGAGCCGCGCAAGCCCGCGCTCAGGCCGACGCGCCGCGGGCGCGCTCGGGCCGCACCAGCCGACCGATGGCGCGGAATTCGCCGCCGGCCGCGTTGCGCGCGTGCGATTCGATCGTGCGATAAAGCCCCACCAGCCGCTCGCCGGCCGGCGTGACGACCGCGCCGCCGCCGCGCCGGCCGCCGGTTTCGGCCGCGACCGCAGGCTCACGCAGCGCACGATTGACCTCCTCGACCAGGAGCCAGGCGCGGCGATAGGACATGTGCAAGGCGCGCGCCGCGGCAGAAATCGAGCCGGTGGAGCGGATCGCCTCCAAGAGCGCGATCTTGCCCGGCCCGATACGGTTGCCGTTCTCGAGATCGATGCGGATCGACAGGCGCGTGCCGACCATGGGACTTGCCTCCCTCGAACGAGTCGAGGCAAGTCACGCCCATATGGGCCGCAGCGTCAAGCGACATTGTATGCTCCATGCGTACGGCACCGGTCCCCGCGTCCCCGCGGGGCTGAGCTGCGTTATGTTTCGACGGATATGGCGTCGATGTAAAGGGGGCGGAGCGCCTGGCCGGCTTGCGCTCACAGGGCGGAAAAGGTGCGCCCGGACGCAAGGCGTGACTGCGCATTGAGCCGGATCGGCGCGTTGACGGCGCCGAATCCCGCATAATCGCGCCGCTCGACGATTTCGAGGAAGAACAGGTCCTTGAAGCTGCGCGTGTAGAGCTGAAAATATTCGCCGCCTTCGTCCTTGTCGTAGAGAATGTTTCTCGCCTTGAGCCGGTCGAGCTGTGCGGCGTCGAGGTCGGCGCGTGCGGCGAGATCGTCGTAGTAGTTCTCCGGAATCGGCAGCGTCTCGACGCCGTTGCGGCGCAGCCGGTCGGCGGTCGCGAGGATGTCATCGGTCGCAAGCGCGATGTGCTGGACGCCGGAGCCGAAATAGTCGTTGAGGAAGCGCGAGGACTGCGTGCGCATGCTTTGCGAGGCGTTGAGCGCGATGCGCAGCGCACCGTCCGCCGTCTGCACCACCTGGCTGCGCACGACGCCGCCCGGATCGTTGATGTCGACCTGCGGCGTCTTTCGCACGTCGAAAAGCGAGGTGTAGAACAACAGCCAGGACAGCATCTCCTCGTAGTGCATCGACTGCGAGATATGATCGACCACCGTGAGGCCCACGCCCCCCGCCGGCGCAGCCGGTTCGATCGGATCGAAATCGACGTCCCACACCTTTGCGAGCTGGCTGCCCGGATCGAGGAAGTAGAGCAGGCTGCCGCCCAATCCGCGCACGCAGGGGATTTCCAGCTCGCCCGGCCCGACCTTCGAGCGGAACGGCGTATCGCGCAGCTTCTCGGCGCGGTCGAGGGTCGCGGCCGCGTTCGCGACCGCGAGCGCGATAGCGCAGACCGACGGGCCATGGGTGACGTAGTGCGCGTGGGCGAATCCCTCCTTGTCCTGGTTGATGATCAGGTTGATCGCACCCTGCGCCCAGCGGGTCACGGCCTTCGATTTGTGTCGCGCGACGGCGCGAAAGCCGAGGCCGGCGATGAACCGGCCGAGCTCGTCGGCGGTGCGGTCGTCGACCGCGAATTCGATGAATTCGACGCCGAGGCAGGTCGAGCGCGGCGGCATCGGCGGAATGCCGACCGCGGCATCCGCGTCGCGTTCGCGCAACTGGTCCATCAGGAAGGCGAGCGAGCGCTGGCCGTCGACCGCGACGGTGCGCGGCGAGCCGGCGCGGAACTGGTCGTTGAAGATCTCGAGCGAGAGGTCGCCCTGATAGCCGGTCGCGCGCACGGCGATCATGAAATCAACCAGCGGCATGTCGCCCTGGCCCGGAAAGCAGCGGAAATGCCGGCTCCATGAGATCACGTCCATGTCGAGCCAGGGCGCGTCGGCAAGCTGAACCAGGAAGATGCGGTCGCCCGGAATCGCCGGCAGGGCCCCGAGGTCGGTCCTGCGCGCATAGATGTGGAACGTGTCGAGCACCAGCCCGACCGCCGGATGATCGGCGCGCCGCACCACCTCCCAGGCATCGCGGTAGTCGTTGATGTGACGGCCCCAGGCCAGCGCCTCGAAGCCGACCCGCAGCCCGCGCTTTTTCGCCCGCTCGCCGAGCTCGCGAAAATCCGCCGCTGCGCGGTCGATGCCGCCGAGCGAATCCGGCGAGACGTTGCTGCAGGCCATCAGGAGGTTGCAGCCCAGCTGCTGCATCAGGTCGAACTTGCGCTCGGCGCGATCGAAGGTGCGCTGGCGCTGCACATCCGGCATGCCCTCGAAATCGCGGAACGGCTGGAACGTGATCGCCTTGAGCCCGAGATCCGCCATTTCCCTGGCGACGTCCGCCGGCGTGCCGTTGTAGGAGAGGAGATCGCTTTCGAAGATTTCGACGCCGCGAAATCCGGCCGCCGCGATGGCGCGCAGCTTTTCGCTCAGGTCGCCGCTGAGACAGACCGTGGCAATCGACGTGTTCATGGCGGTCCCCGCTCGCCCTCGTTCAGCCGACGGCGCAGGCAGTATAGAGCCAGCCCTGCTGGCGTCGATCAACCGCGGAGGGAGGACGTCACGATGATTTGTCGGAGCGATTGCCGAGGGGCGACGCGCGCCGTCACCCCGCGACCACGGTGAGCTTGGGCGGCGGCCGACGGCCGGGCGCTTCCTCGCGCAGCCGCCGCGTCATATCTTCGGCGCTGACCGGCGCGCCGAACAGATATCCCTGCGCGGCCTCGCAGCCGGCGGAGATGAGGAAGTCCGCCTGCGCCCTCGTCTCGACGCCCTCGGCGATGCAGCCGATGCCGAGGTCCTTGGCGAGACGCACGGCCGCCCGCACCACGGTCGCGCTGCGGCTGTCGGAACTGATGCCGGCCACCAGCTCCAGCGCGATCTTGAGCCGGCTCACCGGATAGCTGGTGAGGTAGCTCAGCGACGAATAGCCGGTGCCGAAATCGTCGATCGCGGTGCGAATGCCGAGGCGCTCCAGCGATTCGATGACCCGTCCGTGCTGCTGCGAGACTTCCATCAGCACCGATTCGGTGAGTTCCACCTCGATGTCGTGCGGCTCGATCCGCCAGCGCGCCAGCGCCGCGGCGATGAAGCGGTCGAGATTGGCGTGCGTCTTGAGCTGCACCGCCGAGAAGTTCACGGCGACCACGCCGGGAAAGAGGCCCATGCGGTGCCACGAGTCGAGCTGGCGGCAGGCCTCCTCGAACACCCATTGGCCGAGCGGGACGATCGCGCCGGTTCGCTCCGCGATGGCGATGAAATGCGCCGGGCCGATCAGGCCACGCTGCGGGTGCTGCCAGCGCACCAGCGCTTCGACACCGATGAGGCGGCCGGAGGCGAGATCGACCTGCGGCTGATAGTGCAGGCGCATCTCGCCGCGTTCGATCGCCGAACGCAGCTCGGCCGCGACGGTGACGCGGTCGCGGATCTCGATGTCGAGCGCCTCGCTGTGGAAGCGGAAGCAGTCGCGCCCGTCCTCCTTGGCGCGATAGAGCGCGAGGTCGGCATGGACCATGAGCACGTCGGGCGTCGGCACCTCGGGCGCGTAGAGCGCGACGCCGATGCTCGCCGTCACGCGCACCTCGTTGCCGTCGATCTCGAACGGCCGCGCCAGCAGCTGGTTGATCTTGCGCGCCACTGTCTCCGCCGCGGAACGGCTTACATCCGATTGCAGCACCGCGAACTCATCGCCGCCGAAACGCGCGAGCGTGTCGGTCCGGCGCATGGCGCCGGCCACGCGTCCCGCCACCGCCTGCAGCAGGCGGTCGCCGATCGGATGTCCGAGGGTGTCATTGGCGTCCTTGAAGTGATCGAGATCGAAGTAGAGCAGCGCGAACGGCGCCGCGCCGCGCCGGCTCGCCGCGAATGCGGCGTTGAGCCGGTCGTTGAAGGCGCGCCGGTTCATCAGGCCGGTGAGCGCGTCGGTCTGCGCCAGCGCGGAAATCTGCTCGCTCGCGGCGAGCAGCCGCCGGGCCTGCCGGCCCGAGGTGTGGAGGTGGAACAGCGTGATGGCACCGACCAGCAGGCTCGCGGCGAGCACCAGCCAGGCGCGGTCGTGCCGCACGTCGAGCGGTCCGCCCGGCACCGGGACGGCGGCGAAGATCCAGCGTGCGTCGCCGGCGGCGATCAGGTCGGTGAAATGCGGCTGGCCGAGCACCTTCGCGAGCGGCATGGTGCCGATCATGTCGGCGCGCAGGCGCGAGGCGTGGACGTGCAGCGGCAGCGTGTCCGGGCTTGCGCCGGCCGGATAAAGAAAGAGATCGAGACCGGTCGGATTGGTGGCCGTGTTGATGATATTGTCGAACGCCTTGCCGGTGAGGAACGCCCCGTGGACGAAGCCGAGCAGGTTCTGCCGTCGCGCCTCGACGGTATCGTGCGGTTGGCCATGCCGATAGACCGGAAGCGAGAACAGGAAGCCGTGGACTTCGCCGCCGATGCTGTGCAGCACGAAGTCGGGTACCACCGAGAGGCCATCCTTGTCACGCGCGCGGTCGAGCCGCTCGCGGATGTCCGGCTCGGAGCGCAAGTCGATGCCGTAGATCGGCGCCGTCCGGATGTCCACCGTCGAATAGAAGATCGGCAGGTATTCGTCCTGTGGCGGTGACAGAATGACGCGGTTGTCCGCCGTCACGGTCTTGATGACGTACCCGGCCATGCCGTCGCGAACTGCCGCTTGCTCGAGCTTCGCTCGGTCGGCGCGCGCGACGCGCGGGATCCAGGAGAAGTCCTGCACGGCCGTCTCTTTCTGCAGCAGCCGTCCCGTGAATGTCGCGAACTGCGCGCGCGTCACGTCGGGCGACGACTCGAACAAGGCGCGCAGCGCGGTGAGCTTGGACAGATATTCGTCGAGCCCGTCCTGCACGGCGAGAAAGTGGTTGCGCGCCGTCGCGGCGAGCTTGCCCTGCGCGAGCGTCTCTTCCCAGCGCCACACGAATATGAAAGCCGACGCCGACCAGAGCACGCTGATGATGACGGCCGAGATGACGGAGAGGCGCAGCCGCGCGCGCCACGCGCTGCCATCGAGGTGCGCGGACAGGCGGCGGGGGCCGCTCGGCCCGGCGGGGCGCGTTGCGGCAGGCGGAGCGGAGCGTGGGCCGGCCATGTCTCTGACCTAAGCAGCCGGGATGCGGCCGTCACTCCGGTTGGTTACGTAGCGCGGTGCACAAGCTGCCGTATTGGTTAGCGAATATTTAACCCGCCAGCGATGCACCCGCCGGGACGCGCCGCCGGCGCAATTCCCGTTGAAACGGGGTGGCGCGTCACTATGGTGAGGCCGCCACGGGCGGGAGCATGCATGCGCGCAACGTTCAAGCGGTTCTTGGCGAACGCCACGGTCTCGGCCGTCTCGTTCGTGCTGACCTACCTGGTCTGCGAATTCCTCTTCTTCCGCTTCATGCTGCCCTACATGTCGTACAATATCCGGCCGTATCTGCCGGATCGTGCCGACTTCTTCATGCAGAATTCGAAGGACCACTACGTTCCGCACGACTACATCGCGCTGCTCGGCGACTCGTACGCGGCCGGCGTCGGCGATTGGCTGCTCGCGAGCGGGGGGCTTTCGGACAAGCCCTACCATTCGGCGAACGTCATCCACGACCTCACCCATCGTGACGTCGCAAGCTTCGGACGCGTCAATATCGGCAGCGCGCAGATGATGGTCGATCGCGTCGCCCGCATCCTCGACGACGACTACTGCTACCTCTTTCCGCCGATCGAGCAGCCGCGCCGGTTCGTCGTCTACTTCTACGAAGGCAACGACATTTCCGACAACTACGAGCTCATGCTCGACGACATGAAGCCGCACGACGGGCCGCTCGCGCCGCAGATCGACGATTTCCTGCGTACCCGCTACGCCAACCCCAACGCCTGGACGTGCCATGGCCATTTCGGCGACATGCTGTGGCGCATGGGGCGCTACGCCGTGAAATATTCCTGGCGGCCGCCCGCCGTGATCGACCTGCCCGGCACCATGAACCCGGTGATCGTCGACGGCATCACGCGCACGGGCGGCGAGTGGCAGGCGCCGCCGCTGATCATGACCGAGGCGCAGATCGACACCGGCGTGCTGATCTTTTCGCGCTCTCTGGCTTGGCTGCGCGGACGCTTTCCCGACATCCCGGTGACGATCGTCTATGTCCCGGCGCCGCCGACGGTCTACCGTCTCGCCGGCGAAGGGGTGCATGTGAAGGAGGTCTACGCGCCGAGCGATCCGAAGGGGCCGACCTACAAGTTCGGGCAGGTCGTGCCGCCCGCCCTGATCTACGCCCGCAGCCAGTTGACGTGCGGCAAGATCCGCGCCGCCGCGATTGCGGGCGGCGCCGCCTTCATCGATGCCCGCCCCGCCTTCCGCCGCGCGGCGGCCAAGGCATTCATCCACGGCCCGCGCGACTGGAACCATCCGAACCAGCTCGGCTACACGGTGCTCGGCACCCTGGTCGCACAGAAGATCGACCAGAAGGAGCCGGATGCGTGCGACGACAGCTGGGAGTAGGGGAAACGACCGCGCAGCGTCAGGCTGCGGTCGACTTCTTCTCGGCTTTGGGCAGAAGCAGCCGGGAAATTTCCTCGAGCGCTTTCGGCGGGCTGAACAGATAGCCCTGGATTTCGGCGCAGCCGAGCGGGCGGACGTGATCGAGCTGCTCGGCGGTCTCGACGCCCTCGATCGTGGTGATCATGTTGAGGCTCGCCGCCAGGCTGGTGATGCCCCGGATGATCGCGAGCGAGTTCTTCTCGCCCGAGATGTCCTTGACGAACGAGCGGTCGATCTTGATCTTGTCGAACGGGAAGCTGCGCAGGTAGCTCAGGGACGAATAACCGGTGCCGAAATCGTCCATCGAGAAGTGGATGCCGAGCGCGCGCAGCTGATGCAGCGCCGCGAGCGTCACCGTGGTGTTCTGCATCAGCACCGTCTCGGTGATCTCGAACTCGAGCCGGCTGGCCGGCAGGCCCGAACGCGCAAGCGCGCGCGTCACCACCTCGACCAGGCCCTTGTTGATGAGCTGGATCGGCGAGAGGTTGACGGCGACCTTGATGTGGTCCGCCCAGGTGACGGCGTCCGCGCACGCGCGATTGATCACCCATTCGCCGATCGGAACGATCAGGCCGAGCTCCTCGGCGAGCGGGATGAACTCGCTCGGTGCGACCAGGCCGCGCGTCGGGTGCTGCCAGCGGATCAGCGCCTCGAAGCTCGTGATCTCGCCGGTCTGCAGGTTGACGATCGGCTGATAGTGCAGGCGGAATTCGGCGTCGTTGAGCGCGGCGCGCAGGTCGAGCTCCATGCTGCGGCGCTCCTTGATGCGCCGATCCATCTCGGCCTCGAAGAAGCGGAAGGTGCCGCGGCCATCCGCCTTGGCCGCATAGGCGGCGAGGTCGGCGTTCTTGAGCAACTCCTCGACCGTGGTGCCGTCATCGGGCGAGAGCGCGATGCCGATGCTGGAGTCGATGATGACCTGGTTGCCGTCGATGAGGTAGGGCGCCTTGACGGCGTCCTGCAGCCGCTGCGCCAGCAGGGCGGCATCGTTCGGCCGCGCCAGCGCCATCTCGATCACCGCGAACTCGTCGCCGCCCAGCCGCGCGATGGTGTCGGTCTCGCGCACGCAGCCGCGCAACCGGTCCGCCACCGCCTTGAGCAACTCGTCGCCGACGAGGTGGCCGAGCGTGTCGTTGACCGCCTTGAAATGGTCGAGGTCGATATAATGCAACGCCACGACTTCGCCGCGCTTCACCCGCGAGATCGCGTGCTCCAGGCTTTCGCGCAGCATCACGCGGTTGGGCAGGTCGGTGAGGGCGTCGTGCATCGCCATGTGGGCGATCTGCGACTCGGCGCGCCGACGCTCGGTGATGTCCTCGTGCGTGATCACCCAGCCGCCGTCCGCCATCGCCTGTCGCGATATGACGATCGAGCGTCCGTCGTTGAGCTCCTGGATCCGCACCGACGAGGTCGTGGCCGGGGCAAGATATTCGCGCACATATTCTTCCGAGCGCGGCTCCGCATAGAGCCCGTTCGCGATGCGCTGTTCGATGATCTGGCGCAGCGGCGTTCCCGACTGCGCCTGATCGGCGGTCATGCCGTACATCTCGGCGTAGCGGCGGTTCGAGACGACGAGACGCTGCGCGCCGTCGTACATCGCGAGCCCGTGCGGCATGTTGTTGAGCGCTGCGTCGAACCGCAGGTTCTGCGTCATCAGCTTGTCGCGATAGTCGGCGATCGCGCGCACCATCTGCCCTATCTCGTCGCTGCGGTCCATGTAGGTCGAGCCGAGATCGAATTTTTCCGATGACACCTGCTTCATCGCCTTGGTGACGTACTGGATCGGCCGCACGATCGAACGGCTGATCAGCAGCGTGACGAGGATGCTCAGGAGCACGCCGGCGGCGCCGCCGAACGCGAGGATGCGCTGGTTGTCCTTGGCGTTGCCGGCGAGCGTGATTCCGATCGAGGCGGTCTGTCCGTCGACGAAGGCGGAGAGCGTCGCGAGGCTCGCGCCGACCTTCTCGAAGTCGTCGTCGGTCCCACCGAGCATCATCGTGGCCATCGGCGCGTCGGTTGCCCCGACATCGAGCGTGTCGCTCGCGGCGGAAGAATACTTCGTCCAATGCTGGGACAGGCTGTCGACGAGCTCGCGCTCCGCCGGCGCGAGGTCGGGCCGCGCCTTGAGGGCGGCGATGCGGTCCTTCATGGCGGCGAGGTCGTGCCGCGTCTCGGCGCTCAGCGTGCGCAACAGGCTGGCGCTGACGCTGTTGCTTCCCCACGAGACGTAGCGGAAGACCTTGAGATGGATCGCCGTGATGTCGGTTTCGAGCTTGGCGACGATCTGCTGCTTGGGCAGATTGACCGCGGTCAGCGCGTCGAGATCGGTCGCGGTGCGATCGGACGTGAGATACGCGTTGCCGCCGATCCCGATCAGGCACAGCAGCAGCACCAGCGAGGCCGCAAATGCCTTCGTCCGGATCGACAGGTTCTTGAGCAGTTGCATCGACGCCATGACCGGTTTGTCGCGCCGGACTTTCAGGACTTGCCCGGCAGGTCGCGGTAGACGCCGACGCCGATGAAATAGTCGCCCATCTTTTCGACGTAGCTCGACTTGTCCTCGATCTTGTTGGTGATCGGGTTCGGCCATTTGTAGTCGACCCAGCCGCTGCCCGGTCCCTTGGAGATCGTGATCATTTCCTGGATCAGGTAGACGCCGTTCTGGTCCTTGAGCGAGATCAGGCTCTTGCCGACCAGCGCCGGACGGGCGCCGTGCGCCACGCAGACGCCGTCGAGGTCATAGATGAACGGATAGAGGTCGCGGTCGTGAAAGAGCGGATTCGACTTGTCGTCCACCGCCTTGAAGGTCGCCTCGGCGCCGGCCTCGGCGTACATCTTCTGCACGCGCTTGACCATGGCAACGGCCTCATCGCGCGAGCCGAACTCGGCTCCGCTCGATGGGTGAACCGCAAGGAATGTCGCTACCGCTACCAGGACAGCCGCAAAACGACGCATGGTTTCCTCCCGGCGACGGGCGGGGGGCGACGGGTCGGCCACCGTCCGGTGTTCGGCGGTAACCTTATGACCGGAAGATGAAGCAACCCTAACGGGTCCCCCGGTTTCACGGGATTGGTCAACAAAGCCTTAGCGCGGCCGAAGGTACCCGTGCCGCCGTTTGCCGAGCGGCAACGATCGCGTCAGGCCGCTTGCCTGAGCGGCTTTGCTTCACGCCGCCGTGCCGAAACGGCGTAGCCGTCGTCGCGGACCGTTCCGGCTTCGACCTCGAAGCCGCGCCGCTGCAGCGCCGCACGAAGCTGGTCCATGGCGGCGGGCTTCTGCGGATCGGTCCAGATCACCAGGACGCCGGCCGGCTTGAGGAACCCGGCGAGCCAATCGAGCGAGGTCTCGAGCTCGCGAAAGGTGCGCCGGCGCCAGTCCACCAGCGCGGCGTCGTATTGACGGTCTGCGCGGCCGCAATTCGCCGTCGCCGCCACGCGCGCAAAACCGCGCCGTTGCAGCTCGAACACGAGCTCGATGCTCTTGGCACCCGCCACCAGGATGCGATGCAGGGGCGTGCAGCGTGCCAGCCCGATCATCGGCTCGATGACGCGATCGGAAGCGCGCGTGGACAGGGACACGGTCATGGCTCTCACCCTGCGGAAGGAGATTCGGCCACCGGCCGAGGCGGAGCGTTTGATCCGCTTGGGTCAATCTCGTGATTCGCCCGTAGGAATTCGAGATGAGCGGATGGATGTTCGCATAAGGGCCGCATAAAGCCCGATTGCGGAGAGTAGCGAGTGGCGAATGGCGAATAGAGGGCGGATTCGGCTGTAGCCGCGGGGCCGGCGACCCGCTATTCACTACTCGCTACTCATTACTCGCTACTCGCTACTCGCTACTCGCCACTCGCCACTCGCCATTCGCCCATCCATGGCCGACGACATCCCCTTCAACCGCAATCTTGCCCTCGCGCCCGGCACGGTCGAGGAGGTGGCGCCCGGCGTGCGTCGCCTCTTGTGCGACAATCCCGGCCCGTTCACCTTCAAGGGCACGATGAGCTACATCGTCGGCCGCGGCGAGGTCGCGATCATCGATCCGGGCCCGGATGACGCGCGGCACATCGCGGCGCTGCTCGACGCGGTGCGCAACGAGACCGTCACCCACATCCTCGTGACCCACACCCATCGCGATCATTCGCCGGGCGCGGCGCGCGTCAAGGCGGCGACCGGCGCAAAAACCCATGGCGAGGGACCGCACCGGCCGGCGCGGCCGCTGCATGTCGGCGAGGCGCCGCGGCTCGACGCCAGCAACGACACGGATTTCCGCCCCGACCAGCCGCTCGCCGAGGGCGACGTCGTAAGCGGCAAGGACTTTGCGCTCGAGGCGATCAAGACGCCCGGCCATACGGCGAACCACATGGCCTATGCGCTGCGCGGGCACGACCTCTTGTTTTCCGGCGACCACGTCATGGGCTGGTCGACCTCGATCGTCGCGCCGCCCGACGGCGCGATGAGCGACTACATGGCATCGCTCGACAAGCTCGCCGGGCGCCGGGAAAGCGTCTACCTCGCCGGCCACGGCGACGTCATCCGCGACGCGCCGCGCTTCGTGCAGTCCTATATCCGCCACCGCCAGGGCCGCGAGGCCTCGATCCTGCATCGTCTTGGCAAGGGCGCAGCCGACATCCCGACACTGGTGCGCGCGATCTATATCGGTCTCGACCCGCGGCTCACGCGCGCCGCCGGGCTGTCGGTGCTCGCGCATCTGGAGGATCTGGTCGCGCGCGGCATGGTGGCGACCGACGGCGTGCCGTCGATCGACGGGACCTATCGCTTCGGCTTCTGATTGGGCTTCTGCTGCGGCTGCGGCGCCGGCTTGACCTTCGGCACCGGGCGCTCCGGCACGTCGGGTTTGTCCTCGCCCGCAAGGTCCTCGATGTCGTCGAGCAGCGCGCGCACGCGCGCCGCGTTGATGCCGAAATCGCTCCGGCCGTAGCGCGAGGATGAGCGCACGTCGACGCGCGCGCCGTCGCCGACCGCGCGGATGCGTACCGCCACGTCGTCGCGGAAGCCCATGATCAGCGTCCGCGCGACCGCCTCGATATAGCCGTCGCGCGCCGACTGGCCCTGCTGCGCCGGAACCGGCGGGCGATCGTTGACAATCTGCCAGTGGCGCTTGGCGATCGCCGCCTTCGCGGCATCGTAGGTCGCCTGCGCGCTCGCGTCGGTTTCGAGCGGCACCACGTCCGGATAGGCGGCCTTCTGCTGCTGCGCCGCATAGAGTCCCGCATAGGCGACCGGATTGGCGCCGCGCGAACGCAGCTGGCCGATCTTCTCGTAGCGCGGTGGGTCGAGCGGATCGGTGGTGATGTCGGAAATCTCCGGCAGGCGGGCGGCGCGCGCCGCGAGATAGGACGGATAGGCGAGCAGCGCGACGCCGATCAGGAGCGCGGTCAATGCCGCGCCAAGGCCCTCGCTGCCGTGCCGCCAGATGCCGATGAGCGAGGCGAGCGCGAGCAGGATCGCGATCACCGCCATGCCGAGCGACGCCGCGAAGGTCGCGAGCACGGGCACGGTCTCGAGCAGGTCGGTGCGAGCGACGACGACTGCGAGGAGCGCGACGAGCAGCGCGAAGCCCGCGATGCGGCGCGCCCAGATGGCGAGCCGGGAGGCGGGCTCATCGGCAATGCGGCGCACCGGCATGGCTATTTCCCGGGCGAGCGCATCGGCGCAGCCCCGCCGCAGATGCGCTTGAGCGCGGCCCATTCGGCCGCGTCGAGCAGGCCCGGCGGGCCACCGCCGCCGGTCCCGTCGGCAAGCGCGGCCGCTCGCGGCGACGGCCCGAGCGCGGCAGCGATCGCCTCGATCGCGGCGGCGCGCTCGCGCGCCTCCGGATGGTCAAGCAGGATCTTCGCCATCGGGCCAGGCGTGCCGGCGATGCGCATCAGGATCGTGCCGAGCGCGCGCGGATCGCGGCCGAGCCTGGCCACCAGGTTTGCCCCATAGGCGTCGGCCGCTGCTTCCGTTTCGCGTGAATAGGAGGATTGCACCACCGTCCGCATCGCGATCACCGCGGCTCCGCCGCCGCTAAAGTCGCCGATCAGCATGCCGAACAGGAACGACAGGCTGCCCGCCTGGATCACCGTCCGCACGCCGTCACGATGGGCGATGTGGCCGATCTCATGCGCGATCACGCCGGCGAGCTCGTCCGCATTGTCCGCCTTGGCGATGAGGCCCTGGAACACGTAGACGCGCCCGCCGGGCAGCGCAATGGCGTTCGCCTCCGGCCGGCGCACCACGTCGGCATGCAACGGCAACGGCAAGGCGGCGGCGGTTTCCAGCTTGTGCACGAGCTTCTGGAAGGCGGCGCGGCCGAGCCGTGCGTCGAGCGTATTGCCGCATTCGAACTGGTCGGCGCGCCCGCGCACGAGAAAGCTTCGCACCTGGGCGTCGACGCTCACGCCGAGGCGCTGTTCGAGGCGCACCGGCACGAGCGGCGTGACGCGGGCGGCGATCGCCGGCACGCCGAACACCGCGACCAGCACCGCCGAAGCGACGGCCGCAAGGCTCCAGCCGACCACCTTGACGCGGGTGCGGGGGCTGATCGCGCCGAATTGCGGGATCGCGCCGGTGTGCGCCGTGACGGCCGCCGCGAGCGCGGGATCGCGGATTTCCAGGCGGGCGGGCATCGGCCTTCCGGCGCGGCCGAGGCGCAGCACGCCGTCGGGCGCCGCGAACGCGACGATGTCCGCATTGGCCCATTCGGCGAGCACTTCGCCGGCGAGCGAGCGGATCTGCACGCCCGCCGCCGCAAGCTCGATCGTCACGAGGTGGCGGGCGCTGGTCACGCCGTCGAAAAAGACCGCTGAGCTGGAGGTGATCATGCCTGTCTGAACAGCTATCGGTGGATCATGGCAAATCAAATACCCCCAGCCCCGAGCGCATCGGCGAGCCCTTCGCCGACCGCGGAGCTGGGCAGGCTGTCGTCGGCCCGCACCCATTCGACGACGTCGAACCCCGGGACCGTGACCGAATCGACCGCCATCCGCCAGATGCGCAGCTTGATGGTCATCTGGTAGATGATCCAGCCGATGATCGCCAGCAGGAGATAGACGCAGGCCACGCCCGCGAGGGTGAGATTCTGGATGGTCTCCTGCGCGGGCTTTACTTTGAGGATCGCCGCGCCGACGCCGGCCACGACGCCGAAGATCACGCACAGGGCGAGCAGGACCAGCACGATGTAGGCGAGGCAGCGAAAGTAGGCGCCGAAGATGCGGCGCTTCTTGAGCGTTGTCCGCACCTCGACCACGCCGAAGCGCAGGCCGGCCAGCCACCATTTCATCATGATGGCCTGCAGCAGTGCGTAGCCGATGAAGGCAAGGATCATGACCGCCAAGGTGGCAATGCCGATAATCGCTCCGGCGGCGCGATCCTGCGGGCTCGGGCTCGCCGTGCCGAACCGCATGCCTTTCTGGGTGAAATAGCCGATCAACGCAAAGAAGGCGATCAGCACGACGACCGTGATCAGCCACAGCGCGGCGCCGCGCAGGAAGAGCGAGCTCCCCGTGGCGGTGAATCTGCCGTTGAGATCGCCGTAATGCGTATGCGCGAGCTTGTAGCGCTCGAGGCTCGCCTGCGCCCACGGATAGGCGAAGCCCGCGCTGCAGGCGATGGCGATCCACCACAGCAGCGAGCGCAGCGCGTAGGCCCACGGCGAGCCGCTCTGATGGAAGCGAATGCCGCGGAAGACCGTGCGCGTGAGCCGATAGCGGCGCGCGCGGAAATAGGCGTATTGGCCGAAGACGGCGAGAAAGACGAAGGCAACCGGGCTCGACAGCCGGCTGACCATACCGAGCTCGAGCGTGCCGAGGAACAGCAGCACATAGATGGGCACGAGCAGCGCAACCGCCATCAGGAAACCGAGAAACAGCTCCATGGCGGTCCCGGTATATTCGAGGCTGTCGCCGCCAATTTCCGTACTGACCCACAGAAAGCGGCGCGCGTCGGTGGTGAGCCAGAAGCGATAGATGCCGACGCTCACAAGCTGCAGCAGCGCGCCGCGCACGATCAGCTTGCGGAAGCTGCGCGTGGCGCCGGTGAAATGCACCGACGCCGGCGGCAACGGGAGCGGTTCGAACGCTTGCGGCACCGGAAGGGGCAAACGGGCGGGCACAGGAGGAGGCAGAGGAGGCAACGGAGGAGGGACGATCTCGTTCATGGAATCGATCCGACAAAGCTCGTCTGCGCCGTCTGCCGAAGCATCATGCCTTGCGACGGGGGCAGCCATCAATGCACCCGAGCGCGAAGCAAGCTTCGTTCCTTAGTCTTGGCCACCGTCCACCAAGTTCACGGGACTCCCTTGCGATCCAGCCGGCGCCGCCGCGCGGCATGATTGCACGGATCGGACCTCCTATGTCGCAACGGCCGTCGGCAATGCATAGTCCTTCATCAGCTCGCGCAGCGCCGTCTTCTGGATTTTCCCGGTCGCGGTGTGAGGAATCTCGTGGAGGAAGACCACGTCGTCGGGCAGCCACCAGTCGGCGATCCTCCCGGTCATGAAGCCGAGGATGTCCTCCCGCGTCGCCTTCTGTCCGGCCTTGAGGACTACGACGAGAAGGGGCCGCTCGTCCCATTTCGGATGCCTGACCCCGATCACCGCGGCCTCGGCCACGCTCGGATGGCCGACCGCGAGGTTTTCCAGATCGATCGACGAGATCCACTCGCCGCCGGACTTGATCACGTCCTTGGCGCGGTCCGTGATCTGCATGTAGCCGTGCGCGTCCATGGTCGCGACGTCGCCGGTGTCGAAGAAGCCGTCCTCGTCGAGGATGTTGCCGCCCTCGCCCTTGAAATAGGACTTTGCCACCGCCGGCCCGCGCACCTTGAGGCGGCCGAACGTCTTGCCGTCCCACGGCACGTCGCGGCCGTTGTCGTCGGTGATCTTCATATCGATCGTGAAAGGCGGCTGCCCCTGCTTCTGCTGGATGTCGAGCCGTGCGTCGCCCGTGAGACTAGCGTATTCGGGGATCAGGGAGCAGGCGCTGCCGAGCGGGCTCATCTCGGTCATGCCCCAGGCGTGGATGACCTCGACGCCATAAGTGTCCTGGAAGGTTCTTGTCATGGCGCGCGGGCAGGCCGAGCCGCCGATGATGACGCGTTTGAGATGAGGCAGCTTGCTTCCGGTCTTCTCGAGGTGCTGGAGCAGCATCAGCCAGACGGTCGGCACGCCGGCCGTGCACGTGACCTTGTAGGTGTCGAGCATCTCGTAGACCGAGGCGCCGTCGAGCTTCATGCCCGGCATCACCAGGGTCGCGCCGGTCAACGGCGCCGAGAAGGCGAGCGACCAACCATTGGCGTGAAACAACGGCACCACCGGCAGGATCACGTCGCGCGACGAGATCGCGAGCACGCTCGGGCCGGAATGTGCCATCGCATGCAGCACGTTGGAGCGGTGCGAGTAGACGACGCCCTTCGGGTTGCCGGTGGTCCCCGACGTGTAGCACATGCCGGCCGCGGTATTCTCGTCGAGCTGCGCCCAGGCGATGTCGCCGTCCGCCTCCGCGATCCATTCCTCGTAGGGAACCGCGCTCCTGAGCGAGGTCGCCGGCATGTGAGCGGCATCGGTATAGACGACGTAGCGCTCGATGGTCGACAGCTGCTGGCTGAGTTTCTCCAGCAGCGGCACGAACGTCAGATCGGTCATCACGATGCGGTCTTCCGCATGGTTGATGATCCAGGCGATCTGATCGGGAAACAGGCGCGGATTGACCGTGTGATAGACGGCGCCGATTCCGACGATGCCGTACCAGGATTCGAGATGCCGCCAGGTATTCCAGGCAAGCGTGGCGACCCGGTCGCCCGGCTTGATGCCCTCGCGCACGAGCCGCTGCGCCAGCTGCTTGGCTCGGCGCCTGATCTCCGCATAGGTGGTGGTGTGGATCGGACCCTCGATCGAGCGGGAAATGATGCGCCGCCCGCCGTGATAGGTCGCCGCGTGGTCGATGATGCGATGGATGAGCAGGGGCCAATCCTGCATCTGGCCGAGCATTAGCTTCCTCCGTGGCCGCCATGTTGTGTTGGGCCGCTTGCCGGTCCCAAGGTTAGCGCCCCGTCCGCGCCGCGCAACCGGTTCGAGGGCCACGGGCCGTTGGTGTGCCGGGTTCAGCCGAACCGTGCCAGGCGAAACCGCGAGACATCGTGGCGGGTCGCGCCGGTCGTGACGGCGTCGGCGAGGATTTCACCGATCACCGGCGCGAACTTGAAGCCGTGGCCAGAGCAGGGTGAGGCGACGATGATCGCTGGCGCGCCGGGCAGGCGGTCGACGATGAAATCGCCGTCCGGCGCCATGGTGTAGCGGCAGGTCTGCGACGAGACCAGCTTAGCGTTGAGGGAGGGGACGTGCGCCGCAAGCGCTTCGCGCAGGAGCGCCTCGTCGGCGTCGTCCGTCGGCCGCGTCGGCACCGCCGGATCGGCGGTTTCGTCGGCATGATGATGCTTGGCGAACTTGACGCCCGGCTGCGATCCGCGCGGAAAACCGTAGAAGATCCCATTCGCATTCTCGATCATGAAGATCGGACAGCGATCAGGCGCAAAGAGCGCGGGATCGGCAGGCTCGAACCAGCCGATGACCTGACGGGTTACGCGCAAGGGAACGGGAAACGCCGGGAGCAGCTGCGGGAGCCACGGGCCGGCCGCAATGATCGCCTGCCCCGCCTCGACGACGCCGCGCTCGGTGGTGATGCGCACACCGGCCGATGCAGGCTCGATCGCGTGCACGCGCTCGTTCGTGCGCACCTCGGCGCCGGCGGCGCGCGCAAGCGCCACCTGGGTGCGGATCGCGGGCTCGGCCAAGAGAATTCCCGCCTCGGGTTGAAAGACGCCGACGAAATCGCGGGGCAGCCGAAAGGCCGGAAAGCGCCGCATGACGCTTGCGGCATCGATTACCTCGTGGGCGAGGCCGTGCGCTTGGGCTGAACGCAGCGTCCCCGCCACCAGCGTGCCATCGGGCGCGCCGATCTCGACGATTCCGGTGACGTTCAGGAGCGATTGGCCGGAGTCTTTTTCCAGCGCGCGCCACAACGCAAGCGCGGCGCGCACCAGCGGAACGTAGGAGGGATGCTCGAAATATCCGAGCCGGATGATCCGGGTCTCGCCGTGCGACGAGCCGCGATCGTGGCCGGGCACGAATTGCTCGAATCCCACCACGCGCCGGCCGCGCCGGGCAAGATGGAGAAGCGCGGCGCCGCCCATGACGCCGAGCCCGATGACCGCAACGTCAGCTGTCATGTCGCCCACGTGATATGTTTCCACGCTAGCATGATTGGAACCGATTGGAATTGGGCCGAACGCCCGCAGAAAACCGCAATTTTGATCGACCCGTGGCGATGTGATGCGCTTCTACCCGGCAGTTGCCGCACTTATGGCCGCAACGACGATCGCGGCCGCCGATGAGATTCCGTTGCCGCGTCCCCGGCCCGCCGCGATTGCATCCTCTGCGTCCCCGGAACCGTCCGCGTGTCAGCTGGAACTCGCGAAGCGTGCGGTCTTTGCGCCGCTTCCGCCGATCATCGGCTCCGGCGGCTGTGGCGCGCCGGACGTGGTGCGACTGGACGCGGTCATCATGCCGGACCAGACGCATGTTTCCTTGGAACCACCGCCGACGCTGCGATGCGGCATGGCGGGCGCGGTCGCCGATTGGGTGCGGGCGGATCTCGGTCCGCAAGGCGCCACGATGGGCGCTCCGCTCAAGGCGATCGAGAACTACGATTCATACGACTGCCGCGGCATGAACCGGGTGGCCGGAGCGAAGCTGAGCGAGCACGGCAAGGCGAATGCGCTCGACATTCGCTCGGTCACGCTTGCCAACGGCAGGACCATTCATCCGACCGACCCGGCGGTCTCGCGCGAGTTTCGCGAGGGCATGCGGGCGAGCGCCTGCGCGCGCTTCGTGACGGTACTCGGCCCCGGTTCGGACGGCTACCACGAGGAGCACATCCACGTGGACCTGGCGGAACGCCACAGCGGCTATCGCATATGCCATTGGGACATCCGCGAGCCCGCCGCGGTCGCCGACGTGCCGCTGCCGCGGCCGCGCCCGGCCTTCACCCTCGCGGGCCAAAAGCTTTGACGCGGCCGCTCCGGAGCGGCCACAATGGCTCATTCATTGCCCTGGACCGAAGCGCCATGACCATCCTCAGCAATCTCGCCATCCGCGACATCGAGACGCTCGCGCATCCCAACACCAATCTGGCGCAGCTGCGCGAGACCGGCCCGCTCGTGCTCGAGCACGGCAAGGGTGTCTTCGTCTACGACAACGAGGGCAAGGCCTATCTCGAGGGCATGGCGGGACTGTGGTGCACGGCGCTCGGCTACGGCAACGAGGAGCTGGCCGAGACCGCCGCCGCGCAGATGAAGCGGCTCGGCTTCGCGCATCTCTACAACGGGAAAAGTCACGATCCGGCGATCGAGCTCGCCGAGAAGCTCAAGGAGATGGCGCCGGTGCCGATCTCCAAGGTGTTCTTCTGCAACTCCGGCTCGGAGGCGAACGACAGCCAGATCAAGCTCGTGCGCTACATGAACAACGCGCTCGGCCGGCCGCAGAAGAAGAAGATCATCGGCCGCCTCAAGGGCTTTCACGGGCTCACCCTCGGCGCCGCCTCGCTCACCGGCCTGCCGCACAACCATGCGGATTTCGACCTGCCGCTCCCCGGCATCCTGCACACGAGCTGTCCGCATCACTACCGCGGCGCCGAGGACGGCGAGAGCGAGGAAGAGTTCGCGACCCGGCTCGCGGCCGAGCTGGAGGACCTGGTCCAGCGCGAGGGACCGGACACGGTCGCGGCCTTCGTGGCCGAGCCCGTCATGGGCGCGGGCGGCGTGATCGTGCCGCCGAAGACCTATTTCGAGAAGATCGGCCGGGTCTGCGCGGCGCACGACATCTACATGATCTCCGACGAGGTGATCTGCGGGTTCGGCCGCCTCGGGCGCAATTTCGGCTGCGAGGCGCTCGGCTTCAAGCCGCATGCGCTCTCGGTCGCCAAGGCGCTCTCGTCCGCCTATCTGCCGATCGCCGGCGTCATGCTGCCGGAGGTCATGTACCAGGCGCTGCTCACGGAAAGCCGCAAGCTCGGCGGCTTCAACCACGGCTTCACTTATTCGGGCCATCCGGTCGCCGCTGCGGTCGCGGTCAAGACACTGGAGATCTACGCCCGCGACAAGATCTTTGCGGCGGCAGCGGCACGCATGCCGCAATTCCAGCAGCAGCTCGGGAAGCTCGGCGAGCATCCGCTGGTGGGTGAGGCGCGCGGCATGGGGCTGATGGGCGGCCTGGAGCTGGTCGCCGACAAGGCGAGCAAGCGCGCC
>Ga0209006_10001466_pt1 | contig 21409 bp, 15 predicted proteins | sample JacPin_JW_Ref_O2_FD_188567 | JGI IMG/M metagenome (GOLD analysis project Ga0209006, IMG submission 188567) | Forest soil microbial communities from Algoma, Ontario, Canada - Jack Pine, Ontario site 1_JW_Ref_O2 (SPAdes) (version 2) | ecosystem: Environmental > Terrestrial > Soil > Boreal... | reverse complement strand
ACGCCCGGCACCTGCAGGGCGATGTCGAGCGCACGTTGTTGTACCTCGTCGGTGCGCGAGAGCGAAGCGCCGGGCGGCAATTGCACCACGACAATCAGATAGCCCCCGTCGACTTGCGGGATGAAACCGACCGGCGTTTGCCGGAAGATGTTGAGCCCGAAACCGATGACGACCAGATAAATCACGAACATGATGGCGGCGCGGCGCACGGTGCGGCCGGCAAGCCAGGAAACCGCCGCGCCGACGCCATCGAAGCCCCAATTGAAGGCACCGAAGAAGCGATGCACCGGCACCTCCCACCAGCGGTCGCGGTGCCTGGGATCGTGAGCTTTGAGCAAAAGCGCGCACATCGCCGGCGAGAGCGTGAGCGACACGATCAGCGAAATGATGGTGGCACCCGCGATGGTCAGCGCGAATTGCCGATAGAACTGGCCGGAGATGCCGGTGATGAACACCGACGGTACGAACACCGCGCACAAGACGAGCGCGATCGCGATCAGAGCCGAGCCGACCTCGGTCATGCTCTTCTTCGCGGCGGCGTTCGGCGCGAGACCGCTGGCGATGTTGCGCTCGACATTTTCCACGACGACGATGGCGTCGTCGACCACGATGCCGATCGCGAGCACGAGGCCGAACAGCGACAGATTGTTGAGCGTGAAGCCGAACGCCGCCATCAGGAAAAAGGTACCGACCAGCGACACCGGAATGGCAACAAGCGGAATGATCGCCGCCCGCCAGGTCTGCAGGAACAAGATAACCACCAGCACCACCAGCACGATGGCTTCGCCGATGGTCTCGACTACAGCGTTAACGGATTGCTGGATGAACTGTGTCGGATCAAAGAAGATGTCGTATTTGACACCGGTGGGGAAGCGCTTCGATATCTTCTCCATCAGATCGCGCACCGCCTGCGCGGTCTGCAGCGCATTGGAGCCGGGGCGCTGAAAAATCCCGAGCGCGACGGCCGGATAATGATCGAGGTAGGAGTTGGATGAATAATCCTGCGCCGCCAGCTCGACCTTGGCGACGTCCTTGAGCCGCACCACGGCGGTCGGCGTCTGTTTGATCACGATCGAGGAGAATTCCTCCGGATCGGCGAGCCGGCCCAATGTCTGCACGGCGACCTGAAAAGCGCCCTGCTGCTTGGCGGGCGGCTGATCGAGCATGCCGGAAGCGACCTGGATGTTTTGGCCTTGCAGCGCGCCGGTGACGTCGTTGGCGGTCAATCCGAGCGACTGCATGCGATCGGGATCGAGCCACACACGCATCGCATAGTCGCGGGCGCCGAACACCGTGATGGAGCCGACGCCGTCGACGCGGGTGACCGCATCGGTCACTTCCAGCGTGGCGTAATTGGAGATGAACAAGGTGTCGCGCGACTTGTCCGGCGAGTAGAGGTGCACGACCATCATCAGGTCGGGCGAGGCCTTCTGCACGGTGACGCCGATGTTGCGCACGTCGACCGGCAGCCGCGGATTAGCGATGGCGACGCGGTTTTGCACCTGCACCTGGGCGATGTCGAGGTTGGTGCCAAGCTCGAAAGAGACCGCGATGGAGAAGCGACCATCCGCCGTCGAGTTCGAGGCGATGTAGATCATGTTCTCGACGCCGTTGATCTGCTGCTCGATCGGCGTGACCACGGTGGCGGCCACGACTTCGGCGCTGGCACCGGGATATTGCCCGGTGACGCTGATCAGCGGCGGCGCGATCTCCGGATATTGGGCGATCGGCAGGCGCAGAAACGACACCGCGCCCAGGATGGTGATGATCACCGAGATCACCGCGGCGAAAATCGGCCGATCGATGAAGAAATGCGAGATGCGCATTTAGCCCTCCGCCCTTGTGGGGGAGGGTTGGGATTCTTTCCGCTCATTCCGGCGCAAGTGGGAATCCAGCAGCTGGATCCCCGCCTGCGCGGGGACGAGCGGGTGATGAGGCCGAGGTTGTTCCAAGACTCAATCCGCTTTGCTCTGGGCGCCGTTCTTGGCGGCTTCCTTCGCGGCCGGCGCTGCGGCCGCCGGCGCGCCCTCTTCCTGCGGGTTGACCTTCGCGCCGGGACGCGCGCGCATCAAGCCGTTGACGATAACCCGGTCGTTCGCGGCGAGGCCGTCCTTGATCACGCGGAGCCCGCCGTCGAGCTGCGCCGGCGTCACGTATTTGAGCCGCACCGTGTTGCTGTCGTCGACGACGAGCACGTATTTGCGCGCCTGCTCGCTGCCGAGTGCGGCATCGGGAATGAGCAACGTGATGTGCGGCTGCGAGCCGGGCACGCGGATGCGGCCGAACATGCCGGGGGTAAAGTGTCCGTCCTGGTTACGAAACACGGCGCGGCCGCGGATCGTGCCCGAGGATCTGTCGATGACGTTATCGACGAAATCCATGCGGCCGGCATGGCCGAAATCGTCTTCGTCGATCAGCTTGAGCGTGACCGGAATGCCGCCGGAGGCGCCGCCCATCTTCCCGGACGGGCCCGCAAAGCGCTCATAGCGCAGGTATGAGGCCTCGTCGAACGTGAATTCGAAGCGGATCGGATCGACCGTCACGATGGTGGCGAGGAGCGTCGTGTTGGCGCCGTTGCCGCCGGTCACCAGGTTGCCGACAGAGACGCGGCGGTCGCCGATGCGGCCGTCGATCGGCGCGCGCAGATTGGAATATTCGTTGAGGTCGAGCTCGGCCTGATGGACCATCGCGTCCTGCGCCGCGACGTTGGCTTCCGCGACGCTTTTCGCCTGCTTGCGCTGCTCGAAGACCTGCTCGGTGAGCGTGCGGTTGCGCACGAGCTCCTCGCCGCGGGCGAGATCGGCTTCGGTGAAAGCCAGATTGGCGCGCGCCTGCGAGAGATTGGCGCGCATCTGGTCGAGCACGATCTGGAACGGCCGGTGGTCGATGACAAAGAGCAAATCGCCCTTCTTCACCATCTGCCCGTCGGTGAAATGAATCTCGGCAAGATAGCCGGACACGCGCGAACGAATTTCCACGGTGTCGACCGCGACGAAGCGGCCGACATATTCGTCCTGGTCGACCACGGTGCGCTCGGTCGGCCTGGCGACCGTGACTGTCGGGGGCGGCAGCGCCGACGCCTGCTTCTGGCCTTCGCCGCAAGCGGCAAGCGTCAAGGACGCTGCCACGATCGAGAGGGCGGCCACCGGGCGTGCCACAGAGGCGATCACCATAGAGTCTCCTTCGCGGATGATCTTCCGCACCATACGCGATCGGAACGGTCAACGCTGCGCCCATCGCGCACTGCCCCCAAGGGGGAGAGGTTGGAGCGTAGAACCTCGCACCGGCGCCGCACCTGGGCCGCCCACATGGAGGGGCTTTTGCAGCCGCCAGCCACCACCCATATGTACTCTCCGGCGAATGCCGGATAACAAGGCGAAAATCCGTGAAAATCATACCCCTGAACGCCGGCCTGGGCGGGGGGAACCCCGCCACAGAGCCATCTTCCTCATCAACAACAGCGACCGTTCCGGCCGAAGACCAGGCGCTGCTTGACGTTTATTCGCGGGCGGTGATCGACGTGGTCGACCGCGTCGGCCCGGCCGTGGTCGGCCTTGCCGTGCGCGCCGCGAGCCGCCCTTCCCCCGCCAACGGGAGCCGGAACGGGAATCGCAGCGGCAGCGGCTCGGGCGTCATCGTGGCGCCAGACGGCCTCATTCTCACTAACAGCCATGTCGCGGGAGTCGCGGCCGGCGGCGGCCACATCGGCGTGACCACAGCCGACGGCCAGGACCTGCAGGCGCGGCTGGTCGGCCACGATCCCGATACCGATCTCGCCCTTATCCGCGTCGACCAGCCGGTGACGCTGCCGGCGGCGCCGCTCGGCGATTCCAAGAAGCTCAAGCGCGGCCAATTGGTGATCGCCATCGGCAATCCGCTCGGCTTCGAATCGACGGTGACCACCGGCGTGGTTTCGGCGCTCGGCCGGTCGCTGCGCGCTTCGACCGGGCGGCTGATCGACGACGTGATCCAGACCGACGCGGCGCTGAATCCCGGCAATTCGGGCGGACCGCTGGTCTCCTCGCGCGGCGAGGTCGTCGGCATCAACACCGCGGTGATCATGGGCGCGCAAGGCATCTGCTTTGCGGTCGCCGCTAATACGGCAAGCTTCGTGCTCGGCGAGCTTGTCCGCCACGGCCGCGTGCGCCGCGCCTTCATCGGCATCTCGGCGCAGCAGACCACGATCCCGCAGCGGCGGCGGCGCGCGGCCGAGATCGAGCAGACAAGCGCCGTGATGGTGGCGACGGTCGAAAGCGGCAGCGCTGCCGACCGCGCCGGCCTGCGCGCCGGCGACGTGGTGCTGAGCCTCGACGGCAAGCCCATCACCGGCGCCGACGATCTGATCCGCGCTCTGACCGGCGAGACCATCGGGCGAAGCGTCGCCTTCGACGTGCTGCGCGGCACCGAACGGCTGACGATCTCGCTCGTGCCGTTGGAGCGGCCGCGCGCAGTGGCTGCCTAACTAACGCGGCAACGTAGCCCGCTTGAGCGGGAGCGATTTGCGGGATTTTTGTACAAGCGTTCCCGGATGTCGCTTTCGCTCATCCGGGCTACTTTCATCGCCTCGTCACTTGCCGCCCGGATGGCTGATGGCCCAGACATACGCCGCAACGGCGGTGACATCGGCATCGGTCAGCGGCGCGCCGCCGCGGGGCGGCATCGGCGGCGATGGGTTTTTCGGCTTCGGCACGCCCTCGGTGATGGTGTGGCGCAGACCCGCGAACGTGCCGTCGCTATCGAGCCATTTGCCGCTCACCAGTGACGGCCCCACCGGCGATCCCTTGGCATCGGAGCCGTGGCAGCCGGCGCAGGTGCCGTCGGCCGCCTCGCCCTGAAAGATCCGTCCGCCCAGCGCGACTTCGTCGGCCGTCGCGCCGGTAGGCACGGGCAGCGAGGCCACGACCGTGCGGCCGGCGTCCGGATGGGTGCCCTCCGGCGGGCCCGGCTCACCCGGACTGTTGCTGCCGACCTTCGGCGCCGAGGCGGCTGCGGGCGCCGCGTCGGGCGCACCGTGATAGGTGACGCGCCAGATGCGGCCGTGCGTGTCGTCGGAAATATAGAGAGCGCCGTCCGGCCCCGTGGCGAGCCCGGACGGACGGAACGCAGCGCGGCCCGGTTCTTTCGCGGCGCCGGCAAAGCCGTCGGCGAAGACGATGAAGTTTCCTGCGACCCTACCGTCCTTGAGCGACTGGAACACGATGTTGTAACCGCCCTGCGGCTCCGGCGCGCGATTCCACGAGCCGTGGAAGGCGACAAAGGCACCGTCCCGATAGCCGGCGGGGAACGCCTTGCCCTCGTAGATCAACAAATCGTTCGGCGCCCAGTGACCCGGAAAGACCGCCACCGGTCCTTGCTTTTGCGCACAGGGACCGACCGTCTTGCCGTCGCCACCATATTCGGGCGCCTGCACGAGCTTGTTCTGGAGCTGATCGTAGTAGCATTCCGGCCAGCCATAGTCGGCGTCCTTCTGCAGCAGGACGATTTCTTCGGCGGGCAGTTCCGCGCTTTGGTGCGCATTAAAGTAGCGCGGCCAATTCTGCGAGAGCTGGTCGCGTCCGTGCTGGGTGACAAACAGACGGCCGGCGGAATCGAAGGCAAAACCTTCACCGTTACGCAACCCGGTGGCGTAGCGCTCGACCGGCGAGAAATGCTGATCCTTTTTGTTGGCGTCGTAACGCCAGATGCCGGCACGGCTTTCGAGCTCGGTGCAGGGCTTGTGACCGGCCGAGTTGGGCATGCGGTTTTGCTCTTGGCAGGCGTTGGTCGCCGAGCCGAGATCAACAAACAGCTGGCCCTCGGCATCGATGATAAACGGATGCATCGGATGATCGCCGGTGATCGGCATTCCGGAGATAATGACTTGCGCATCTTCTTTCGGCGCAAGGGCGTCGAGCGGCAGCGGATAGCGGATGATCTTATCGTTCTGCTCGGCGTAGAGGGCGCCTTTGTAGACACGGATGCCGGTGCCGCCGGCCGAGCCTTGCGCTTGCGTCAACCCAAAGCGCTCGACGCGATCGGCGTGGCCGTCGCCCTTGCTGTCCTTGAGCGCGATCAGAAAGCCGCCGGCCGGCACTTTGTCGTTGTGATAGTACGCGCCGCTCCAGGTGTTGACGTACAGAACGCCGTTGGGGCCGAACGCCATCTGCCGCGCGTGGCCGAGATTGTCGGCGAACACGGATGCACAAAAGCCCGGCGACAGCGTGATGCCGCCATTGTCAGCGGCGCAGGCATCGGTCCCCTTTGTGGCCGCCGCGTTTTGTGACGATTGCGCGAAGCCCGGGGATGCATTGGCGGCGAAGAAAGACAAGGCGATGACAAACAAAGAACCAGCGCGCACGAACCTTGCGCGCCGGCGAGGGTGACAAACCGCGCGGTCGATCATGGCAATGCTCCAGATGTGATTTTCAAAGGGCGCCGAACGAGACGGCGAACGCCGTCGCGTTTCTAACGGCGACGTTTGACAAAAGGAGCGACGCTCTCGCAAAGTTGATCGTGGCCGGACCGAACCGACGGCAGCGATCGTGATTGCGGGTCGCGCTGGCGGTGCGGCCAATCTAGGCTACCCGACTGACCGCCCGCTTTCCTCGCTCGATCATTCTCATCGCCTCGTCGAACGCCATCGGACGGCCGAGAAAATAGCCTTGTGCTTTGGCGATGCCGATCGCGCGCAGCGTGCTTAATTCGGAGGCGGTCTCGACGCCCTCGGCGATGATGCGGCTGCCGGTGTCGCGTGCGAAGGAGACCAGCGCCGACGCCAGCGCCTTGCGAGCTGGATCGAGATCGATGTGTCGCGTCAACGCAACGTCGAGTTTGATCAGATCCGGCTGGATGAGCAGGATGTGCTGCAAGCTCGCATAGCCGGCGCCGGCATCGTCCACGGCGACGCGCATACCGCGACGGCGCAGCGGACCCAGAATGCCCAACAGACGATCGTAATCGCGGACGTGCGCGTGTTCGGTGATCTCGAGCACGATGCGACCGACCGGCTTGCCCCGCAACAAGGCGGGAAAATCGCTGTCGAGTATCGTTTGCGGCGCGACATTCACCGACAGATACATGTCGGGCGGCAAACGGCTGAGCACCGCGAGACCAGCTCCGCGGCGGCAAGCTCAAGCTGGGCGCCGAGACCGACCTCGGCCGCCTCGGCGAACCAGCTTTGCGGCGAATGACCGGGGGCTGCGGAAAATCGCGACAGGCACTCGAAACCGAGCGGCCGGGGATTTTCCAGACGCCAGATCGGTTGATAGAGCGTCGAGATCTCTTTGTTGTCGATCGCTTTGCGGATGCGATATTCCTTGTCATTCGCGGCCTTCGCGGCGGCAATGTCACGCGCGATCTCAAAACCGGCAAGATCGGCAAAGGCCCGCAATGTTTGCAGGTCGCGCTCGCGCAGCGACGGATCGGCGCTGAACCCGAAACAGCAGAACATGCCGTAAATGCTGCCGTCCGGCATGCGGATCGGCACGCAGACGTGCTTGCCGACCGGAATTGCCTGCGTGATCGGCATCGCCGCGGCAACCGGCTCGGCGGCAGTGTCGGGCATGAGCTGCGGCAGGCGTCCTTCGAGGATATGCGTGCAATAGACTTCCTCGAGCGGACGGGAATCGCCGGGCTTAACCAAATGCTCGAGCCCCGGCGCATCGACAACACGGAAGACCGTACGGTCGGCCTCGAACTGAGACACATAAGCGACGTCCATGCCGAGATGGGACCGGATCACGGCGAGCGCCCGTTTTATCATCGCGTCGGAATGCGCCGGTTTGTCCGCCGGAGCGACCGGGCCCAGATCATGGAGCGAACAGGCTTTCCCTTTTTTTGCATGCGTTCTTGCAGGCGTTGATTTTCCAGATGTGGTTTTTGTTTTTGTATGTGTTATTGGGTCCACGTCCTCGCCTCCCTGTTCCGCCCTAGCTGCCACGTTCGTTCCGCGGTGTGCCCGAACACCCTTTGGCGTTGAACGACAATGCGCAAGGGCGCACTTCGGTGCCGTGGACAAATCTGTTCTGCGCAACATGGCTAAAATTCTATTTCTAAAATGCCCCACCGCCGGAAAGGATTTGATTACGACGAAGGGCCCGGCAGTTGTTTTTTTGCGTTTCGCTCATAGTGAATCGATTTCGAATTTGCGCGACGAAAAGCTTCAAACAAATCGTCGTCGGAGGAGTCGAGGCGGCCGCAAAGACCCATCATGGATGCGCACGGCCGCAGGATGGTTTTGCTTCGCTCACCAATCCTAGAGGTCTCAGGTCACGATTCGCGGGGGCGCTGTGCAAAGATGAGTGCGGCGGCACGTCCGCTCGCGTAAGATGGGTTACGAATAACGATACCCATCATGATCCGTCGAGGCCGCATGATGGGTTTCGTTGCACTCAACCCATCCTACGGGTGAGAAGGGACCATGACCGATATTTTGCGCACGCCGCCGGAGCGTTTCGCCGCCGTGCCCGGCTTTCCCTATCTGGCGCACGCCCGCAGCGATTTGCCGGGCTATGCGGGATTGTCGATGGCCTATATCGACGAAGGGCCGGCTGGCGCGCCGGTGTTTTTGTGTCTGCATGGCCAGCCGACCTGGAGCTATCTGTACCGGCGCATGATCCCGCATTTTCTCGCCGCCGGCGGCCGCGTGGTGGCGCCGGATTTCTTCGGCTTCGGGCGTTCCGACAAGCCGGCCGAGGACGCGGTCTACACCTTTGACTTCCATCGCCACAGCCTGATTGCGTTGGTGAGCGCGCTCGACCTCGAAAACATAACGCTCGTGGTGCAGGACTGGGGCGGACTTCTCGGGCTGACGCTGCCGATGGAGATGCCGCAGCGCTTTCGCCGCCTGATCGTCATGAACACCGCGCTCCCGGGGGGCGAAGTGCCGTTACCCAAGGGCTTCCTCGACTGGCGGGCCTTTTCCAACAGCCAGCCCGACATGGCGATCGGCCGCCTGATGGCGCGCGCCTGCCCGCATCTGACCGCAGCCGAAATCGCCGCTTACGACGCCCCCTTTCCGGACGCGGCCCACAAGGCCGGCGTGCGGCGCTTCCCCAATCTGGTGCCGGAATTTCCCGATAGCGACGGCGCCGCCATAGAGCGGGCGGCGCGCGATTTCTGGCGCACCGCCTGGAACGGGGAAAGCGTGATGGCCATCGGCATGGCCGATCCGGTGCTCGGTGCGCCGGTGATGCGGGCGCTGCATGGCGACATTCGCGGCTGCCCGCCGCCGCTCGAATTCGCCGAAGCCGGACATTTCGTCCAGGAATGGGGCGATGCCGTCGCGCCCGCGGTGCTGGCGGCGCTCAAGGAGTGAAGCAAGCGCTTTTGCATTGAAGGACGCCGCGCCAATCGTTATCCGTCACATCCTGAGGTGGCCGCCATCGGCGCCTGAACGCGTTTGTGGCTCGCATCTCGGGACGGCGGGACGTATGCGCCGCCTTCGTTTCGCTCAACCGCCTGCTGACTCCCACTAACCTGCTGACGCCATGGCTTTCATCCGCTCGTTCGCCATTCCGGACTTTTTTGACACGCTGGTCAGCCTGTTTGCCGCGTTCGTGCTCGGCACGCTGATCGGCGCGGAGCGGCAATATCGGCAGCGCGGCGGTGGACTGCGCACGCACGTGCTGGTGTCGCTCGGCGCCGCCACCTTTGTGGACATCGGGCTCCACATCAACGGCAATGCCGGGGCCACTCAGATCATCGCTTATGTGGTTTCCGGCGTCGGCTTTCTCGGCGCCGGCGTGATCATGAAGCAAGGCAACAATGTCTGGGGGCTGAACACCGCCGCAACGCTGTGGTGCTCGGCGGCCGTCGGTGCCTGCGCCGGGGCCGATCTCGCCATCGAGGCGGTGACCCTGACGCTCTTCGTGCTCGCCGGCAACACGCTGCTGCGGCCGCTGGTCAACGCCATCAACCGCGCGCCGATCAACGAGGCTCTCACCGAAGCCATTTACGAAGTGCATCTGCGTACCCACCCCGATCACGCCGACGACGCCCGCACCTTGCTACGCGAGCAACTGGAAGCGGCCAAATATCCGTTCAAAGACATCGAAGAAGAGGACGAGAAGGAAGACGAGGTCGAGCTGGTGGCGACCTTGTTGGGAACGGTTGCCGTTCCAAGAGAGCTCGACGCCGTCGTTACGCGCCTGAAGGCCGATCAGATCGTCGACAACGCAAGCTGGACTCTGCGCACGACGGAATAGCGCGATCGCCCGCGCCGGCCGATATCGAAAGCGCGTCGGCCTTTAGGGCATGATCCGGAAAAGCATGCCCTCGGGCTTGACCCGATGAGTGGGTACCGGTTTTCCGAAAAAATCATGCTCCACTAAAGTCTAGTCGAATCGAAGCCGCACATTCTGCAAGCGTTCGCAAACCTCAACCCGCAGCCGTAACAAACAACGCAGACGCAACGCCCGGCTGCTTCTCGCAACCAAAAGAATTCGCGATGCTCGCCTCCGGATGCGGAGGGAATAATGACCGATATTTGGCGCGGCCGGCTGACGACGCTTTATGCCGCCATCAGAAAGGGACAACTTGATTTCGTACTCAATGCCATTCACGACGACATCGAATTTATCAGCTACTCACCCATCAAGGTGTTTCCGTTTCTCGGGCATCGTCGCGGCAAAGCGGCCATGTCGGAAGCGTTGCACGGCGCCGTTGAGGCGTTCGAATTCGTCGCCTGCGAGCCGGTTTCCATGGTGATCGAATCGCAGAATGCCGCCGTCATGCTGTTCACCCGCGGGGTGAGCCGTGTGACCGGGCGCTCGGTGCAGGGGATGCTGGCGCATTTCATGCGCTTTCGCGACGGCAAGATCGTGGAGCTGCGGGAATTCATGGATTCCCTCCACGCCGCCGAACAGGCGCTCGGACGCGAGCTGATCGAGGGGCCGTAGGGCGCGTTGGGGGTGCGAAAGCGAGAAAGCTAACACCCGTCATTCCGGATTGCCGCAAAGCGGCAAGTCCGGAATCCATAATCGCTGACGTCGCGGAACGCGCTCTCGAGTATTGACCGCAAGCGCTGGGGTTATGGATTCCGGGCTCGCGCTGCGCGCGCCCCGGAATGACGTTACGCTCTGGACTGAGCTCCCGCGTTCGCAGGAGCGGCCGGATCAGAAACCTACACCGCCGGCTCCGCGACCTTGCCGCCGACCGCCTTGCCGTTCGCGGCCGCGATTTTGCGCCGGCGCGGCAGCCGGCTTTCCACTTGGCGTTCCGCCGTCGGCCGGCCGACGGCGAGGTAGCGGAAATTGGCCCGCTTCATCTCCTCGGCCCGGTAGATGTTGCGCAGATCGACGATCACCGGCGCCGCCATGACCGACCGCAGGCGGTCGAGATCGAGCGCGCGGAATTGCTCCCATTCGGTGGCGATGACGACCGCTTCGGCGCCTTCGGCGGCCTCATAAGCGCTGCCGCAATAGATCACGTCGGGAAGCTGTGCTTTGGCGGCTTCCATGGCAGCCGGATCGTAGCCGCGCACCACGGCGCCGAGATCGTGCAGCGCCGTGATCAGCGGGATCGAGGGCGAGTCGCGCATGTCGTCGGTGTTGGGCTTGAACGACAGGCCGAGCACGGCGACCGTCTTGCCACGGATCGAACCGTCCAGGGCCGTCACCACCTTGCGGGCCATGGCGCGCTTGCGCTGGTCGTTGACGGCGGCGACGGTTTCGACGATGCGCAGCGGCACGCCGTGATCGTGGGCGGTCTTCAACAGCGCAGTCGCGTCCTTGGGAAAGCAGGAGCCGCCGAAACCCGGCCCGGCATGCAGGAATTTACCGCCGATACGGTTGTCGAGACCCATGCCGCGGGCGACATCATTGACGTCGGCGCCGGTGCGCTCGCAGAGATCGGCGATCTCGTTAATGAAGGTGATCTTGGTGGCGAGGAAGGCGTTGGCGGCATATTTGATCAGCTCGGCGGTACGGCGGCTGACGTTCAGCATCGGCGCCGCGTTCAGATACAGCGGCCGGTAGACTTCCGCCATCACTTCACGGGCGGCCTCGTTGTCGCTGCCGATGACGATGCGGTCCGGATGCTTGAAGTCATAGATGGCGGCCCCTTCGCGCAGGAATTCCGGGTTCGACACGACGTGCATGTCGGCTTCCGGCCGCGCGTCGCGCAGGATGCGTTCGATCTCGTCGCCGGTGCCGACCGGCACCGTGGATTTGGTTACCACCACCGCGGTCGGTGACAACAGCGGAGCGATCTCGCGCACGGCGCTATAGATGTAGCTCAGATCGGCATGGCCGTCGCCGCGGCGCGATGGCGTGCCCACTGCGATGAACACCGCGTCAGCCTCGTCGATGCCATCGGGCGTGGTTGAAAACGACAGCCGCTCCTGCGCCATGTTGGTGGCGACGAGATCGGCGAGGCCGGGCTCGAAGATCGGGATTTCGCCGCGCCTGAGCGCCGCGATCCGTCCGGCATCCTTGTCGACGCAGGTCACATGATGACCGAAATCGGCGAAACAAGCGCCCGAAACAAGGCCGACATAGCCGGCGCCGATCATGGTGATGCGCATGAGAACTCCGCTTCAAATAACGCGATTGGGGAAATGACAAAATGCCCGCGCAGCGACCCGGCTCCGCTCGTCGGCTTCACCTACAGATCGGCTTCACCTACAGACGACTGCCAATCGCGGCACCCCGCCCGTCTCGGCTGAGCAAATCAGCCCGGAGCAGGTCGGCTCGCACCGGCAACGTCGATTCGAGCGTGAATCTAGAGAGCGAAAATTACAATCAGGTGACATAACAAATCGATGACAATCGCTATCCGTTGCATAACGAACCGATGACGGCGATCGCATCTATGGTCACAAACACCACGTTTTCCAGGCGCAACCGTGTTGTCGTTTTAATTGCCAGGCGATGAAAGCTGGTCCGCACGCTCTTCGAAGATCTGCGGTATCGCCCGCATGACAGACAACAGCGCAGGCGAGAGCATGGTATCGAACAACCGCAGGTCGGAGGGTTTGAGGCATAGAAGCCCGCCATAGGCGGCGGGCCGGAACGTCAGATGGTCGAGCGGGCGGCCAAACGTCCAGATCGCGTTGATCTCATTGTTGGCGGGATTGTCGACCGTACCGGCGACCGACCAGTCGTCCGCCGCGGTCGCCAGGTCGAGCTTCTCCCGAACTTGCCGCTGCACGCCGTCTACCGTGTCGCCATCCGTGCCGATCAGCGAAATGGTGTTCGGGTTGCTCCAGTCGCCCGGCGCCCGGTACACGCAGTACAGATAGCGCCGCGGATCGTAGATCAGGAGCTTTGACGATCGCTTCAGCGCCGCCATGGCGATCACGCTTCTCCGTCACGCTTCCGCCGGTGGAGCGCTCTCCTTCACGGCGCCACGCCGCCGAACGAAGGTCCGCAACCGGCGCCCGAACAGCGCAATCGCGAGCCCACCGTAAACGAGGTTGCCGAGCGCGGCCAAAATCAGCAGTTCCGCCTCGTTGCGGAACCGCGGCAGTGTTGAGGCCACCTTCGCGATCCACGGCGCCGCCAGGAAAAGCACCAGCGCCATGACGACACCGGCAGCAACCATGCGGACAAGCGACGACCGCAGTTCGCGGTCGGCGCCGACATAGCCGGCGCGCGCCGCCCAAAACAGCACCAGGATGAAGTTGATCCAGGCGCCGATCGCGGTCGCGAGGGCAAGTCCGACCTGGGCCAGCGCACCCATCAGCGCCACCTTGAAGACGATATTGACTGCGGTGCCTATCAGCGCCGCTTTCATCGGCGTGAAGGTATCGCCGCGCGCCAGGAACGGCGCGACAACGCTGCGAATGAGCACGAACGGCACAAGTCCGATCGTGTATGCCATAAGCGTGATCGCGGCGGCATGCGCATCCTCGGCCGTAAAGCGGCCGCGCATGAACAAGCCGCGCATGATCGGCTCGGGCACCACCAGAAAAGCCACGATGCAGGGGATGCCGAGCAGGAGCGCGAATTCGATGGCGCGGTTTTGCGCCGAACGGGCGCCGTCATGATCCCCGGCGGCGATCCGCCGCGTCATTTCCGGGAGCAGCACCGTGCCGACCGCGATGCCGATCACGCCGATCGGCAATTGATCGATGCGGTCCGCATAATAGAGCGCCGAGATCGCACCGGTGGCGAGCAAGCTGGCGATGATGGTGTCGGCGAACAGCGCCAGCTGGGTACCGGCCGAACCGATAGTCGCCGGCAGCAAAGCCGCAAAAAAGCGGCGCACGTCGCGATCGAGCCGCAGCGTGCGCAAGCCCGTAAAGGCGCCGGCGCGCCAGGTGTCGCCGCCGACCAGCAGCGCCTGCAGCACGCCGGAGATGAGCACGCCCCAGGCCGCCGCATAACCGGCGCCGCCGAATTGTTTGGAGAAGGCAAGCGTTCCGATCATCGCCAGATTGAGCAGGATCGGAGCTGCTGAGGCAGCAGCGAAGCGATGCAGCGCATTGAGAATGCCGCCCCACAGCGTCACCAACGTGATCAGCAGCAGATACGGAAAGGTGATGCGGGTCAGCGAAACCGCGAGCTGATATTGCTGCGGCTCGCGCGAGAAGCCGGGCGCCAATAGATCAATGGCTTGCGGCGTGAACAGAAGCGCCAGCGCCAGCAAGACGATCTGCGTCGCCAGCAACAATGTGAAAATGCGGTCGCCGAACGTCGCTGCCGCCTCGTTTCCTTCCTGGGTGCGAATGCGCGCGTAGGCCGGAATGAAGGCGGCGTTGAAAGCGCCTTCGGCGAAGATGGCGCGGAAATGGTTAGGCAACCGAAAGGCTATGAAGAAGGCGTCGGCCACCGGCCCGGCGCCCAAAAAGGCCGCCAGCATAATGTCGCGCAGAAAGCCGGTGATGCGCGAGAGGAGCGTATAGCCGCCGACCGTGAGAATGCGCCCGATCATTTTTCTAGCCGCAAAATAAGGCCGTGTTTCCCGGACGCGGTGCCGCGTGAAACGCGGCTCCGCCGATCCGGGATCTTAGCAAACTCGGAATTCGCGACGATCCCGGATCTGCGTCGCATCACTTCGCTACGCTTGGTGCTGCGCCGCGCCCGGGAAATGTTTTTACAGTATCTAGCCCGCCAGCGCGCGGGCGACCGCGGCGATAATCCGCTCCTGCGTGGTATCGTCGAGATACGCGTGCATCGGCAGGCTGATGACTTCCTCGGCCAGCCGTTCGCTCACCGGCAGCCCGCCCTCGGCGACCGGATAGTCCCGATAGGCCGCCTGCCGGTGCAGCGGCTTGGCATAATAGATCGCGGTCGGAATGCCTTGCTGCTTGAGCGCGGCGGCGAGCGCATCGCGCCGGCCGGGAGTAAGCCGGATGGTGTATTGCGCCCAGACCGAAGTCCGCTCCTTCGCCACGCGCGGCACGATGGCGACGCCGGCAAGGCCGGCCGCATAGCGCTCCGCCGCCTGATTGCGCGCGGCAATCTCTTGCGGGAAAATCTTGAGCTTTTCCAGGAGGATCGCGGCCTGAATGGTGTCGAGCCGGGCGGCAAGCCCGATGCGCGCGGCATCGTATTTGTCGACGCCCTCGCCGTGCACGCGAATGCTGCGGATCCGCGCGGCCAAATCGTCGTCGTCGGTGAAGACGGCGCCGCCGTCGCCATAACAGCCGAGCGGCTTGGCCGGGAAAAAGCTGGTCGCGGCCGCCACAGTGCCGGGCTTCGCACCCGGAAGGACGGCGCCGAGCTGGCGGCCCTTGTAGGTCGCCCCGAAGGATTGCGCCGCGTCGTCGAGGATGAGGAAGTCATGCGCGGCCGCGATGGCGGCGATCGCATCGTGATCGGCCGGCTGGCCGAACAGGTCGACCGGGATGATCGCGCGCGGCTTGAGCCCGCGCCTTTTGGCGGTCGCAATCGCGCGCTCGACGCTCGAGGGATCGAGATTGAAGGTCTCGGCGTCGACATCGGCGAGTACCGGGGTCGCGCCGCACAGGGCCGGCACTTCGGCGGTGGCGCAAAAGGTGAAGGTCGGGCAGATCACGGCATCGCCCGGGCCGATCCCCCAGGCCATAAGCACGAGCCGCAGTGCATCGGTGCCGCTCGAGCAGGTGATCGCGTGGCGCGCGCCACAGAAGGCGGCGAGCTCGCTCTCGAGCGCGCGCACCTCGGGACCAAGGATGAACTGGCAGCTTGTCAATACGCGTGCGACGGCTTCGTCGATGGCGCTGCCGAGGCGGCGGCGTTGCGCGGCGACATCGATGAACGGAAGCGGCCGTTCGTCCACACGGGTATGCTGATTCATGATGTGTGCTTTTCTTGATTTTCTTGGCGCACGATCATCGAGCGAAAAGCATCGTGCATCTTTTTGGTTTTTCGCGAGAGACAGACAAAAAACATTATGCGCTGGCGACCCGCCGCGGTCCTTTGCGCTCCGGCGGCCGTGACAGCTCGGCGCGGGTATCGAGGCAGCGGATGGCAATTTCGAGACTGGCCACACCTTCCTCGCCGGTCACCGCCGGTGTGCTTTTGTTGCGGATGGCATCGATGAAGGCGCGCATCTCGGCACGTAACGGCTCGGCGTAGCCGACCGACAAATGCCGCATCGAATAGCTGCCGTCGGGCTGAAAGCCGAAACACTCGGTGACTTGCCGGGTCAGGAGGTCGCCGATCAGATATTTGTCGCGGGTCGCCACATGGATGGTGCGCGCCTTGAACGGCGTCAGCCAGTTGGTGTTGATGTGCGCCAACACGCCGGACGCGGTGCGGAATTGCAGAAGCGCAATATCCTCGCGCACGGCGACCGCGCTCGAGGTTTGTGGCTGGATTTCCACGATCTCCGAATCGGTGAACCAGCGGATCAGGTCGATATCGTGCACGGCGAGATCGATGACCACGCCGACATTCGACATGCGCGGCGGGATGGGACCGACGCGGGTGATGGCGATCGAAAAGATATCTTGATCCTTCAGCGCCAGCTTGATCGATTCGACAGCCGGGTTGAAGCGCTCGACATGGCCGACCATCAGCGTGACGCCGGCGCGACGCGCGGCGGCGACGATGGCACGGCCTTCCTCCACCGTCGGCGCAATCGGCTTCTCCACCATGACGTGAAGACCGCGCGCGATGCAGGCGAGCGCTATGTCTTGGTGCAGATGCGTCGGCGCCGCGATGGTCACCGCTTCAACATCGCTCTCCAACAGCGCGTCGAGATCCGCGAACACCGGGCAGCCCAGAGTGTGCCCGACCAATTCGCGCTGCTTGCGATCCGGATCGACAATCCCCGCGAGTTCAACGTCGGCTATTTCCGACAGGACGCGCGCATGGTTGGCTCCCATGACGCCGACGCCGATAACCCCAATTTTCAAAGGACCACCCCTATCAGCCCGGCCGGCTAACCGGTCGAGCCCCACGACTCCCGTTTCCCACCATCCCACTAGCATGCCGAAAGCCGGTTTGGCGACCCAAACCGGACGGAACCCGAACACGTTTTCCTTCCGATATTTACGCACCTGGGCGGTATATTTTGCCGCTATTGGGAGGCGGCCGCCGACCAAAAGCCGGGTGATTTTACCGCGACCGGTCGTGACAGACGCCGCCCTGGAGCGTTGTCCGCAAGCGGCCGGTCGTGCAGTTTAGAGCCATCACGCTCATGCGAAACATGCCGCTCTGAGACGTGCTGCGCATAGATCCGCCGTAGCGATAAGGATGATGCCATGCGGCCTTCTGCCTTGATCTCGGCGTTCGGTCTTTGTGTCGCACTCGCCGGAGCGAGCGCGGCGCCAATGTTGGCGCAGCCGGCGGATGAGCCGCAAGCTTACGGGCCGGAGCTCGAGGGATTTGCCTACCCCTGGCCGGTGTCCACCTACGCCTTCACTTCGCAAGGCGAAAAGCTGCGCATGGCCTATATGGACGTGAAGCCCGCCGGCGCGCCGAACGGCAAGACGGCGGTGCTGTTTCACGGCAAGAATTTCTGCGCCGCCACCTGGCAGAGCACCATCGCGGCGCTCACTGCGGCCGGCTACCGGGTGATCGCCATCGATCAGGTCGGCTTCTGCAAATCGAGCAAGCCGGCCCACTATCAGTACAGCTTCCAACAACTGGCCGGCAACACGCACGCGCTGCTCGCGTCACTCGGCCTGTCGCGCGTGATCATCGTCGGGCATTCGATGGGCGGCATGCTCGGCATGCGTTACGCCCTGACGTTTCCCGGCGACGTGGAGCAGCTCGTGCTGGTCAATCCGATCGGCTTGGAGGACTGGAAGGCCAAGGGCGTGCCCTGGCAGAGCATCGATGCCTGGTATCAGCAAGAGCTGAAAACAACGGCCGCTAGCATTCGCGATTACCAGCGCTCGACGTATTATGCCGGCACCTGGGATGCCAAATACGAGCCCTGGGTGCAAATGCTCGCCGGGCTCTTTCGCGGCCCCGGACATGATGTCGTTGCCTGGAACGCGGCTTCGACCGACGACATGGCCTATACGCAGCCGGTGTTCTACGAGCTGGAGAAAATCTCGGCGCCGGTCCTGTTACTGATCGGCGAAGAGGACACGACCGCGATCGGCAAGCATCTGGCGCCGCCGGCCGTACGCGCCACGCTCGGCCATTATCCGGTGCTGGCGAAGGAAGCCGCCGCCCGCCTCCCCCATGCACAACTCGCGATGTTTCCCGGTCTTGGTCACGCGCCGCAAATCCAGGCGCCAGAGGTTTTTCACAAAGCGCTGTTGGACGGCTTGCAGAAGTAGCCGGCCGGGCGCGCCATGATCAAACAGGCAAAGACCAAAAATGCGAAGACCAAACACGCGGCGAAGATCGATCTGCCGGTATCGCAGGTGCGCCGCTATCTGGAGCCGGGACCGATCGTGTTGGTGACGTCGGCGCATGGCGGCGCCCGCAACATCATGACCATGGGATGGCACACGGTGATGGAATTCACGCCGTCTCTGATCGGCTGTGTCATCGCCGGCGGCAATCACAGCTTCGACCTGGTGCGGCAAAGCGGCGAATGCGTCATCAATGTGCCGACCACGGCGCTGACCGATGCGGTCGTCGGAATCGGCAATACGACCGGCGCCGCGGTCGACAAGTTCGCGCGGTTTGCGCTGACCCCACAGCCGGCGCGGCAGGTGAGCGCGCCGCTGATCCGCGAATGTCACGCCAATTTCGAATGCAAGCTGTTCGACGGCGCACTGATCGACACGTATAATTTTTTCATCTTCGAGGTGGTCAAGGCGCATGTCGCGCGCTCGCCGCGCCATCCGCAGACGCTGCACTATACCGGCGACGGCGTCTTCATGGTGGCCGGCAAGGTGATCAGCCGGCGCAGCCGATTTCGCCCTGAATTGTTGGATTGAAGCGGCGCCGCGGACGTGTGCTCATAAATTAGGTCACCGACTTGCCGCTTCACTGCCGAAGAGCGGACATTTGCTCGAATATCGTCACGTTCGCGATGTGCCAAGCACAGACATCAGCAGTTAGAACCGATAACCTCTAATGCGGGATAACCAACGTTTGCGCTATGACGGGCGAGCCGGGGCACAAAGTCGGCATTTGCACCAATCTCCGCGGCCGACAACATTCGCACTGTTGTATCTCCGATGTCATCTTACAGGCTACAACCGCGTGCCTTGAGTGCCATTTCGAGACTCAGCCCGAGCCTATCCAATCGCCAGAGAAGTCAAGCCTTCCCGTTTGTCGCGCTCGTAGTCTGCCCTCTACGGGTCTTGCCGAACGATCCGGCAAAATAGCAAGCTCGCGAAGCTAACAAGGTGAGGAGCTCCATCATGTCAAACAGGCCAGATGAACGCCTCGATCGCCGCGATTTCATGATCGCATCAGTTACAACAGCCGGCGCATCGGCTGCCCTCGCCATGACCGCAGGCGTTGCAAATGCTCAGAGTGTAGCGCCCCCCTCTGCCAATCCGGTATCAGGAACGGTCTATACCGGCGATACAATCCAGGGAAAAAAGGTCGTCAGCGCGCTCGACGTCAACAACTTGGAGCCTGGCAAGAAACACCTTTTGTATTTTCAGGGCGTGGAGATGCCCACCGGACAGCACTGGTATGTGTCGGTGACGGTCGCCAAGGGGGCAAAGCCGGGCAAGCGCGCCATTCTGGTCAGTGGTGTACATGGCGACGAGATGAGCTCCGTGCATACGGTCCAGACAGTGATGAACCAGCTTGATCCGCGGGAGATGTCGGGCGCGGTCATGGCGGTCACGGACGTGTCCCGCCCCGCCATGGAAGGCATGCAGCGCAGATGGCCTAACCAAGGCAGGGGCATCGATCTGATCGATATGAATCGAGAGTGGCCTGGAAACGAGAACGGCACCACCGCGCCCAGCCGGCACGCTGGGCTATTGTTCAACCGGCTGCTGCGGCCGAACGCCGACTTCGCGATCGACTTCCACACGGGGACCACCGGATTCGAAGTCACTGCATTTAATATTGGCGGCATGGATGTGCCCGAGGTCAGGGCAATGGTGGAGCTCTACCCCGTCGGCCAGATTTTCGACAACCATGTTTATCCCGGCGTCCTGCATAACGCCTTCATGGACGTGGGCATCCCCGCCTTTACCCCGGAGATTGGCGCCGCGCGCGTCCTGAACCTCGAGATGATCTCGCTGTTCGTGGAAGGCACAATGAACGTTCTCAAGCATCACGGCATCCTGGCCGGGCCACTGGGGCGCACAGGCAAGGACGTGGGTGTCTTTATTGGCAACAGTGCGCTTCCGATCCTTGCGACCCAGGGAGGGCTCGTCGAGCATCTGGTCAAGCTCAACGACAAGGTCGATGCCAGACAGAAGGTCGCCATCCAGCGGAACAGTTTCGGCGAAGTAGTTGCGGAATATACGAGCAGAGTGGCCGGAGAGGTAACGGGTCAGCGTAGCGATGCGATGGCCGAGCCCGGCAACCCCCTGGTATTCATCCTTTTCCACAAAGCGACAGCGGACGGCGGCGAGACATATCCCGAGTGACCTAAGCGGACATCTGGTCGTCCGCTTTTGCAGGACACCCTAATGTTCGACCCGGTACAGGCGCCATCGCTCCGGCACGCCTTTGAGCTTGTGAACGCCGCGATCCTTGAAGCGGATTCCGGACTGCGACATCAAATCCTTGACCGCGCTGGAAACCAGGACCTCGCCGCCGCGCGCTTTCGCTGCGACGCGCGCGCCGATGTGAAACGCGAGACCGAACACCTCGGGCCCGCTCACTTTGTATTCGCCCGCGTGCAGCCCTGCCCTGATCTCCAGTCCCAGCGTCTGCACTGCCTTGCAGATTGCGGTCGCGCAACGCACGCCGGCCGCCGGCGCACGAAATGTTGCCAGAAGTCCGTCTCCCGTGGTCACGACTTCCTTTCCGCGCAAAGTCTTCAGCTCTCTACGGACGGCGGCGTAATAGTGATTCATCACCTGCGTCCAACGCGAATCGCCCAGCCGCGCGGCTTTTTCGGTGGAGCGGACGATATCGATAAACAGGATCGTGGCGAGCACTTGTTCGAGATCGGGACTACG
>Ga0209006_10001465_pt1 | contig 21412 bp, 19 predicted proteins | sample JacPin_JW_Ref_O2_FD_188567 | JGI IMG/M metagenome (GOLD analysis project Ga0209006, IMG submission 188567) | Forest soil microbial communities from Algoma, Ontario, Canada - Jack Pine, Ontario site 1_JW_Ref_O2 (SPAdes) (version 2) | ecosystem: Environmental > Terrestrial > Soil > Boreal... | reverse complement strand
GGTGAAATCGGGCCGGGGTCAAGCAATATAACACTATATATTGTGTGGCCTTACGAGCGACCGCGCCAGATTGCACACACATTGCAGCACATGTTTGGATTACGGGTGAGGAAACGACGAGGTGGGGAGAATCGCGAGAGCGAGATTATGCTATCTCAGTTGGGAAGATGAAACAACGCTAGTTACACCGCACGATCTAAATCCTTATGCCCGAACTGCCCGACATTACCGCCTACATCACCGCTCTCGAACCGCGCATCGTCGGCCAGAAACTGGAGCACATCCGCATCGCCAGCGCCTTTCTGCTGCGCACCGCGCAACCGCCGCTGGCAAGCGCAGAAGGCCACACTGTCCGCGCACTGCGCCGCGTCGGCAAGCGCATCGCAATCGGCCTAGACAATGATATTTGGCTGGTGCTGCATCTGATGATCGCCGGCCGCCTGCACTGGCGCGCTCCAGCCAAGCTGGCCGGACGCCAAACTCTGGCCGCGTTCGATTTTCCCGACAGATCGCTGGTCCTCACCGAAGCCGGAGCCAAGCGCCGCGCGTCTTTACACGTTCTCAGTGGCGAAGAAAGCCTGCGCTCCCTCGACGCCGGAGGCATCGACGTTCTCTCCGCCGATCTCGATTCCTTTCGCGCCGCGCTCACCTCCGAAAATCACACGCTCAAACGCGCCCTCACCGATCCGCGTCTGCTGAGCGGCATCGGCAACGCCTACTCCGACGAAATCCTGCACGCCGCGCAACTCTCCCCGCTCACCCTCACGCAAAAATTGCAACCGCAGGAATGGGATCGTCTCTTCGCCGCCACGAAGACCACGCTCCAGTTCTGGATCGATCACCTTCGCGCCGAATCCCAAACCGCCTTTCCCGAAAAAGTCACCGCCTTCCGCAAAGAGATGGCCGTTCACGGACGCTACGGCGAGCCGTGTCCCCGCTGCGGCGATAAAGTCCTCCGCATCCGCTACGCCGACAAAGAAACCAACTACTGCGCCCGCTGCCAAACGGCAGGCAAAGTCCTGGCCGACCGGAGTCTCTCTCGGTTGTTAGGGAAAGATTGGCCCCGCACGATGGAAGAACTGGAAGCCCTTAAGCGCCGCTAGACTTTCCGGCTAGCCTTGCCCGTAAGACGCGCCGCTAAAACGCAACCGCAGTATGGTCAGTCGCCAGCGGAATCGTCACGCTCACCCTTGTTCCCTCGGCGCCGGAGTCGATGCGAAGCATCCCGCCAAATTGTCGTACTCTCTCTTCCATGCCGCGTACTCCGACGCCCACCTGTGCGGCGGTCATCTGCCGCAACCGGTCGCGGGAGATTCCTTTGCCGCGGTCGACGATTTCCACATGAATTGTCTCGCCCGATTGGGTCAGCCGGATCTCCGCCGTTGGACTGCCGGCGTGACGATGGATATTCGTCAGGCTCTCCTGCACCACGCGAAAAATCACCATCTCCAGCGTCCGTGGCAGCCGGCTCAAGTCCTGCGCCAGCTCCAGATGCACCGCGATTCCACTGCGCTTGGAGAAGCCCTCGGCATACCACTCCAGCGCCGACTTGAGCCCGGCTTCATCCAGCAGCGGAGGATGCAACAAGTAAGAGAGGGTCCGAATTTCCTTCGACAAATCCAGCGAAAGCTGTTCGCTATCGCCGATCAACTTCAGGATTCTTGCATCCTGCCCCTTGGCCGCTTCCGCCAGCGCCGCAAAATTCATTCCCAGCGCCACCAGCGTCTGCCCCGCATGATCGTGCAGCTCGCGCGCCATGTGGCGCCGTTCTTCGTCCTGGGTGAGCAACAACCGTCCGGTAAGCTCGCGCAAATTTATTTCCGCGCGTTTGCGATCCGCAATCTCGGCCTCCAGCGCCGCGGTGCGCTCCGCAACTTTCTTTTCCAACTCTTCGTTGGCGGTGCGAAGGGCCTCCTGCGCGCTCTTCAGCGGAGTCAGGTCGGTCACAAATGCCGCAATTTCGGCCTCATTCCCGGCGGAATCGATGGCCGCCGCCCCTATCAGAATGGGCACGATCCGTCCGTCTTTCGCGACATAAGCCTTCTCGTAGACTTCGCATCGCCCCGTCTCTCGCAGCTGCTGCACTGCGCGCGCATCCACTTTGGTGTATTCCGGCGGCGTCAAATCATCCCAGCGCACCCTGTCCGCAGCCACATCGGTGTCGCAATAACCTAAAGTTTTCAAGAGCGCCGGATTCACATATTGCAGCTTTCCGTGCAGGTCGCCAATAACCGTGCCGAACGGATTCGCTTCCGCCAGGCGGCTGAATCGGCGCGCAGCTGCGGCAATCTCCAGCTTCTGGCTTTCACTCTCCAGCAAGCTCGCGATACGCGCTCCCAGCAACTGAAAGAAGGTCCGATAGTTGTGATCGAAGGGCAGCCGAGGGCTGATGCCAAAAACCAAAACCGCCTCCACCGGGGATCCCGGCAAATACAGCGGCAACACGTGGGCCAACTGAATCGGCTCCGGCCAGGGCGAAACAACAATTTCGCCAAAGCGCTCCTGGAAATTTTCGATCAGTAAAGGCTTCCGCGAATTCAGAGCCTTCTTCAGAGGCCAGTGCACTGGCTCCGCCGGGACGCCTGAGGTCGTGCACCCCGCGATTTGAATCGCTCCCTCCACCGACAAATACAGGGCGGCGAAGGGCACGTCGGCGCGGTCCACATCAATCTTTCCGACGATGCTTTGCGCGAATGCCAGTAGGCCTTCAGATCCCGACGATGCCTCTTGCGCCGAAGAATCCGCCGTGATTGCCAGCAGCGCCCGCAGCCGCCGCTCACTCAACACCTGCTCGGTCGTCTCGCTGCACACCACCAGCGTGCCCCGCACGGTTCCATCTTTGTCCCGGACCGGACTGTAGCTGTAGGTCCAGAAAACTTCTTCCGGCTTTCCATTTCGATTGATGGGAACCAGTTGATTGATATTCCAGGTCGATTCTCCCTGGCTCATCACCGCGTCGATCTGCGGCCCAATGATCGGCCAGATTTCCGGCCAGCACTCCGTTCCACGCTGCCCCAGTGCGGAAGGGTGCTTGTCCGCGCGAATGCTGGGCCGGTAGCCGTCGTTATAAAACTGAATCAGATCCGGACCCCACCACAAAAACATAGGGTGCCGCGACGCCAGAAGAAGATTGACCGTGGTCACCAGCGTGTCGGACCAGCCTTCCACCGGCCCCACCGGAGTTTTCGACCAATCAAAAGCGCGAGTCAGCTCCGCCATCTCTCCCGCGCCAATAATTCGCGGGGACGAAGTGTGCCGTTGGGATTGGTCTTTGACTGCGACTGCCTTTCGGTTGGAAGTCCGGGGTGACGATGGCATGGTTAACGATTCAAGGAGCGGCTCTCGATAACTCTCAAATTGCCAGGAATCTGGCAACTGTAGACTCGCTTCGAGGTCGAATCCGCATCAGGGCCGCAGCTGCCGAGACCGATCTTCCGTTTCAGTATAGCAACGCTCGCAGACCTCGGATTTCCGTTTTCCGTCGTTTTTTCTTCCCCTCTTGTGTACATTCTCTGCGTATGCAATTTCGGATTTGGACGTTGATCTTTGGAATCACGGCGTTCTGGCCCAACCTTGCAAGTGCGGAAAGTCCTGTCAAGGAAGTCAAGAAGGCCATCGAACAGAGCACGCTGGATCAGCCTGGCACCAAGCCCTTTCACTTGAAGGCGGTACTAGCGCCGCGCTTTGACCGTGACAAGGATTCTGGGCGAACCGGAGAGGTCGAAATATGGTGGGCATCGCCGACTCAATGGAAGCGAGAAGTGCGCTCGCCGGATTTTCACCAGATCGAAATTGTTGATGGCTCTCGCGATTGGCAAAAGAACGAAGGCGACTACTTCCCCGAGTGGCTGAGAGAAACAGCCATCGAGTTGATCAGGCCCGTGCCGGCGCTCGATCAGGTTCTCGAACAGGCAAGGAAGGCGGAGCGGAGCCAGATTGGGCCGATGACCAACCTAAACTGGACGACTCCTACCGGCACCGCCGAGGTTCGAAACATTTCCAGGACCTGGGTGGCGTTTCAATACGGCACTGGCTTGTTGGACTACGCCGGAGGGCTTGGATGGGGTGGCGAGTTTAACGATTACGCCACTTTCAACGGCCGCATGGTTGCAAGGACCGTGGCCGCGGGATCGCCGCAGGTAACGGCGAAGGTAACAATACTTGAAGACCTCGGACAAACTCCAACGGGATTCTTTGACCCGGCGGCACAGGGCGGCGACCCACAGCCGCTTCAGACGATGTTGGTCGATGAAATCTCGCTCCGCAAAAACCTGGTGCCAGCAGATCTGGCTTCATGGCCTCCACTTCAAGATGGCCCGTTGGAAGGAAACTTCACGACCCAGGTTCTCGTGGATCGACAAGGAAAGGTACGGGAAATCGGGAGCATGGTTTCCGAAAACTCTGGCATAAATGATGCGGGCCGGCGGGCCGCTATGGCAATGCGGTTCACTCCGTTTGTCGTGAACGGCGCGCCCGTCCAGGTGATATCGCAGGTCACTATACCTTTCAAGACTGTGCGACCGGCCGGAGGCGAGGCCTTCGAGAGCGCGCGCACCTACTTCGAGCGTGGCCGGCATGTCAGTTTTCTTGCTGATGGCAACTGGACACCGTACGTGTTGCGCGCAGAATTCGAGGCCAAAGGACACTCTGGCGCGGTAGCAACGGGCCGTTATGAAGACACTTGGTTGAGCGGCACTCAGTGGCGCAGAGAGGTCTGGTTTGAAGATAGCCGGTATGCCCGGTCGAGAAATGGGCAAAAAACATACGAATTCGCGGAAGGTGTCGATGAGCCGTTGCTGCGGCTAATCATGGGAATAATGGAGCCGATCCCTGCGACTGACACATTTTACGAATCCGATTGGAGAATCAAGCGGGACAGCGTAGATGGAGTTCGGGCCGTGCGGGTACTCGCTGGCTACGAAAGTCCCGAAGGAAAACTGGACCCGGATCAAGCAAGAGGCTACTGGTTCGACGACACCGGCCTGCTGCTCAAGACTTATTTGAGCGGACTGGAGACGCAACGATCGGAATTTGAGAATTTCGCAGGAGTAAAAGTGGCGCACGTCATCGAGGCGCATAAAGACGGAAAGCTCGCCCTGCGAATTCATGTCACTGGGATTTCACCAGCAGAAAGTCTTCCGGCCAAGACTTTCGAAGTCAAAGGCCACGAATGGAAGCGTGCTTTCACCGCCGAGACGAGATAGCGTGGGCGCGTGACGTTCTACCCTATGTCCAGCAGACGATCAGCCCTTTCTGGGTTTCTTCTTCGCGGAACGGCGCACCGATACTTTTCGCTCGAAGGTCCTGATGGCCTTGATTGAGACGGTCTCTCCTGACTTGGTCGTGAACTCGACTGTGGTGGGTACAGCCACAACCTCCATGGGGACAAATTTCAGGTTTCTTTGCGCCATAAACCTCACAATAGCACCCGCTGCACAACGCAGGAACGCACCGCTAAATATCCTCCGATTGTGACATCTGACCTTGCCTTCCACAGGCTCATGAGCCGATTATGGTGGCGGAGGCAGTGCGAGCGGCGACCCTGCGGAGCTAAATTCCGCAGTTTCAAGATCTTGCCTGCAAGTTGTTGCAGCCCTTGGATATTTTGTCGTTTTTTCCGTAAGGGCACAAATATCGTTGACTAATCAAACCGATTGAGTCAGCATAGGAGTGCCGGAAAGCGGGAATTTCGGTGGAGGAAAATCTAGAGTACGTTCCTATCCGAGAGCTTTGGAGACCGTTCAATCCTCTCGGATTCGATAAAGGGATTTTCGTGGTTTCATCCTTTGAGGGATACATCGACGAAAGCAGCGACAGCACCCAAAACCTTTTTACCCTGTCCTGCTTAGTCGCTACCGGGAAGGAATGGGCCGAGACTGAGCGGGCGTGGAATCTCCAAATCAAAGCCGTCAACAAGAAGCTCAAGCGAGAGGGTAGGCCGACCATCTCTCGCTATCACGCCTCGGATTGTAGCGGACGCAGGGGTGAGTTTAAGGGGTGGTCTCTTGACGAACGCGATGCGTTCGTGCGCGCTTTGTTCGGTGTTATTGAGCGCAGTCACGGCGGGTATCATTCGGTTGCTTATGATGTGCAACTAGAAGAACTATGCGAAGTGTTTCCCGAGTGGGCTGGAGACCGTCTCGAAACCGCTTATGCCGTACTGCCTAAATTCGTAATGTACACACTCGGAGATGATTTCAAGGCAATGTCAAAAGGTGGTCGGGTAAAGATCACGCTATTTCACGACCGGACCGGCGGTAATGGGAAATATGATCCAACTGTTTTGCGCTCTTTCCAAAGCCAGATGAGGGATTCGGATTTCCCTTACAAAGAGTATTTCAATACCATCACCGCTTGGGGATGGGAAGACTGTATCGCCTTACAGCCCGCCGATCTTGTTGCGTACGAGTGGATGAAGGAAGCTCAAGGACGGCTCGAAGCCCGCAAATCAAGACGCTCTTTTGAAGCTCTCTTGAATATGAATTCGTTTGGCATTCACACGAAGTCGTTCACAAAGGACGTGCTACAACAACTTCGTGAACGCATGGAGCGGGATAAAGCATTACAGGTCTCAGTGGCGCTCTCATCTTAAAGTCCGCTCATCAGCTTACCGAGCGGTACGCCGAGAGAATCCGCCAAAATCTCCAGCGACCGCAAGCACGGCTCTTTCCTGCCCAGTTCCACGTCTGAGATGAATGTCCGGCTCAAACCGGAATGCACGGAAAGATAGGTTTGCGTCCAGTTCCGCTCTTTTCTTAATTGCCTAATCCTTTCTCCCAAGCAGACGCAAATATCCTTTGCCATCTATAGAGGATGGGGCTATGCTTGTCGGCTGATTCCGCCTATAGAGGGCAAAGGCAAGAAAGGATACGCTTCGATGAGACGATTCACTTATGTGGTTCTAGCGGTGCTAACCGCCGCTTCGCTCGGGTGTGGTGGAAGCAGTAGTAGTAACAGCAGTTCGGGGCCGAACCTTACGGGAAACTGGCAGTTCTCAGTGACATCGTCTGCTAATGGGAGTACAGACAGTGGCACTGTATCAATTACGCAGAACAGCACGAGCGTGAGCGGTACAGTAAATTTCAACGACGATCCATGCGCTACGACTGCCCCGCTTGCTGGCTCCATCCGCGGCTCCAGTCTCAACTTTCAACTCACGGAAGGGTCTCAGACGGCAGAATTGACCGGAACGGTAAACTCCAGTTTCACCGCTATGTCCGGCACGTATACTACGCCGTCCGGTGGATGTACGAACGGGGATTTTGGCTCATGGGCTGCAAGTAAATCCTAAGCACATGAACCCAGCAAAAACGCCGTTCGTATACATTGCTATGATAGTGCTGATCGGGGCCGGGATTGCGCTGTATAAATACCGCGAGAAGCAGAAGGCCAATGCGACCGCCTCGGAGCATGAACTGGAACGAGTCATCGGCAAGCGCCCGCTGATCTTCGATCCATTCAACGATGCAATTCTAGGGGAAGCGGAGTTTCCGCGGTTTGTGCCGATTACCCGCGATGGAGTGAACGGGGATTTTGCAATGGACACGCAGACTGGAAGGCTCTGCAAGTCGTGGGCTTGGGAGCTTAAAGAATCGAATCTTGCCATTGACCAGGTACCGACTTGTCGTGCAATGTTGATCGAGGACGGGAAGTATATCGAACAGCGAATCGAAAAGAGTAACGCTCCGTAAAAGATAAAGCCACGGTGCCAGCCGTGGCCGATAGAACGCTCAAGCCCACATTATGGGCAGGAGCATATCCTTGTCAAGCGAACATCTCAATGAGTTTTCTTTATTGTGGCAAGAGCTTGTTTCAGAGGTTCAATACCCGAAGCCCCTTCGAGCATTTTACGAACAGCTTGGATTATCGGGGCAAAGCGGTCAGTCGTCGCTTGACGGCGAAATTTGTCTTGGGTTGCCTCGTCAAGTTTCTTCTGCCAATCAGGTACGGATTGAATCACCTGAAACATGCTGTCCGCACTGTGGAGCGCTCCCTCCCAGCCGCTCAACAATGCCTTAATCGTGATTTCAGACTCTTCTATCGTCATTGGTTCTCCTCGCTTGCAGCGTGCGCTATCATAAGCCAATGAAGCCGAAACCTCTCACGCCATTCGAGAACTTCACGCAAGCCGTTGACGGACTAATGCGCGTCCCGCATTCTGAGATCAAGAAGGCTTTGGAACGTGAGAAACGAGCCAATGCAGGAAAACGAAAACGCGGACCTAAACCGAAACACTCTTCGGCTTCGGCCCGCGTTTCAGGCGACGGGGATTAGAACGGCTCTTGCGTAGTAGAGGCCCCCGACGCGGTTTTTCCTGTCAGTTCGGCATACGTCAATCGCTTGTTCGCAATCTGTGTCAATGCCAAACTGAATCGATCTGCGTCGGTCATTGGCCTCTCTTTCGTAGCGCGGTTGTTATAGCGGAAAATCTGCTCGTCAATGTAGCGGTCCAAGTGGAACGGCTCAACGGCTACATACGTTCCCGACAACGTTCTCTTTAGCAGGCTCCAGAAATTCTCCATGCCGTTGACGTGAACCTGTCCGCGAACGTAGCTCTCGGTTTTGTTAACAAAGTCATGTACGTACCACCAGTTCAGGCGGGATTCATAGGCAACGGCATCATCGGTGTAAACCGTAGTGCCATACTTCACTTGCTTGAGGATTTCATTCTGCAAGGTCTCGCGCTTTAGGTTCGGTACGACCTTAGCCCTCACTTCGGCGGGCAGTGCGATCCAGCATTCCCTGCACAATGGTTTTGCCGGACGCTCCGCCGCGTGCTTCGTAGCGGACCTTCTTGTCCTTGTGCATGTTCTTCTTGTTACCGCCGATGAATGTCTCATCGACTTCCACGGCTGTATCACCCTCGCCTCCGTCTCCCATCTTCTTGCGAGTGCCGAAGCCTTTCTTCTGGAGTGACATTCCCAGCCGGATGCGATGCAGCATGAACCAAGCGGTTTTCTGCGTCACTCCCAGAGCACGATGAAGTTCCCAGCTAGAGATGCCGTTCTTGTCATTAACAATCGCCCAGATCGCCGGGAGCCACTTCTCAAGCGGGATAGCCGAATCCTCCATCACGGTTCCGACCTTGACGGAGAACTGCCTGTGATGGTGGACGGCTTTGCATTGCCAGCGTCCCTGATTCTCTAGAAACTTGGCATCGGTGCGTCCGCATACCGGGCAGACAGGCGCTCCATCCTTCCAGCGCCGGAGCGCGAGGTAGTCAATGCAGCGGTTGCGGTCGGCGAAGTATAAAATTGCCTCTTGAAATGTCTGCGGCTCTTGCATAATGTAGTAATAGTAGTACACTAATCATGATTAGTCAAGGATATTTATGCCTCCGTAAGTTGATGATTTGATACGGGCCGCCAGGGGGCAGGGTATACCTAGAAAAACGAGAACGGAGACGCTGAGGTCAGAGAATGTCCAGGCAGAGAACCAGCACTTCGCGAACGCGTTTCATCAGGGTATCGAGGTTCTTGGCTTGAGTATGGCAACCTCTCAAGACCGGAACGCTCGCGACGTAATAACCGTCCTCGTCGCCCTCAATAACAACCGTGAACTTGCGAGATGCTTTCACGAGGCGATTCTAGCATCACGCTCACCCACAAGCCGGCGAGCGCGAGGCGAATGACCCAGTTTTTACAATCCCCCACGCCAAAGCGTGTTCTAATACGCCCATAGAGTTCTTGGAGGTTGCCATGTCCAACCGCTCCGGTTCCATCCTCAGATTTTCTCTTCGCGCATCCACAATTTGCCTGGTCGTTCTCGTGGCATTCATCTTCGCGCTGCCCGCTCACGCCGGTTCGCAAGTTCGCATCGTGCGCCTCAGCGACGTGCATGGCGGAGTACAGATCGACAAGAACTCTGGCACCGGATTTGAAAACGCCTTCCTCAACTTGCCGGTCACGCAGGGAACGCAGCTTCGCACCCGCGACAATGGCCGCGTCGAGATCGAATTCGAAGATGGCAGTACGTTGCGGCTGGGTCCCAACTCGCAGTTGGATTTCAGCACTCTGAGTCTGAACGATTCTGGCGCGCGCATTTCCATCCTCAATCTGGCGGATGGCGCTGCGTACGTGAACTGGCTGGGCAACGCGGGCGAGCGGTTCACCCTGAATTTCTCGCATGAGAAAGTGGACTTGGATCATCCCGCTCACTTCCGCGTCGATACTTCTGCGGACGCAACCAAGGTTGCCGTCTTCAAGGGCGAGCTTCAAGTGGTCGCGCCCTCAGGCCCGGTGACGGTGGCCAAGAACAAGATGGTCACCTTCTCCGCCGACGACGAGAAGCCGGTGCTCGCCAAGAACATCGAGCCAGAGCTGCTCGACTCCTGGGACAAAGAAGCGATCGCCTATCACGATCAGTATTCGAAGAACAATAATTCTTCGCCCTACGCCTATGGCCTCAGCGACCTCAATTATTTCGGGGCGTACACTCCGGTTCCGGGCTACGGCATGATGTGGCAGCCATTTTTTGCCGGCGCCGGGTGGAATCCCTTCATGGATGGAGCCTGGTCGTGGTACCCCGGCATGGGCTACATGTTCGTCTCCGCCTATCCCTGGGGATGGATGCCATATCGCTACGGCAACTGGGCGATGATTCCCGGCATGGGCTGGATGTGGCAGCCCGGCAACTGGAACAGCTTCGCCACAGTCCCACGATATGTAGGCGCTTCGGCAGCCAGTTTCCACGCGCCGGTGGCTCCAACAGGAACGGTCAGCACAGTGGTCGTTGGACGAGGCGGGCCCGTGCTTTCGCCAGTGCTTCCGACGCACCTGACCATTACGAGAGGATCGGCTGGGTTGGGAGTTCCGCGAGGGGCCGTGGGCGATTTGAAATCAATGAATCGCCAAGTGGCAAAGTCCGGACTGGTTCAGATTCAACGCGCTCCGCAGTTCAGCGCCCGGTCGGGCGGGAGCTTCGGTGAGCGCAGTTCGTACGGTTCCACCAGCGGGGCAAGCAGCGTTTCATCTGGCCTGCATACAAGCTCGGCATCTTCCGCCCACGCTTCATCAGGCAGTGGACATCACTGACATGCTGCTGAAAATCTTGTCTCGGGCAGGTTTTGGGAAGGGCACGAGCTCCGCTCGTGCCGCTAAGTTCCTCTAAAATCAGCCGCGGTTTAGCGCCTCGAAGCGAAAATCAATTGGAACTGGACATAGCGCTGGTCGATTGCAGGACGGCCGAAGGAAGTTCTAGCTGGAACGATGCGTTGTAGTCGGAGTAAGTAGTGCGCGAGTGCTGCCAGTCTCCGGTCATCTCATAAGGCAGATGATCGTCCAGGCCGAGGCAAACCGTATCGTGCTCCAGGCCGCTGGGACCGCCTTTCATTGTCACTTTCCATGCGCGGCAGCGCACTCCGTTCACTGATTTCTTGCTGCCCTTCTGGATAATGCCGCGCTTAATCATCGTCGCTAAATCGGGCAGCACGCGGCTCTCTGCGCCCTGAGCCAGCATTCGGCAAATGCCCTTGGGATTAACCGACCCGATCGCCGATGTCCCCGGTTTCCACGAGTCGTCCTGCGCGTGCTCGTACGAAACATTTCCCACGTGAATTTCTTCTTGAGAAATGTCGGCGGCTTTGTCGGGATCGGATTCCACCAGGTGCCACTTGTAGTGCAAAGCGTTCTGCGCGCAAACCAGGTCCCACGACATCTCGATATGCTGCGTGGGCGTAGCGTCGGCAACGGTAGCAACCCGCACGCTGCGGACCTGCCTCATCGCGTCCAGCGACCGCTGGAATTCCTCTTCGCCGCTGCCCCCGGGGAACAGGTAGCTCGCCGCCCAACCCACCATCGCCAGCGCCACTACCAGACGTGCCCCCAGCCACAACCAGTAACGGCTATTTATCCCTTGCACAGACAAGTTCCCCCAGTGAGACTGCGATCAGGTTACTGGAGGTTTTGTGGGAGAAAAAGTTACGAATGTACTTCAAGAAACGATGACTCCGGCGTAGCCGACAACCCGGTCGCGGTCGCCCGAAACGTCGCCGGAAGTGGCATACTTCACCAGTTCCGCCGACTTCGCGCCCAGCTTCCGGGCAGCGGTGAGCATGGCTACCGCCGGTGCCAAGCCGCACATGCTGATGTTTTGCTGAGTCACTACATCGTGGAGCCCGCGTGGATCGAGGGTGAGAATTCTTTCGATGGCCTGATGGTCTTTGATGCGCGTGACCGCGTCGGACTCGTAATGATTCATGTCGCTGGAGGCGACAATGAGCACGGGCTCTTTCTGATGTGCAATCGTCAAAGCGAGAGCCTCGCCCAGTTGTTCGAGGACCTCGAAGTTTCTGGTGCCGATCGCGATGGGAACGAATCTTAGCCTGGGTTGACGCAGTTGCAGGAATGGCAACGCCACTTCGATAGCATGCTCGGCGCGATGCGCGGTTGCGTCTTCCTCCAAAGCGGCGAAGCGATTTTTCAACTCGGTGGCGAAAGTGGCATCAATGGGCACCCTCCCCAGAGGAGTTTCCCATTCGCCCTGGCTCATGATCGCCAGTGCATAGCCTACGCCTGTGTGATTGGGACAAAGCACAACGCAGAGTTCCGGAACCTCGATGTGGCGGAAGACTGCTCCGGCCACGTGGCCGGAATACATATAACCGGCGTGCGGAGCGATGCATCCAATGGCGCGGATTGGCGGCTCACTCGATTCATCGGCAGAGGAAAGAAGACTGCAAGCCTCATCGCGCAGACCCTCGGGATCTTCCGGGTAGAAGCGGCCCGCGACGGCGGGGCGGCGAATCAATGTCTCCATGGCACGAATCGGGCAGAGCCGACTTCCTTCGTTTAAATGCTACTCGCCTCGAACGCCCTCGGGAAAATAAACTGTCCATCCATGGGCGCGCGCAGCAGCCAACAGATCCGGATTTGGATTCACGGCGAAAGCGTGCTGAGCCATCTCCAGCATTTCCGTATCCCATCTTGAATTTCCAAAAGCCGCATCCACTTGGGCTTGAGCTTCGCGCAGAACCTTGGGCTTGCCCGGTCCGGATGGCATGCGAATCAAGTGACCCGTGATTACACCGTTGTCGATCTCTACCGCGGCGGCCAGCACCCGATTTTCGGCAATGCCAAAATGTTTCATGGCCGCGCGAATCACCCATTCGTTTGAAGACGAAACCGCCCACACGTCGGAACCCGTAGCCAGCACGCGCTTCACGAGATCGCGCATCTCGGGAAATATCGTTCCCGGAAACGCGCTTTCGAAAAAGTCTGAGGCTGCGCGAATCAACTCCGTCTCCGGCATGCCCGCGTGCATGGTAACCATTGCGCCGCACATTTCGTCTTCGTCGACCCTTCCTGCCTTATATTCGGCGTACATCGCCAGCATTTTCTGCCCCACGGCGTGCGGGACGATCCCCTGTTTGATTTCCCAGGAGAAAAAACTTTCTCCCGCATCGCCCGACCACAGCGTGCCATCGCAATCAAAAGCCGCGACTCGAGGATTTAGTTGGAGTACTGACTCCACAAAGGCGTTCATGATGTGTTTTTAGTTGACACAGCGGTGCAATCGCATTGCATTGATCCAAAGTCAGAAGAGTACGGGAATTGATGGAAAAAGAAAAACTGAAGTCGCCGATGATTAGAGAATCCCGCTCTGCGCTTCGAGCTGTTGGTATTCCTCGGGCGTATTAATATTCAGCGCCACGAACGGGTCGTCAACCGCAGAGTAGCGCAGTCGATCCTGGTGCTGCGCCAGCACCTCACGAGCGCTCGAATCCGGTCTGGCTCGCAGAAATGCTTCGATCATCTCCCGCCCCACGACGATCGGATGTCCGTGCTTCCCCGAGAATTCCGGGATGACGGCCCAGACCTCGTCGCCGGCAACTTCAAAAGCATTGCGCAGGGCCTGGACGGTACCGGCACTTACCGGCGGCCGGTCGATGAGAGTGACGATCGCAGCGTCGCGCCCGCGATTCAGGACTTCACGCAATCCCACCTGTAGCGAACTGAACTGGCCACGCGCGGGATCGGGATTGACGATGAGGGAAGCGCCGTTGGCGTAAACAATGGGAGCGAGCACGCCTTCGTTTTTCCCCGCAACAATCACGACGAAGTCAGCCAGGGCCAGAGAACGAATGGCGGCGGAAAGGAACGTGTCTTTGGCCATCGGTTGGCCGCCAGCAAGCGGAGGCCAGGGCAGCAATGCCTTGTCCGTGCCCATGCGCGAAGATTCGCCTGCCGCAAGAATCACTCCGGCAAAACTGGGAGCACGGACCATGGAGATTTCCTACTTACCGCCAACCATTACTCTTTGGTGACTTTGAACCAACTCATATGCGGCTGGCTTGCCTTGGCCTGCCGCCGCACGGCAATCAACTCCGCCGTAATGGCCACGGCAATCTCTTCCGGCGTAATCGCGCCGATGTCCAGGCCAACTGGAGCATGCACGCGATCAAACAAGTGCGCCGGAATTCCTTCCTGTTGCAGAGTTTTGAAAATTTCAATGACCTTGCGCTTCGATCCGATCATGCCTACGTAGCGCGCCGGAGTCTGAACCGCCCAGCGCAGCACTCGCATGTCGTCGCGATGGCCGCGCGTGACGATCACGATGTATGCCGATTCGTTGGGATCGAGTTGCTTCATCGCTTCGTCGAAATCCAATGCGTGGGTCTCGCGCGCGGTAGGGAAGCGATCCTTCGTCGCGTACGAAGTGCGGTCGTCGGCGACGATTACGTCGAAACCGGCGTTGGCCGCGGCCTGGCATAGATGAGCAGCCACATGCCCCGCGCCAAAAATGTAAAGCAACGCCGGCGGCAGAACGGGCTCGATAAAGACTTCCAGCGTGCCCCCACACACCAGGCCGGTATCGTATTTGGGATCCTGATTCAGATCGAAGGTCAGTGTGCGCGGCTTCTCCGATTCCATGACTTCCCGCGCCGCCTGCCAGACATCGGCCTCGACGCATCCGCCGCCAATCGTGCCCACAATCGAGCCATCGTCGCGTACCAGCATCTTCGCCGTGCGGAACGAGGGAATCGATCCGCGCACATTTACGATGGTGGCGACGGCTCCGCGCCGGCCCGAGCGGCGCAACTCGACGATCTGTTCGTAAATGTCCATTGAATCCCGTCAGGCTTGATTATCGGTGGGGCGAAGGTGGGAGTCAAACAACGGCGGGGCGCGAAAAGCAAAAGCCCCGGTTTATCACTCCGGGGCCGCTTTGCGTTAAACTAAGTAGATACTGACCGGTCCGCGACACCATCTTCATAGTGGTGTCAAACAGCACAGAAAGTCAACGTTTATTTCGGTGAGGACCCTAAAGAGGGCGGCAGAGTTGAACTGCAGTGGCTGTCAGGCCACTCACCGGTGTCGCAGACCGGGTCCAGTACCCACTGGCAACGCCCTCTAAACCTTGGTCCGCTACCGAGATGCTAGGCTAAAGCGTTAGCAAGGAATGCGACTTCACCAAATAAAGTTGTCCACTGTCCCGTTTTGGAGACTCCAAAACGGATTCTTAATACTTGCTTGACGAAGCTGAGGAACTATGAAAGCTGTTCGCCTGCACCAATTCGGTGGGCCGGAAGTCTTGACCTACGAAGATGTCCCCGACCCGCAGCTACGCAAAGATCAAGTGCTCGTCCGCGTGCGCGCCTGCGCTCTCAATCACCTCGACATATGGGTGCGCAAAGGACTGCCCGGCGTGAAGTTGCCGCACATCCTGGGCAGCGACATTGCCGGAGAGGTCGTCGAGTCCGGCGAATACATCGGCGGATTTCATCCCGGCCAGCGTGTTCTTCTCGCTCCCATGCACTTCTGTGGACGCTGTCCTAAATGCCTGGCCGGTCTACAGAACCAATGCCGCGAATTTACCGCGCTCGGCAACGCTGTAGACGGCGGCGATTGCGAGTTGATTGCCGTTCCGGCCGCGAATGTAATTCCAATTCCTGATTCGCTCGATTTCAGTCAGGCTGCCAGCGTGCCTTTGGTTTTTCTCACCGCGTGGCGCATGCTGGTTGGCCGGGCTGGCATTCGTTTGGGACAGACTGTGCTTATTCTCGGCGCCAGTTCCGGCGTCGGCATCGCTGCTATCCAGATTGCGAAGCTTTTCCATTGCCGCGTCATTGCTACCGCGGGCAGCGAGACGAAATTGGAAAAAGCGCGCTTGCTCGGTGCGGACTTTGTCATCGATCACTACAAAGAGAAAATCTCTGAAGAAGTGCGGAAGACTACCGACAAGGAAGGCTGCGATATTGTTCTCGAACACGTCGGAACGGCTACATGGGACGAAAGCGTGAGGTCGCTGAAATCATCCGGTACGCTGGTCACCTGCGGAGCGACTACCGGCTACGACGCGAAGATCGATCTCCGTCATCTCTTTTCCCGCCAGTTGAATCTGCTCGGCTCCTACATGGGGACCATGTCCGAGTTGCAGGAAGTTCTCAGCCATGTATTCGCTGGACGCCTGAAGCCGGTAGTGGATCGCGTTTTCCCGCTGCAAGAACTGCGCGTGGCGCACGAGTATCTGGAAAAGAGTCAAATGTTCGGCAAGGTCGTGGTCGTTCCGTAGCAAGTTTCTAAGATTCGTTGCGAGGACTCTTCTTGGCTCGCCTGAATGCTTGCCGCTGATTCCTCGCACCGTGAAAGATGTGGAGGATGTCCGTCCGGTTGTGGCTGACACGATAGTAGATCAGGTATTTGCCGGCGGGGAAGCACCGCAGGCCGGCTCCGAGATCATCGCACCGGCGTCCGAAGCTGGGATGGGCGCCCAAAAGCCAAAAACGCTCAACGATGCTGTCAATCAGGCGGTCGGCAGTTTCCGGGCTAGCGCGCTTCGCCCAGTAGGCGAAGATGTCGTCCAGGTCGCGGTCCGCCGCTGGGCTTACGCGGTAGCGCATTATTTCTGAGCCGTCTGCGACAGCAGCCTGCGTCCTCGGGCTTTCACTCCATCGGTCAGTCTCGCCAGCCCTTCGCGGCCCTCGTATTCGGTGAACTTACCCGCGTCGATCTGTTCTATCCCATTGCGCACGCGTTGACGGATGCCGTCGAGCTGCGATTCTGTGAGGTCGGTCAAAATGTCTTCGGCGGTAGGCTTGGCCAGGCGGAGCGCGCGGGAATCCGCATCTTCCATGCGGCGCAACGCGTCACGCACGACTTCGCTGGCGTTGTTGTAGCGTCCGCTCTTCACCTTCTTGCGCACGAAATCGGCAAGCTCGTCGGTCACGGAGACATTCATCTGGTCCATCGGAAATCTCCCAAACACGCTTTGAATTTATTCCCTAAGTGAAGGAATGTCAATGTCTGACATCTCGTCAGCACCCCGGAATCTTGAAATTGCTGATCCTCGTCTGCCATGTCACGACAGTTCCCACCTGTGGCGTAGTGAAGTATTCGTTCACATACCAGAAGGTGCAGTCGTCGATCGGGTCAACAGTCATGCTGTTGTAGCCGCCCCAGTGGTAGGCATTCTCCTCATCGGCTTTGCCGGTAAGGATGTTGAACTCGACGGGCGTGCTCGAACCGCCACGCAGATTCAGATAGGAAGCTCGAATCGACGGGCTGAGCGCAGTGCCGGACACGCTATATCCGACGGCCAGATTTCCCATCTGATCCTGGGCGGCGCTGGGCAAGAAACGAAAGTTCGCGTCACTGGGATTGACGGTGCCGGATTTCAGCAGAGTTCCGGGCGCGCTGAATTCATACCAGCGGACAGCCGTCTTGGTCAGGCTTCCCGTTCCCGCCTGCACGGCTTGCGTGACGATGTAAGTCTGCGAGGGAGCCGAAGCAAAGCGGCGATAGGCGAAGCGGTGCATCAGGCGGTCGCCCAATGAGTCGATGAAATTGTCGGTTGACTTGGTGCTGGGTTCGGGGACACAAACCGTGTTGGTCGGTTGCGAAACGTTGTAGCAGCCGGGGATGTAGGAGGTAACGGTCGTAGGCGTAGGTCCGGTGAATGTGGATTTTGAGGGTGTTGTCCAGTTCACATGGAACTGCCAGAAGTTCAGCTTGGTCGACGAACTGCCGGACGCCGGATTTTCGATGCTGACGAAGGCTTCCGGCGTGCCCGCCACGGGGCCGGTCGTGCCCTCGATGTCGGCAGGCAGCAGACTGTGGCCCAGAAACAACCCGCTCGGAGTGCTGGGATAGCGGAAGCACTGCGGATTGCGCATGGTCGCCCCCTTGAGCATGTTGGAACGATCGAAGGCGCACGCGACGACGCCCACTTCCTGATAGCCGTTGTCGGGATCTTCCAGGTCGATGGTCACGTAGTAGGCATCGTCCCAGGTGGCGATTTTCGGATAATCGGGAAAGTAAGTGTGTCCTTTGGAGTTCGACCCGAGTATGGATGTCAGCAATTGCGTGTAGGCGAACCACTGAAAATTCGTCGCGGTAAAGTCGTCCGTGTTTGAAATTGCAATGCAAAAGTAATACAAGCGGGTTGTGGTGCTGCCCTGACGAACCGCCATGATCCAGCGCTGGGCAAGATGATCGAACAGGGCCACGCCGTTTCCAGCCGTGCCCGCACAGTTCGTCTCCCCGTTTTGTACCCAGGGTGTGTCTCCAGGCGGCAGAGTCGAGTAGACGGGTTTGAAAGTCGTCTTGTTGAATGCCTGATAGGCGGTGTCGATCCATTCCAGGTACTGCTTGGTGCCGACGGCTCCATTCGGATCGACTACGCGCAACGTGGCGTCGCTGCCGGGAGTGGATGCGTCGATGCCCTCAAAAGATTTGACCGTGACTTGACAAACAGCGAAGCTCGACAACAGGAGCAAGAACATGCCGGAGCGGACGAACCACTTCATGGGGGAACTCCTTCTATACGACCTGAGGTATAGGCCATCGACGAAAGGCGTAGGCGGCGGGAAAACTTTAGGGCCTCCTCGCGGAGGCCCCGTTTGATATTCAGTTTAGTTGGTGCAGCTCGGGAAGCGGAAGGAAGTGATGATCGTGCTCCAACCTTCCAGCGAGCTTGTCTTGTAGTAAGGCCCTGTGTACCAGAAGGTGCAATCATCCACCGGATCCAGGGTCATGCTGCTGTAAGAACTCCAGTTGGCATTCGTGGCTTGTTGCGAGCCGCCGCCCGCCACCAGGCTGATTTCGGCGCCCATGGTGCCGAGCTTCGCACTGACCTGCCGCCCGGCATAAGAAAGACCGGGGTAGACAGTGGAGGAGTTCGTGACGTTGTAACCGACGGCGATGTCGCCAAACTGATCCTGCGCCATCGAGGGCAGCCAGCGCCATGTGGTCGTATCGGGCGAATAGGTTTGCGACTGGTAGCTTACAGGCGTTAACGGAGTGCGGAATTCGTACCAGCGAATCGCGCTGTGCGCGGCTGTCCCCGCACCCTGGGTCACGCTGTGCGCGATCAGGACCGATTCGTAGGTGCCGAAATTCCGGTACGTAATCCGGTACATCAGCCGGTCACCCCAGCTTTGTACGACGTTGGTTGTACCCGGCTGTGGAACGCAGGGCTTCAGGTTGGGGCAGGTGTCGGTGTAGGCAGGCAGCGCGATGGCTACCGGTCCGGTGAACGTATTGTTCGCCAGCGTGGTGAAGTCAACGTGGAACTGAAATGCATTCAGAGTATTTCTGCCCGCATTTGGCCGCTGATCGAGCTGCCAGAAGAAAGCTACTTCTCCCGTGGGCGGAGGTGTTTGCCCATCCCAACTCGTCGTCACGAACGTCGGCAAGCTGATGCTGCCTTGAAAGCAAACGCTCAGAGCAAAAGTGCCGGCGATCATCGCGCTGCGCTGTAATGCGCAGGCTTGCGATCGCACAAAGTCCTTTGTAGTCGGGGTCAATAGATCTTGCGACAGGTAATAGGCGTCCGGCCAGACGCCGATTTTCGGCTTGTCCGGCCACTGATTCGTCAGTGCGAATGCGTAAAGATAGTAAGTGCCGGTCGCATCGGGGCTGGTGGAAACGGCGACGCAATTCAGATAAGGGCCACCGGTTGGCACCGCGTGATGCGAGAACACCCAAACGTTCGCCGCCTGGTCATAGTCCACTGTGCCGTCGCCGTTATTCGACGTCTGGCACGAGCTGCCGAAGGTTGACCATAGTGCATTTTCCACGACAGGTCCGGCGATCACAGCGCCGCTGGTTTTGTCGTAAACCGTATATTGATTGTTTACCAGTTGCACGTATTGAGTCAAGCCCACCGCGCCAATCGCATCGGGATAAAGCTGGCCCTTGGTTGCCTGCCCGGCAAAGGTAAGCACGCTGCTGATGTTTCGCGTAACCACGTTGGCCGACTCTGTTCGGAGAGGCGCATAGTCGCGCAGAGCGCGCGAAACTGTGTGGTTGACTTCACCCCTGATCACTGGACCTTCAGTCTCGCCGGCTACCGCAAAAGAACAAGCCAGCAGAGCTGTCATTGCTACCGCCGCAACCGAATAACTCTTTCGGGATTTCATCAAAACTCCTCCAGATGCCCTCTTTTGAGGATCAGAGCCCTCCCGGCTCTGTATCCAAGAACGGGCATTTATAGTGATTTCTTCACACGACAAACCCTGGCCCCTGCCGAGCAAACTTTTATCCAGACGAAGCAACGGAAGAGCGATTTCGTGGTTCGGCTTCCACGGAAATTCGCAAGGGAGAGTACTTTACAGAACAGTCTGAGATCCGCCCACCGCGGAACTGTCTTGGGGAAGAGGCACTTCAGTATGACAGTGCGGGATGGGCCGGTCAAGATGCAAACAGCAATATTTCACCAGTAAAATCGACCTTTGAAAATGAAGTACTTAGCGGAAAACAGAGGACTTTCTTCTCTGCCCGCGAAACGCTCGCGATACAATCAGTTGTGGAAAATCAACGACTGAAGAGACGAAAATCCGCAACCTTACAGCTTTTTCCCGGCCATTTCCCGTTAAAGGTTCGTGCCTCATTGGTAGGATTTCTTGTCACTCTCGCCCTGGCGATCGTCGCCCCCGCCGCTTATGCGCAAAGACCAGTTGCGAGGCCCATGGCAAGAAATAGCGGACCCCAACCCACGAGCGAAAACTCGCCGAGATGTACGGACGCCTCGGCCAACGTAGAAATGCCGAACGCGCCCCACGGGCTGTACGTGATCCTGTTTCCCGGAGCGAAAGTTAACGCCCGGGCAAATGTCTTGCTCAATAATCCCACCGTATGCGGGGCCAATTTTTATATCGTGTGGAACGAAATCGATCGCGGTCCACAGGCCAAGTCGCGTTATGACTGGTCATCGATCGAAGGGCAGATCGCGCCCTGGGTCAAGGCCGGAAAAAAAGTTAATCTAATCGTCTGGGCCACCACCTACAGCAAAAACGCGACTGCGACACCGGAGTGGGTCTTCGCGAAAGTCCCATCGGTCAATTGCCCGGCGTTTGGGCACGTTCCCGTTTTCTGGAATCCGGAATTCATGAACAGCTATCAGTCGTTTATGTCCGCAGTGGTCGAGCATTTCGGAAACAATCCCGCCGTTGGCTACATTCGCTTCGGTTTGG
>Ga0209006_10001464_pt1 | contig 21416 bp, 28 predicted proteins | sample JacPin_JW_Ref_O2_FD_188567 | JGI IMG/M metagenome (GOLD analysis project Ga0209006, IMG submission 188567) | Forest soil microbial communities from Algoma, Ontario, Canada - Jack Pine, Ontario site 1_JW_Ref_O2 (SPAdes) (version 2) | ecosystem: Environmental > Terrestrial > Soil > Boreal... | reverse complement strand
TTTCAAATTATATAAAAATGCTAATGCTATGACGTAGATTAAAACTCCGGACACTCTCTCAACCCATCATGTCTACTCAACCCATCATGTCTACTCAACCCATCATGTCTACCAGGCAGAACACCTTACAGGTCGCTGCGGTCGTCAGCTTTTACATGTCTGCTGCCCTAGTGGTAAATATATTTAGAGTCTTTCCACACTTCACAGTATTTACTACTCTCATCCTTTCTAGATGGTCTTCGTGTATGTTCCTATTCCACTCACGAATCACACTGAATTTAAATACATTTTTATACAGAAACAAGGCCGTCCTGATCACTTCACCAGATCTACCTCTCTTATTCCTATTGATACAACTTTCAATAGCCGTTGTTCTACTCCATGCAGCGGCACTCATATCAAAACGAGTAGAAATACCAACCATGGACATCAATGTCGCAAAAAAATTGGTCCCTGTAATTCTTGTTAACGTGATTGGGCTCGTGTTCAACACTCTCTGTTTACGGGACGTAGAGGCATCTTTCTTCCAGGTATGTTACGTCGTTATGCAATTTTCACATTTTGACGTTTATGTTGCATAGATAGCAAGAGGGCTCGTTCTGCCTCTGACAATATTGGTTTCCTCCACGTATACACATACAACTCCCTCACAAAGGATTCTATTTGCTGCGACCATTGTCACCATCGGTTTCTTCCTCGGTGTAGTCCCATCGTCGTCCATTCCAATAACATCCGCCCCATCTCTTTTGTCACTCTTTTACGGTTTTCTCTCATCATTGTTTATTGCCATTCATGCGGTGCTCATAAAAAAGTCTCTGCCCCATTGCAACGACTCCACTATCCAGTTGGCGTACTGGACGAACGCGGGGTCTGTCGTCTTCCTCGCTCCCTTTGTTCTACTACAAGGAGAGCCGGAGACGCTCCGGGTGCTGATGCATAGTGAGACATGGCAAGGGAATGTCTTCTTTTGGGGAAGCATGACGACTGGCCTCTTTGGATTCCTTCTTTGCGTGGCAGGATTGTTGAGTATCAAGATTACCAGCCCCATAACGCACATGTTTTCCAGCGTGAGTTTCATACATTGCGCGTCCGGAACCCCGCTAACGGTCAATATAGGCCGTACGGTCCGTTCTTCAAACATTGTTGGGGGTTTGGATATTCAATGACATACTAACTGTGTACGTATTATTTATTATTTATTCTTTCGCTATCTGTTGGCTTATGTGTTCTACTCATTTATCAGGAATCGTGCATTGTCTATCATGGTTATCATTGCCGGTACAATGTAAGTGTTCTTATTCTACGCCAACTTCTGTGGTCAATTCTGCGAGCAAGGTATTATACATGGCTCAAATCTCAGCCAACACCAACGCCACCGCCAGCCAGGGTAGACCTCGAAGCTATGGGAAATGAGACCAAGGATTTACGTGATGTAGTAATTTGGGATTCAGAGAAAGAAGAGTCCTCTTCGTGAGATGATACTGTACCCATTTGGACATTTGGACATATGTTTTTCATGGAAGTCGTAGAAATATTATACTGACACCGATCCGATCGCGGTGATCGAACTCCGACGTGAGCACATATATGTCTCAAATCATTCCCATTTAAACGGAATTAATGTGCGAATAACACAATGCTGTACAAAAGTATGCCTATTATAATCTTCCTCCTTTACACCTGATCCCCAACATGGCCAACATCGTCCTGCCTCAACCGCAATTGAACCACGAATTGCATCGTGGCACCCCCAAGCACAAGCCTCTCCCAATCGCCACTTCGTGGTCGGGAGATACTCTTGTTGACAATATTGGCCCTTTCCACCGCTCTCTTGGAGACAGCGAACTCTCATATTACCTTCCTTCACGTCAAAATGGAGTTAACGATATGTGATGTCTTCTCTTACCTATCTCTTCCTACTTCCCTTCTTAACGGTGCTCCGAATAGGTATCTACATATCGGATTTCGTGCACCACCGGAACTCGTGGAACGCGAACGCGTTCGATCAGTGTGGACTATCCTCCGAATCCGTCATCCTCTTCTAGCTTCAAAAATTGAAATGCGCGATTATAATGATGTCAGATTCGTGTGAGTACTTCCTTACAACCTCCAGTTGTAGCTTCTCATTCGTTTTGTACAGTTATGTGCCACCCCACTCTCCAGAAAGCGCATTGAGTGATGCCGACCTTAAATTGCGATATTCGACAAGCAGCAAAGACGGTATGTGCCGTACCTCGTCCATCTTCATTTTTCTCGGTCTGATCATCTTGTAGAACTGATCGACTCCTATCTCAATGGACCTCGCACACTTTCAAACGATTGTTTGTCGTATCTCATAATATCTATGCAACCTACTGCCAAGGACACCGCCACAAAAGATTGTGAATTCTTCTTTTGTGCGGCTCACTTCTTGGGTGATGGGATGGCCCTCCATCAGTTTGCGAACGATTTCTTTGCTTTGTTGGGAAGTAGCAATACCGAGAGCCGACTGGACACCATTTTCCATGATGAATGGCAGTCGCGAGTGGGGAAATTTTCGAACGAGGTCAGTTTGTACCAGTGTGCTCCCGTTGTCCATATATTGAGCTGTCCCCCATAGTCAGCAGTGTTCCCCGATTGCTTGGAAGACCTATTACCACGCCAACCGGGACGATTCCGTGAAGCTGCGGCCTGTGTGGACTTCAAAAGAAGTCAAGAAAAATTAATTGTAATCCATCCTCTTCGTTGTTTGCGGGATTTCTCTTACGCTGTTCGTTCAGGGTGGACATTCGTTCCCTAAACAATCTAACGGTCCTGTCCGTACAGTTGTTCCAACAGTACCGTTCAATGCTGAGCGAACGAAGAAGATTCTGAAAAATTGCAAAATGCACGGGGTGTCCATCTCGAGTGCTCTGTTTGCTATCTGTAACATCGCCTGGGCTAGGATTCACCCTGGTAAACACGATTTGCCAACGCGAGTCCATTTTATCAAAGAGATAAACCAGTTTTCTCATATTTCGTTTTCTAGAATGATGTACACGGCGCTCAATCTTCGACCCTATTTCGTACCTCAGCCCCTGAACGACTCATATTGGATTCTTGCCATCGGTTACTTCAACGTTATCCTCCCATCTTTTATTCCCACTTCGACAGATATATCAGCAACAGTGTGGCATCGTGCCCGCATGGCCAAAGAACAGAGCACTCGTGCTGTCAAAAACTGCATGGTGGTATCTCGATGTCGCGAAATGGCCAGACAGAGAGCGCGGAACGCTCGTATTTGGGCGAAAGAGGACGATGACAAGGAGCGAGGGCTCCAAAGGGTTACCCTTCCACCGCCCACTTCCAATCCGACTGGTTCTAGTCCAGCTGCACCATCAACAGTCCTCATTGGCCTATCCTTACTTGGCAATTTAGACGCGGTTTACAAGCATCCCACCTTTTCTGACATTGAGTTGCATACTCTGACAACTGGGTCCCGTCAACGATCGAGCGGCATGCTGATGTTCGTGTACACATTCGCTGGTCGATTATGGGTGAGTTTGGGATACGATCGAAATGGATTCGATAAGGAAGTGGTCGACAAATTCTGGGGAGGTGTGCTTGATGGGATAGAGGAATTTTTGGAGAATTGAGACAGGACATTTACGAACAATCTATGGATCGAGTATAATAATGGACTTATCCGCTTTGAATATTGAATAATGTGCTATTTAAATAATGTCACAATTTATTATCATATGAGACATAGGGGCCTCACGTGAGCTATATTACGAAGTCTGACCATCGTTGCAGAGCTCCTCGAATCTTACCTCAATGGGCCTCGCACTCTCTCGGACGATCATCATCTCACGATAACGCGGATCTCAGAGGAACAACATCCAGTCAAGCCCACCTCGAAAAATGAGTACGGATTCTTGTTTTGCGCGGCTCACTATCTAGGTGATGGGATGGCCAGTCATCAACTTGCGGACCATTTCTTCGAACTGTATGGGAGTAGCAATACTTCAAGCCAGCTGGACGCGATTTTGCGTGATGAGTGGCGGTCACGGGTAGCAAAAGTCGTGGATGAGGTGTGTTTATACTCGTGTGGTTTTATGGCCCAGTCGACGAATTGCACCCAATAGTCGACAGTGCTCCCCTGTTGTTCGGAAAACAGGTTACCATACCAGCCTGGACGATTTCGTGATGCGGCATCTAAAGTAGATTTCAGGAGTCAGGACAAACTAATCGTATGCATCGGAATAATTTGTTCCTCCAACAGTCCTCATACATCCCTCCAGGGTGGACACTCGTTTCCCAAGAAATTCGACGGCTCTGTTCGTACTGTCGTTCTTACGGTACCATTCGACGCCGAGCACACCAAGAAGATCCTGAATAATTGCAAAGTGCATGAGGTATCTGTCTCGTGTGCCCTTTTCGCTATCTGTAATATCGCCTGGGCTAGAAACCTTCCTTGCAATCGGGAATTACCCACGCGAGTCCATTTTTACGATGATGCAACAGATTATTGTCTCAGAATGATGCACACGGGGTTTGATCTTCGACCCTATTTCATACCACGGACGTTGAATGCCTCCTATTGGTTCCTGGCGATCAGTTATTTCAATGTTCTTCCATCGTTCCTGCCCACCTCTGGAGATATCTCCGCAATAATGTGGCGCCGTGCTCGCCTAGTTAAAGAGCAGGTCAACCAGCTGTTAAAAACCTCATGGCGATATCTCGAAGTCGCGAAATAGCACAGCAGAGGGCAAGGAACGCCCGCGTTTGGGCACAAGAGGATGATGACAAGAGGCAATGGCTGCCGAGGATCAACCCTATGGCTTCTTCTCGCCCGCCACGCTATCTAGAGTCCTCATCGGATTGTCTCTTCTCGGAAATTTGGATGTTATCTACAAGCATGATACCTTCCGTGCGATTGAACTACATTCGGTAACGAATGGTGACCGGCAACGTTCGGGTGGTATATTGATGTTCGGATATACGTTTGCTGGGCGACTATATGATAGGAATGGATTCGAAGCGAAAGTCATCGACAAATTCTGGGAAGGTGTGATAGAGGAATTTTTGGCACCTGATAATCCCATCAGCGTCGTACCACCCTCTAGTTAAAATCTATGCCGTATCGCTGCCCGTGTGAGGGGGTCTTAGAGTTTGCGCGTGTAATTAGATTACAAGAGCGTATGTGGTCGTTGGTTGGGTCCTGAGAAAGTATCTAGGTTACGCCGATGAGAATCATATTCACAACATTGCACGAGCACAAGTCAAACGGCGATGAACAACTTGCTACATCTCGACATCTACGTACACATATTGAACCAGCTGGAAGTTTCCAGAACCACAGACGAGAGTGTAAAGGTTCTTGCCAATTGCTTGCAAACAAGTTCCACTCTGCGGGAGGCCGCCATACTCTCGTCGATATGGAAACCTCACTACAACTCGCGCTACCGCTATTGTGATGCTGAAAGGGAAGCCCGACGCAAAGAGGACAACTGTGGAGACTGGAGGCTCATGTATGCAGAGCGACGTCGCTTGGATCGCTGCGTTCTCTGCCTCACAGACGAGATCGTGCACGAGAGAATTGGTCGAGGCGAACGCGCCAAACTGCTGAATAGTGCATATGGTTTCGATGCATGGGATGTACTGGAACTGGAGGCTCGAAGGCCTGTGCCTGATCCGTTCCAAGAGCACGACGAGAACGTCACTGCTCCACCTCAAACCATAACCCGTCGTTTCTGGGCCAAGCAGGTCCTTGGGGTAATTGCTCGGCACCATGCATTATCCTTGTGGGGTCGGTTGATAAATTCACGCGATAACGATGCTCTCTCTTTCGAGGACTCGATTTCGGCCTTGTCCAGTTTCTTCGGACACCCCGTGGCAGAGGTATGATACTCGAAGCGATGAAGACCTTCTATTACCTGATTGATTCCTTGGGACAGATGTCTCGCAAGCTTGACGAACTCGGTCTTTGTTGTCGAGAGTATCTGGCATCAAGACACCACCCCAAAATTCTTGACGACTCGCGTGATCAACTTGTGGAGTCCTGTAAATGTATCTGCGACTTCATGCGGTCTCAAGGTTTTGGAAATGCGGAGCGTAAGTATTTCTATTACCCACGAATATAGTTTCGCAGACTTATTGATAGGCAACATCCAGCGGCGAACTTTTCCCACATATTGAATCATTTTCCTCACAGCGTTCTCACCACTACCAAGCAAACTATTCCTCTATCCCTTGTCTACATATTCGTTGCCCTGGCAAGAAGGCTGGGTCTCATGGCTAGTCCTGTGAACTACCCTGGAAGGGTTCTGATCCATGTTCGCTCACCTGACCCTGAAGCATCGCCTGTATACGTTGACATCTGGGGTTCACGCTTCAATTTCATCTTCTCTTCGTCCGAGGACCTGTCACGAGTGGTCATCGACGCAGGAGGAGATACACCCTTTTTGACCCAAATTTTTTCTCCCTCACCAGCGAGCCAAATGCTACTTCGAGCAGCCGGAAACATCATAAACTCACATCGACTCTTGAATGCACACGAATCGGACAACCCGCCTGCTAGCGATTGCCAGTCTTCACTCTATGCGGCATTTTGCATACAGATTGCCCTTACTAATAACTTACGACTCTCGACTATACTGATCGACCACGGTAAAATACCTCCTCTCGATTGTGCCACTGTTCTATCAGGCACTCTGGCTCAACTTCTTCCAATCAGAGGAAGGGATGCACTCGAGAACTCATGTAAAGCCGCCTTGAAGGCAGAAGAGGCAGCCGCACGAATGGTATATCCGCGTACATTGACACCCAATCGAATCAGGTTTTTTGTTGGTATGATTTTCGAACACATCAAGTACGGCTATTTGGCCGTCATCGTTGCTTGGGAGGTGAGTTCCACTCATTTCCACACTACCCATGACTAAACCTGCGTCTTATGACAGCCCGTGTGTGGTGCTTCCGAAGAATGGGTTCAATACATGCGTGTTGACAGCCTTATGCGCGGAAGAAACCAGCCATTCTACATCGCTATTTGTCAAGGGTCACAAAGATGTGAGCAGAGCAGAACCCTGGGCTACATCGTCTAGAACTCACGCACTTGACTAGACGTCGCGGAAGAAAATATCAAACCCATAAATCCTACTCCGGAAGTTGTCTCAGCCCTGTTCAAACAAAATGCTGGTTTGGAGATGTACTTTGAAGGAGTTGATATGCGTGAAGATTGTAATGGACCCGCTCGAGGAAGGATGTTGCTCAGCCCCGAGTCTCGAATGAGGTTCCCTCAGGACGATCGTGTTGGTGATTTGTGGGTCAGGGGCGTGTTGGACATAATCTGACAAAGTGAAGTGATGGAGATCTACATGTCTGGTGTGGTGTTGCTCATCTACTAATATAAATCTGAACTTCGCCTTCTCCATGATTTTGCGCGACTGGCAGAACTCAAGGACCCGGTGAACGATCTCCGTCTTCTAGGACGCGAGGATCATGGAACAATGTCCAGACCATCAACTCACCGCAATAAATTAGAATAAAATAAAATGTAGATAATCATTTGGTTTGAAGGTCATGGAGTGCCACACGCGCGTCACGTCCCGCCACCAAAATGTCCACATCGTATACTACTCCCATTCGTGGGACTGTACCAATGTCATCGACATACTATCGACCTGCAGGATATGTTCCCCCTCAGCCACCTCCTCGACCGAACATTACAGATGACTACGAAAGTTCGTTTTCTGTGTCCATGTATATCGAACATTGCTCACGGTTTTTTGTTAGGATGGTACACTGAGGCAACTCCGAGCAACAGAATGCTATTGTCTCTTCGCTCTGGAATCGACACAGAAATTGGATGGGCATTAGACCGTTTGTGTCGGCTGTGCGATAACGAGCAATTTGTGCTGAAAGCTATCCCCGGACTAATTGATGCACTCTTTGAGTGGCCTGAATGGTACGCAAGAGAGGGATACAAGGAACGCTCCGAAGCAAGCTTGATCTTTTCTCCCGATCCACGTCGAGAACGACAGAGACGGCATGCACTGGAGTCCTTGTTCATCCTTCGAAATGCCGCATTGAACGATCCAAATGCCCAGGAGCTTGGAAGTCATCCACGCACACGCCCTTTGATTTTGGCCATCCTTCACAACTTGGAATTCGACATCGAAGAGAACGTCGAGTTGCTCCTTCACACCTGTGAAATTTTGCAAGCTATTGCCTCCACGGTCATTCTACGGTCATCTGCTCACGCCAACAATCTTTTAACGCCACTACACAATATTTCCCACCAGTCTTCGAATCGCTCTTTAATCATTGCTTCTCTTACGGCGCTTACCTTGATTTTTTCAAATCCACCGAACACGGTCCATCTAACGGAGAGTTCACAGGCTGTTCAAGCATCCATCAGATTCCTTCCGCTTTTCGTTGACAAGCCTTTAATTGAGGCCTGTTTAAACTATCTCTACGTTCATCTCTCCCACCCTGCTATGGCTAAAGCATTCTTGCTGCAACCGGAAATGCCTAGCACCCTCAAGTTACTTGTCAGCCTCTTAATTTCCGAACAGATCGAGGAAACCGTCATGATAGATGTGGGTGGACCCGTTTATACCGCTCCTGCATTGACGGGGGCTACCACACGCGATCACGAACTTACAAAGGACGAACTCGACACTCTTTTAGAGCAAGGAGAACCACAGCGTTGTTACGATTGGTATGCATGCTTCGTCGTCGCCTACGTATCGTGTAACGTGACCTTCAACTACCTTCCAGGATGAAGACCATGTTTGTGGCAAACCCCGACGGCGAGCTCACACAAGTCGACTTTTGGAACCTTTATAAGGATGCCTTCACGCCTTATCAAGACCGTCAAGCCCTTCTTGTTGCTTCCGATGTTATAAAAAATGTAAACGTAGTCTTCCCTCAGGCTCAGGCCATGGTGTTGCCCGGACCTCCGCAGAAATTCGTCGTTCGTGGCGTTGATCGTCGAAATGAGGTGATTGCAAGTGAAAGGTTCAAATGCAAATGGGATCGTTCGCAGTGCACCCACGCGGCCTTTGATTCTCCAGCGGAACTTTACGAGCATGTTCTGCAGCATCTTGCATCTTCAGACAGTTCCAAAAGTTCATGCTTGTGGTCGTCGTGTCCAAGCCACTTGCCAAAACATGCGCTCCGGGCTCATATTCTCACCCACTTTTCAGCAACCCAACCTCCCTCGAAACACCCTTCTCAAAGTGATACGATCACCTTGCCTTCAGAGGGGTTTCCATACCCGAACAGCGATCCAACCAAGAGACCACCACCGCCTCCACGAAAAACCACGATAACCTACCGAAGGCCTATCGTGGACCCGCCTTCGAGCTCTCTGACGGCGTTACTCTGCATCCGGATTCTCTTCAAGGCGTCTTTTGCATCGTCCGATCTGGCACCTCGTGTAGATGCGGACCACTTCGGCTTCCCGGGAGTCATTGAAGACACCGGAGACCAAGACCAAGACGATGTGGGGGATGGGGGACAGATGGATGAGGAAAAAGAAGGAGAAAGACGGGGACGGAAAGCATTTGTTGGGGTGCGACGTTTGATGGAAGGTGTACGGATACTAGACGAGACACTGATGGGTTGGATCATGGAGATGCTTACTGCAATCTAGAATTTTGTCGGGGGGTCATGTGACTCCGGAAATATTTGCAATTCAACTTGTTCAAGTAATGCTGAGCAGTCGCAAATCTTTGCAGATCAGCTCAAAATTCGTTGGCACGTATAGCAAGCTACTACAGGAATGGATGGTATCGCCTTCGCGTAGTTCTGTGCTTATCTGGTTCATTGTAGGGCTTAGCACCTCGTCAAATTAGTCAACACGAAGACACGGAAACATTCTGGTCCAATCTTTTGTTATGTGACATCGATCGCGACTTTCTCGTTGGGAGGCTGAGTGGGTTGACGAAGGGAGAATGTTTAGAAAGCCTGAAGGTCCCGTCATTATTCCATATCTTTTATCTATTCCACTGAAAATCAGATTCAGTAGTCCACTTTCAACACCTTGTTCTCGGCGTGCTTGAAGCTCGCTCGCAATGCATCATATAGCGATATTAGGAAGTCTCGCTCTTTAGAGACCCTCTCAATCGTAATTCGATGCATCCTCGACAAGAATCTTACCGGTTGGGAGGTAATGGAGATCTTCGCGGGAGGTGTGAACCAAAGCGATCAACTATTTATGGTGAGCTCTGCACTGCAGTTTTCGTGTCAGATTGTCTATATTTGAGGAGTAGGACTTCACAGCAATGATTAACGATACCATTGGAGATGTCGCTGCACCTGGTGCGACCTATCCCTTTCCAAGTAATTAAGCAACCATATTCCTATTCTACTAGCCGGTATCCGTCATCAAATGCTACAACTAGCCGTCATCTTTATGTGCGGCATAGGTCAGCTCAGCCCAGGTGCTTACTTTCTTCGGCGTGATCTATTTCCGTCTATCGTCATGGTCAGTCACATTGTTCTCAGCGAGTGCGAAGACTTATGTGACTTCATTTTATTCCCTTGTAGTTTGTCAAGTCGCCTGATACAGAACGTTTTACCTTTGAAGCAGTTCTATTACTTGCCATCCTTGCGGACTTTCACAAGTCAGACGCAGCAAAACTCAATCCTTATCTTCAACGGATCGGGGAAACTAAGGATAAGGAATTCATGCGTAAGGTTTGCTGGGCTTGTAAATTTGCCATCAACGCCGCCGTGAAGTTGGTTGTTCCTACGCACACGGGACCATCTTCCATCCACTAATTGTCTACGCAGAGCATATCAAGATATCTCCGATGACTCTCCTCCTAGCTTGACAACTGCTTTAGGGTCTGTGATTGCTTCTTTGCGGCCAGATCGCGCTTTAGCCACCAAAATTATCGACCCTTCCCGAGAACTATTCAAAAACCAGTGAGTTATCACCCTCAGTCTCCCTGTACGCTTCTGATGATCCGACTAGGCCTATTGAAGCAAGCGTTGTCCTGCTACCTCTGTTTGAGTTTATCCACGTCAACCCTACCTTCTCTTCGGTGATGTTGGAGCCGATATCCAAGCTAGACGAGAAAAACCAGAGTGACCTGCCATCATCACCCGCTTTCAGTATTTTGACCCTGTCTTCGTACCTGCTGTCACACGCTTCATCCGCCTTTTCCCCCCGTTCTGTAGCCTACGCCAACCTCTCGCTGAAAATCTTACTAGCATTTGTGGAAAATGATGAAGTCATGACACAGTTCTGTCAACCAACGCAATGTCATATCAGGCTATGTCGCCAGGTGAGGAGTTACATGTGATTCTTCTCGATTCGATTAACCAATTGTCAATGGAAGAGATTGCCCTTGCTCGCGGTCTCGTCCCCTCCACGACCACCAACTTGCGCTATTTTGGATTGCTGTGTACTATGGCTACGTCACAACCTACATAAACGATTGGAGATGTCTTCGTATACGTGAGTGGTAATGACGAGTGTGACCATTCATTATTTATGATGCAACGAACTCAAGCACATGCATTGAGATATGCTATCGTGTCATTTGGTTCATACAGAACGAACGGATACGATTGCGTGCGTGGCCATTTTATTTCATACCAATGACGTGTGCCAGCCCATTTCCTATAGAATACGAATGGCGGGAATTTTGGAGCGCTGTTATAGGATTGCTTGGTTTTTTGTCCAACAAGCTGGATAGCCTTGTCACAACTGGCGGGGTGGAACACCTCTCTCAGCAGGTAGGTATTTCTGGCATTTTCCTCGTGGCCATCGTGCTAAGGGCCGTGTAGGTGATTCTAATGCTGGATCTCGCTCTTTGTAAATGCGAGATCTTTCTTCCTTCTCCAATGTCCATTCATGAATTTGTTGTGAGTCCTAGAATTACGATAATTCTCCAAGTTTGATTTTTACGGTTTTGTTATTCAGTATGAACTTGTACGCTCTTCTTCTATTTTGAAGAAGCAAGTGTCTCTTCTTCGAACGTTGTCGCTTCCGCAGACGTCTTCTGCCCAGGGAACTTGTTGGGTTGCCGAACCCAGGGAATTACTCTCACACATCCTATCCGTGACTGAGTTTTACGAAGAGAAAGTGGGGAAAGCTGGTGCTGTTTCAGCCAAAGATGCATTGCAAGTTGTGTCTCGTGAGATTGACTCTGACGGCCTCTTTGGAGTAAAAAATACGCCAGAGATTGAAGAGCCACCGTGAGTGTTACCACAATTACCCCGAATGGTTCTGATATCAGTAAACAGAAGGCTCTCCGAAGACGTACTAAGCTTCGCTCGGTATGCATGCATGGATGGTCTGGCCCTGATGCCCTGATTGCCGCTTAAGTGTAAGGGACCACGTTTGATCGGAAATGGCATACCCGAGTCGGAGAAAAAAAATTTGTATACGTAGATTATCTGGCTTTTGGCACACACACCCGTGTCCAAATGTTGAATCAAGTCGTACGCTGCTGCTTGTTATTCAAGGCGAAACAGCCAGCTCCGAAATGCAATGATTTGTTCGAATCCTTTTGCGAGGATATCGTGGCGGTTCCTTATCATCATGGATATCGATAAGCTTTCGATTTACTCGGTGAATGCACTGTGAAATTTATTCAGGGGACTTCCGGGACGCCAGACCACTCACCGCTCGCTTCCTCTTTTAATCATTCAGTTCACCTCAATGATGTTTGCACTAACATCTAGCTTGTCTACTCGTCTTGTCCGCCTTCATCCTTACACGCGGACTTTTGCGTCAATAAAGCCACCCTTATCACTTTTCGCACCCTTAGATGCATTTCCTGAGCGACATATTGGGCCCGATGACCGTGAAGCATCAAAGATGCTTCACCGGCTCGGTTACAACACTATGGACGAGTTCATTGCGGCTACCGTCCCTTCTAAAATCCGCCTACTTTCAAATGCTATCAACAACGAATCTATCCCCGCGTTTAGTGAGTCGGAACTGCATACCAGAGCCAAGGAATTAGGTGGTCGTAACAAGATTTTCAAGAGTTACATTGGTATGGGCTACCATAATGCAGTGGTTCCTCCAGTCATTTTGCGCAATGTTAGCACATTCTTCTAATTCGCGTCTTTTAGTCTTAACTGTTATTCTAGGTTTTGGAGAATCCAGCTTGGTATACCCCCTACACGCCATACCAACCCGAAGTTGCTCAAGGTTGTTAATCCTATTCTTATATTCGAATCTATCCTTATTTGACGCATTCCAGGCCGTCTTGAGTCTCTCGTCAACTATCAGACCATGGTCATGTCTTTAACTTCCATGGATATTTCCAACGCTTCTCTGTTGGATGAAGCTACAGCCGCCGCCGAGGGTATGGTCATGGCATTCGCTGCCTCCGGACAGAAGAAGCGTACATTCTTCGTCGACAACGGGGTTTTCCCGCAAACTATCTCAGTCCTTCGCACGCGCGCCAAAGGTTTCGGTATTCGTTTGCTCATTGGCGACTCCACATCAGTCCTGAACGACGAATCGTTGCGTTCGGACCTCTGTGGTGTGCTTCTTCAATACCCTGACGTGAATGGAGGCATAAAGGATTTTGACGCTCTCACCAAATCAATGCACGCTGTTGGCGCATTGGTTGTGTGTGCAACGGATCTCCTGGCTTTGACAATGCTCAAACCTCCAGGTGAATGGGGTGCTGATATCGTCCTCGGGAACTCTGCCCGGTTTGGAGTCCCCGCTGGATACGGAGGTCCCCATGCAGCCTTCTTCGCCGTTACCGACCACCTTAAGAGGAAAATGCCGGGTCGGCTGATAGGCAGAAGCAAGGATACCACCGGTCAAACAGCCTACAGGTTAGCATTGCAAAGTACGTATTCTCCGTCATAGACGTTATACCATAGCAGCTCGCTAAGTTGCCTAAAGCGCGAGAACAGCACATTCGCCGTGAGAAGGCAACCAGTAATATTTGCACAAGCCAAGCGCTCCTCGCCAATATGGCAGCGATGTATGCAGTATACCATGGACCGATCGGCCTTCGAAATATCGCGGGGAAAGTGCATGGCTTGACGCAGGTTCTTCAAGATACCGTTCAGCGTTTCGGTTATCGAATAACGAACGGCCACTTCTTCGATACCCTTACCATTGACGTCTCTGGAGTGGTGGGGACATCCGAAGTCGTACACGAAGTAGCGCGGGCAACCGGCATCAACTTGCGTTCGATTGACGGAAGGCACGTGGGTGTCACACTGGACGAAAGCGTCGGACCCAAGGATCTGTTAGCTCTGACCAATGTCTTTACCTCCGCAGCTGGAGTATCACCCGTTTCCTTGTCGGATCTCAACACCCCAAACACCCCTTCAATACCCGTGGCTCTTCGGCGTACATCGGAGTTTCTCTCGCATCCCGCATTCAATAAACATCATTCGGAGACCGAGATGCTCCGGTACATCCACCATCTTGCATCCAAAGATATCGGTCTCGTTCACTCTATGATACCTCTTGGCAGCTGCACAATGAAGCTCAATAGCACCAGCAGTATGATACCCGTGACCTGGCCCGAATTTAGCACTATCCATCCCTTTGTTCCTTTAGACCAGGCTAGGGGGTATCATGAAGTCATCAAGGTAGGATCATAGATTTAGCATATCGGAACGTTCACCAATACATCAGATCCCAGGAACTGGAAGACGATTTGTGCAAAATCACCGGGTTCCACTCCTGCTCTCTGCAACCCAACTCTGGCGCGGCTGGAGAATATGCGGGTCTCAGTATCATTCGGGCCTACCACGAGTCCCGTGGCGAAGGCCATCGTGATGTGTGTCTCATTCCTCTGAGTGCTCACGGAACTAATCCTGCCGTAAGTCGCTTGAATCATATTTTGAATACATGGTTGACTCTTCATCCATAGTCGGCAGTCTTGGCGGGTCTCAAGGTTGTTGCTGTGAAGACGCATGTGAATGGCAATCTTGACATGAATGATCTTAAAACAAAGGCGGAGCAGCACAAGGATACCCTTGCTGCCTTCATGGTTTGTTCGTTGTGTGCGTACTCGACCTTTGTCTGATCTGGAGCTAGATCACATACCCTTCTACTTGTGGGGTCTTCGAAGATGGAGTGCAAGAGGTACGTCCAACCACTCCAGTGCGAGAAAAGAGATAAGTCCTTACCCGGTGTTTTCGAAGGCCTGTCAACTCATCCATGATCACGGTGGACAGGTTTATCTAGATGGTGAGTAAGAATTTGTCAGCGAGAAGCACCATTTCCATATTGTTTGAATAGGTGCCAACCTCAATGCTCAGATTGGTCTTACGAACCCTGCAACGTGTGGAGGAGATGTGTGTCACCTGAATCTACATAAAACATTTTCCATGTCAGTATACCCCCCATTCATGAAAACTGTTTGACTGAATATACCATCAGTCCACATGGTGGCGGTGGTCCAGGAGTTGGGTGAGTCACACTACCCAAGTTGCATGATTGAGTTATTGAGCCTTTTGCGCTCTAGTCCTATCTGCGTCGCGGAGCACCTTGCACCTTTCCTCCCAAGCCACCCCATTGTACCCACTGGTGGCGAACGGGCCATCGATGCAGTCGCAGCAGCCCCGTATGGCAGCGCGTCCATTCTTCTCATATCTTGGGCCTACATCAAAATGCTAGGTGGACAGGGGATGACTGACTCGTCCAAGATTGCGCTACTCAATGCGAACTACATAGCCTCCCGACTTTCGGGCCACTACAACTTACGCTATAAGAATGGGAGTGGGAGAGTAGCGCACGAAGTTTTGATCGATCTGGCGGAATTTGATAAAGCTGCTGGGCTGAAGGTGACAGATTTTGCAAAACGCTTACAGGTGACACGTTTGATTGTTATGATTATCTACCGTTCATTAACCTGTTGGCTCTCAGGATTACGGCTTCCATCCCCCCACATGTTCCTGGCCGATCTCAACTTGCATGTTGATCGAACCTACCGAATCTGAGACACTGGAAGAGCTGGACATGTATGTCACCTCTCAACCTAAGCCACAGTTATCGGTCCTCACTATCCTTCAGGTTCTGCGATGCCATGATCCAGATTCGCCGGGAAGCAGAAGATATCATCACTGGGAAGCAACCCAAGGATAACAATCTCCTCAAAAATGCACCCCATCCTCTGTCGGTGATTGTTCTGCGCGAAGACCAGTGGAACCGGTTAGTGCTTTGATCAGTCACGCACCAGTGATACTAATCGATATGGTCCAGCCCTTATTCGCGTCAGACAGCCGCATATCCGATGCCATGGCTCGTTGGAAAGAAATTCTGGCCGACTGTTGCGCGCATCGATGACGGTAAGTTCTATTCTAATGTTGTCATCTGTTGCTCATTTCCTTCCTAGCGTATGGTGACCTGAACCTCATCGTGAGTGTGCCTTTTTTTTATTGTTGTCGCGTCCAATTACTCACGTTTCGCAGTGTGACTGTCCTTCCGTTGAGGAGCTATCACGTTAGAATTTAGACATAACTTTTTATCTCTTAGACCGTACTCTGCCTGCAATGCTCAACCATGCACCTCGGACAATCTTACTTCTGATCACTGTTCTATTGTTTGCCTAAAACGGTTGCTGTAGTTCTCTAGGAAGGGTTTCCCATAATTTTGGTAAATACTGTCTAATACGTGACTGGACTTCATTCTGTTGCTTTGTCTCAGACGCAAACTTGAGCAGGATCCTGACCGTCTCAACGTCGGGAGCAACATCATCCTGATGCTTCCCCATCTCTAGACAGACCATCTTCACCGCTTGATTCAGCTTGCCCAAGCGACACAAGCATTCCACCCAGGCGTACCAATTCCGCTGATTGAAAGAAAAGCCGTCTCCAAGAAGTGTCGAATATATCTGCTTCGCCACATGCCAGGCACCAGCGAACCCGCAAGCATCGAGAATGATGCTGACACTTGCGTTGTCAAATCTCCCGGAGAGATACACCATATCCCAGATTTTGCATGCTTCCTCGAAGCAGCCAGCACGTTGGTACGTGTCCATCAACTGGTTCCACAGCGGAGGATCTGGTGAAATGGATGCATCCACAGTGAGGTGGTTGTGTACTCGGCGGATTGCTGCTATCAGGTCATCCCTGAAAGTTGGGGGATACTCGTGATTTGTCATCCTCGTCACCAGAGACGCCAGCTGGCGCAATAGAATTGTGTAGACTTCAACAGTCAGGCTATGCCCAGCATTTCGCATATCTTTGACCATCTCGAAATAGTACCGGAGGGATGGAAGGGGATGCCTGGCCAACGACAGTTTGCAAAATGCATTCAACAGAACAGTGTAACCCTCGGCATCCACAACGGACCCTTCCGTTGTGCATATACGTCGATAAATATCAAATGCTTGTGAAAGGTCGGACGATTTCCGCATGAGGAGAATAGTCAAAGAGGTAGTGGTCATGCTGTCGCCCATGGATATGTTACGAGCCTGCATGTCATCCAACAGAGACATTGCCAGGGGATAGCATTTGGAAACGTTTGCTGATGATGAAAGGGCACGAAGAAGTGAGTTGTAGATATTAGCGTCAGGCCCAGGGGAATGGTTTGGACCAGTGGCGGATGTTCCCTGTGACGTGTTTGACTCGTCAAAAGGATCGGTATTAGCTAGATCTTGATATAATATAAGGGCCTGGTCGATGGCAGCCTCGCTAGGTGGTTTGATGGTGGTTCGGCAGAGAGCGCTGATGATGGGGTGTACCATGGCGGCATCCGGGCGTATGCCAGATTTCTGAGCATGGGTATAAATCGACAAAGCCATCGTGACATCGCCACTACGAACGGCATTATTTATCAGGATCGACCAGTGAACAACGTTGGCTTGAACTCCCAGCTCCGTCTCCGCGTAACGAAGATCATTCAAGTTGGAGGAGTTGCGTAAAATGGTCAACAATGCGAGGTGAGAGGAAACAGTGCCTTTCTGCTGGTATATCTTGCAGAGATTGACCGCAGCCCTCGTGCCATGTTTTTCGGCCTCGTTGCGTAGTCGATTGTTCCACTTGGGTTCCTCTTTCCTCCCCTCTTTCGGATTCATGAAACGCGAGTGGTACAGTCGCTCCACCTGCGAGGCACGGCGATTGTGACCGAGTTTGGAGTACCAAAGATGAAGGGATGCCGCAATAGCGGGGTCATACCGAAGACCTTCCTTCATCATGTCATCCATAACGGAAGAAAATACATTGACATGAGGGACAGGTGATGATGTCTCAAACAATGCTTCGATAAGAATCTTGAAGCTTGCGTTCGTGGGTCTACAACCAGATTTGCGCATGGTTTTGATTGCGACACGGATTATCCCTGCTTCCCCTTTCTCGCGACAATATTCCAAAAATAAGTGCCATTGCTGCAGGGACGGATTAATATGGCCAGGTTTTTGAGGCATTGTCACGAGCCAACGATGGATGGTCTGAACGTTGCCACTCCTGATTAGCGCACGGATGACAGCAGTATGATCATCTGGTGTCGGTTGAAGACTAAAAACGTCTGGCATGTCCGAGAGGATTCTCTCAATCAGGGCGAGATCAAAAGAGCGTCCAGAGGCAGCCAGGATGTCAAGAAGGTCGCGGAGTTGTTCCCTGTTTAATATAGAAGGGGAGGCGGTCTTCACTTTCTGTACGTCTTCGACAAGGACAGGGTAACATTTGTGAATGTCAGCTAGGTGGTTGGTCCAAACTGATTTGTGAAGCTTGTGAACGAGGGCTTCGATTCTTTGACGGGACAACGTCTCAAGAGAGCTCAGGTATCTCCTGGTAGTAATGAACGCGTCTAGACTTTGGTTATGAAAGATGGACCGATGAAATGAAGAACGTCCGACTGGGATCAACGCGCCACGTAAGGACATTCATGCGTGCCTTTCCACTGGAAAGAATATTTGACTTGAGACATGATATTGTCTGAAATCTTTGGATGGACTGACCGAAAGCCTGAATTTTGAGATATTTGCCGTGAGAAAGTCACGTTTCTTACACCCAACAGTCATGTCCGACAAAATCAAGGAATGGGTCGAAATTCCTCAACAGTTTATTCGTGATGGAAACCAGGTCAGTGACCAACCCCCATTCCATCGCTTCACTTTACCATATTCTTCTGCTCGCAGTTCATCACAAGATGTACGAAACCTTCACCGAAAGGTGAGTGTTACGTCTTTTACACTTGCCACGTATCCGCTCAATGACATTCAGAATTCATTCAAATATCTAAGGCTGTCGCTATTGGATTCGCTGTAATGGGCTTCATTGGTTATTTTGTCAAGCTGATACACATTCCCATGTAAGTCATTCAACTGGATATCTATTTGCTGAATCTATACTTATGTGGCCAGCAGAAATAATATTCTAGTGTATGTTCTCCTCTCTTCTTCAGTGCGATTACTCATGTTTCAAATTCTACAGTGGAGGGGCATAGGCCTACAAGTTGATTGATCATTGCTGTCCGTGGATATAGATAAAATCGTATGCGACGTTGGTCCATTACAGAAGTCGATCGGCAAGTCCTTATAAAGTCCAGGCTAGTCTAGTACCCCCCTTTATGGCGATATAATACCTTGTCATCGGCCTACTTCGAGACCACGACTTTGATGCCTCTTCGCCACCGTCGACAACTTAAGTGTCACACCGTTTCACTAGAGCTGGCAAGCGAAGTTTGCGGTGAGGCTGGTGAAGCTTGATCAATAACGGGTTCGTCGAACGCGATTTCAGTCTTCTTGGGCTTCCAGAAGGACCAAGCTAGAAATAAATCCTGTCGTCGCACAGTTAGCTTTTGGCGTTCAAATCTCGCGTCCATCACCTTTTGTGTCCCAAATACAACGACAACAGCCAAGGGTACTGCGGCTCGATGAGTAGGAGTCCAAGATAGAATGGGAGAGAAAAAAACAAACTAGAGGCTTCCATCATGTAACCCCAGTGTGACGCCGAGTCTGATACAAAGAGAATACAGGTGCTGTCAAACGTGATCAGAAACTACTATACTCCAGAATCTCAGAACACACATAAAGGTTATTATAGAGTATGAGGTGAAGATGAGAACACGAGTGAAGAGTGATGGTGGAGTCCTCTGGATTGCCAATGGGAATATTGTATGGATGAGTTTGTGCAGTCGGTACAAGCGAATTACAATCGCGACTGAAGGAACGATTGGGTTCCATCAGTAATTAAAAGTCGGGGATGAAACAAAAACATACACTCGAACCCCAATATTATTATAAGCATAACAAGACAGAAAAGTGGTCCAACGTAGGAATAGCTGTGAGTGGTCACATAAGCGAAGGCCGAAGTGGAAGGAGAATGACTGTATGTACAATGGCTTCCAGGTAAACGTGCAATACAGACCGTTGTCGCCATTCACAGCGAATGAATATTTGTGTTCGAACTGACGTAGATGTGAGGTGCAGTAAAAGCAAACTGACGAGGGGGACGCACAACCGCGGTTGTTATAGTAAAAATGAAGAAGATCACATATGGGAGGCCGAGGGTCTGGACGTTATGACATCACAAGGGTCGAAGACATGATGTCTTGGTGAGGGCTCACCACAGTTGTCTTGACAGATTGTAGCATTCTTCGCAAAATTGATGGTTTTGATGATTGACATTTTCGCCACATCTTGGTACTTTGAGTAAACATAGGACAATGCTGGATTCAGGGTCTCTGACCTGTATAATAACGGCGAGGCACGCCGTGGCTGCCCTGATCATTGGGGGTGAGCGGCCTGGCCTTTTGTGCGGTAGTGGAGTATAGGCTCACATTGGGGTTCCACCCTCAATCATGGCAGCTTGAGCGATGCAAAGACGCGTTGGGGAACCATCATGTTCAGCCTTCTGGCCGCTGTATATGCTTGAAGGGAGTGTGGGAATGGGTGGAAGGAACGGAAAAGAATGAAAACGTACAGTAAACAGTATGCAATAGAGGAGATAGACCAAGTTATACAAAAATTAATCAATGTAGGATGTCGATGTACATTTTTTGATAGAATGAATGTGAGAATGATAATGGGTAGGCCGACCTGACCGCCTGCGATATGGAGGGCGAGGAACCCGTATCTGATGTCGCCCTGTGCCGTAGGGCGGACTATTTGCATGCTGGTGGTGATTCCAGAGGAGGCATGAATGAATGATGAGAAGACTTGTTAGTGGTGGGTTGAAGTAGTCAAAGTTGATTGACTACACGGCGCTGAAGGTGATTTCAATGCGTGACGGGTCTTGCGGATCAATGCTCACCTTTTCGACATGTCCGATTTTGGGTCCACCGGAATATCGCACTTCGGTGCCTGATTCGACGCCACCGGCAAACGGAAAGTAAGTGTGGAAATTCTTCGCGTTACGGCTGGACATACCACCGAGGGCGAAGACGGTGTAAACCAATAGCGCTGCCGCCACCAGCACAAACACCCCGACCATTACCTGCTCGCGTTTCGTTTTCGTCATAGCCCCCGCCTCCATCCCGCGATCTGACCCGTGTCCGCAGTCTCCCC
>Ga0209006_10001463_pt1 | contig 21424 bp, 12 predicted proteins | sample JacPin_JW_Ref_O2_FD_188567 | JGI IMG/M metagenome (GOLD analysis project Ga0209006, IMG submission 188567) | Forest soil microbial communities from Algoma, Ontario, Canada - Jack Pine, Ontario site 1_JW_Ref_O2 (SPAdes) (version 2) | ecosystem: Environmental > Terrestrial > Soil > Boreal... | reverse complement strand
GCGCCTTCTCAATGCCGATCTCCCGCGTCCGCTGTTGCACCGAAACCAGCATGATATTCATTAGCCCGATGCCTCCGATGCCTAGCGTCAGCGCGCCAATGAAGGCCAGCAGAATCTTAAGCGCCGTACTTACAACCGTGAACTCGTCGAAATCCTGCTTGAAGTCGGCGATGAATACGGCGCGACGGTCATCCGGCCGGAAGTTGTGATGTCCGGCCAGCACTGAGCGCACCACCCGCGCCAGTTGCTGATGGTTCTCGCCTTCATAGTCCATAAAGATGCCGGTAATGTATCTCGTGTCGTAGAGGTCGCCCATCGAGCTGAAGGGAATCGCGAGCAGGGTATTGTCGTTGTCATCGCCGCCCTGCACCTTGCGCTGGTACACGCCCACTACCTCAAAGCTCAACCCGGCGATGCGGATGGTCTTTCCCAACGGCGGCTCTCCCGAGAAAAGTCTTCTCCTCGCCTCGTCGCCAATTACCACCACCCGCGCCCGCTGCAGTTGATCCTCTTCGCTCAAGCCGCGCCCCGTGGCCACCGTAAAACCGCGGATGCGGTCATAAACGGGATAGACGCCGGTGAGGAAGAGATTAGTAAAAGTGCGCGTGTCATGCTGAATAGTTACATTCCTCTTATCGAAGATCGGAGTCACGCCCTTAATCATCGGCACTTCGTTGCGCACATAATCGACATCCGCAATCTGGAGGCGAACCTCGCTCCCCGCCTTTGCCCCTCCTGCCTGCAACGACGTTCGGCCCGGAAAGGCTCCAATTACATCGGTTCCCCACGAACTGAAGATGACGTCGATCGCGCGCTCAAAGCCCGAGCCGAACGCCAGCAGAATGACGACCGTGGCAATCCCCCACGCCATACCCAGCATGGTGAGCGCAGTGCGGCGGCGATTGTGCTGCATCGCGTTGAAAGCTTCTTTCAGCAGATCGCGAGTCATAATTTGATCCTGGGGACTTACTCCTGGCGCAAAGCCTCCACGGGTTCGAGCAACGCGGCCTTGCGTGCCGGGTAAAGTCCCGCCGTAATCCCCGCCAACGCCAACGAAAGTACCGCCCCAATGGCGGACACCGGAACGATGCGCGGGGTATCGAAACCCTCCGGGAGATTTACTCCGGAAAGCAGATGAATAAGGAGCATCGCGCCGCCCACTCCCAGGACTCCGCTCAACAGCGTGAGGAACGCGCCCTCCAGGAAAAACTGAAACAAGATATCGCGATTCGTCGCTCCCAGCGCCTTGCGCAATCCAATCTCGCGCGTGCGCTCAGTCACCGCCACCAGCATGATGTTGATGATCCCGATAGCGCCCAACGCCAGCGTGACCAATCCCACTCCGCCCAGAAACCAATCCATCGCGGTGAAAATTCTGCCCATGGTTTTCTGGTTTTTCACCGTGTCCCACTCTTCCCACGCGTCTTTATCTTTGGGGTCGAAGCCCCCGTGGTTGCGCGCGACAATCGTGTGCAGTTCTTTTTTTGCCGCTTCATTTTCCTCAAACGTCCGCGGCTGATAATTGATGAACGAAATAGCATTCCCTTCTTTCGAGTTGTCGCCCTTGAGCGGGAACAGTTCGCGCATGGTGTTGAACGGAACGAAGATGCGAATGTTGGTGGAGTTCTGTTCTTCATTGCCAATCATCGAGAGCATGCCGATGACTTGAAACCTCACCCCATTCAGCAGAATGGAATTGCCCACCGCCGGACGCCCCGGAAAAAGATTGCGCGTCATCTCCCGCCCCAGAATGCACACCCGCCGCCGCTCTTCGTTGTCCTCATCGTTGAGCCAGCGCCCAACCTCCAGCGGGATGGTCCGCACCTGGCTATAAACCGGCGGAACGCCCGAGACCTGCCCGTTGGTGCTGGTGTAATCGCTGACCGCGCGGATATCCTCGCGCGCGATAACCGGCGAAACATTCAGCGCCAGCTTGGATTCGCTCTGAATGTCGCGGTAATCCTCATAGGTAAGGTTGAACCACTTCATGGAATTGAAGCTGCCCGCAACCGTCGGTGCGCGCCCGCCCCAGAAAAAGATGATGTTCTTGCCGAAGGTTTCCAGTTGGCGCCGGTTGCCGTTGCGGAATCCCTCACCCACGCCGGCCAGCAGCAGCAGCGATCCCACGCCCCACGCGATGCCAAACATAGTGAGGAACGAGCGCAGTTTGTGTGCCCATAAGGTACGCAAGGTCTGGCCGATGTTGTCCAGCAACGTGCGCATTTTCCACCTCGATAGGTCGAGAGCCGGAGTCCAACCTTGTGTCCGCACTCCCGCTTTAAGCAGTTCGACTGCCGGCAGAGGCAATCGTTAGCGTCGAGGTGAGAAAGATTGCCAGCCAGTTTTATTCGTGGCGGAGGGCTTCGATTGGGTCCAGGCGGGAGGCGCGCAGGGCGGGGACCATGCCGCTGATCAGGCCTACTGCGGCGAGAATCAGCGTGGATGCGATCAGGGTTCCGGGGGCGATGATCAGGCGGATGTCGCCGGCCTCGCCGTTCTTGGCAAAGGCGCTGTATAGCGTCAGCCTGCCCACGGAGAGCGCGACCGCGTAGGCCAGCACCACTCCCAGCACGCCGCCGATGAAGGTGATGGTCAGAGCTTCCGCAAGAAATTGCAGCAGGATGTAGCGGCGGGGCGCGCCCAACGCCTTCTGCACGCCAATCTCGCGCGTGCGCTGCGTAACCGAAACCAGCATGATGTTCATCAGGCCGACGCCGCCGATGCCCAGCGTAAGCGTCCCGATGAATCCCATCAGAATCTTCAAGCCCAGCGTAATGATTTCGAATTGATGGAGCTGCATCATCAGGTTGAACACTCTCACCGCCTGGCGGTCGGTCTGATTGAACTTGTGCTCCGTCGCCATGATGCCGCGAACGGTTTGTTCCAGACTCTGATACTCCGGAGTCTGATAGGTGAACCAAATGGAATCCAGATAGTGCGTGTCCTTGATCTCGCTCATGGTGGTGAAGGGGACGTAGACCACGCGGTTGATATCGTCGTTGCCCTCCTGCATCTTCGCGGCGAGGACACCGATTACCTGGAAGCTCAAGCCGTCGAGGCGAATGTATTCGCCGACCGCATTGCGGCCCGAAAACAGTTTTTCCTTCGCCTCCGATCCGATCACCGCCACGCGCCCGCGCTGGATCTCGTCTTCCGCGTTGTAGAAGCGGCCCTGCCCGATCTTCAGAGACCGCACTTCGATTACGTTGGGAAGGTTGCCGCTGACCGCCCAGGTGAAGATGCGCGTGTCGTATTGAACGCTGGCCTGTTTGCTGACTTCCGGCGTGATATGCGTGATCTGGGGAAGGTTGGTGACGAGCGTGTCGACATCGTCCTGAGTAAAGCGGACAGCGGCTCCCGCCTTTTGTCCGCCAGCCTGCATCGAAGTGCGGCCGGGCACGATGATGACGAGCTTGGTGCCGAAGTTGGCAAAGATATTCGCGCAAGCCTGGCCGAAGCCGTTGCCATAGGCGAGCAGCATGACCACCGTGGCAATGCCCCACGCCATTCCCAGCATGGTCAGGGCAGTGCGCCGGCGATTGTGCCGCATGGCGCCGTAGGCTTCCTGGATCAGGTCACGCACCATAATTGCGTCAACTTCTAGCGTTACTCTTGCCGCAGCGCTTCCACCGGTTGCAGCATGGCCGCTTTGCGCGCGGGGTAGAGGCCGGCTACCACTCCCGCCAGTGTTAGGCTACCGATCGCCAGCACCGCCGACATGGGCACTAGCTTCGGCGGATCGAATCCGCCCGGCCCCTGCACATTTCGTCCCAGTGCCATTAAGCCTGCCGCAAAAGCCATGCCAATCACGCCGCTGCCCAGCGTGAGCAGCAATCCTTCGAGAAAAAAATGAAGCAGAATGCTGCGGTTGGTGGCGCCCAAGGCCTTGCGCAACCCGATCTCGCGGGTGCGCTCGCTCACCGCAACCAGCATGATGTTGATCACGCCGATCGCGCCCAGCCCGAGCGTCACTATTCCCACGGTTCCCAGGAACATATTCATGACGTCGAAAATCGTTCCCACCATTTTCGATTCCTCGATGGAATCCCACTCGTCAAAGGCGTCTTCGTCGTTGGGGTCGAAGCCATGGTTGCGGCCGATGATCTTGTGAACGTCCTGCTGCGCCAGTTTGTGCTGGGCGGTGGTGAGCGGCTGATACTCGATGTAAGAAATCGAATTCTGGTGGTTCTCACCCTTGATGGGAAAGTTTTCTGCCATCACGGGGAAAGGAATATAGCCCCGCATGTTGAGCCAGGTGTTTTCGCCGCGGCCGAGGTGAGGCATGCTGCCGATGACTTCAAACCGGATGCCGTTGAGCAGGATAAATGCGCCGACCGATGGCCGCCCGGGGAAAAGCGTTTTCAGCAGTTCATTGCCCAGGACAATCACGTTGCGTCTCTGCGCTAAATCCATTTCGTTGAGCCAGCGTCCCTCTTTGAGCGGAAGGTAACTAATTTCGTTGAGTTGGGGTTCGGCGCCCAGAATTTCGACTCCGGCGGTGGCGAATTCACTGACTTCATGCAGGTCGGTGCGAGAAAGCAGAGGCGAGGCATTGCCGACGTGCGGGGCCTGAGTGCGGATGTCCACGTAATCGCGATATGTGAGCAAGTAGGAGCGCGCAGAGTTCATGCTTCCCTGGACGGCTGGCGCGCGACCGGGAAAAAGGAACATAATGTTACGGCCAAATTCAGCCAGTTCGCGCTTGTTGCCGGAGCGGAAACCCTCGCCCACGCCGACTAGAAGCAGAAGCGATCCCACGCCCCAGGCGATGCCGAACATGGTCAGAAACGAGCGCAGCTTGTGCGCCCACAGGTTGCGGAAGATCTGGGCAAAGATGTCGAAAACCGTCCGCATACTGGATATTATTGTACCCCTCGTGGCATGCAGACCCTTGAGGGGACGTTGGAAGAGGTGACTTGGCCGCGGCGGTATCTTTGGTGGTCCGGAACCGGTTGAAAAGAAGAAACGATTCGGCGGCCAAAGACACATGTCCATAGGGGCCGTGCATTTGTCTGCGATGCCCGGAATTGTGAGAGGTGGCTGACTTGGGTTCGGAGCTTTGGACTACTTATCCCGCGCATGCGCACGCGCTGCCTTTTCGCACCATCCTGGGCGAATACCGGGTGCGGCGTCCGTTGGACCTTGCGCGCGCAGTGCTGACGGACATTCTGAAACCGGAGCGCAGGCCGGAAGACCTGGCGAACTCGAAGCTGGCGGATATTCTCGGCGCGGCGAACGGTTCAGACGCAAATGCGGCAACGGTGGCGCAGCGAATATTGAAGGGAGAGCATCCGCCGGGCGGCGACCTGGCGACCGCTTTGGCCAAGCACATCTTGCAGATGGATTTGACCGTGCAGGAGTTTGAGGCGGTTTGGACGAGGCTGAGCGCGGATATCGCGAAGTCGGAGGATGCGTACGGGAACCTGGAGTTGGCGAAAGAAAACTTGCAGGCGCAGCGGGAGACGCGCGGGGAAAAACCACCGGACTTTAAGAAGAGGCTGGTAGAAGCTTACGAGAAAGTGCTGGTCGCGGAGAGCGTTTGCCAGGTTTATGACCGGCCGCTGAAATCGATTCTTTATGCCATGGACGCTTCGGCGGTGTGCCTCTCGGGCGGAGGCATTCGCAGCGCCAGTTTTTCGCTGGGCATCTTGCAGGGGCTGGCGCGATTCAGCCGGCGTCCAACTTGCACCCAAAAAGATCGAGCCCTGCTGGATTCGGTTGACTACCTGTCGACTGTTTCCGGCGGAGGCTATATTGGCAGTTGGCTGATGGCGTGGGCGCAGAGAAGCGATTTCCATCAGGTCGTCGATCATCTGGCTAATGCCGCGCCTACTTCGGGCGATCCCGAGCCGCAGCCAATCCGCCATCTGCGCGAATACACCAGTTACCTCTCGCCGCGATATGGATTCACGCTCGACACACTGACCTTGCTCGCGATCGTGATGCGGAACCTGATTCTGAACTGGCTGATTTTGGTGCCGCTGGCCATGGCGCTGTTTTGCCTGCCGCAATTTCTCTTTAACTTTTCCTACGCCTGGCCTCTCGCACACCGGCAGTCGGGAGATAGCTGGGGCGGGCAGGTGATGCTGTGGGCCATTCTGTGCATTGCATTCGCGTCCGGTACGGCGGTGTGGCGCATGGCGCGGCCTCCGTATAAGGCTGGAGGAACTTCGGAGAGCGATGGAAGTATCGCGGTGGAGCTGTGGTTCTTTACTCTGCCCATCCTGGTGAGTGCGTGGTTGTTGGGAGAAGCGTGCGCGTGGGCCTACTTCAGCGGCGCGCTGCCGGGAAATGGATCGTGGTCCCTGGTGCGTCCCCTGATGGTTTATGCCGCCGTGCCGCCGTTGGCTATGTCGCTGGTGCGTCTGCGTTTGCTGTGGCAGGGCGATGGCAAGCAAAGGCCTACGATCTTTCACAAACACAACGGTAGCGGAAAGCTGGCCTGGGGCCGGCTGCTGTGGTCATTTGTTGCGCCGCTGGTGGTGGCCGTGCCGGCGGCATTCCTGCTGTCCGGTTGCGCGTTGAAGATCGCACCGCGACTGATTGTGGTGGGCCGCTGGCATCCGGTGATGGCGCACAAGTTTGTCGTGCTGGTGATTCCCATCGTGCTCGGCGTGATGATGCTGGCCTCGGTTCTGCTCACGGGGTTGCTGACCCAGATTGAACAGGAAGAAGAGCGGGAATGGTGGGCGCGGGCCGGTGGTTTGCTGATGTCTTGCATGCTGGCCTGGCTGGCTTTGAACTGCGTGGCTTTCTTTGCCGCCAGTTGGCTGCACGCTTTAGGCGCCTCAATCCTCGCGGCCGTCGGCCTGGGAGCCGGGTACGTTGGAAGCGCGGCTGGGCTGAGTGCGGCGACCACGTCCGGACTAAAGCGCGTGAAAGCAGAGCAACTCACTTCCTTCGAGAAGTTCCTCTCGAAGCATGGAATGATCGCGCCGGCAGCTTCGGGTGTCGCGCTGATCTGTATCGCATTGGCGCTGGCATCGCTCACCAGTTGGCTGCGATTTAGGCTGTCGAACTGGCTGATCCACCAGGTAAACCTGCTGGACTTGAACGCCTGGCAGTATTCCCTCTCACATTTTCTAGGGATCAGGAATGTGCTTCCCTGGGTGGGAACGCTTCTTCGGCTGAAGGTGGAATCGCTTGCAGTTTTCGCCGTGTTCGCTTCCGTTTGCCTGTTGGCGCTCTTCGCCAACATGTTCATCAACATCAATACCTTTTCCTTGCATGGCATGTACCGCATGCGGCTGACACGCGCGTATCTGGGCGCTTCTAACTTTGCGCGCCATCCTGATTCATTCACTAACTTCGACAGCACGGACAACATCCATGAAGCCGACATGCCATGTACTGAGGCGCCGCTTCACGTCATCAACACGGCATTAAACCTGGTCGCGACCCGCAACATGGCATGGCAGCAGCGAAAAGCCGAACCCTTTACTTTTACTCCGGTCAGCGTGGGAAGCTGGCGCCTGGGATATGTCCCTACAAAAGAGTACGGCGGCACCGTCGGCGTAACGATCGGCACGGCGATGGCGATCAGCGGGGCGGCCTTCAATCCCAACATGGGTTATCACTCTTCGCCGCTGGTCACGCTGCTGATGACGTTTTTCAACGCGCGCCTGGGCTGGTGGCTGCCCAATCCTCTCTGGCCGCACCTGCAAAAATGGAACGCGATCTGTAAGACTCGGCGCTACCTGAGAAGGAATGGTCCGAAGTGGGCGCTGATGCCGCTGTTGAACGAGGCGCTGGGCAACACCGACGACTCTTATGAATGGATCGAGCTCTCCGATGGCGGACATTTCGAAAACCTAGGACTTTACGAGATGATCCTGCGCCGTTGCCTGCACATCATTGTCGTCGACGCCGATGCCGACGGCGAATTTCATTTTGAAGACCTGGGCAATGCGATTCGCAAGATCGAAATTGATCTCGGCGTGCCCATCACGTTTCCCGATTTTCCCCACGGCCTGCCCATGAAGCGGGGAGCGGAGCCGCTCAACGTCTACTGCGTTCGTGGACAGATCCAATATGACTGCGTCGACGACGATGCGCCGAAGGGCGATCTGTTATTCATCAAGCCGGTGCTGAACGGCAGCGAGCCGCCCGATATTCGCGCCTACGCCGCTTCCCATCAGACTTTCCCTCACGAGGCTACGTCGAACCAGTTCTTCAACGAAGCTCAGTTCGAAAGCTATCGCCACCTAGGCTCGTGGATGATCTCGTCCTACTTCGAGAACGCGCCGAAGAATGTAAAGCCGGCGTCCGCCTCGGGGTGTGACATTGCGACTTTCTTTAAGCGCGTCAAAGATGTGGGCGCGCCCAACCAGTGCGGAGCGAAAGAAACGGACACCGAGGAAGCCGATACGCCGGTGCTTCCGGCAGGCGAGGTATAGGCGACGCGTTGGCGGATTCAGTGCGGAGCGTGCGCTCTTCCAATCTCGAGGCATCCAGAAACACCCGGAATGAATCCAATGTCGATCGTGGGGAGGGAAATTCCTGTCCATACCGATTGAAGATTACGCCATGATTGGCGACTGTCACACGGCGGCGCTGGTCTCAAAACAAGGATCGATCGACTGGCTGTGCCTTCCGCACTTCGACTCCGGCGCGTGTTTTGCCGCGCTGCTGGGAACCGAAGAACACGGACACTGGTCGATTTCCCCCTCTGATTCTATCCGCAAGATTCGCCGCCGCTACAGAGACGGAACTCTAATTCTCGAAACGGAGTTTGAAACCGAAAGCGGATCGGTGAAGGTTATCGATTGCATGACACCGCGCACCCAGACACCGGAATTGTTGCGGGTGGTCGTGGGCACTCGCGGGCAAGTGCGGATGAAGATGGAACTGGTGATGCGCTTCGACTACGGCTCGGTTGTGCCGTGGGTGCAGCGCATCGACGGTGGAATTTCCGCCATGGCCGGGCCCGACATGATCCGCCTGCTAAGCGATGTGCCGATGCGGGGCGAGAACATGAAGACGGAGTCGGAATTCACAGTTGCCGAAGGTCAGAAGGTTGCGTTCGATTTGGCCTGGTATCCGGCGCACGAGAACGAACCTGAGGTGGTGAATGTTGATGAGGCCATTCAAGCGACGGAAACATGGTGGCGGGAGTGGTCGGATCGCTGCATGTATGAGGGCGAGTGGCGCGATGCGGTAGTGCGCTCGCTGATTACGCTCAAGGGCCTGACATTTTTGCCCACGGGCGGAATCGTAGCATCGCCTACGACCTCGCTGCCTGAGTTGTTAGGCGGCGTGCGCAACTGGGATTATCGCTTCTGCTGGGTGCGTGATGCTTCGCTGACGCTGCAATCACTGATCAACGCCGGATATCTGGACGAGGCGCGGGAATGGCGGGAGTGGCTGCTGCGCGCGGTTGCCGGCAGCCCTTCCGAGCTCAACATTGTTTATGGGCTGCATGGGCAGCGGAGGCTGACAGAGCTGGAGTTGCCCTGGCTGCCGGGATATGAAAAATCCGCGCCGGTGCGAACCGGGAATGCCGCGTACAAGCAATATCAGTTGGATATTTTTGGCGAGGTGGCCGACACACTTTTCCAGGCGCGCGAAGCAGGTCTGACGATAGCCGAAAATTCGCGCCACGAAATCGCCTTGGCCATGCTGGAATTTCTGGAGACTGGATGGGTGCATGCCGATGAGGGCATTTGGGAGGTGCGTGGTCCGCGGCGGCATTTTGTGCATTCGAAGATGATGGCATGGGTTGCGGTCGATCGCCTGATCCGGTCGTCGGAAAAAGGACGTTTCGAGATCGATCTCCCGCGCTTCAGAAAACTTCGCGGCGCCATTCACGAGGAAGTTTGCCGGGAGGGCTTCGATCCGCAGCTGAATTCTTTTGTGCAGTATTACGGAGGCAAACATCTCGACGCCAGCATTCTTATGATGCCGCTAGTGGATTTTCTCCCTGCTGACGATCCGCGAGTTATCGGAACGGTAAAAGCCATCGAGACAAATCTGATGGAGAATGGTTTCGTCGGGCGCTACACGCAAGACCCCGCGGTCGATGGAATGCCTCACGGCGAAGGAGCGTTTCTGCCGTGCTCGTTCTGGCTGGCCGACAATTACGAGTTGCAGGGACGGCATGACGACGCGGTGCGGATGTTTGAACGGCTGTTGGCCATCCGCAACGATGTGGGACTTTTATCCGAAGAATACGATCCGGTAGATAAACGTCAGTTAGGGAATTTTCCGCAGGCGTTCTCGCATGTTGGACTGGTGAACGCGGCGTTCCATCTGACGCAGCAGTCGCGGCAACCTGCCGCGCGAGTGAAGGCGAACGCCGAGCGGGGCTGAAGTTTCCCAGGCGATGACCGGAAAGTCAAAATCCCCATCCTCTCGCTAAGAACGCGAGAAGGATGGGGCACCCTTTTTTCTTCGATCTTTAATTTCTAGACGAAAACTTCGCCGGGCAGCGCAGTCAACGTGCGCGAGGCCAGCGTGTTTTGCACGATGCGCTTGGGTTGTTGCACGTCGGATACGTTGATCTGGCGGCGATCGATTTTCAGCTTCAAAGTGCGTTCGATGTCGCGAAGTTGAAGGACTTCGGCGCCGGCGACCAGCGTTGACGCGCGGCCCACGCAACCGGCGCGGCCGGTACGTCCGACGCGGTGAATGAAGTCTTCCGCCAGCTTCGGCAGATCGTAGTTGATGACGTGGGCCACGTCATCGACGTGTAAGCCGCGGGAGGCGATGTCGGTCGCCACGAGGACCTGGAAGTGACCTTCCTGAAATCCGCCGAGAGCGCCGTTGCGTTGCGACTGCGATCGGCCGCCGTGAATCAGTGCGGCGGTAAAGCCATCCTGCACCAGTGATTTGGCGAGGCGTTCGGCTCCGCGTTTAGTGCGGGCGAAGATCAGAGTCTGGCCGGTTTCTGCGTAGAGCAGTTGGCGCAACACTTCCGGCTTTTCGCCGGGGCGCATCTCGTAGGCGGTAAGCTGAACGCTCTCGGCGGGCTTGAGCACCGAGCCCAGCGCGACACGCACCGGGTCGATCATATATTGGTGCACCAGGTTAGCCACAGACAGTTCCATGGTGGCGGAGAAGCACAGAGTCTGGCGGCGCGCGGGCAGCCTTGACAGGATGCGCTGGATCGCCGGCAAAAAGCCCATGTCCAGCATACGGTCGGCTTCGTCTAGCACCAGCATCTTGATATGGCGCAAGTCAGCGAGCCGGCGGTCGACCAGATCTTGCAGGCGGCCGGGAGTGGCGATGATCAATCCGCAACCCGCGCGCAGACTTTGAATTTGAGCTTTCTCGGAGACGCCGCCGATGACCAGCGCGGCCTTGGTCAAAGATCTGCCGCGCAGCAGTTCGTATTGCTCGTGGACCTGCATGGCCAGTTCGCGCGTAGGCAATAAAATCAACACACTGGCCTGCTGCGAATCTTCGCGCTGCAACATTTCGATAATCGGAATCAGAAACGCCAGCGTCTTGCCGGTGCCGGTCTGCGAGGTGCCGATTACGTCTTTGCCCCCAAGGGCGGGCGGAATAGCTTGTTCCTGAATGGGTGTGAGGTTGATGAATTGAGCCGCCGCCAATTTCTGCTGCAATGCGGCAGAGAGGGGCAGTGTGGAAAAGGTAGTCAATGGAATCGTTTCTTTCTGGAGAGGCTGGTGTCGCACTTCTGGTGCAATAGTTTTTAGATACACTTCGAAAGTGTCCACGCCGCTACATTCAATTTGAATTTAGAGTTAACGCTGAATTCAAAGGCGGGCAGGAAAGGCGGAGATGAAACTGGTCCAAGCACGGACCACCGCGAGAACAAGCAAACCCTGACAAAAGCGTCAAGAACAGTATAGCAGAGGTGCGATTTCGAGCAGGATTACTTTGGTGCCGGGCCCTCCCTATCTCCAATTGGTGGCTCCGGCACTCCGATAGAATTTGATGTGGCACGCAGTGACCTCACCGTCTATTGCAGCGTCACCAGCACCTGAATAACGCCCTTCCCTTCGCTTAACGGCTCCAATGCCTTTCCCACCACCGCTCCTAGCATGCGCGATCGGTCGGTTCCTTTCATGGCGTGCCCCGGCGTCGAGGAAGTAACCAGCAGGTCGCCCGGCTGGATTGCACCGTTTTCGGCGCTCACTTTGCAGGGGACGATGCCGACAATGGCTAGCGGAATTTCGTTGGCCGCGGTTTCAGCCATTTTATGCGGCGTGGCCAGCACTCCTGGTTTCGTGGAGTAGATTCCCGCCACCAGCGTGGAATAGGGTTCCTGGGACAGCTTCAGTTGGCGCTTTCCCGCGGTATCGACGATCAGTAGATCGCCGGGTTCGTGCGGGCTGAACTCCCTGGCCGCGGCCACGGATTCGGCAAAGTCTGCGCCTCCGGTCTGAGTTCCGCCGTCGAAGAATCCTTTGCCGGTGCTGTCGACGCGGAACACGTTCTGCACCGCCGTCGAGCCAAACTGGCCGAGGATGATGTCGCCTCCGGCCTGGGCGCGAAACAAGGCGACGATTCCGTTGGTGCTCGCGGTGGAACCGAAAAACGCCGCTGCGCCGCCGCTGGTCGCCGTGGCTCTGCCAATGACGCCGGCTCCGCCAGTCTGGCTGGCGGTGTCACCGGCCAGTCCGGCGCCGGAACCGGTGGTCGCGAGTTGCGATCCCAGGATGGCGTCGCTGCCGGGCGCGGAAGTCTCACCGAAAATTCCGAGGGCGCTGCCGCTGGTTGCCGTGGCCGATCCCACCAGCGCGGTTCCCGTGGTGGAAGCGGTTCGAAAGAAGCCTCCCACTGAAGCGCCCGTGGTGGCGCCGGATAATCCCGCCACTGCCGTGCCGTTTGGACTGCTGACCAAGCCCAACACTCCGGTGGTCGATCCGGTAGTGGCGAAGCTGTCACCGATAATCGCCGGGATGGTTGTGCTGGAATTCTCCACGTCGAGCTGCGCGCCAGGGGTTTTCGTATTGACGCCAACGTTCCCGCCGATCTGAGCTAATTTGGAATTGCCCAGACTCGTCTTCCCAGTCCAGAGAGGAATTGCACCGGTGTTTCCCGAGCCGCTGACCTGGCCAAGAGCCGTCGCCGCAGTAAACAAGGCAGCAATCAGAATCGCTAACGCGAAGCGAGCATTCGTGAGATTCATCGGGGATCTCCTGGCCTTCCTTAGTGTTTGCGAATCTCCGGGGCCATCGCGCAAGAAGGCCCCGGAGACAAGGAAGAAATTGTGATCTGGGTGGAAGGAGAAGTCAAGATGCAAAGCCTTGCACCCCTAATGGGAGCGGGTTCTAGGATGCGGTATAGTGTGTTGCCTCACCCAACGGGACCATCTATGCGCATGCTCCAGTCGTTGTTTCTGTCGATTCTCCTGCTGTTCTCCACGACCATCGTCGCCGCCCAGCAATACGATCTCGTCATTGAAGGTGGACGGGCGATGGATCCCGAGACCGGGCTGGACGCCACGCGCAACGTTGGCATCCGCGACGGCAAGATTGTCCGCATCACGTCGGAGCCGCTGAACGGGCGCCGCGTCGTTCATGCCACTGGACTGGTCGTCGCGCCTGGTTTTATCGATCTGCATCAGCATGGCCAGGACCTAAGAAGCCAGCGCGTCAAGGCGCTTGACGGCGTGACTACCGCGCTGGAATTGGAGATCGGCGCACCCGACGTTGCCCAATTCCTGCGAAATAAAGAAGGCCACTCCCTGATTCACTACGGCACCGCGGCCAGCCACGTGGCCGCCCGCGCGCTGGTATTTGGAGCGCCGCTGCCCAACGGCGCGGGGGCCGATGGGGGCACGCCCAAAATCCTGCCGAAAAGCGGAGTGGCGACCGATCAACCCGCCACGCCCGAGCAAATCGAAAAAATGCGGCAACGTCTGCGATCCGAGCTTGATGCTGGCGCCCTCGCCATCGGCATGGGCATCCAGTACACGCCGGGCACCACGCGGCTGGAGGTAATCGACATGTTCCGCCTGGCCGCGGAGCGCGGAGTGCCGGTCTATACCCACGTGCGCAGCGCCGGCCGGGTTGAGCCAGGATCGTCGATTGAGGCAGTGAGCGAGGTCATCGGCGCGGCCGCCATTACCGGCGCGTCTCTGCACATCGTTCACATCAATAGCAGTTGCCTGCGTGACTCGCTGGAATGCCTGTCGCTGGTGGGAGGCGCGCGCGCCCGCGGCCTGGATGTAACCACCGAGGCCTATCCTTACATCGCCGGCATGACTGCGATCAATTCGGCGGTGTTCAATCCCGGCTGGCGGGAAAAACAGGGAATCGATTACGGTGACCTCGTCCTTCCCGATACCGGCGAGCATTTGACCAAGGAGCGTTTTGACGAGCTGCATTCTTCCAGCACCACGCGCTGGGTGCTGATTTTCTCCAACACTCAAGAAGTGGTGGACAAAGTGATTCCCCATCCCCTGGTGATGATCGCCAGCGACGGCGCCGAAGGACATCCGCGCAACGCGGGAACGTTTTCGCGAGTGCTAGCCCAGTATGTCCGCGAAAAGGGCAGCATTTCGCTGATGGATGCGATCCGCAAGATGAGTTTCATGCCCGCCCAGATGCTGGAGCGGTCAACGCCCGCCGCGCGCCACAAGGGCAGATTGCAGGAGGGCGCGGACGCCGACATCGTGGTATTCGATGCCGGCACGATCGCCGACCGCTCTACTTTCCAGAAGCCCATGGCGCCCAGTACCGGCGTTCACTATTTAGTGGTAGGAGGAATGCTCGTCGTTGACGAAGGCCAAATCGTGCCGGAAGTGTTTCCCGGCCGCCCGCTGCTGGGACCGGGCAAGGCGGGGCAAGGCAAGGGGATGTAAGGCTCCCCTGTGCCTATCCTTGGCTGTACGCATCCTTCAGTATTTGAATATCGATCTTGCCCATTTGCAGCATGGCCCGCGTCACGGCCGCCGATTTCTTCGCGTCTTTGTCCTGCAGCATTTCGATCAGCGCCGAAGGAATGATTTGCCACGACAGGCCGTACTTGTCTTTGAGCCAGCCGCACTGATCCTTCTTGCCGCCTGTCGAAAGCTTCTCCCACAACTCGTCTACTTCTGCCTGGGTTTCACAGTTGACCCACAGCGAAATCGCTTCGGTGAAGGGAAACAGCGGGCCTCCATTAAGCGCGCAGAATTGTTGACTCTCAAGTTGAAAGGTAACGGTCATCACCGTTCCGTTCTGCCCAGGTCCGGCTTCTCCATAGCGCGTGACGCGCGTGATCTTCGAATTCTTGAAAATCGAAACATAGAAATTCGCGGCCTCTTCGGCTTTGTCGTCATACCACAAGAATGTAGTGATCTTCTGCATGATAGTTTCCTCGTTGTGATGTCGATCTGTCTTGAATAACGGGGGACGAGTCTCCGCCCCAGGCGAATTCCGCCCCCGATTTCGCCTATCGCCGCGAGATGCTCCTGGCCAACTCTTCAGCCAGGCTCTCCAGGCTCTGAGTCCAGCCGGCTTCCATGCCTTTGAGGTACTCGGCTGCGTAATCGACCATCGCGGTCCCGCGCGTTTGCAAAGCGAGCTTCGTCTTGCCATTCTCTTCTTCAAGAATGACCGTCGTTAGCCCGTCGATAACCGGATTGCCTTCTTTGTCAGTCGCGATATTGGTGAAAACCAGTCGCTCCGGTTCGACGACCTCGCGATACTCGCCGCCGCAGGGATAATCGTTGCCCTGCGGATCGCGCATGACGATATGCCATTTGCCGCCTACCCGCGCGTCGACTTCGCACACCGGGTTAGTAAATACTCCAGGGCCAAACCATTCCCGCAGATGGTTGGCATCGGTCCACATTTTGAAAACCAGCGCGCGGGGCGCATCGAAGACGCGGGTGATGACGATTTCGCGTTCGGTAGGCTTCGTGAAAGCGTCACTTTTTAATGTGCTTGCGGGCATGTCTTTTCTCCTTGGCATGTAATTTCTGGCGTTGCAGTTGGTGCAGATACTCATCCAGCCGGTCGAAACTCTTGGTCCAGAATTCGCGGTAGGCCTCCACCCAGTCGGCGATGTCTTTGAGCGGAGCGGCCTGAAGCTGGCGCGGGCGCCTTTGCGCATCGCGCCCGCGGGAAATCAGGCCAGCGCGTTCCAGGACTTTGAGGTGCTTGGAGATGGCCGGCTGGCTCATGGCAAAAGGCTCAGTCAGTTCCGTCACGGACGCTTCGCCAGTAGCGAGCCGGGCAAGAATCGCGCGCCGTGTGGGATCGGCCAGAGCGGCAAAGGTGGCATCGAGGCGGTGGTCAGCTTCGTACATAACCGATTAGTTCCATAACTGATAGGTTATTATACATCGCCACTGTTGTCAAATCGCCGGGCTCCTTGGCTGAGTTCAAGCACTGCACTGCAAGATTCCAGCGACCGGTCGTATTATCAGGTTCAGGAGGAGCCGTGACCAAGCGTCTACCCAAGGTTCCCACACACCTCGGCGAGGCCGCCGCGCGCATTTTTTCCGTCAATGAGCGGATGAACCAAAGTGTTATCGAACATCTTGACCCTGCCGCCTGGACAACGCCGCCGCCAGGCAAGATCCGCACCATTGCGGCGATCTTCACCCACGTGCACAACGTCCGCTGCAAATGGGTGCGGCTAACGGCACCACATTTGAAGATTCCAAAACAGCTGAATCGCGCGCACTGTACGCAACAGCAGGCGCGCGCAGGGTTGGCTGAGAGTGCCGCCCGGTGTGAGGAAATGCTCGCGCAGACGCTGAGTGGTGCGGGGCGCGTCGAGAAGTTCCTCAGAGACGGATGGGCTAAGCCTTGGCCGGCTGGACCGGAAATGCTTTGCTACATGATTGCTCACGAAGCTCACCATCGCGGGCAAGTGTGCATACTAACGCATCAGCTTGGGTTTCCATTGCCGCAGGAAGTGGCTTACGGTATGTGGAATTGGGAGAAGCTGTGGAAAGAGTGCGGGTCGCCAGGGGTGACCTCGCTACGAACCTGACACCGTTTGAATCTTTAGCTTACGGATGGAGTCTTGAAGTGGCTGTTGCGGGGAAGTCCGCAATTACCGGAGTATCAGTGGAGGCTTAAGTCTGCGTAATGGCTGAAACTCGAGAGCGAGACTTGGTCGCCGCCTGGAAGATAGAAGCCGAACTTTCCGGAGGATAGGTTCGTGCCCGGCTCAGTCCAGTGGTCGAGGGCGATCCATGCATCGCCTTGCTTGATTTGGTGAACGATTTCTGCCGGTGTCACGCGGATCTGCAGGGTGTGAAAACTTTTCTTGTCGCTCTTGTGCGGGAATTTCAGGTCGGTCTTTTGGCCGTTTCGGAATATGGTCCGATAGAAATTGTTTTCGTCGATCTGAAAAAGGTCGTAATTATTTGCGTCGGAGTAGTGGAGCATCCATTGCAAGCGATGGCCTTTGGTCAGCATGGCGGAAAAAATGAACGTGCCGGATGTGGGCGAGACTCCGTACAAAACGAAATCGCCGCCTTTGCGGGTGTAGGCTCCTTTTTCCTGCTTCCAACTCGCCGGATCGTCCCACTTCGACATCCCGCTGGGAGCCAGTTGCAAATCGAGGCTTCGCGACTGGCCAGCGGTGACTTCCAAAGTCGAGGTGCGGGTAAAGTTATCCGCAGTGCGAGCGGAGAGCGTATACGTGCCTGCTGCCAGGCTGGTCGGGGCGCCGCTGGCTAACTTGATTGGCGGATCGGACCCTTTGCTCAGAGTGACTTGAGCATCGCTCGGGGCGAACGTGATTTTCAATTCTGCCAAAGCCGCTTCCAGGGCAACGTCCGCGGCGACCAGGGAAACTGCGGACCCGGCGACAAAGTGTTTCTTGATCTGCCGCGGCTTGAACTTATCCTTGCGCAGTTCAATCACGTGGTCTCCGGGGGCGACGGAAGAAAAATTGTAGCGACCATCCGGCTGGACGGAGCCGGCGCCCACCTGGTCGATCAGTACCGCAGTCCCGGGCTGGGCTCCATGAAGGGAGAGAGATGCCATGCGTGCCATAGGCTGAAGACTGAACACCAGCCGCGCTTCTTCGCCTTTACGGATTTTGATTTTTTGCTCGGCCGTGTCTTCGAAGCCGTCTTTCGAAACACGTACTGTGTAATCTTTCGGCTCAAGATTCGCGATGCGCAGTCGACCATTCCGCGTCGATTGCGTCAGAACTCTTCCGTTCAGAACTACTTTCGCTTTGTCTTGCCCGGAAACTATGACGAGCGTGCCCACGTTCTGTCCTGACTCCAGAAACGTGGCGAGGGTGGGCGCCGATTCGACTTCAATGGGAAGTTTGTACTGATCGGTTCCCTGAATGAGAGTCAGCTCATGGGCTCCGGCGGCGACGGAGCGAAGATCGACTCCGTCAGTGGTGAAGGCAATCGGAGATTGTCCGTCCAGTACGAGCTTCGCTGTTAGATCACTGGAATACACGTGAATATGGTCGCCCATGCTGCCGACAACCACGGCCAGGACACCCTTGGCGGCGATTGGCGATTTGACAGCCGGGAGCGCATTAGCATCGGTCGAAAATGAGAATGACGCGTTGCCTTTCGGACTATCGAACTTGAGAGTATGAGATCCGGCGGGGATTTTATCCATCGTCCATTGCGCGTCCTGCAACTCGGCCGGGGCGCTGTCATCGAGGGATACTTTTCCCGAGCCCGTGTCCGAAGAGAGCTTAAGGCCAGTGAGCAAGGGCTCCGCTAGCGGGGTCGCTGGCGGCGTTGCGACTGGTTGGGGTTGCGGTTGTTCCGCCGGAGAAGGCACGACTGCGGTTGGCTTATGTCCGCGAATCAAGAACCAGACAATTAGAGCCAAGACAAACGCCGCAGCGACAGCGATAAGTTTTCCTGATCCCGCACGTTGGGGAGGCACTCCCTTGACCGGAGCAGGAGCCAACTTAGGGGGGCGGGGAGCGACCTGCGGAGATGTCGCGTGCGGCGCGGAGATTGAAGTTTTTGCTACAGAAGACGGGACTGGGATCGGAGTTGGTGGAAGGGCAGGGGCAGGCGGCAGAGGCTTTGTCTCAGAAGGCGCTGGTGCGCCGTCTAGCGTGGGCGGCGCGGCGAAGGTCATAGTTGCGCTAATTGGGCCTGCATCCGCACTAGCGCCGGGCGTCGAAACTTGAGGAAGATTCAGCTTCTGCAAAACAACATTGGCGGAAGATAAAAGCTCTCCATCATCGGCATACTTCTCCGCCAACTCGCGAGTACGAGCTGCCAAGGTGTGCCTGGCCTCGACCGCGCTGGCGGACGCGGCGTCGCCTTCCATGCGTCGCAATTCTTCTAGATCGCGCCGGCGAGTCTGGCGCTTATGCGTTTGCAGGTCCCGCTGCACGGTCTCCTGAATTTGAATCAGCCGCGGTTCGCGCGGATAAGTTGCCAGCCCTGCTTCCACGCGCGTTAGCGCCGCCGCCAGATCTCCCGAGCCTTGAAGTTTGCGCGCCTGGGAGACGCAATCGCTGACGAAGCTCTCGCGTTTCTGGTCGAGGATTTGCGTCCGCAGGGTCTTGGCCATCGGATGCGATGGATTCAATTCGAAGGCTTCCCGCGAAAGCTTCTCCGCTTCCTGCCAATCGTTTTCAACAATGGCGTGGGCCTGTTCGACGAGAGCATTGGCGAGTACGGCGCGCGAGAGGGAATTGTTTTCGTCCAATTCGTAGGCCTGGCGCAGCAACTGAATCCCCTCGGCGGACTTGTGCTGCCCGAACAAATCCTGGCCTTCGGTCATCAGCCTCTGCGCTTCTGCCTTGCGCTGCACGCCTTGCTGGGCGAGCTTTTCCAGTTCCTCTAATTCTGTGTCGCTGGGAAATTCGGAGGATGCGCTCTGCAACAATTCAAGGGCGCGCGCGTAATCGCCGGCGTGGAGACAGGAGTCAACCTGTTCGATCAACTTGGACTTGGCTTCGATGCGAACTTGCTGATCGCGTCGCTTTTGCAGCCGCTCCACTTCAAACTTCAGGCCGGGATATTGGCTGTAGATCGTGCGCAGGATTTCCCAGTCGTTAAGCGCGTCGCCGAATGCCCCTTGTTCCTCGTGCAGATGGGCGCGCGCGACAATGGAGTTGACCAGGTCCCGCTTGTCCTGCACCAGGCGCAGCGCGCGCTCGAAATGCAATTCGTCCGGGTGACCTTCGAGGGCCTCGCGGAGAATGTTGACCCGCTTTTCCAGGTCGGGTTCGCCTTCGACCTGCCGGTCGACGGACGCGATCAGCGCGGAAAGTTCCTGCCGCTGCTGCTCTTCGATGTCATAGTGAAGCGCCTGGAAAATCGCGTTGGTGGGATACTTGGCCAAATAATCCTGACAGAGCGTGCGAGCTTTGGCAAAGTTACGGTCTGCCAGATGCTTCCGCGTTTCCGCGTAGGCCGTGTTCATGGCATCGTGCTCGGAGCGAACTTCGTTGTAGAAGCTCTGGTAGCTGGCCCCGCTCTCGCGGTTCATGGTATCGGGAGCGCGGCGGTCGAGTTCGAGCACCACGCCGAGCTTGGCGAGTGCGCTGCTTACGTCGCCCTTTTGCCAGGCGTCCATGGCGGCGCGATGAATCTGTTCTTTTTCCTGACGAAGCTTCTTGTAATCCTGCTCCTGGCGGTCTACGTCGGCCAGCAGTTGAAGGGCACGGGCTTCGCGGGGACGGAGTTGCAACACGTTTTGCAAGGCTTCACGCGCGTGCGGATAGGCGTGATTATCGATGTGCTGGCGGGCCAGGCGATACCAGCCTTCGATTTGTTTTTCGCTGCGGCGGTTTTCGATTTTGCTCTTTAGTGCAAGCGCGGTGGAATTGTCGGGCTCAATCTGCAAAGCTTCCTGCAACTTTTGCAGGGCTAACGGGTCTTCTTCCTCATCAAAACGGGCGCGGGCCGCCTCGAGCAATTGCGCCAGAGTCTTGCGGCGGACAGCATTGTCGAGCTGGCGGCGGAGCGAGCCGATGGCCGCATCCATATGGCCTTCGGCTTCCAACTCGCCGAGAATTTCTCCGGCAAACTGATAATCGCCTTCTTCCAAAGCCTTGGTCGCGCGCTGGACTCGCGGACGAGTGCGCTCGGGATCGAAAAATTCGATCGGCTCGTTGCGCAGGGCTTTGCCCAGACTGTCGCCAAACTCTTTCGCGCTGGCGAAGCGGTTCCAGGCCTGCTTGGCCATGGCCTTGTGAACGACGCGGCCAATGGGCAGGTTCACGGTGGTATTCACATCCGAGGCGGGCGGCGCCGTCTGGTGAAGGATCGCATCGACGACTTCGTCGGCACGGCCGCGCTGAAAGGGATGCCGGCCAGTGAGAGCCTCGTAGCAAACCACGCTTAAGGAAAAAATGTCGGAGGCGGCGGATAAAGGCTTGAGCTGAATCTGCTCCGGCGACATATAGAGCAACGTGCCTTTTTGCGCCCGCGTGGTGTGGCTATCGGCCATGTGCGCCACACCGAAATCGATGATCTTTACTGAGTCATCTTCCATTACAAAAATGTTGCTGGGCTTCAGATCGCGATGCACCAGGCCGCGTTCGTGGGCGGCCTGCAAGCCGCGGCAGG
>Ga0209006_10001462_pt1 | contig 21435 bp, 23 predicted proteins | sample JacPin_JW_Ref_O2_FD_188567 | JGI IMG/M metagenome (GOLD analysis project Ga0209006, IMG submission 188567) | Forest soil microbial communities from Algoma, Ontario, Canada - Jack Pine, Ontario site 1_JW_Ref_O2 (SPAdes) (version 2) | ecosystem: Environmental > Terrestrial > Soil > Boreal... | reverse complement strand
GCTGGCGGATCGGTCTTACGGGTTACTCGCTGGCCAGTTCCGCCGGCGTCGGGCGGGACATCACCCCGCCTGAAATCTGCGATGCGATCAGGAATGCCGCAACTACGGCCGGCACGCTTATCAGCCTCAAGAATTGATCCACCGAAAGCATCGTCTTCGTCCCCCAAAGTGTCAGAAGGGCAAGTTCAATCCGCCCCCTGCGCGGCCTGCTGATCGCTGGTCAAAATCTGGTCGGTATAGGCCGCTCCGGAAATCGCGAGCAGCGCTAGAATCGAAATAACGGCCAACGTCCTCATGGACTGATCGTCATTATTGATTGTGGCCAAAAACGTCAGGGCTTGGCGCTTTTTCTGGACGAACCGGAGAAACAATCGTGGCCCGGCGCCGGACGCCTGTTCGGTCACGCCTCCCGACATCTCGTCTTCAGGTGCGGGCGGCTATTTCAGCGAGCTGTTGATCGAGGTAAATTTGGTGTTCAGCTTGGCGCCCATGCCGTTCACGATGCTGATGATGGCAAGTGAAATGCCTGCGGCGATCAAACCGTATTCGATCGCAGTGGCGCCCTCTTCATCCCGCAAAAATTTCAGGAGCAATCGCATGAAATTCCCCTCACTCTGTCCAAGCATCTTCTGGCTCAAAACGCGGGATTCTCTCGCGACCCGTTTCCTTTAGAGGAGTTGAATTGATCGACGTCTAACGAACAGGGTAAATAAAGTTGCAATTTTTACCGCTGATAGCCGGCTGCTCCGCCACGCCGAGGCCGCTCGAAAAGATCGTTTACCGGAATCGACATGACGTGCCGAGGCTCCCCGCGAGAAACGCAGCATTGCCGGTCTTAAACGGCTGGCGCCATGCGCCGCGGATCGTTGCCGGATGGGAAGTTTTGCCATAACGTCGGGCGTTAACACCAGGGAGGATCAGCCGATGGACATCGTTCCGTTGGGTCCGGGATTCGCCGCCGAACTGCGCGGCGTCACGCTTGCCGATGTCGCCTCGGACGATGCGGTCTATACGGCGGCGCGCGCGGCCTTCGAGGAACATTCCGTTCTGGTGTTTCGCGACCAGGAGGTGACCGACGAACTGCAGTTCGCCTTTTCGCGTCGCTTTGGCCCACCGGAGGTGACAAAGGTCGGCTCGCAGGGCACCGGCTCGCATTTCGTGATCCTCAGCACCATCGGACCGGACGGCAAAGTGGTGCCTCCGGATCACCGGCTTTCGCTGCGCAACAAGGCCAACCAGCTCTGGCATACCGATTCGTCGTTCAAGCCCATGCCGGCACTGACGTCGATCCTTTCCGCGCGCGTCATCCCGGCGAACGGCGGCGAAACCGAATACGTCTCGACGCGGCTCGCCTTCGAGCGGCTCGACGCAGGCTTGCAAAAGAGGCTCGAGAATTCCTTTGCCTGGCACGATTACGCGCATTCGCGCAGCCAGATCGCGCCGGACCTTGCGAGCCCCGAGGAGCGCGCAGCGCTGCCGCCGCAATGCTGGCGCATGGTGTGGAAGAATCCCGTCAACGGCCGCGGCGCCGTCTACCTCGCCTCGCACGCCTATGCAGTCGAGGGCATGGAGGCGGCCGCGGGGAAACAACTCATCGACGAACTGATGGCGTCTGCAACGGCACCCGGCACGAGCTACCTGCATCCATGGCGCAGGGGCGACGTCGTGATGTGGGACAACCGCGCCACCATGCATCGCGGCCGGCCGTGGCCGGCGCACGAAGCGCGCCTGATGGTGCGCACGACGATCTCGGCGACCGAGGCCGACGGCGTCAGCACCATGCGCTCGGCGTCGTCGCAGGCGGCCGAGTAGCGGCCAGCATGTGGCCATAGCGCGCGCGGATTTCCGATGGCCATGAATTCAAGAGCAGGAAACCAGTCGGGCAAGCTTGCGCCGTGGAAGATTCTCGTCTGTATCGCCATTGCGATATCCGCGGCCTATCAGCTCTACGAGTGGCATGAAACCGGGCGCATCTATGCTCGCAAGTTCGGGTCCGAGCACTACGTTTCCTACGCGGAACACCCCGTCCTCTTCACCTGCGCCGCAGTGATCTATGTCAGTTCGTTTCTGCTGTTTGGTGGCGGTCTGCTCGTGATGCTCATCAACAGTATCCGCAGGCGGCGATGGGACGAGCCCATGGCGCTTGGCAGAACAACGTCGGAAGGGTCGGCATCGAGATGCTTCGAACTCTGAAGGTATTGCTGACGCTGATGGCCGGCATCGCGCTGGGACTGGCCACGACATGGGCGACCGTCATTCGCCCTAACGGGAGCGGTGGTGTTGCCGACGGCCCCTGGCGCACCAGCCTCGCAGCGGGGTCGAGCGAAGGCGGTCCCTATCTTCGCGCCTATGTTGCGGTGCATGCGTTGCTTGCGCTCAGCCGCGCGGAGACGATTTATTACAACGCATCGGAAGACAGCGAGGGCCATGCCCTGGATGGCCATTGTTCCTACCGGATCGAGGGGCGCGACCCGCCGGCGCGGTGGTGGAGCATCACCGCCTACGGCGCCGATGATTTCCTGATACCCAACCCGGCGGATCGCTACTCCGTCTCGATGAACTCGGTCGCGCGCCGGGCCGATGGAAGCTTTGCGGCCACGGCGTCGAAGCCACAGGCCGAAGCCAATTGGATTCCCGTAACCGCCGGACCCTTCGACCTGATGATCAGGCTTTACAATCCGCAACCCGACGTCGCCGCCGATCCCGGACATTTGGCGCTGCCCACCATCAAGAAGGTGGCCTGCGAATGATCGTGAGAAGTTGGAAATGGGTTGCAGCCATGCTGCTCGCGGCCGCAGTGGTACATGGCGTAACCGTGTTGTTCCTGCCGCGCTTCGTCATGCTTCGCACCATGAAGGGAATCGCCAAGACCGCCGGTGCTGCCAATGCCATTCTGCACGCGCCGCGCGCGACGTCGCGCTCGCGTGGGGTCGTTCGTCCCTCCCCCGACTTGCTGTATTCGATTTGCGTCTACGACCTCGGTGCGACCGGTGCTGTCCGAGTCTCCACCCATGACATGCCGGAGACCTATTGGTCGGCATCGGTTTTCGACGCCGACACCAACAACTTCTACGCAATCAACGACCAGCAGGCAAAGTCAGGTGCTGCGGATTTCATCCTTGTGCCGCAAGGAAAGTCGGCCGCGGCGAACCGGTTGCCCGTGGTCACGGCCCCGACCCCGACCAATCGCGGCATCGTGCTGTTTCGCACGCTCGTCAATGACGAAGCCGATGTTGCCCGGATCGACGCCGCCCGCCACAATGCGGCCTGCGCGCCCTATAAGACCGACTGAAGCCTCCCCCAACTGAAGCCCCCCGGGCTCGCCCAAAAATAAGGAAACGCCATGACGAAGGACTCAAAGGTAAGAAGCGTCGAACTGCTCGCCTGCGACGCCGGTTGGCGCAACTATCATTTCGTCAAGATCACGACCGAAGGCGGCATCGTCGGCTGGAGCGAGTTCGACGAAGGGTTTGGCTCGCCCGGCGTCGGTGCGGCGATTCAGCGCCTCTCGCCGCGGGTGGTTGGACAGAACGCGTTTCAGCACGAGCGCATCTATGCGGAGCTTTTTTCGGCGACCCGTCCCGCGGCCGGTGGCGTTGTCGCGCAGGCGCTAGGCGCGATCGAAAACGCACTGCTCGACGCGAAGGCAAAGCTGCTCGGGGTGCCCTGCTACGAATTGCTCGGCGGCAAAATCCGCGATCGCGTCCGGGTCTACTGGTCGCATTGCGCCACCTGGCGCATCAACCATCCCGGCTGGTACAAACCGGCGATCACCGATCTCGATGGCGTCAAGGCGATCGGTCGCGAGGTGCGTGAAAAGAAATTCACCGCGCTGAAGACCAACATTTTCACCTATGACGCAGGCAAGCCCACGGGCTGGCGGCCCGGCTTCGGCGTACCCTTCGAACCCGAGATCAACGTCGACCGCAAGGTGCTGCGCGACCTGCGCATGCATCTGGAAGCCATCCGGGATGGCGCGGGGCCGGATGTCGACATCCTGCTCGACCTCAACTTCAACGCCAAGACCGAAGGCTATCTCAAGATCCTGCGCGCCATTGCCGACCTCGACATGTTCTGGATCGAGATCGACAGTTTCAATCCGGAAGCGCTCGGCTATATAAGGCGTCAAAGTCCGCACCCGATCTCGTCCTGCGAAACGTTGCTCGGCCTGCGCGAATTCCTGCCCTATTTCCGCGAGCAGGCTGTCGACGTCGCGATCATCGACACGCCGTGGAATGGCGTGTGGCAATCGATGAAGATTGCCGCAAGCGCCGAACACCACGAGGTCAACGTCGCGCCGCATAATTTTTACGGCCACCTCTGCACCATGATGAACGCCCACTTCAGCGCCGCGGTGCCGAACTTGCGGATCATGGAGACCGATATCGACCGCTTGACCTGGGATCACGAACTCTTCACTCACGTGCCGGAATTCGTGGACGGCTATCTCGTCATGCCGGACCGGCCCGGCTGGGGCACCGAGCCCAACGAAGAGGCGCTTCGCGCGCATCCGCCAAAGGGCGTCGGCGGACTGCTGAATTATGGGCAAAAGCCCTAGTCAGTCGAGCAGAACCGACGTCCGTTGCCGCTGCAATTCTGCGTGACCCGCGGGATTGCCCGGGGCATTCGCCGCAAATTGAACATTGAACCCCCACAGAACCGATTCCGCGAGCGGGAGATGCCCGCGCCAAGTGTGCTGAGAGACATGCAAGAATCGTCCAACAAGGTTCCCGAGGTCACCCTCGGCTTCTGGATTATCAAGATCGCGGCAACAACGCTCGGCGAAACCGGCGGCGATACCGTCACCATGACGCTGAACTGGGGCTATCTGGCCGGGACCGCGCTCTTTCTCGTCGCCCTGGTGCTGCTGGTCAGCCTGCAGATCATCGCCAGGAAGTTTCACCCGTTCCTGTATTGGGCGACCATCATCGCGTCCACGACCTTCGGGACGACCATGGCGGATTTCGCCGATCGCTCGCTGGGGATCGGCTATACCGGCGGCTCGTCTCTGCTGTTGATTTGTTTGCTGGCAACGCTCGGCCTTTGGTGGGGAGCAACTGGCTCGATCTCGGTCGACACCGTCAATACCCCGAAAGTGGAGATGTTTTATTGGGCGGCCATCACCTTCTCGCAGACCTTGGGCACTGCGCTTGGTGACTGGATGGCCGATTCCACCGGGCTCGGATACGAAGGCGGCGCGCTGGCCTTCGGTGCCGCCTTGGCGGTTGTCGCGGCCGCTTATTACTGGACCAATGTTTCACGGGTGACGTTGTTCTGGGCGGCCTTCATTCTGACCCGCCCCTTGGGCGCCACCGTTGGTGATTTCCTCGACAAGCCTGTCTCGAATGGCGGCCTTGCCTTGAGCCGTCCGCTGGCTTCGGCGATTCTCGCGGCCTTCATACTCGTGTGTCTTCTGGTTCTGCCGCAACGCGCCGGCTCGCACCCGGGTCAAGCTGAAGCTTCACGCAAATAATGTAATTTTTAAAAAAATTTTCGGAAAATCGAACGGCCTCCCTCAAACATCGATGAGGAAGCAGGCTCTATAATCCATCTCTGTGCCCAGGTGGTCTTCTGTGCCGCCTGCGCCTGGATGACGGCATGGAGGCGTCCGATGTATTTTGTGGCCGCGGTTCTGGTTGTCTTGTCCGGCCTGTTCTACGCCGCCGGGCTGCATGAGATCGGCAGCTGGAGCGCCGACGTCTGCCGGTACGGCAGCACGTTCTGCGAAAATCCCGTTTACGTTCTGGTCGGTGCCGGTCTCGCCGCGGTATGGGGAAAGTTTGTCAGCATTCGCTGAGGCAAACGAGCCGAGCGGCATTTTCAATTCGGCAATATCAAACACATTCCGATCGTCACTTTCGCAATCAGTCCGAGCACCAGGAATGCGCCGAAGCAAATGAGCGCGGTGGCAAGGGCTCACGGCACTATTTCTCCTTGCATCCCGACATGCATTCCGGATTTTTGACGTCCGGGCGCGGATCGCCGACGAACATGTCGCGGTTCGGCATCTTGATCGCGCTCAACGCCTTGGCGTCAATCGTCGCCTCGGCCGGCAGCAGGCCGTTCAGGTTGAGGATATAGGCGGAGACCGCATAGACGTCGTCGTTGCTCAGCGACTGCGGCGCATTCTGCGGCATGGCGCGGCGGATGTAATCGAACAAGGTCGGGGCGTACGGCCAATAGCTGCCGACGGTCCGCACCGGTTTTTCCGTCGCCAGGGTGCCCTGCCCGCCCACCAGTCGATCGCCGACGCCGCCCTCGCCTTTCGCGCCGTGACAGGCCACGCATTGCTGATCGAACACCTCATGGCCATGACTGACGCTGCCACTTCCCGGCGGCAGGTTGTCGCCGTAGCGGTCGATGTCGATATTCCAGCCGGCGATCTCCGCCGGCGTCGCGGGCCGGCCGATGCCGTAGGGGCTCTGCGCACGCGCCGGTGTCGCGCATACCAGCGCGCCAACGGCCAATACTGCGAAGTGAAGCTCACGCGTTCGCATTGGTCACCTCCCCGCTATCAGCGATACGCCACGGCCAGATCGCGTTGTTGTGGTAGAAGTGATTGTCGCCGCGTACGCCAAGAAGCTCGGCCAGTGTCGGCTGTACATAGCCGGTCTCATCGATGGCGCGGCTTTGAATGACGGCCGGCTTCCCATCCCAATGCCAGGGCAGCCTGAAGCGGGTCAGCGCCCGTGTCAGCACCGGCTCCTGCAGTTGCGCTTCCTGCCAGCTCTTGCCGTCATCGACCGAGACGTCGACACGCCTGATCTTGCCGTGGCCGCTCCAGGCGATGCCGCTGATCTCGTGGAAGCCGGGCGCGTTCAGCTTTTGCCCGCCCGAGGGGCGCGTGATGATGGATTTGGCCTCCATGTAAAACGTGAATTCGCGCGCCGTGCCGTTCGGCATCAGGTCGGTATATTTGGAGGTTTCCTCGCGCGAATAGGTTGGCTCGGCGGCGACGCGCAGACGACGCAGCCACTTCACGTTCATGTTGCCTTCAAAGCCCGGCAGCAACAGCCGCAGCGGGTAACCCTGCTGCGGACGCAGCCGCTCGCCGTTCTGGCTGTACACCAGCATCGCGTCTTCGAGGCATTTTTCGATCGGAATGCTGCGCGTCATCGCGGCCGCATCAGCGCCTTCGGCGACGACCCATTTCGCGCCCGGCTGCAGGCCGGCTTCCTGCAAAACCAGTTTCAGGCTAACCCCGGTCCATTCGGCGCAGCTCAGGAGGCCGACGAGGTCGGAGGCCGTCTTGCCGTAGGGCTTCGTGTAGACGGGGTTGCCGGAGCATTCGAGGAAGTGGATGCGAGATTCAGACGGGAAACGCCGGATGTCGTCCATCGTGAAAATCATCGGCTTGTCGACGAGGCCATGAAGCATGAGCCGGTGCTGCGCCGGATCGATGGTAGGAACCCCGCCGTGATGGCGTTCGTAAAACAGTCCGTTCGGCGTGATGATGCCGTCGAGATCCTGCAGCGGCGTCCGTCCAGACGCGGAGATATATTGCGTCAGGTTCTTCGGGATGTTCTTGATGACACCCTTCTCGAATGGCGAAGGCGTCCCGTAGAGCTGGCTTCCCATGGGATCGCCGGGCGTCTTCATCCATTCGGGAACATTTGGCGGGAGGTTGACGGGGTTCTCCGCGGCGGTGGCCCCCAAGACTTCGCTGCTCGCAAGACCGCCCAGCACAGCCCCACCCATCAATGCGCCGCTCTCGCGCAAAAAATGCCGACGCGATGTGACGACGGATTCGTTGTCGACGTCCGTTGGCTCGGTCATCGTATGTCCTCCCTTCGACAATACCCTCACTAAAGTTCCCTGCTCATCTATGCCCTAACGGAGGCATTTACGGCAGGCCGCGAACTAGAGCGCCGGAAGCAAGTGCCGGCTACCACGGCTTGTTGCATTCGCGATCGCGGTGCTCATTGCGGCGCCGCAGAAAGGGCCAGGAGCGAAAGCAACAGCGCTGGTGGCATGACGACGAGGCCCAGTTTAAGAAACCGCCATGCGCTGACCCCCTCGCCTTCGCGCCGCAACGCGATAAGCCACAGAATAGTGGCAAGCGAGCCCGTCACCGACAGGTTAGGCCCGAGATCGACACCGATCAAGATCGCACCGGTGATGCGCGCGGGAACCTGCGCGATTTGACTGGTTGTCGCCGCGATCAACCCCGTCGGAAGGTTGTTTGCAAGGTTCGATGCCACGGCGACGACAATGCCGGCGAGCCAGGAAGTCATCTGTGGCGAGGTTGCGGTAGCCTCCTTCAGGACCCGCGCGAGAGCCGGCAGCACGCCGGTGCGATTCAGCCCTTCTACCAGAATAAACAATCCTGCCACGAGCGGCAGCACCGACCAGGAAATGTCCTTGACGATCGGTACCGGCGACTGCCGGCCGATCGCCAGGACTACCGTGGTGACGGCCGCACCGGCGACAAAGGTAGGCAGCCCCAGAGCCCAGCCCATCGCCGAAGCCGCGAGCAGCACGACGGCCGTCATCGCGATTCCGAATGCCGCGAGTCCTCCGCCGGGCGTAAGCGGGGCAATATCGCCGATCCCGGCGACCTCCGAATCGAGTGCCCGGCGTTGCGTCAGCCGCAGCGCCACATAGGTCGCAACGATCGCGACGACCGAAGGCAGTGCGAAGATGCGCAACCAGTCCGACAGCGGCGGCATCAGTTTGCCGAAGACGACGAGATTAGCCGGATTGGAAATCGGCAGCACGAAGCTGGCCGCGTTGGCGATGAAGGCGCAGATGAACAGATACGGCAGCGGCTCGACCTTCGCGGCGCGTGTCGCCGCATAGACGGCCGGCGTCAGAACCACGGCGGTAGCGTCGTTCGACAGCAGAACGGTGACCAGGGTGCCCACGATGTAGACGATCAGAAATAGCCGTTTCGCCGAACCGTGCGAGTGCCGTACGGCCCAAGCGGCCAGCCAATCGAACAAACCCTCCTGGCGGGCTACCTCAGCCAGCAGCATCATGCCGACGAGAAAGAAATATACGTCGGTGCCCTTGCCGGCGGCGGCAAGCGCTTCCGGCCAGGGCAGCAAATTGAACACCACCAGTAGCGCTGCGCCCGCAATCGCCCAGATGAACTCCGGCAAATTCCAGGGGCGTGCGATGACGCCCAGGGTAGCGAGGGCTGCAATTCCCCAGGTTGCGGCGTTGGTCTCAAGCGTCACCGCGCACCCGCAAGTGCGGCCACGCGGAGATCGTTGCAACGATCGCGTCGCGCGCAAGCTGGCCTCAGGACCGATGCGAAGCCGAGCCACAAGGCAACCGAGCCAAGCGCAAAACTGCCGAGAACAAGAAACATCGCGCTGTAACCAATCTCCTGGGCAAGCCACCCGCCGATCGCCGGACTGAGCGAAGCGCCGAGACCTTGCATGCTCATGACCGCGCCCTGACCGACATTGACGCGCCCGGTCCCGTCGAGGATGCGTGCAACAACGCCCGGCACGGCTACGCTCTGCAGTCCGGCGCCAATCCCGTCAAGTACCTGAACCGGGTAAACGCCCCATCGGCTGATCAGAGTGGCGGCGACGATGCCCCGGATCGGCAGCGCGATGAAGGAAATCAGCAGCACCAGCCAGAAACCTTGCTTTTCGACAAGACGCATCGCGATCAGGGATGCAAGAATCATCACGCCTTGCGCCACGACAATGGTGATGGCGACAAACCCGGCCGGGTCACCCTGCTTGGTCGAAACAACAGCCATCCCGTAGAGCGGGAGCATCGCGGCGTTACCGAGATGAAAGCAGGCCAGCGCCGCGGCAAGGATTAGCAGCGGCTTGCATTCCAGCAATACGGTGATGCCGCCGACCTCTCCGTTGTCTTTGCTATCTTTGTGCAGGCCGCGAGCTTCATCGTCGTCGATGGCCGCGCTCGGAATCATCAGTACCGAGGCGATCGAAAGGATGCCGAAAATGGCCGCCAGCCAGAATACGGCGGCGAATCCGAACTGCCATCCGAGCAGGCCGGATAAGCCCGCTCCGATCATGTTGCCGGCATGGTTGAGGGCCTGATTGTGTCCAATTTGCCGATTGAAGCCGGCCTGACGAACGATGCCGAGCGTGATACCGGCGACGGCGGGCCCGATCGCTGCGCCGGCAATGGCGGTTGCGACCTGGGACGTCGCCACCAGCCAGAAGCCTTGCGAAAGCAAAACGATGCCGGAGCCGATCACCGTGCATATGCCCGGAATGATGACGTATAGCTTTTTACGCCTGCTTGCGTCGACCAGCGCGCCAGCGGGCGTGGTCATCAGCATTCCGGCGATACCGCCGACGGTCATGACGGTGCCGATGAGACCGCTCTGCCACCCATGCGCCAGCAGAAACACGCCGAGGAACGGGCCGATGCCGGCCTGCATGTCGGCCATGAAAAAGTTCAGTGACAGCAGCGGCCAAATGCCTTTCGAGCGGGCCTCGTTCGTTGCTTTTTTCACGGCTCCGGCCATCGGAATAGCCGGGGCGACGCGGGGGGCGCTGCCGGGCTGGGTTTAGCGAATGGCCGGACAACGCGCGAGAGCCTGTTTTGGTCCGCGCTCTATGCAGGTTTCATGGCCGAGTCCCGATTCGACGCCTGGGCCGTCTTCATGGCGTCGTAAGACCCGCCCCGATACCGCAGCCCATCACACCTTGAAAGCGCTGGCGTAGCTCCTTGATGTCCTCGCTCGGCACCAGGCAGCCCTCCGCATTTCAATCGGCCTGCATGTGCCGGCTCCGCATTTTTTTCAGCAGGGTGATCGCCAGCAGCGCTGTCACGGCATCGAGTATCGCGACAATGATGAACACCGAGGTCCAACTGCCTGTCGTCTGCTTGAGGAACGCCGCGGCTGGCCCGCCCAGGATCGAACCCACGCCCTGCGCGACATAGAGAAAGCCGTAATTCGTCGCTGCATATTTCGGTCCAAAAGTATCGGTCAGCGTCGACGGGAAAAGCGAGAAGATTTCGCCCCAGCCGAAGAACACCAGGCCCGTCAGCACCACGAACAGAGCGGGCCGGTCGATAAAGGCGAACAAAACAAGGATTGCGGCGCATTCCAGCGAAAAGGCCAGCGCCATGGTCATCTCGCGGCCAATATGGTCGGAGACCCAGCCGAAGAAAGGCCGTGTCAGTCCGTTGGTGAATCGCGAGAGCGTCAGTGAAAGCGGCAGCGCCGCCATTCCGAACACCAGTACCTGCGCCACCTTGTATTCGTTGGCGAAGGGACCGACGTTGGACACGACCATCAGTCCGCTGGTCGACATCATGCTCATCATGATGAACAGCAGCCAGAAGGTCGGAGTTTTCAGCATCTCCGTGGGCGAATAACTACGCTTCGCTTGCATGGTGGTGGCGGAGGCCGGTGAGTAGCCCTCCGGCTGCCAGCCTTCCGGGGGAACGCGCAACCATTGCGCGGCGATGATACCAATGATGCCCTGAATAATGCCCCACACCACAAGGGTGTGCGCATAGCCGTCGCTCTTGATCATGCTGTCGATGGGAAAGCTGGTGAAGATCGCGCCGAAACCGTAGCCCGCGGCGGCAAGACCCGTCGCCAGTCCGCGGCGATCGGGAAACCAGCGCACCATCAGACCTATGATCCCGACATAGATAATACCGGTCCCGAATCCGCAGATCACCCCGTAGGTAAAGTACAGCGCCCAGAGGTCGTTGACGTAACTGGACAGAACCCAGCCACCGCCCGACATCAACGCACCGACTGAAATCAGCAGCCGCGGGCCAAAACGGTCGACCAAATAGGCCTGCAGCGGCGAGCACCAGGTCTGCAGAATAATCAGGAGCGAGAACGTCCACTGCAGTTCGGCGAGCGTCGTTCCGAGCTTCTGGTTGAGCGGCCCGGTGAACAAGGTCCATACATATTGCGGCGACGAGATCGCCATCATGGCGACCAGGCCGAGAACAAGCTGGCACCAGCGGTTCCAGTACCAGGCAATCGGTATCGTTGGATTCATAACTGTCACGACAATCCCCCCATTTTCGCGATCGGATCCCGCCCCGACGCAAAGATCATTATTGGTCTGCTCGACAGGAACCGCAATGCCGTAAGGGCATCCGGCCACGATAATCCGTCCAAGTTCAGGTCGGCCGCCCCAGGTAGTTGCCCGCGCCCCGCGGCGTTCCCCATAAATTGCGCGCCGGCCTCGTGGATCGAGGCATCGATTGATTGGGTTATCATCACATGCTGGAGATCCATGTCTCCTAATCCGCGGTCAGGACCGGCGCAAACCCCTCACGGTTCGCACGCCAGGCGCGTTGATATTCCATGATACGGGCTGTCTCCTCGGCGACATGCTGGCCGAGCATGGTGGCGAGCAGATGAAGCGTGGTGTCGATGCAAAGCGAGACGCCGCCGCCGGTGACCAGCGTTGCTCCTCGGTCCACCAGCATCGCCTCTCGCACGTCGATTTGCGGATAGTTGGCACGCATCACCACAAGCGGCGAGGTTTCCGGCGGCACGACTTCGCGTTTAGTGGTCGCAGGCCCGCCATCGAGGACACCGCTCGCCGCCAATATCATGCCGCCCGTACACACCGACGCGACGCGGTTCGAGGCATGTACGCGCCTGATATAGTCGAGTGTTGCCGGCGCCGCCGCCTGGGCGGTCCAGCCGGGTCCGCCGGTGACGATGACGAGATCGCAAGGCGGCGCATTTTCGATGCCGAAATCGGCGGTCACCTTCAGCCCATTGGCGAGCGCGACCGGCCCGGCACGGGGAGCGATCGTGCAGATCTCGATCTCCGGCGCAATCCGGCGCGCCATCGACAATACGCCAAAGGTCGCCAGGTCGATCGGCTCGACGCCATCGTAGATGAAAATCCCGAACCGCATGGCGCCCTTTCGATCTTGCTTAAGTCAACGAGCTTCCCTTGGTCTCGCGCGCCGCAAGTGCGGCTGCGAGCGTGATCAGCGCCAGCACGATCATCATGACCGAGACGCCGGTCGTGCCGCCAAAATATCCGACCATCGCGGTGGCGATGATCGGCGCGAAGCCGCCGCCGATCGCCGCCGAGAGCTGGAATCCGAAGGAGGCGCCGCTGTAGCGGACACGCGGCCCGAACAGCTCCGGAAAGTAGCAGGATTCCGGGCCGAACATCATGCCGTGACCGAAATTCATGGCAATCATGACCGCAGCGAAGATCAGCGCGGTGCTCTTGCTTTCCAGCATCCAGAACAGCGGAAATGCGAACAGGATCGTAAAGACAGCACCGAGGATGTAGAGCGGCTGGCGGCCGATCTTGTCGGCGAGCCAGCCGAACAACGGCAGGCTGACCAGTTCCAGCAGCGCAGCATACATCACCGCGTCGAGCATCATCTGCTTGGCGAGGCCAAGCCTGGTCGTTGCATAGACCACGACGAACACGGTCAGCATGTAGACCCAGGAGACCTCGGAGAGCTTCAAGCCGACTGCGATCAGAAACGCCTTGGTATTCTGGCCGACGGCTTCGCCAAATGGATTGCCGGACAGGCCATCGCGGGCCTTCAACGCTTCGAACACGGGCGTTTCGGGCACGCGCGAGCGCACGAAGGTGCCGAGCGCCAGCAGCACGATGCTGACCAGGAACGGAATGCGCCAGCCATAGCTGGCGAAATCGGCGTCGGGCAATTTGCTGACCAGCCCGAATACGAGCGAGGCCAGCACCAGCCCAACCGGAAAGCCGATCTGCACGAAGCTGGTGTAAAATCCCCGCTTGTCGGCGGGCGCGTGCTCCAGCACCATCAGCGAGGCGCCGCCCCATTCGCCGCCCAGGCCAATGCCCTGGACGATACGCAGCGCGATCAGGAGGATCGGCGCGAACACGCCGATCGAAGCATAGGTCGGCAACAGCCCGATGCAGAAGGTGCTCAAGCCCATGATGAACAGCGTCAGGACCAGCATGGATTTGCGGCCAAGCCGGTCGCCGAAATGGCCGAACAACGCGCCGCCGAGCGGCCGCGCCAGGAAGCCAACGGCGTAGCTGCCGAGCGCAGCCAGGGTGCCCGCAAGCGGATCGAAGGTCGGGAAGAACGCCTTGTTGAAAATAAGCGCTGCCGCGGTCGCGTAGATCAGAAAATCGTACCACTCAATGATGGTTCCGAAGCAGCTAGCAAATACGATGGAATTGAGCCCCGTCTGCCCGGAGCCGGCGATCGGCGCCGTTGCCGTGATGGTCATTGCGGCCTCCTGCTGACGTACAATCCTCCGGAGAGGCGAGATATTCAGCTAGAATGGATGCAAACTGCATGCCGAATGGACACCCTCACCGGTCCCGAACCGCACTTTTGCTTCGGAGTTACCTGCCGGAGGGGTTTTGCTATCGAGGTACATTCCGGCATCCGGGAGGCGCGACGCCTGTTCGGTGACCGTAGACGGAGAAACAGATGAAGCAGACCGACGTTCTGATTATCGGCGCCGGCCCGACAGGGCTGGTGCTGGCGCTTTGGCTGACGAAACTCGGCGCCAAGGTACGGATCGTCGACAAGACCGCCGAGCCGGGAACGACCTCCCGCGCTTTGGCGGTACAGGCGCGTACGCTCGAACTCTACCAGCAGCTTGATCTCACCGAGGCGGTGGTCGCGAAGGGCCATCACGTGCCTGCCGTCAATCTTTGGGTGAAGGGCGAACGGGCGGCACGCCTCGGCTTCGAGAGTGTCGGCTTCGGCCTGACGCCTTATCCCTTCCTGCATATTTTCCCGCAGGACCAGCACGAGCGGCTCTTGATTGAGCGGCTGCACGCGCTCGGCGTTTCGGTCGAACGGCAAACCGAATTGATCGGGTTCACGGAAGAGAAGGATCGCATCACCGCTCGCCTGCGCGGGCCGGACGGTCAGCAAGCGGAATGCGCGGCCGAGTACATCGCCGGCTGCGACGGCGCCCGTTCGATCGTCCGCGAGACCATCGGCACCGGTTTTCCCGGCGGCACCTATCGGCAGATTTTCTACGTCGCCGACGTCGAGGCCTCAGGCCCCGCCCTGAACGGCGAACTGCACGTCGATCTCGACGAGGCCGATTTCCTCGCTGTCTTCCCCCTCGCCGGCCAGGGAAAGGCGCGCCTGATCGGAACCGTGCGCGACGAGCGCGCCGACCGCGCCGACACGATGACCTTCAGCGACGTCAGCGACCGGGCGATCACCCATCTCAAGGTTCAGGTAGAGAGGGTCAACTGGTTTTCGACCTATCATGTGCACCACCGGGTGACCGAGCATTTCCGCAAGGGACGCGCCTTCCTGCTCGGCGACGCGGCGCACATCCACAGCCCGGCCGGCGGCCAGGGCATGAATACCGGGATTGGCGACGCCATCAATCTCGCCTGGAAACTTGCAGCGGTTGTCGCCGGCCGCGCGCCCGACAGCCTGCTCGATAGCTATGAAGCCGAGCGGATCGGTTTTGCGCGGCGGCTGGTGGCGACTACCGATCGCGTATTCTCCTTCGCCACCGCCGACGGGTGGATCGCCGATATCATGCGCACGCGGGTTGCGCCGCTGCTTATACCCATGGCCACTGCCTTCAGGCCCGTTCGCGAATTCATGTTCCGGACCGTCTCCCAGATCACGCTCAGTTATCGCGGAGGCCCTCTAAGCCGTGGGGCGGCCGGGCACGTGCGCGGCGGCGATCGGCTGCCGTGGGTGCGGATCGGCGACGCGGACAATTTCGCGACGCTTGCCGCAATGGATTGGCAAGTCCACGTCTATGGCGCAGCCAGCGCCGAACTCACGGCATGGTGCGGGACCCACGACGTTCCGCTTCACGTCTTCGGCTGGCGGTCCGAATATGAGATGGCGGGGCTGGCCCGCGATGCGCTGTATTTGCTCAGGCCCGACGGTTACGTGGCGCTGGCCGACAGCTCCGGCGCTGCCGATGTCCTGGCGCGCTATTTCGAAGATCGCGGCATCCGGCCTGCGGCGCGGCCAGTAAGCGCGGCGTAGTCGCCAATTGTAACCTACACGTCCGGCTCGATCGCATTGCTCGGGGTTGGCCTGTCGGTGATCTGCTGACCGAACAGACTTCCGATCAGTTCGACCGCGGTGCGCGCGGTGCGGCCCCGCTCGTCGAGAAACGGGTTGAGCTCGACAATATCGGCTGATCGAACCAGCCCGGAATCGTGCAGCATCTCCATTACCAGATGCGCCTCGCGATAGGTTGCGCCGCCGGGCACCGTGGTGCCAACGCCGGGCGCCAGGCCGGGATCGAGAAAATCAATGTCGAAACTGACATGCAGCACGCCATTGCGGGCTCGCACCTTGTCGATGACGCGGCGGATCAGCACGCCGACCCCGAATTCATCGATCTGGCGCATATCGGCGACGCTGACGCGACGATCGCGCAGCAGATCCTTTTCCCCCTTGTCGATCGAGCGCACGCCGAAGAGTTCGAGTTGATCGGAGTCGATCGAAGCACGCGGCTCTTCGCCAAGAAGGCCGTCGAGTCCTGGCTCGCCGCACAGGAATGCCGCCGACATGCCGTGCATGTTGCCGGACAACGTGGTTGCCGGCGTGTTGTAGTCCGCATGCGCATCCAGCCACACCACGAAAAGCTCACGGTCCATTTTGCGCCAATGACGCGCGACGCCGTTCACGGAGCCCATCGACAGGGTGTGGTCGCCGCCGAGAAAGATCGGAATCGTGCCGGATGCAGCCAACTCATAGGCGCGCGGACTCAATGCCCGGGTCCAGCGCTGGATCTCCCGGTAATGCCTGGCATTGCCGGGCGGCGCATCATCCAGCTCGGCCACCTCGCCGATCGAGAGATCGCCGTGGTCTTGCACTTCAAACCCCAAACCGTCGAGCAAGGTCAGAAGACCGGCCGTTCTCAGCGCCGCGGGCCCCATCAGGGTTCCCCGCTGTGACGCGCCGATATCGATGGGCGCGCCGAGCAACGCTATTGTTTTCGCCGGATTTGGCCTGGAAGCGTCGACCACAACGAATCCTCTCGGAGGAATAAACTAGCTGCAAGCAATGTCCTGGAAAAGAGGGCATAGCCCCGCGGCTTGCCGACCAGGCCATATCTTTCGCCTTCCCGGCTATTTTGCGGGTCTTGCACCGGCTGCGAGGGAACAATATTCCCGGCGCCGCATTTCCTCCGGCGAGGCCGCCACCCGCCGTTCAAAACGGCGCCTGTCGCAGATAGCCAAAGGTCTTTTAGCGACCCGCTGTTCCAAACATGCGCACGCGCGGATAGCCAAAGGTGGCGGCCTCCTCGCGGTTAAGTCTAGGATCTCGGGGACTTGGATGGACAATTTCGAAGCAGACGAGCCCACAGTTCAGCCCGGCATGGCGGAACGCGCCATCGATACGGCAACCGATGTATCGCGCACGATCACCGAACTCTCCGCCGCCCTGCAGATCGCCGTCGACCGGCTGGGTCACGCCATTGTCACCGCGCGGCAGCCGGGCAAGCCGCTATCCACCATCAGCGCGATCACGCGGGAAGCGCCGCTCGCCAGCCTGTTCGTTGCATTCCTGCTCGGCATAGCGGTGGCGCGCCGGCGCTAGATCAATCCACGGATCGCTGGCCCCAACTGAGAACGACACACCTTTTCCGGAACCAATCGCGGCACGTTGGATTGTCGCAGCGACTGGTTTTTCCGGAGAACCGACATGAAGCCGCTGATCCTAGGTGCCGCCATTTTGGGCATCGTGTTTGCTCCCGTCGCCGCCGAGGCGAAGGGATGTATCAAGGGCGCTATCGTTGGCGGCATCGCGGGCCACATGGCCGGGCACGGCAAGGTCGGTGTAGTGGCCGGATGCATCATCGGCCATCACGAAGCCAACAGGCGCGACGCGCAAAAGGCCGATCCGAAGACGCAGCCTTCTGCGCATCAGGACAACCGCATCTAGGCTGGGCCCGCTGAGCTACTGCGCGCCGGACAATACAAGCCGCAAAAATCCGTCTTGGGCAGAACAAATCTCAAAAAATAAGGCGTTCCGTCCGGAACTGGACATAACCCAAACGCTTTGTCAGGAAGGAGCTTGGCTCAGGCCATAACATGCCTGGCGAATCGTTTGCCGACTGGCGTTCGGGCCAGCGGCCGCCCGGCCTTTCTCAACCAGGGAATAGGACCAAGGAGGCGCTCATGGTGGGCATGAGAAGTGATCGCGCTCGCGCGCGCGCCAGGAATTTGCTGGCGACAATCTATCCGGTTCCCCAAGATGTCGAATTCCACCGGCTGCGCGAGCTCGCCGTCGAATATATTCAGGAGGCGGAACGGGTCGAGGCGGAGAACAGGGGCCGCGCCGCGGAATCCGAAGAATTGATCTCTGCCGCGCTCGACGCAGTGGCGAGAGATTACTTCTCGCGAGCCCTTGACCGTGCGGCGTCGAGAAGAAGACGCTAGCAGGCCAACCACGCCGTCATCGCAGGTACAACAGCGGGATTTTTCGGGCTCCGCCAGTAGGGCCCGCGTGGTCCGCCCAGGCCGTCAAGCTCTCACTTCCTGACGCTGGAACACGATGTAGCCAGCGACAAAAAGCACGATGGTGCCGGCGATCAACGCCACTGTTTGAGGCCAGGCGATGATCAGGCTTTCGCCGAGCGGAAGCGGCGCGCCCATCACGGCGCCGCGCAGCTGGTCGAGAAAAACCGGACCCAGCGACCGCGTGGTCGGCGACAGCACGGCCAGCATTGCCTCGCCGAACAGATGGTTCGGCGACAGTCGCGAAAGGGTCTGCGCCCAGATCGCCGTCTCCGGCGTCTGCAGACCAAGCGCGGCGTAACGCGGATCCGGCGGCGCGATCACCTGGGCGAGCGCGGGCGCCAGCATCGGCCATAGCACGGTCAGGAACAGCCACGCGCCGAGCGCCACCAGCGCGGCGGTCGCGGGCGACCGAAACACGATCGAGAGCAGCATCGCCAACGCGAGCCAGACGCCGGCATAGAAGATCGCGATCACCAGGAACGCCAGCGAGCGGGCGATCTCCTCGCCGCCCGGCGGCACGCCGAGGAAGATCAGGCCGAGGCCGATCACCATCAGCCACAGCGCCGCCAGGTTGATCGCAAGCGTGGCCAGACCGGCGACGAATTTTCCCATCAGCAGCGCATCGCGGTAAATCGGCTGCGCCAGGATCCGCGAAAGCGTCCGCCGGTTATGCTCGCTGTTGATCGAATCGAAGCCGAGCCCGATCGCCATCAGCGGGATCAGGAATCCGAGGATGGCGACAAAGGACGGCAGCGGCGCGCGGTCGACGGTAAACAGCCGCAGCAACAGGAACGGATCTTCCGCCGTATTCTGTCGCAGACTGTCGATTGCCCCGTAAAGCGCGGCCAGCGCCGTCAGCACGATCAAGAGTTCGAGCACCAACATCCGCGCGCTGGACAGGTTGTCGGACAGTTCCTTGATCGCCACGGTGCCGAGACCCTGAAACGGAGAACCTTCACGCCGCATGACGCGTTCCCCCCGGCTGGTCGGCCTGGCCCTGGAAGTAGCGGGTATAGATTGCCTCAAGAGAGGGCTCGTCGACCGAGAGCCGACGCAGAGATCCGTTGGCGGCGACGACGGCGCGCGCCGCGTCGGGCCGCACGTCACGATCGGCCGTCATGCGGAAGCGATCCTCGGCCAGCGTTTCCACGTTGGTCACCCCGGGGATGGTCGCGAGCCGCCGGGCAAGGCCTGCGCCGTCGGCCTCGACTTCAACCACAAAGCCTGCCCCCAGCACCTGGCGGGCCAGATCGCCAACCGGGCCCATCAACACAATGCGCCCGGCTTGGAACAGTGCCACCCGGTTGCACACCCGCTGCACCTGATCGAGCATATGGGACGACAGCAGCACCGTCACGCCTTCGGCTTCAAGTTCGCCGATCAGGTCAAGGAACTCGTGAGTGGCCTGCGGATCAAGGCCCGTGGTCGGTTCGTCGAGGATGGCGATCTCGGCCTGCTTGACGATAATCTCCGCCAGCCCGAGCCGCTGCCGCATGCCGCGCGAGAATGTCGCCACACGCTTGTCGGCGACATCGGATAGCCGCACCCGCGCCATCGCCGCCGCGATGCGCCGCGACCGCTCGGCGAACGGAAGACCCATCAGCTTCGCGGTATAGGACAGGTTTTCGACGGCGGTGAGGTGATCGTAAAAGCCGACGGAATCCGGCAAATAGCCGACCCGGCGCTTGACCTGAAGCGGCGCGCGCGCCGGATCATGGCCAAGCACGCTTACCTGGCCTGCAGATATATCGGTCAGGCCGAGCATCATCAGGATCGTGGTCGTCTTGCCGGCGCCGTTCGGTCCGAGCAGCCCGAACACCTCGCCCTTGACGATGTCGAAATTGACGGCGTCGACGACGCTGACCGCGCCGTAACGCTTGGTCAGACCCCGCGCCGCGATGACGATATCGTTTGCCGCTGCAACGGCCTTGCCTTCGCTGTTGCTCATCGCCGGCCAAACCTTGCAACCGCGCCCAGCATCAGCAACAGCGCAATTCCGATCACGCCGGCGCCGGCCATTCCCCACACCGTGGAGGTGGCGACCGTGATTCGGAACTGACTCGACGCATTTTCTCCACGCGAAGTCGCGTTGACCGACGTCATGTAGTCACCGGCCAGCGACTTGTCGCCCGGCGTCACCAGCGCCTGGACCTCGGCCTCCTTGCCCGGAACCAGCCGGTCGATCGTGGCCGGCTCGAACGTCACCTTCCAGCCAGTCGGCGCGCTCGCGGAGAGCTTGACGTTATCGGCCGGAGCGGTGCCGGTGTTGGTGACGACGATCGGGATAGAACTTTGCTGCGCCGCGACCGCGCGCGCACTCAACAGCCCGTCGCGCCCGGAGACCTGGAGCTGCGGTTGCCCCACCACGTCAAGCGCAAGCTCCGTTTTCGCCGAAGCGTCCTCGGCATTGACCGTCACGCGCACCGGAAAATGGCCGGCATCGATCGTGCTCGGTGGACGAACTTTTAACTTGATGTCCTTAGACTGGCCGGCATCGATCGGAATCGAAGAGAGTTCCTGGCTGCCATAGGCCTCCGTGAACGAAGTTTCGAAATTGGAAGGCGCTTCCGCGGCGAAGCTTGCGACCAGGTTGCGGCCGCTGTCGTTCTTAATGTTCAACGTGAACTCAAAGTTCGATTTCGGGCTGCCACGAAGCGATGGAAGCTTCGACGTCACTGCAAGTTTGGCCGGCAACTCCTTGGCAAGCGCCACGTTTATCGGCAACTCCGCCTGGCTTCCCTGGCCTTCCGCCTTCACCGTCAGAGTCTGCCCGCCGAGGCCGGCACTCGCGGGAACGTCGAGGCGAAGCTGAAGTGTTACATTAGCGTCCGGCGCGGGCATTGCGGCCGCGACGGGCTGCCCTCCGCCCAACAGCGTCGCGGTCCATCCGTCAGGCACGCCTGTGACGGAGAGCTGATACCGCTGCGGCTGGAGCCCATAATTTTGCAGGCGCAGCGGAATGTTCGACGTGGTGCCGGGCCTCACCGTGACCGCCGGGTAGTCGGTCATCAGATAGAGACCCTTGATATCGCGCGGC
>Ga0209006_10001461_pt1 | contig 21436 bp, 18 predicted proteins | sample JacPin_JW_Ref_O2_FD_188567 | JGI IMG/M metagenome (GOLD analysis project Ga0209006, IMG submission 188567) | Forest soil microbial communities from Algoma, Ontario, Canada - Jack Pine, Ontario site 1_JW_Ref_O2 (SPAdes) (version 2) | ecosystem: Environmental > Terrestrial > Soil > Boreal... | reverse complement strand
TCGTGGATACGCTCTTTGACCAGCGCCTTTCGATACCGAGCGCTATGGTCCGCAAACCAAGCCCGGTAGCGGGAGGAGAATGAATGTTTGAAAGGTTCGTGAAGGTTGTTGGATCTGCTGCCTCGATTTACGTATTGAGGATCTGCTCAGCAACGATCTGCGCGGCGATGCTCTGCCTGCTGGCGACTGGGGTCGTCCACGCTCAGCAAGCCCAGCAGGCTCCGGAGGCGCCAAAGCCCGCCGATACCCAGGAAAACCCCGAAGTAGAAACGCCCGCCCGGAAAGTGAAACCTCGCAATTACAGGACATGGCTGTTCAGCGCGGGAGGGGGAGCGAATCTCCCGAACGGCACGACCGAGCAGTTTGTGAGAGGAGGCGGACCCGCGGCTGACGTCGGCGCGGCTCGCAACTTCAGCAAATATTTTGGATTCCGGATGGATCTCTCCTGGACCGATCTTCCTTTGCGCACCTCCGCGCTGCAACTGGCGCAGGCTCCGAGCGGAAGCGATCACGTGTATGGGCTCTCGTTCGATCCGATTGTGTACATTCCGGTAACGAATGTCTGGAGCGGATACGCCTTGATCGGCCCTGGTTTCTACCATCGTTCAGGAAAAATTAATTCGTCGACTGCGGTTCCCGGCGGAAGCTGTAACCCGTTCTGGGATTGGTGGGGCACGTGTCTCAATGGCAGCCTTCCGCTGGGCACTTTTCTAAAGGAAAGCCAGAATCAATTCGGCTTCAACTACGGCGGAGGTATCGCCCGCAAGGTGACCGACAAAATCGATATCTACACGGAGTTTCGCGCCTTGCACGGCAGCCACAACGGCAACACCACCGACGCCCGCACCCTTACCCTCGGCGTGCGCTGGTGAGGGTTCTTGCCAGTGTGGCGCGGGCACTCCTGTCCGCGAAATGCCGGCAGTAAGCAAAAAGCTATTCCGGGTTTGTCCGATAGTCCCACAGCCTGCTGGTTTCGCGCTGCAACTGCACAAAGGATGATGCCGTCTTGGGCGACGCGACCCCTGCATCTGAATTCGCTTCGCGGATCGCGGCTTCAACCATGCCGTGCGTAGGTGCGAGCGAACACGCGGGATCGGTTACGGTAGCGTCTGCCGCGAGCAGAAAAGCCTGGCAGCGGCACCCGCCAAAATCTTCTGCGCGCCGATCGCAACTGCGGCAGGGCTCCGGCATCCACTCTTCCCCGCGAAAGCGGTTGAACGACGCCGACTCCCGCCAGATACACTCCAGCGTCTTTTCCCGCACATTCTCGAACATCATGCCCGGAATCACTTCCGCGGCGTGGCACGGGAGCACTTTACCCGTCGGATTGATGAGCATCAATCTTCGTCCCCATCCGCCCATGCAGGCTTTGGGATATTTGGCGTAGTAGTCGGGAACCACCGAATCGATGCGCACGCGTCCGGCCAGGCGCTTCTCCGCCGCCTCTACGATTCGTACAGCCGCTTCAACCTGCGCACGGGTTGGCATCAGCGCGGCCCGGTTGGCCAGCGCCCAGCCGTAATATTGAGTGTGAGCGATCTCGACGCGATCGGGGTTCAGTTGCTCGATGAAAGCGATCATCTCTTCGAGATGGTCGAGATTCTGCCGGTGAACCACCAGATTCACGGTGAATGCAACCTTGTGCCGCCGAATCACGCTCGAAAGTTCAATCTTGTGCGCGTGCGCTTTGGTTCCGGCAATCCAGTTGGCAGAGTCCTCGCGCGAGTCCTGAAAACTGACTTGAATGTGATCGAGGCCCGCCGCAACCAGCGCCGCGAGTCTCTGCTCACCGAGGCCGATTCCCGAGGTAATCAGGTTGGTGTAGAGTCCGGCGGCGCGCGCCGCAGCCATGAGTTCGGTCAAATCCTGCCGCGCCAGCGGCTCGCCGCCCGTGAAATGAGCGTGCAACATGCCGAGCTTGCCCGATTGCTGGAAGATGCTCGTCCATTGCTCGGTCGAGAGTTCCGATTCTGTTCCCGCCAACTGCAGAGGATTCGAACAGTAGACGCAGTGCAGCGGGCATCGGTGTGTGACTTCGGCGATGAGGGCGAGAGGATTGGGAATCATGCGAAGCCGAATCAAGTCTACTGATATTTAGATTCGGGATAATGGACGATACGATAATAGAAATTTAGTAATCTACGATTCGCTTCTTTTGCAGTTGCTCCAGAAACATCGTGATGTCGGCGCGAATCTTTTGGGGATCCGCGTCGCTGAACTGTTTTTGCAACTCCGCGATGATCTCGCCGAACGTGCGCTGGCCGTCGCAGCGTTCGAGCACCTGCCGTCCCGTGCCCTGCAGCTTGATCGCCCCTTCGGGAAAAAGGATGACGCGATCGGCATCGCTTCCTCCCCAGCGGCAACCCGCGGCCAGCCGGGGCTGGCTCGAATCGAGCGGAGGCGCCATCAGGCTTTTACCTGCTCGATGCGAAATGCTCCGGGCGGCGGCCAACCCGGTTGCACGTAGGCGAAGTGGAGCGCGTCGAGCTGCGCCCAGAGAATGTCGCATTTGTCGCGCAATGCTTGGATAGCGAGTTCCTGCTCCGCCCGGGTCTTTGCGTTGTGGTAAACGTAATTCACTGCGAACTCCGCGTCTTCCGGTGCCTGCGTCAATCGCGCCTCAAAATAATCGAGACCTCCGGAGAGCCACGGATAATGCTGCCGCAGTTTCTCCATGCGCAACGTGATCAAATCACGGGAAAACATCTCCGTGAGAGATGATGCCACGGCTTCCAGCAGGGTTCGGCTGCGCACGATGTTCAGATATTCGTTCACCGCGAATCGAGTCGCAGGGAGAATTCCTTTTCCCGCGCGAACGTCGTCAGGGTTGAGGCCGGTGGCTTCGGCGAGCTTCAGCCAGCGTCTGATGCCTCCCTCATTATTATTTGGGTTACTACTGCTTGCTGCATTACTAAAAGCGCCGTCATGGGAAGCATCGCCATCATGATCAATCACTCGCTTGCGCCAGGCACGGCGAAAAGCTGGATCGGGCCCGCGCGACAGAATGATCGAATCCTTAATCGGGATGATGCTCTGATAGTAGTACCGGTTCAACGCCCAGGCCTGCAACTGCCCGCGAGTAAGACGGCCCTCGTGCATCATCCGATGAAAAGGATGCTGATGGTGATAGCGTTCCTCGCCCACCGCGCGTAGCCGGGCACGTAGTTCGTCGAACGAGAGCAGTCGCGCGTCTTCGCCCGGAGCGTCGTTTCGACGAGCCGCGTCAGACGTTTCTACAGGTCGAACTGCCATCCATCCTCCGCGATTTCCCAGCCTGCTTCGCGCACCTGGCGATACTCGGGACCAGCCTCGTCCAGCGTGGGGTTGGTGTTGTTGATGTGCAAATAGATTTTACGTGGTCGCCGTAGTCCGGCCAACTTCATCAAGCTGCCCTCCGCCGACGACACCGGGACGTGCCCCATCTGCCGCGCCGTGTTTCCGCTGCCTTGTGTGCGCATGAGTTCGTCGTCGCTCCAGAATGTCCCGTCGAAAAAAAGAAGGTCGGCGGACTCGCACTCGCCGAGCAGCGCATCATCAATCTCCGGAACCGCCGGCATATACGCCAATCGCTTGCCCGAGGCAGAATCAATCAGCAGTCCCAGAGAAGATTCCCGCGGCGCGAGTTGACCTTGGCGTGCGCCGGAAACATAGGCGGGAAAATGTGTTCCGAGCGACACCGCGCGAACGCGCAAACCAGAGTTTTCCCCCGCGGGGGTTAGCAGCGGGAACGATTCTCCTGGCGTGAGGTCCTCCCACGAAGCCTGATTCGCTACGCGTTCCAGCATGCCGAACATGGTGTTGTCCTCGCGCAGGATACGGCGGACCGAAGCAGTGGCATAAACACGCAACGGCTGCAGCTCGCGCAGCAACAACAAGCCGAGCACGTGGTCGAGATCGGCGTTGGCGAGAACCACTCCCGCGATCGGCGACTGGCGCGGGGCTGCTCCGCCAGACTGCATCCGCGGATGAAGCTCCGGCGCGGCCTCGATCTGCGCCCGCAAATCGGGAGACGCTCCGAGCAGCAACCAGCTCTGGCCATCTTCCGTGATCGCAACTTGAGTCTGCGTGCGCGCTTTCCCGTGAAAGGTTCGGGCGCGCACGCCGCGGCAATTCACGCAGGCACAATTCCACTGCGGAAATCCGCCGCCGGCGGCTGAACCCAGAATCTTCACGCGCATGCTGCGAGTTTACAACGGCGGGCGCGCGGAACCGTCCGCCTCATCCATCCATCCGGCTTATCCCATGCGGCGCATCAATCCATGTCGCCGAGCGAGCAGGCTCCAGCTCCGCGCGGATCGCCGCAGGAACCGCACGCGCCGCCGGAAGATGCCGCTCCGCTGGACGACCCCTTGGCCGAAACCGCAAACACGGAGAGTTGAGGGTCAAGCTTGGTGGCGTCGCACTTCGGGCATTTCGCCCGCTGTTTGCCGAAGACGAGCGCTTCGAACTGGTGGTGGCATTCCTGACAGATGTATTCAAAAATAGGCATATGTGCGTCTCCCGGCCTTTCGCAGTGCTGGTTCCATTAGAATTAATTCGTGCCAACTTCGCAAACTGACTCCGAGGGGAAGACTGGCCGCCAGAAAAATCCGGCGCGCAGTCTTGCGCACGAGCAGGCCGAACATCCGATTGCCCTCCTGAACTCCACCGTGAAATCCGAGACTCCAACATTCCGCTCGCATCCATGGCTACGCGGCGGACACGTGCAGACCCTCGCCAGCTTTCTGCTGCCACGCAGAATCCAGTTGTCGAAAGCTGAGGAGCGTCTGATCGAAGTGGCCCCGGCCATCAAGATCCGGTGCCTGTGCCATTGGCAACCTGACCGTCGCGGCGCGCTCACGCTGGTCGTGGTGCACGGCCTCGAAGGCTCAACCGACTCTCAATACATGCGGGGAGTGGCCCGGGACGGACTCGACGCCGGCCTGAACGTGGTGCTCGTGAACCAGCGCAATTGCGGCGGCATGGACGCCGCCGCTCCCACGCTCTACAACTCCAGCCTGTCGGGCGATGTGGCCGCAGTGGCCGATAACATCGTCGAAAATGATGGCGTCTCCCGGTTCGTCCTGATCGGATTCTCTATGGGCGGCAATCTGGTGTTGAAGCTCGCGGGGGAGTGGGGCAACCAAGCGCCGTCGCAGTTCCGCGCCGTGGTCGCGGTTTGCCCGGCGATGGATCTGGCGGCCTCCGCCGACGCGCTCCACGAACCCGCCAACCGGCTCTACGAATATTATTTTATGCTGCAGTTGTTCCAGCGCTTTCGCCGCAAAGCCAAATTGTTCCCCAGGGATTTCGATGCCGCGCGCCTGAAGGGAATTTCCAGCCTGCGCGAATTTGACCATCGCATCACCGCTTTCTATTGCGGGTTTACCGGCGCCGATGACTACTACGCCCGCGCCGCCGCGTCCAATGTGGTCGATCGCATCGCCGTGCCGGGTTTGATCGTCCACGCCGCGAATGATCCGTTTATCCGGCTCCGCCCCGAAACCCGCCAGCGGATCGCGGCCAATCCCAACCTCACTTTCATCGAAACCAGCGACGGCGGACACTGCGCCTTTCTCGCGGAACGCAACGGCCACGCCCAGGACGACGGCCGCTGGGCCGAACGCACGGCGGTGGAATTCGCGAACCGGTTTAAGTAGCGCCAGCCATCCCTTCGACTTCGCTCAGGGGGCAGCCTTTGCCCGCTGCCCCGGGGCGTCCCCCACAAGCGCTAACTTAAGGATTACCTCCGCTTTGCCCGCGACACGCTGCCCCACGACACGCTCGCCATCGCTTTCTCCATCGGCTAGACTGGGTTGACTTAACCACGCTCTCTGTCGGATGACTGGCAGGTCCTTTTCGACATTCGCGCTGACGGACGAACGGACGATGAAAGCACTGATTCGCGACCGATACGGTCCGCCCGACGTGCTCGAAGTAAGGGACATCGAACAGCCCGCACCAACGGAACGCGAAGTCCTGGTGCGGGTGCATGCCACCTCAATCAACGATTGGGATTGGCAGATGCTCCAGCGGCCGATGCTTCCGCTCAGCTTCAAAGCGCCACGTGTGCGGATTCTGGGTTCTGACATCGCGGGACGGATTGCCGCCGTCGGCAGCGGGGTTCAACGTTTCACGGTCGGAGACGAGGTCTACGGTGATCTGTCTCGCTTCGGGTCTGGCGGTTGGGGCGGATTTGCAGAGTATGTGTGTGCGCCCGAAGCCGCGTTGGTACGGAAGCCCCTTCGAATGACTTTCGAACAGGCCGCCGCACTGCCGCAAGCCGGGCAACTCGCAGTGCAAGGTCTCTTTGCGGTCGGACCGGTCAGACCCGGCCAGAAGGTCCTCATCAATGGGGCGGGTGGTGGCGTGGGCACGATTGCCATCCAACTCGCCAAATCCAAGGACGTGGAAGTTACCGGTGTCGATAGCGGGTTGAAGTTCGACATGATGCGGGCCATCGGCTTTGACCACGTGATCGATTACAGAAGGGAGAACTTTGCCAGGAACGGGCGGCACTACGACCTGATCCTCGATACAAAAACGACACGTTCCCCATTTGCGTACCTGCGCTCGCTCAGTCCCGGGGGAACTTACGTCACGGTCGGTGGCAGCCTATCCCGACTGATCCAGTTTGTAATTTTCGGATGGTGCATTGGGCAAACCACAAGCAAAACTGTCCGCCTGATCATGCTGAAGCAAAACCGGGACTTGCCATACCTGAACGAGCGTTTTGAAGCCGGACAGCTGATCCCCGTGATCGACGGCCCTCATAAGCTGAGCGAAGCGCGGGAAGCTTTTCGCCGTTATAGTACAGGTACTCACCACGGCAAGGTCGTCATCGCGATGCAGTGAAAGTCGATCCGTTATCGCAAAGGCTTTCTGACGTTCTGTAGGGCGCAACTGCTTGACGCCTCTTGCTCCGCGTACGGAACGCGGCCAGCGCCACCATCCCCACGCAAATCACCACCAGCCCCACCGTCGCCGCACCAATCCCCACGCCATGCTTGTGCAGAATCGAAAGCCGCCCATAGACAAATTCCATGTGCACCCAATAAACCAGCAGCGAAGCTTGCCCCAACTGGATGAGCGGACTGAATCTCCACTGCCCGGCACCCCACCTGCACCACGCGTAGCTCGCTGAAAGAATCGCCATCAGCATGCCCAGCCGGATCAGAAAAAACGCGGGGCTGGTGTGCCAGAAGTCGTAGACCGCATAAACATGCCACGGTCGCGCATTCACCCACCGCGCCGCCTCCACCATCGCAACCCCACCGGCCCCAACCGCAAAAAAGATGCGCGCCTCGCGCCCGCGAACCCACGGACTCTGCAGCACGAATCCCACCGCCAGCCCGGCGAAGGCGAACGCGCTCCAGGGAAAAATTGGGAAAAGCCATGACTGCGGCGCGCCCAGATTGTGCACACCGTTGATATAAGACTCGAGCGGCCACGGCAGCCAGCGCGGACGCCACGTGGTCCACAGCGGTGGCGTCAACAGCGAAATCAGCGCTGCCGTGAGTGACGATGCCGCCACCAGCGCGAGCCGTGTCCTCGAACCGCTCTCGGTCCTGCCCACCGCCGATAACACCAGCCAACACACTCCGCCCATCAGCATCATCGACAGGCCAATCGTGTTCAGGATGTCCACCCGCAGCAGGTCCGTCCACGGCGACCACCCCATCGCGAGGACGAACTCCTGCAGCCGGAAGAGTAGTCCGAAGGCGAAAATCTCCGCGCCCCGCCGAATCGTGCGGGTGGCAATCTGTACCGGAGAAAGACTCTTCTCCCACAGTTTTTCCGTGACCAACGCAAACGAAACTCCGGCCAGAAAAAGAAAAAGCGGAGCCGGAAAAGTCCCACCCAGCTGCGAATACATGAAAAACCGGCTCTGCCGCGCTCCGGCCGTGAGCCACGAATCGTAGCAGTGAGTCTGAAACATCAGCAAGCAAGCCAGTCCGCGCATCCAGTCGATATATGCGAGGCGGGATGAGCCCGGTTCCTGTGCTGGCATGGTCAGCGCTAACGCTTGCCGAGTCGCTTGCTGGCGCCACGAGAGTGGCGGCTGCGCAGCAATCCCCAGCCGCAAGACGCGGCCGCTACAGAGGCAGCCAGGGTAGAAGCGGCGGTGGAAGCGGCATGCGCAGTATACGTTAGTCGGGCGCGGGACGCGGCGAGCGGCCTCCGATTACCACGGTTACTCTTTTAACTCGCCCCTGTAAAATTTTCCCCCAATACAACCCGCGATGGAACAAACTTGATCAAACAGGCAATCCTTAAGTTGTAGGCTATTCGCAAAACCGAGTGTAAGCTATTCAGAAGTAGTTCTGCCTGGGGCAAATCAGTCTGGATCCCGTCACGGAGCGTGTATGCGAAACCTTCGTCCATCGCTGTGCTACAGCGTTGCCTCAACCCTAACCGCGATTTGCGTCACCACAATCTGCGCTGCAACGCTCAGCTTCGCCGAGGCTCCCGACCGCATCACCGGCGCCGTTGATTCCAGCAAGATGGTCCCCCTGAGCTACCAGATTCAACACAGCGCCCAGCCGCAATTCGACCAGGGCCGCGTGGATGGCTCGTTCCAGCTCAACGCCGTCAAGCTCTTCCTCGTACCCTCACCCAGCCAGGTAAAGGCCTTAAAACAGCTCCTGGAAGAACAACAGGATCCCAAGTCTCCCAACTTCCACAAGTGGCTCACTCCGCAGCAGTATGCCGACCGTTTCGGTCTGAGCCACAACGACGTCCAGAAGACCACGGCGTGGCTGAAGTCGCAGGGTCTTACCGCCGTTACAGTCGCCAACGGCCGCAATTGGATCAACTTCAGCGGCACCGCATTCCAGGTCGAGAGCGCTTTCCGCACCGAAATCCACCGCTACAATGTGAACGGCGAGATGCACTTCGCCAACTCCACGCCGCCTTCCGTCCCCGCCGCGTTGTCGGGTATCGCAAACGGTTTCCTGGGTCTGGATGACTTCCGCCCGAAACCCATGATCCGAAAGGCAGCGCCACGTGCTCGGAATGCCCGCCCTAACTACTATGACGCTAATACAGGCGATGGAAATTTCCTCGGGCCCGGTGACATCGCTACCATCTATGACCTCACCCCTCTTTACACCGCCGGAATCGACGGCACCGGAGAGAAGCTGGCGATCATGGGCCAGACGGATGTTTACCTGGCCGATCTGGTTAACTTCCGGAGCGGTTTCGCACTCCCCGCGATCTTCAGCGGCTGCACTGCGACCAGCGGTGTGCTCACCGGCTGTACCGTCAGCAGCACCGCCAACTTTCAGTACATCCTTGATCCGAACGGGGGAGGGGACCCTGGAGTCTCGACCAATGACCTCTCGGAGGCGGATCTGGATCTGGAGTGGTCTGCGGCGACGGCGCCTGGAGCACAGATCATCTTCTACAACTCGACAAATGTTTTTTTCTCCCTGCTCGACGCAATTGACAGCAATCCCCTTGTGGCTCCCGTCATGAGTCTGAGCTATGGCAATTGCGAGGTGGCTCTGCAGGGCAACATTCTAACTTCTAGTGGCCCCGGGAGCCTCGAAGCAGGCATGATGCAGGCGGCCTCTTTAGGAATTACCATCCTTAACTCCAGCGGCGATAGCGGCGCGGCAGAGTGCGATGGAGGTGCTACGCTTGCGACAGGCGGGCTCGCGGTCAGCTATCCCGCCAGCAGCCCGGAAGTAACCGGCGTGGGCGGCACGGCGATTCCTTACGTCGACCTTACCACCTCGGCCTCCACCTACTGGAACACTTCCAGCGACACCAACGGTGACTCCGCAAAGTCCGGCGTCGTTTTTCCAGAAACGGCGTGGAACGAAGATGAGGAGCTCTCCACCTCCTTTGGCAACTCGCAACTGTACTGGCAAACCTCAGGGTACATAATCTCGGAGAGCGGCGGCGGTGTCAGCAACTGCGCGCTCCTGAATGACCCCACCGATTCAACCTGCGTCTCCGGCTTCCCTCTGCCCCTCTGGCAGAAGGGAATAGCACTTCCCATCGCACCGCCCACTGCCGCCCGCCTCTCCCCCGACGTTTCTCTTCTGGCCTCGCCGGACTTTCCCGGCTATGTCTATTGCACACCCGTGGAAGAGCTTACTACCCCCAGTAACGGGGAGAGTACTAGCAGCTGTAACCCGGGTGGTCCCGCCGGTATCACAGCGGCGGTGAACGGACTCCCCGTCGGCGACCCGACAACCGTATCGCCGTCCGTCGTGGGCGGGACCTCAGCTTCCGCTCCGATTTTCGCCGGTCTTGTGACCATGCTGAATCAGTTTTTGAATGGCGCTTCTTCGCCCGGTTTGGGCAATATCAACCCCAAGCTCTACCAACTGGCGGCAACGCCCGCGAACGGCGCGTTCCGCCACGTCGTCACCGGCGACAACAAGCTTTACTGTGAGAGCGGCACGCCTAACTCGCCCGCATACTATTCGACCATGACAGAATTCGAGTGCACTGGCGGGGCCGCTGGCAGCACTCAGCTGTTTGGCTGGACGGCTTCCAACGCCGATCCTACCACCGGCTATAACCTTGTCACCGGCCTCGGCTCAGTCGACGCCAACGTCCTCTTCACCGCTTGGCAAGCCAGCCTTGGCAGCTTCACCCTTACCCCCCTTCCCGCCTCCCTCGCTGTCATAGCCGGGAACACCAGCCCCTCCACAAGCATCACCCTGACGGCTTCCGGCGGCTTCAACACCCCGGTCACTTATAGCTGTTCAACGGGAACAGTGCTGGGAACCACGTGCATCTTTACGCCGTCTACAGCTACCCTGAGCCCAGTGACGCTGACCATCGCGACTGCCGCTTCCATGCAGACCGGAGCAGTCCCGGTGACGGTGTCGGCCACCGGTGGTGGGGTCACGGAATCCACCACGATCACTCTCACAGTTTCGGCCACCAACCAGAGCTTCCAGCTTGCGCAATCAGGCTCCGCGACGCTGCAGGTGAATCCAGGCCAACCCGGGACCGCCACCATCGCAGTCAGTCAACCGACGAATGGCTTCAACACTCCGCTTACCTTTACCTGCAGCGAGACGACGGCTCCGATCTTGTCGGCGTCGGGATCGGTGTGTACGGTCGCCCCCGCAAACCCGACCGCGGGCCCGGTTACCGTGAACATCACCACGGTTGCCCCCACGGCGCAGATGCATCCGCCTCTGGGAACGGGCCGGGGCATCTTCTTCGCAGCCCTGCTGCCCGGCCTGCTCGGGATCGTCTTCACCGCCGGCTCTCGCAAGCGCGCCGCTCGCGGCTTACGCTTCCTGAGCCTGATTGTGGTGCTGGGCTTCTCCACGATGTGGCTCGCTTCGTGCAGCAGCAACAGCAGTTCGACCCACAACCCAGGCACGCCTGCGGGGTCGTACCCCGTGACCGTCAACGCCACCACGGGAGGCGTGAACCCGCTCACCGGTTCCGTCACGGTCACGCTCGTGGTCCAGTAAGTCAGGTAAGTCAGCAAGCAGTCAGCAGGCACAGCGGCACCCAGGCGCTCCGTCCCGACGGAGCGCCTTTTCCCTGCGCCGCCGGAACTTTCTCACCCAGTCCACCGTATCCAATTGGTAGATGCTCACATGGGGACAGCTGCCCCTTCGCCGTCGCTCAGGGCAGGTGCTCGGCTGTCCGCGCGAGCGAAGCTCGACGGCGTTTCCTGGTCGTCCGGCAAAGGCCGAGCGTCCACATGCACTACAATCAGGCACCTGCACTCAAACGTTGGAGACACCTGCACGAAAGAGGCTCGCGTGAAAAAATTCCTGGGTGCCACTCTGCTGGCCGCATTCTGTTTCCTGCTGCTTGCCGCGTCCCCTGACGCGAAGCTTCCCAAGCCGCAATACGACGAAAAGGGCAACCTCGTCCGTCCCGCCGACTACCGCGAATGGATGTTCCTCTCCTCCGGCTACGGCATGAACTACAGCCCCGCGCCCGGCAGTCACGACATGTTTACCAACGTGTTCGTGCCGCGCTGGGCCTATCAGGAATTTCTCGACTCCGGCAAATGGCCGGAGCAGACCATGTGGATCGTGGAAGATCGCGGAGCCGAGAGCAAAGGCTCCATCAACCAGCACGGCCAGTTTCAAACCGATTGGATGGGCATGGCCGTCGAAGTAAAAGATTCCTCCCGCTTCCCCGACAAATGGGGCTACTTCGGTTTCGGCGACACCAACAAAACCTCCGAAGCCATGCCCAAAGGGAACTCCTGCTGGCAGTGTCACGAGAACCACGCCGCCGTCGAGCACACCTTCGTGCAGTTCTATCCGACGCTGAAGCCAGTAGCCAAAAAATTCGCCGTCTACAACGAATCCCGCGAGCAAGTGCAAGACGCAAAGTAGCCCGCATAGGGCGGACACTCCGGTCCGCCGCCTTTGACGTTGTTCTTGACCTGGAAAGCGAATCCGCCCCGGGTGCCCCATTTCTCGGAGCCTTTGCGAGAAGTGGGATTTCTGCGGCGAGAAGTGGGGATTTCCGCCGGGACCGGCAACGCACCATTCCCGATTCGCCCCCAATCTGAAAGACGCGGCTTCGGGAAGCCACCCCAACCTTTGCTTTTCCCCGCATGTCTGCGAAACTGACGATTGGCCCCTGATCCCTGATCTCTGATCCCTGGCCACTGACTTCCATGGGCCGTATCCACGTTCTCTCCGAAAACGTCGCCAACAAAATCGCCGCCGGCGAGGTGGTCGAACGTCCCGCCTCGGTAGTAAAGGAGCTACTCGAAAACTCTCTCGACGCCGGCGCCACCCGCATCAAGATCACCGTCGAGGCCGGCGGAAAAAAGCTGATCCAGATCACCGACAACGGATGCGGCATGGTCCGCGACGACGCCATGCTGGCCTTTGAGCGCCACGCCACCTCGAAAATCAAAGACGCCGAAGACCTGCTGACCATTGCCACGCTGGGCTTTCGCGGCGAGGCCTTACCCTCGATCGCGTCGGTCTCGCGCTTACGCCTGGAAACCCGCGCCTCGGAAGACGAAGTCGGAACCGTCCTCGAGATCAATGGCGGCAAGATCGCGCGCATCGAAGAAGCCGGGCTCCCCGCCGGCACGTCGATCACCGTGCGTGACCTGTTCTTCAACACGCCCGCGCGCAAGAAATTCCTGAAGGCGGAGTCCACCGAGCTTTCCCACATCGCCTCGCTGGTCACGCATTACGCGTTGGCCCATCCCGAAAAGCATTTCGAGTTGCATTCCGCAACCAACGCCATCCTGGTCGCGCCTCCCGTGGCCGGATCAAGCGAGCGCGTCTACCAGGTATTCGGTAAAAAAACTTTGGATCAGCTCCTTCCCGTGGCCGCGATGCAACCGCTGGAACATGTCGGCCTGCCCCAGCCCCCGCCCTGGCGCCGCAAAGAAATTGAGGAAGACGAGACCGAGGAAGGAAAAACCGCACCCTCGAAAAGTCCCGGTGCGATGCTCCTGCACGGATTCGTTTCCAAGCCGGAGATTCAGAAGCTCAATCGCAACTCGATCTTCGTATTCGTGAATGGACGCCTCATCCGCGACCGCCTGGTGCAACACGCGCTCACCGAGGCCTATCGCAATATCATTCCGCCCACGGTCTATCCCGTGGTGCTGCTGTTTCTCGAAATGCCGTCGGGAGAAGTGGACGTCAACGTTCATCCTTCGAAAACCGAAGTCCGCTTTCGCCAGGGGAGCGTGATGCACGATTTCGTCCGCAATTCAGTGCGCGCCGCATTGATGAAAGCCCGCCCCGTACCCCAGTTCGTAACCGAGATTCGCGCTCACGCGACGGCGGGGCCCGGCCTTACCAGCCCAAGCCTTACGCCCGGAGCGCAGCTCGAATGGGAGCGACCCTCCGAAAGATTACCCGAGAGACAGTTCGAACAACTGTCTGAACATGTTCTCGGCCCAGTCCTCGTGCCCGGAGCGCCAGCCGTTCCGCAGACAACTTATGATCCCGCAACGGGACGCGGTTTCGCCCTTCATGCCCCGACCGTTCCGCCGATCTCCGGACGCCTTCAGTTCGAGGGTGGAATCGCGGTAGAAGCGAACGCCGCCATTCCAGTCGCTCATGGATTGGAATCGAAAGCCTGGGGCCCAATTCCCGACAACGGATGCGCCCCCGCCCTCGATGCGAGTGCAGACGTCCGGGAAAATGTCCGCGAAGAAGAATCCACCCTGGCCTCGCTGTCCACGCTCAAGCCCCTGGGACAGATTCGCAACTCATTCATCCTGGCCGTGAACGAATCCGGACTCTGGATCGTCGACCAGCATGTAGCTCACGAGCGCGTCTTGTTCGAACGTGTCCTGAAGCAGCGGGCCGCACAGAAAGTGGAGAGCCAGCGCCTGCTGATGCCGATCGTGCTGGAACTTTCCCCGGCGCAGCAGGCAGTCTTCTCCGAAATCTCCGACGAGCTCCAGCACAACGGCTTCGAAGCCGAACCCTTCGGCGCCCGCAGCGTCGCCGTAAAAGTCGCGCCCGCGGGAGTCGAAGCCTCCGCCGTCGAACATCTGCTTCACGAACTCCTCGACCAGTGCACCCGCGAAGAGCAGTCGCTGAATCTGGAAAAGATTCGCGCCCGCATCGCCGCTTCTATCGCCTGCCACGCCGCCATCAAAATAAACATGCCCCTCGAGCCTCACAAAATGGAGTGGCTGCTCGCCGAACTCGCCAAAACCGACCACCCCTACTCCTGTCCCCACGGCCGACCGGTAGTCCTGCGGTATTCTGTAAAGGACATTCAAAAGGCATTCAAGAGAATCTAGGCGAAAGCTGTCAGCTATCAGCTCGTGCAATAGCGACCCGGGTGGATCACTGGTTGCTTAAAGCTCGCCACCGATGTTAGTAGCTTTGGCTTAGCAGAGCTGACGGCTGATAGCTGACAGCGTGTTTATGACCGACCAGGACCTCAAAACCGCACGCCGCGAAAAATGGCGTCTCGATGGCAAGCCCATCCGCACCATCGAAGACGCGCGCGCCTTCATCGAGAGCGTAGGCTTCGCGCTGATGTATCCCATGCGTCCGGCCATACCTCTGCCCACCTTCGTCGGCGCTTTCGTCGGCTCCGACGATCGCTTGCCCGACTGGCAGCACGCCTTCGCCGATCCCCGCGCCGCCGAGGCGACCGAGCTCATGGTCCGCCTGCTGCGCGAGCGCGCCGCCTACGAAGCCAATCTGTTCGGCGAGAACAACGCCTTCCTCGTCGCGGCCTCGGCGTTCCCGTATTTCTACGCGCTGGTGGGCGAACGCAATCCCAAGCAGCCGCCGAACTCCGGTGCCCGCTCACCGTATTCTCCGCTCGCCTGCGATGCCTTCGACCTGATCCAGCGCAGCGGTCCGGTCTCGAAACAAAAAATGCAGGAAGCCCTGGGCGGCAGCGTCTCATTCCCCGCGCTGGACAAAGCTCTCGGCGAGCTCTGGTCGAATCTGCGCATCACCCGCGTCGACTACAACCGCAGCGAAGGCTCTTTCTGGGACGTCCTCTACCGCTGGGCTCCCGACGCCGTGCGCGAAGGCATCAGCCTTTCGGTCGCCGAAGCGCTCTCCGGACTGCTCTCGAAATATCTCGAAGCCGCGATTGCAGTCGAGCAATCCGAACTGGAAACATTCTTCGGCAACTTCGTGGCCCGCTCCAAAGTCCGCGACGCAGTCAACGCCCTCCTGGCCGCCCGCGAGCTAAGCTTCACCCAGGTCGCCGGCCGCTCCATGCTGCAAATCACGCCGGCGAAGGTCGTGTTCGACCCCGCCACGCACACCGCCGCAAGGGAAGAAAGAAAAGAGAGACAAGGAAAAGAACGACAAGAAAGAAAACAGAGACTCGCAAGCCCCAGCGCCGCAACAACTGGCGCCTCACCCCGACCGCAGCCGAAGGGACGCCTGTCCTCGTCCGGCGCCCCGCGCGCCAGACGTCCCTTCAACAAGTTCAGCCCCGGCTCTCGGGGCGATGGTCCTCGGGGCGGCAAGCCAACCGGCCCCAAACGCCGCCAGCCCTGACGTTCGCGGCTGATGTTCCCAGCTGACGTTCGCGCTCACATACAGGGCCCACATACAATTAGCCCCACACCTGTGCCTGCCCATTCCAACCCAAACTACCGCGGCCGCCTCGCTCCCTCGCCCACCGGACTGCTGCATCTCGGCCACGCTCGCACCTTCTGGACCGCCGCCCAGCGCGCCGCCCAACACCACGGCCAGTTAATCCTCCGCAACGAAGACCTCGACCCGCAACGCTGCAAGCCCGAATTCGTCCGCGCCATGCTCGACGACCTGCACTGGCTAGGCATCGACTGGACCGAGGGCCCCGACCGCGGTGGCCCCTTCGCGCCCTACTCGCAAAGCGAACGCCGCGCGCATTATCTCGCCGCCTGGCAATCTCTGCGCGCGACAGGCCGAATCTACCCCTGCACCTGCTCCCGCAAAGACGTAGCCCATTCCGTCAGCGCCCCCAACGAAAATGACTCCGACGACGAGCCCCTCTACCCTGGCCACTGCCGCCCCGATTCGCGCGGACACAGCCTCAACCCAGGTGGCGACGGACGCCTCGTCCGTCCCGCGGAGGCGAAGCCCCGCGGAACCCATCCCCACAGCCAAGAATCAGAGCCTATCTCCCCAAATCTAAACCCAGCCACCGCCCCCGCGAACTGGCGCTTCCGCGTCCCGGACGGCGAAGCCATCGAATTCACCGACCTCCACCTCGGCCCCCAACTCCTAACCGCCGGCCGCGATTTCGGAGACTTCATCGTGTGGCGCCGCGACCACGTCCCCGCCTATCAACTCGCCGTAGTCGTCGACGATGCCGCCATGCAAATCACTGAAGTGGTCCGCGGCGCCGACCTGCTGAAATCCACCGCCCGCCAAATCCTCCTCTTCCGCGCCCTCGGCCTTCCCACCCCCGCCTACTATCACTGCGATTTAATCCGCGACGCCGCCGGCGTCCGCCTCGCAAAGCGCCACGATGCCCTAAGCATCCGCCACCTGCGCGAATCAGGATGGACCCCCGAACAAGTGCGTCTCATGCCGTGACCGCAACTCATGTGAAAGACCATCCCAACTCAAGGGAGACTATCCCAACTCATGTGGCGACCGACGCCTCGTCCGTCCCGCGGAGGCGAAGCCCCGCGGAACCCATCCAACAGCCTCCAACAGCCGATGATGCGAGTCGTGGTCCCAAGCCCCGTGTACAATCGTTAACTCCGCAATGACAGACGATCCCAACCAACACTCCGCTAGCCCCGCCCCACGCAAACTCATCATCGCCATCGACGGCCCCGCAGGCGCTGGCAAGAGTACCATCGCCTCGCGCCTGGCTCGCAAACTCGGCTACGTGAATCTCGAGAGTGGAGCCATGTACCGCGCCCTCGCCCTCAAAGCGATCGACCGCGATATTTCTTTTGACGATGAAACCGCGCTGACCAAGCTGGCCGAGTCATCCCGCATCCAGCTCGAGCCGACCATCGGAGGCAACCGCACCCTGCTCGACAGCCACGATGTTTCCTCGCGCATCCGCGAGCGCGACGTCACCGAAGCCGCGTCGCGTGTGTCAGTACATCCGCAAGTCCGCGCGTGGATGGTCGCTCACCAGCGCGCGATGGGCGCCGGCGGCGGCATTGTGATGGAAGGCCGCGATATCGGAACGAATGTTTTTCCCGATGCGGACTTGAAGATATTTCTCGACGCCGACCCCGTCGTCCGCGAGCAGCGCCGCATGGAGCAGCAAAAAATCAGAGGGGAAGTAGCCGCCAGCACAGCCGCCGACCTGCGCGAACGCGATCACCGCGATCGCACCCGCTCCGTATCCCCGCTAGTCGCAGCCCGAAACGCCGTGGTAATCGATTCCACAAAATTAACGGAAGACGAAGTCCTGGAAAGAATCGAAACCCTGGCCGAAAAAAAACTGACCCCGTAGCGTGTGCCCCAATGCATGTGGCGACGGACGCCTCGTCCGTCCCGCGGAGGCGAAGCCCCGCGGAACCCATCCCCATCGTCGACGGCATTAGGTCTGACCCCTGACCCCGGGTCCCTGACCCCTGCTCTTCAATTCTCCGTAGGCTCGACCTTATCCTTCGGCGCCGGCAGCGTCTTCGCCGGCTTACTCTGCTTGGCTCCCGGCACTCCGCCGGAAACGCCGCCAGACACGCCTTCCTTCGGCCCACCCCGGACCTCAGCCTTGCGAATCTCGATCCCGCCATGTTCGTTGTTGAGCACCACATGCGCCGTGGCGTTTCCTACCGAACCGCTGGCGTTGCCCTTGTCGTCGCCATTGTCGACTTTTAACTCGGAAAAGTCCGATTGAATCTCTCCGTCGCGCGTGCGGGCCTCCAGGCGGAAACCGGATTTCTCCGGTATGCCCACATGAATATCACCCTCGCGGTTGTCGATCTGCACATTCCCCAGCGAACGCATTTCCACGTCTACGCCGCCGTTGTCGTCCTGCAGCCGCACGTCGCCCGAAACATCTTCCAGACGAATATTCTTCGACCGCGTCAGCAGGTGCAGCGGTCCCGTAATCTCGTCGGCGTGCAGATCGTCGGAATCCAGGCTCAGGTCGCCCTCAATCTTCGAGAACTCCATATCGGTGCGCGAAGATTTGAACGTCACACTCTTGCCGAGGTGCGCCAGCTTCACGCTCTCATCGAACTCGCCCTCCAGTTGCACCGTCCCTTTCACATCCGACACCGAAGTTTCGTTCAACCGCCCGTCCACACGCAGGTCGCCCGTGATCTGCTCAATCTTCGCCGAGCCTTTTTCCAGACTCACTTTCACATTGCCCGTTACATCTTCCACTTCAACGTCGCCATGCTGTACGCCCAGATCCAGATTGCCGTCCCGGCCGATCACGTTCACGTCTCCGCGCCGCGACACAATTGATACCGGCGCCTTGCGCGGCAAAGAAATATCAAGATCGCTCTTGATGGCGTGGTCGCCGGCTCCCTGCACTCTCGCGTCCAGCGTGACCAGCCCGCCGGTCACGGTAATCGTGGGCTTGGTCTCGGAATTGTATTTGTCGGCATCGCCCTGGCTGTCCGCGCCCACGCGCTTGCGCACCACCACCGTGATCTTGTTGTCGTCGGAAGTGTGCACGCTTACCGCGCCGTCCGTGTCGATCACCTTCAGGCTGGCTCCCGCAGGAAAGTCCTGCTCCAGATGGTCGTCGAAGTTATAGTTGTCGCCGAAAATGTTGTTGAAGTCTTCGTCGTCAATATTGAATTGGTCCCGGATGTTGGGCCAGTGCTCGCGGAAACGCACCGCCTGCGTCGCCGTCAGCCCGCTGATCACAATCAGCACCACCAGCAGGACTCCGCCCGCGCCGATCCCTGGAGCGCGCTGCCCAGTCTTTTGCGCCTGCATATGTTCGGCGAGCTTGATCACTCCCCAAAGAATCAGCAGCAACGGCCAGTAGTGCGCGAACCAGATTCCCAGACTCGACCACGACAGCAGATGCAGGTTGCCCAGAAGAAACACCACCCCAACCAGGATCAGCACGACCGGACCGGCAAACGACCGGCGGCGGCGCGGCGGAAGCCCCGCGTCCGGCATCATCGGGCCAGGCGTTCCTGGGTTCGGCGTTCCTGGGTTCGGCGTTCCAAAGTTAGACATGATTCACCTCGCCAGAAGACGGTGGTTGTTCCGAATCCGGCGCAGCCCCGGACGGAGTCGTGTCCGGGGGTGCTCCCGGTGGAGGCGTCGGTGGAAAGCCCGTCGGCGGCGCCGGGGGAAAGCCCGCCACCGGGGGCAGCGGACCCGTGTGCCCTTCCGACGAAGCATTGCTCTGCATCAGCTTCACGATGCCGATCACCAGCAGAATCGCCGGCCAGGTGCGATGGAATTCGATGCGACCGATGCTGTCGAACAGGAAAAGCATGCCCAGGGTCACTAGCATTGCCGGACCCATCAGTTTGCGGGTGCGGCAACGCTCGCAGTAGCACATGCGGCGGTCGGAATCGATCAATCCCCAATTCTTGGCAAAACTCCACCCACCCACCCCGATCAGGATCAGCGGCCAGAAGCGGCCGATGCCAAATTCAAACAGTCCCACCGTATGCAGCAGGAACAGCACACCAAGACCAATCAGAATCACCGCGCCAATCGGAACCTTAGTGGTGTCGACCCTCTCACCCGCGCCGAAAGTTTGCGCCAGCCCAAAAGGATCTGGGACCGGTTGGCCCAGCTGAATCGCTCTTGCCGTTCGCACCGCGTCGATGATCTGGTAAAAGTAGAAAAACCCCATTGAGAGGCCCAGCACCACATCGACAAACCCGGGCACGTTCGAGCTCAAGCCCACGATCATGAGCACGAAAATCACCAGATGCGCGAGTCCCTTGGCGTATTGCGAGCAGTAAACCGCTCCCACGCCGAAGGGAAAAAATCCCGCCAGAATCCCGGCTACTGTCGGATTCGGCCCTGAAGTCGGCCCCGGCGGAACTTTCACTCCCAGGCCCTGGTCCATAAATTGTTGGTAGCCAGTCTGTGCCGGCGGGGGCGTTACGACCGGTGTGAATCCCGCTGCCGGAGTTGTGCTGTCAAGGCGTGCTGCGAGACAAGGCTCGCAGTAGATCACTCCGCGAACATCGCGGGTACATGTGCTGCAAAGTGGCTTGCCGCATGTGCGGCAAAACGCCACTGCTGCAGCGTCGTTGTGTGTGGCGCAGTTCATACGAACCTCCTGTACGTGGTCACCGGCACTACAGGCAGATCGTTGCCTTCGAGAAGTTGGACAGAGGGAGAGAGTGGAGCGCTGGCGAGAATCAGATGGTTTTCCGTCTCGCTGTAATTGCGCTCCTGTTTCTGTTCGGGCTCCTTGCTAGTGTCGTTCTTATGTTCTTTCGTCTTTGTCGACGGACCCGGCTCGGCTGGAGTCACGCTGCGCCTGAATTCGCGCACCCGCGACTCGATTTCATAGACGAACCGGATGTTCTCGTAATACCGCACCACGCGGGCCTGCGTCATGTTGTACGAGTGACGCAGAGCCGTCGGCCGCAAGCTGATCTGCTGCAGGTCAGCCGGTTTGACCCCGAGAACGGTCAACCCCACTGACAGTGCGAAGAACGCCATGCCAAACGACATGGCGAATCTGGGTTGCCGGATGGTTCCCCACACCGGCTCGGCCAGGCCCGAAGCCCACGCCTGCACCCGCTCCAGCCACCCAACTCGCGGCTGGGTTGTGAGCACAGGAGTTCGCAGGCGATCGCTTGCGATCCCCGTAGTTGACGCCAGAACATTTTCGACCAATCCGGCTGGAGGCTCCACCTCCGTGAGCGACTTCAGCCAGTTGCGGCCTGCCTCGGCTTCCACGAACAGCGCTCCGCAGTTGGCACAAACCTTTGCGTGCGCCCGGAAGCCATCGAGCTTGGCGCCGCTCAGGACACCATCCATCATGTCCGCGAGCAGAGCGTCGAACTCGTTGCAAATCATTCCGTTACTGGTCTTTTCGTCTTTGTGATCTGGCATCACATCACCTGCTTATAGGTACGTTGTAGTAGGCGCGCAAGTTCCGCTCG
>Ga0209006_10001460_pt1 | contig 21444 bp, 10 predicted proteins | sample JacPin_JW_Ref_O2_FD_188567 | JGI IMG/M metagenome (GOLD analysis project Ga0209006, IMG submission 188567) | Forest soil microbial communities from Algoma, Ontario, Canada - Jack Pine, Ontario site 1_JW_Ref_O2 (SPAdes) (version 2) | ecosystem: Environmental > Terrestrial > Soil > Boreal... | reverse complement strand
GCTCCTATTTTATTGGTGCAGGAAGCGTGATGCCCCCAAGCCTCATTCTTAATAAACTCGCGCAGCTTTTCCGGCGTGTCGACGAGCTTTCCCGGCCATTCCTCTTCGTCGATGAGGCTTCCGAGGTGTTGATTCATGTCGCGCACAAATTCCACCGCTTTCACAACGGCTTCAAGATCGGCTCCCGTCGCGTCATTTCCTTCCCCGAAATAATGGAAGTCGATGTCCGGCGTGTCGCGAGGGTCTTTGGAGCGCAAGGTCACGCGTCCGGCAGTGTTCTGGGTATGAGCCTTGAGCACGGCCCAAGTAAAGCGGTCGCGGTATCGCTCAAACTGCGCGGAATATCCTGGAACGTAGCCTTTGAATGTCCCGGGAAGGCCAAATATGTAAAGGTCTGGCTCAACTCTGTCTGGGGTCGAGCGCTTGATAATCCCGACGAGCGTACCGTTGGAGGCATACAGTCCTTTGCCTTGTTCCCATTCAGCGAATAAGGGTTCGACGGGCCCGTTTCCTTCAGGAGGGGCGAAGCTGGCGCCGTGCAGCAACTTGAAGGGACGACACAGCTTTGAAACCACACCCACTTCATAGCGATCCTGGAGGTTTTCGCCGACGCCGGGCAGATCTGCAACCACGGGGATGCCAAACTTCTCCAACTGTGCCCGGGGTCCAACCCCAGAGAGCATCAGAAGCTGCGGACTGTTGAAGGCGCCAGCCGCAAGAATGACTTCCCGCTTGGCACGGACCCGCTTGGGAGGGCCGGAAGCGGTCTGGCCATTCGTCTGAGGATCCGCTTTGTAAAGATGCTGGCCCTCCAGATACTCCACTCCGATTGCGCGTTTGCCTTCAAACAGTATTCGAGTAGTCAGCGCTCCGAGCTGTATGGTCAGATTGGCGGGATATTCCTGCTTCGTTCGCAACAGGTACTCTCGCGGGCCATTTCTTTTTCCGTTGGTTACAGCCAGCGGAGTGAAAGAAAGCCCTTCCGGGCTTTCCGCGCAATTGCGAGAGTCGTTGGGGTCAAGCCGAGTCTCGACCCGCAAAAGAGCATTGCCTACATGATCGCGGAGAACTTCGACGACTCCGTTCAGCAGCAGGTCGATAACTTCGGGATCAGTGAGCGCTAGACGGGGATCGGCCTCGCTGGTGGTAAGCCATCCCTCAAAGCCGTGACCATGATGCCAGTCCCGCCAATCCTCGCGGCGTTCGAAAAACTCGGTGATCGAAGATGCGATTCCACCGGCGTCGTAGGCGAGCGTGCCGGGCCGGGCAACGTAATGGCAGTTTTCCAGGCGCTCGAAGTAGCCTCTCATTTTCTTGCCGGCCCAGCTGTCGTCGCGGGTGATTTGTGCGATGTAATCCCAGTCCTGATCTTGAGGGACGACTGTGATCATCGCATTGTGGGCAGTACACCCGCCGAGCGTCCCTGCGCGCGGATACCAGATGCCATCCTCTTGTTCCACGAACTTGGTGTCGCGTTTTTGCTGGGCGGTGTCGGCATAGTGGCGGACGAAATAGTCCCAGGCGCAATCCTTGTACTCCGTGCTGAGTCCGTTAAAGATCGGGACTTCATACATGTAACGGCCCAGATCGCTTTCGACGCAGGGATCTACACCGGCTTCGAGCAGCAACACTTTAAAGCCCGCACGCGCCAGATTCGCGGCCAGTGGTCCGCCCCCGGCGCCGGAACCGACAATCACATAGTCGAATTGGACAGCATTCATGCCAGCCTCCGTGGTCGAAAATCGTGGCTAGAAAGTTTTGAGAAACTCGATGAGGGCCCGTTTTTCGTCGTCGCTTAGACCCGGCTCCTCGGCGAATTTGTCGGTGCCGAAATAATGACCGCGGTTGACTTCGAAATCGGGACACTTGCTGAACGAGAGCAGGGGTTCGACAAGGTTCTTGAACGTATGTTCTGCCTGCTCGTCGGTAGGGTGTTCGGGCAGGGATCCCAGGTCATGCTTCACCCTGAACAGCAACTGAACCACCTGAGCATCATGCGCAGCCCGCTTTACTGGATCCGGATCGTCCGAAAGCAGGTCAACGTTTGCCAGCAGATCGACGGGGGTGCCTTTAGGAATCGGACCGATCTGGACGCCGTCATAGTCCACGAAAGATGGAAACCAGCGATTCCAGAATCCCAGCATCGGCTGGAAAGCATCGGGGAGATAGCCGGCGGGCACGCGAAGATAGCTGGACTCGGTCGTCCGGTCAATGCGCCCAGGGATTTTGTCGACGGCCGGGATTGCCGCGCCGGACAGAATTGCAATGCGATCATCCTGGAAATGCCGCATTCCTTTATTACACCGGCGACGGCAACGAACCGCGTGGTCAATGCCTGGGGCGAGAGCTGGGTGCGGAAGGCAGCTCACAAAGTTGAGAGTATTCCCGATGCCCCTTCGTGGCTGGAGCATCCATGGCAGGCGGTGCGGGATAAGGAGACGGAAGATGAGGAGCTAAAGAAATACAAGTTGGTCGATACCGATGGCCAACCTTTCGCAGACGCCGCCTTGAGCGAACGCGAGAACGACCGTCAGTTGGGCGCCAACAACTTTTGGCTGGGTCCGCATTTTATCAAGCGCCTGGCCCACTTGGGCTGGGGTTTCGGTCCCTCGATCAGCGCGCTGGGACTTAAGACGTCCTTTGACCACAATGACTCGCCGGTTTCGGTGTATAAGACCTACGATCTGGTAGCCACCGCATTTCCTCGCGTCGCTAAGACGCTATTCCAGAAGTTGAATATGCCGGATTCCTCCTGGAATCCCAAGGGCTTGCCTATTCCGTTACGGCGTCCATTTGAGATTTTCATCCCCAACGTTTGCGCCGTTGATATGGATACGAACGGGTCGTGGCCTTTTGGGCGCCGCCTGGAAGACCAGGTGGCGACACGCTTCCTGGCGCTGTTCCTCGATATGGAAGCCGAATGGAACGGGAAAAAATATCATGTCGATCTGCTGGGCGAACAGGCCCTATGGCACAGCGCTCCCATCGTCCCGAAGACTCCGCCGAATCCGCTGAAGAACGACAAGGAATTTCTGGACGAGTTCCCCTTCCTGGCGGAACCGTGGCCGGAGAAGTGGTAAGCGAAGTGGCCAGCGAAGCAATTCTGCCCCCACCGCAGCTCGCCGGGTATAGCGAGGAATTGGCGTGCGCCGAAAAGGACGTTGACGAACTGGAATCGCGGTTGCAACGTCATCCCCGTGATTTGGAAAAGCGGGTGCGCCTTGCCTACCGCTTGTTTCACTGCGCTTCTCTCACCGGCAACATGGGGCAGTTCGAAGCGGTGGAAGCGACGATCCTAAAGACCATCGCCGAGTTCGGCCCCAAGGAAGATCTCTGCCTGCTCAAGGCCAATCTGGATTTTCGCTTTCATCGTTTGGCGGAAGTTCGTCGCGATCTGCAAATGTGTCCGCTGCTTAGCGGACGGCTCGAGGGACGAGTGCTGCTGGCGGATCTCGATTTCCAGGAGGGCCGATACGAAACGGCTCGCGAGGGGTACGAGCGGCTCATCGAAGAAAATCGCACTTGGGATAATCTGGCGCGGCTAGCCTACTGGAAGAGCAAGCTAGGCGAGGTGGCGGAGGCTGACGGGTTGTACGAAGAGGCGGAGGACGATCTCACCGCGAAACAGATGCGATCCTACGCATGGCTGGAGTTGCAGCGCGGAGTTCTGGCGCTCACACACGGCCGCTACGCGGACGCGAGAAGACATTATCGTCGGGCGGAGGAATCCTATCCTGGACACTGGTATACAGATGAGCATTTTGCGGAATTGCTGGCGGCGGAAGGAAAGTTCGAAGACGCGGAAGCATTGTTTCAGAGAGTCATCGCCCGCGCCCCCAAACCGGAGCTGCAACAGGCGCTCGGCGAACTGTATCTATTCATCGGGCGTCAGCAGGAGGCCCAGCCTTGGCTCGATCGCGCTTTGGATGGGTATTTGGCTTCGGTTGAGCGCGGCGGAGTACATTATTTCCATCATCTCGCCGACTTCTACACTGACGCGCGGGAACAGCCTGACGAAGCTGTGCATTGGGCCCAAAAAGATATCGAAATGCGGTCGAACTTTTCGACGCGGACTGCGATGGCTTGGGCCCTGTATCGCGACGGTCAACTTTCCCGGGGTCTCGAATACATACGCATGGCGCTCTCTTCGGGCGTGCGGGACGCGCGAATTTTTTCCAATGCCGCCGCGATATTCGAAGCCGCCGGAGAAACGATCGAGAGCCAGAAGTACTCTGAAGCGTCTCGGCAGATTAATCCAAACCACCATAATTTCCACATGCACCACTGAAGCCCCCTGAGGATTCTGGTGAGCGGAAGTATCTAGACTTTTGCAGCGCTTTTGAGCTAACGCCACTTTCTGGAGGTGGTTGGAGCGAAAAGGTTCTGTATTCGCTGCCCGGAGGTGGCGATGCGTACTACCAACTTGATGAGGCTGATGGGTAGTGTCCTAATTTAGGACACTACCGACCCACTACCTGAAACTCCGTACGGAGAGACTTACTTCGGCGACGTTTTCCAGCTTCGTGAAGTGTCAGGCGTTTGGCAGACGAATGACGGCATTGATGCCGACATGGTTTTCGATTCCGGGACTGGAGTCGTCGGCGCGAGTCTATATCAAATTTACGAGATTTCGCAGAATGGATCGCGATATTTGAACCCGGGCTAGGAGCTTCTTCCTAGCCCGGAATTCTGCCTAGAAGATGAACTTCAAAGCAAACTGCACCAGTCGTTCAGGCGAAGCTACGCCGCCTTGAACGGTTGAGTTTATGACTCCGAATCCAGCGGCGCCAAAACCCGTTGCCGGCATGGAGAAGTAGGGGTGGTTGAAGAGGTTGAAGAATTCGGTGCGGAACTCGACGCCCATTCGTTCGCCGATCTGAGTTTTCTTGAAGACTGCGAAGTCAAAGTTGTCGATTCCTGGTCCGCGAAGTGTAGGGTCAACGCGCGCTTCGGTGCCGGGTCCAAAATCTGGCGGGTTGGCAAAGCAAGTGGTGTTAAACCAGTTGGTAAGGCTGCCGCCGCCGGCTTTCTTGTCGCATCCAGAAACCACGTCAGGGCGGATGTTCGCCACGCCCAAGTTTGCTTTTTCCAGCAGAGTCGAGCCGGAGTAGGTAATCTTCAGCGGGAAGCCGCGCTGGAATGTGGTGATGCCATCGACGCCCCAGCCGGAAACCACGCCGTTCGCGAGTCCATTAAAGTTAGAGGCGAACCGCCTGCCGTGTCCGAAGGGAAGGTCGAGGACGTAACTGATCACAAGGCGCTGTGAAACGTCCTGAGAGGACAGCGAGTCTTCGCCCTTCAAGTTGTTCCAGTCCTGAACGCTGCCAACTCCACCGGTTGGCCCTTCGAGCCAACTGGTCAGAGTATCGGTATTGCTGATGAGCTTGGCGTTCGTGTAGGCGACCAGCAGCGTGCCGCCTCCCTGGAAGCGCCGCGTCACAGTGGCCTGGAGCGAATTATAGCTGCTCTCACAGCAGCCGAAACCGCCCAGCGACAATCCGTTGTATTGCGGGTAGGGGCGTTCAAGCTGACCCGCCGCCACGGTGGTGCCGTTCAGCGACGGATTGGGATTGGTGCCCACCATTGGGTTGGCAACTTGGGTCGTAAGGGCAGCGCCCTGAGACCACAGCGTGTCAGGAAGTTGGTCGACGTTCGTCGAGTACTGTTGCAGATGAACGCCGTGCGAACCCGCGTAGGCCACATCCGCAAAGAAGCCTGCTGGAAGTTGTCGCTGGATATCGAAATTCCATTGTTGGACGTAGCCCCATTGCGGGTTGCCATTTGTAGTGGCCCCGTAATACGGTGCCAGGGTTGGGTTGCCATTAAAGGCCACGAAGCTGGAGACGTTGGTGACGCCAGGGATGGGTATATTTGAGTAATTGCGCCCTGGCGGTGCGATGATGCCGGTATTGCCAAAGGGACCAGACTGAGTGCAACCAAAGGCCAGTGGCCCTCTCACGGGAAACACCGAGCCGGCCGCGCCGAAAGAGCAATCGTCGCCATCCATCATCGCGGCCGGAGTTATGAATGAATCATTGGTGGCATGGAGCGGCGTACTGGCAAGATTGACCACATCGTTGTCGGGATTGAGCCCGAACGAGACGTAGTTGGGAATGTAGAAGATGCCGTAGCCGCCGCGAATGACGGTTTTCGCATCCAGAGCGTAAGCCAAGCCAAGACGAGGAGAAAAGGCCTTTTTATCCATGGGGATATTGTTGTTGCTGGAGTTCCGTCCGGTTCCCACGAGGAACGCATCGCCTGGGCAAGCATCCCCTGCCACTCCGCCGCAGCCCTTGACCGTTGCGTTGGTTGCCGAGGGATCCCAATAGGAGAGCCGGTTGTAAGCGTCGGACCACGTTCCCTGCAATTCGTAGCGAAGTCCCAAATTAATGGTTAGCTTAGGGGTCAAGTGCCACGTGTCGTCAAGATATAGGGCGCGGTACACTTGCGAACCTTTGGTCAGAGCAGGAACCTGAGCCACGCCCTCGGTCTGGTTGACGAAGCTTCCTTCATTTTGCGAAAGGCCGAGCAGGAAGTCAGCGAAGGCGAAGTCCGGGTTGGTGACGGTGTTAGACGATGTTGTCCAGTTTCCTCCGAAGGCGAAGGCGCCACTGGCTATATTGGTCTGGAAGTAGTTGTCCAAACCCCACTCGAACTGAGCGCCGGTCTGAATCGTGTGCTTGCCCCGGATCAAAGTGAAAGCCGGAGTAAGGTTGTATTGGGTATTGTGATCGCCGATAGCGCTGTTGCCCTGCGACTTTCCAACATCGTTGGGGAACGGAAAGGCTGGCGTGGGAGGGGTTCGGATGGAGGTGGGCGGAGAGTTGTAGGTTGACGGCCAGCCCAGGCTGGTGAGATCAAATCCCGAGAGAATCGGTTGGCGTCCGTACACGAAACGGCTGGCCGCGAGGTTGATGTCGAGAATCGTATTGGGTGTGAAAGCGTGGTTCAAGCCAATGGCGAGCAGCTTGCTGTGATATTTTTCCGCGCAACGGTCAAGGCACAGGCCGGTTCCGAACGGATTTACCGGCAAGTCGGTTAATCCGAAGTAGGCGAATCTTCCGAACAGGTGGGTGTTGCTGCCAATGTTTTGATCGCCGCGGGCCACGAACTCGTTGGTATTGCCTCCGGCCGGCGCCGCGCTTAGAAAATTATTCACGTCGCCTGGCTGGTTGGGTGCCGGGAAATAGGTCTTCCAAAGCACTTGTGTTGCCGTGCTGAATTCCGAGGCGGGGATCTGATTGTTTAGGTAAGGAACGGTGCGCGTTCCGCTTGCGTTAACGCTGTAGGGGTCGTAAAGCTGTCCGGCTGTAGCGCTGCACAGGCCGCCAGTGAAAGTGCCGCCAGCGCCCCCTTGGGCAACCGGCAAAGTGCAAAGAGAGGAGAAGTCGCCAGTCAGCATGGCGGTCTGCGGAACGGTAGTCGTGAACGGAGATCCCGTGCGCTGCCGGTACTGCTCCCAGCTGGTGTAAAAGAACGTCTTATCCTTGATAACTGGCCCGCCCACCTGGAAACCATACTGGTTCTGCGTCCACGGTGGAGGGGTGTTCGATTGGCCGCTCGACAGCTCCGTCTGCTTGTTGAAATATTCGTTGGCGTTCAGCACTTTATTGCGGAAGTATTCGTAGGCCGATCCGTGCCAACCATTCGTGCCGGATTTCGTGCTCAGGTTCGTGACTCCGCCGGAGAATTTGCCCCACTCCGCTCCCAGATTGCTGTATTGGACTTTGAATTCGCCGACCGAGTCCTGGGTGGGAATAACGATAGGAAGGTTGATGTAGCCGATATTCAGAGGCTGGCCATCCAGATATTCTGCGCCTTGATTGGCGAAGGAACCCCCGATCTGATAATTGCCCCAACTGAAGGGGTTCTGGCCCACTGGCGAACCACCTGAGCCGCCTTGTGCAACCGCGGCCGGAGAAATCGTGATCAAATTGAAAATGTTCCGGCCATTCAGAGGCAATTCGTCGGCTTTCCGCTGCTCGACCACCTGGCCCAGAGACGATGATTCGGTCTGAAGCAGAGGCGTTTGGGAAGTAACTTCCACAATTTGGCTGACCTCACCGACCTGGAGAGCAGCGTCGACGCGCGTACTCTGCTGCACTTCGACCACGATGGGACTCCGGACGAAATGCTTGAATCCATCTTTCTCAACGTCAATCCGGTATTGGCCGGGGAACAGGTTCACAAATGTGAAGAGTCCGTCCGCGCCGCTGGATTGGTCGCGTTTCTCCGCCGTGCCGAGGTTGGTCAGCGTCACTTTGGCCTCTGTGATGGAAGCTCCGGAGCTGTCCGTTACAGAGCCGGCTACCGAGCCGTAGGTGGACTGAGCGTGTGCAGAGAAGCTGAACACCGAAATCAGAAAACTTAGCGACAGAACTACGGTCCGGAACCTGCGAGAAGTCATGCAAACCCTCCACCGTGGAATGTGTTAGGGAAGAACCTTAAGCGCCCGGAGACGAGGGACGAAGCTAACTGATCCAGGCACATAAATGCAGGGAAGAATCTGAGCCAGGTCGAAATGTTCAGAAAACGTAGCCTCGTTTTCTAGTCTCTTTCCACTATTACGAGGCGGCAGGGTAGTTTGTACCAATGACAGTTACGAGATAGGCATTATTCCTATGTTTACTGTTCGTTAACGTTAACGCACCTAGACGTGACTAAGGGTGGTTTACTTCTTTGCGCAACAGAGCGTAGAGGAAGGGTTTGCCGGTGGGCTTCGGGCTGCCGCCATGCGGTTCGACTGTAACAAACACCGCATCGATGTCAGCCAATTGCTTGTTGTCATCGAGGCGCAGAACCCAGCGGCGGTTGGATTCGCTGTCCATATACAGAATGCCGAGGTTCATGGGGCGGGCTTTTTCGCTGAGTTCCGCGTCTTTCTGCCCCCAGACTTGGAAGATGCTGGCGTTCTTTACTCCGGCCTGATGATCGAGGTCGAAGGCGTAGAAGATCAGAGACTTATTCTGCGTGTAGAAGACGCGGCCGAAGGGCTTGCGGGTGCGGCTGCCGCTGTCTACATCGAAGACGTCGGCGATATAAAGCTTGCGTGCGCCCATCAGTTCGCGAATGTCGCGGTCGGACGCCAGGAATTGCTCGTCGTTGCCGAGACGGCGCTCCTGATCGCGATTGACGGCCATGAGTTCGTCGATCTTCGATTGCAGCGAGGCGCTGTGCAGAAGTTCGCGGTCATTTTCGCTGCGAAGGCTGGCGAGCTCGGATTTCGCGCTCTGATACGACTGCTCGGCCTGCTGGAGTTGGGCGTTCAGCGTGTCACGCTCCGCCGAAACCGCGCGCAACTGGGCTTCAGTTTTGCCGCCTGCGGCTTCCAGTTCACGGGAACGATCTTCCAATGCGCGCAGCGCCGCTCGAAGTCGATCCACTTCTTGCTCTTGCTTTGCGTTTTGCTGTTGGATTTGGGAGATTTTGGCAGCCTGCGCTCCCACCAACTCGTCGCTCGATTTCTTCTCCGCGGCGAGCTGCACCGACTGCTGCGCGCTCTCAGGCAGGTAGAGCGATATGGATCTTTCCCCGTGCGTTTTGCCACCCAGGAAGTAAGCGCCAAAAACAATGGCCACGCCGAGGCAGGCGGCCACGGCTCCGGTGACCCATTGGTTTGAGACCAGGCGGTTCGACCAAGACATCGAGGAGTTAGGTCGAATGCGGGGCGGATTTTCCATTCGGTGGTGCGTGGGTCGCTCAGCGGCATGAATACGAGCGAGCAGTTTTTCCCGCGCTTCCAGCTCATTCCAATTCTCCCGCTCCTGTGGATGAGCATAATTCGACGCGAGCCAAGGCATTCCAACCTCATTTAAAAGCCGATATTGGGAGCAAACTTTACGACACTCTTCACAGATTTCCAGATGCCGTTCCAGTTCCAGACGCTCGCTGGCGCTGAGGGCACCTGTCTTCGCCAATGCCCCGAGTTCTCTGAACCGCTCATGGCCATCGAGCCTTTGGTTGTCGTTCAGCATCCGTTATTTCCCCTGAGCCTCTGTACAGATGGGCTCTTCCGCAATCGTTCCAGGCCTCGATAAAAGTGGTGGCGAACGTTGCCAAACGGCTCTTGAAGTCTTTCGCTGATTTCTCGTAACTCCAATCCTTCGAAATAAAACAACTCAAGGGTTCGCCGCTGGACCTGCGTCAAATTCTGGAAAGCGCTTCGCAGGTGGGCGAAGTTGATTCTAGCCCCGATTTCGCGTTCCACATCCGTTTTTCCTACTAAAGTATCGTCCAGAGAATCGATTTCTGTACCAGCATAAAAGCCTCTGCGGGATAAATGGGCTTTCCGGTCCAGCGCCCGGCTGTAGGCGATCTGCACGATCCAAGCCTTGGCGCCGCCCTTGGCCGGGTCAAAGACGGTCGCTTTTTGATAGATGTAGAAAAAAGCTTCCTGCACGACCTCTTCCGCCTCGCTCTGGTCGCGCAGGATGCGGAACGCGATTCCGTTCACCAGCCGGGAATATCGGCTGAACAGGGCTTCCAGAGCATTGGTGTCCTTGGTCTGCAAACCTGCCATCAACTCTTCGTCGCTGGAAGCGTGCGCGGAAGCTGGCTCCGGAGATGCAACCGAACGTCCTTTATTGCCTGGCCAAACCAGCGGGATCGCCAGTGCGCGTCCGTTTGCGGGGGAGCTCATATATGAGGCGTTCTCGAAACCTGCCTCGTCAGCGATGCGGGGGGGCGCCCACGATCACGTGGACGGCAACCCGAAGCCGACAAGGTGCTTCGCGCAACATACACCAGCAGTTAATCGTTTTTCCAGATAAAAACGTGCGCAAATAATGCGCAGAAAGATTTTTTCGGTTTGGTACAGATTCGCGCGCTGCGCCGTATAAAGAAATTCCCGCCTCTTGGTCGCGGACGGCGAAGATGGCCTCTGGCGAGAGCATCGAAATCCGCTTGGGGGTAGAGTACATTAGGATTTCCATGCACAATGTGATTCAAGCCGTGATGGTGTGCGCCCTGCTCTCCGGCGTGCTGCATGCTCAGTCTACGAGCGCATCCGTGACCGGCCGGGTCACCGATCCCAGAAAGGCGGTGATTCGCGAAGCCCAAGTTACTGCGATCAATACGGGTACAGGGATTCGCTACCAAGGATTGACCAACGAAACTGGAACGTACTATATCTCGAACTTGCCGCCAGGAAGATATCGCATCGAAGTTGAGAAGCTTGGCTTCAAGGCGGTCATTCAAGCTGGGGTTATCCTCCATGTGCAGGATGCAGTGGAAGTGAATTTCGAAATGATTTTGGGATCGGCGTCGGAGAGCGTTACGGTCGATGGAAGTTCGCCGCCGCTCGATACGGAATCCGCGACCGTGGGCACGGTCGTGGAACAAAGGAAAGCAAATGAGTTACCTCTGAACGGACGCAACGTCTTCAATCTGATAGTTCTGGCACCGTCAGTGATTCCACAAGGGAGCTCCACCGGCACTCCAGTTGGAGTAAATCCGTTCGGCTGGAATAATTATCAGGTGAACGGATCGTTCGGGAACCAGAGTGCGGAATATCTCGACGGGCAGCCGCTGAACATCGGCTACATCAACTTGCCCATTCTTATTCCCATCCAGGATTCGATTCAGGAGTTCCGCGTGCAGACGAGCAATCTGGGGGCGGAGTGGGGCAAGTTTGCCGGCGGCGTCACCAGCTTGAGCACCAAAGGCGGGACGAATTCGCTGCATGGAGAAGCTTACGAGTATTTGCGCAACCGCATATTCAACGCTAACGATTTTTTTCTGAACAGCGCGGGAAAGCCGCGACCACCGTGGGTGCAGAATCAGTTTGGAGCGGAAATCGGCGGTCCGCTGCGTCTTCCGCACTACGACGGGCGGAATCGGACGTTTTGGTTTCTAAGTTGGGAGGGCTTCCGGCTCCGTACCGGAGAGCCGTTCACCACTACAGTTCCCACTGCGCCCGAACGAGCGGGTGATTTTGCTGCAATCAACACTCAAATTATGGATCCATGCGCCGGCGCGGCGAATGCGCAGGGAGCATGCCCGGGGAGCAATGCCATCCCTGCGCCGTTTGCAAAAAACGTGATTCCGGCCGGCCGCATTAATCTCACTGCTAAGGCGTTGCTGAATTTATGGCCCTCGCCCAACGCGGCAGGCGTCGTGACTCCGTCGGGTACGATCAACAACTTCAACACCGTGGCCAGCACGGGCGGAAATCAAGGTCAGATCGTCGCACGCGTCGATCAGGACATTAACAACAAACAGAGAATATTCGTTCGGTTCAGCCACTGGAATGTGCTTGATCTTCCCACCGATCCGTTGGGCAACGGTTTATGCGACGATCGTTGCTCGGAAAAATATTCGACCAATGCACTGGCTGCGGGCTACAACTACAACATCGATTCCACTACCGTTTTCGACTTCAGCGCCAGCGTGAGCCGCTTCAAATACAACCGCACACCGAAAAATGCCGGATTCGACCTGACGTCGATCGGCTGGCCGGCGAGCTACAACGCCGTGGTTCCATCGGTCATGCGTACGCCGCCGACTCCCTGCGTGGCCAATATCGCAGACAATATTATGTGTACGCAGGGACAAAGCTTCATCCAGGATCGCGACACGCAATACAATCTTTCGCCGGCTCTTATGCTGATGCGCGGACATCATCAGTTTCACTTCGGAGTACAGTTCGAAGCCGGCTATGAGAATTATGCGCAGACCAATGTGGGCAGCGGCGCCTTTGATTTTTGCGCTCCAAGCCAAGCCTGCTTTACTGGCTTTTCTTTCGCCGATTTTTTGTTAGGGTACGCGGACAACTTCAGCAACTTCGAGAATCATTTTTTCGCTCAGGCGGTTGTGCCGGCATTCACGGCGGGCAAGCAAGTCTATCGGGCTGTGTATTTCAATGACACATGGCATGTCAGCCATGCGCTTACTCTCAACCTGGGTCTTCGTTATGAACTCCAAGGCCCGTGGTCGGAGCGCTATAACCGGCTTTCGTACTTCGATCCCCAGGCGCAGAGCTATCTCAATCAATTTCTGCCGTCCGGTTCCTCGCCCGTTTTCGGAGATGTCTATCTGGTTCCGCTCGGGACACGCAATAACATTCCGCTGGATGAAGACAATCTCGCCCCGCGGATCGGATTTGCGTACAGCCTTACTCGCAAGACTGTTATCCGCGGCGGATATGGAATCTTCTGGGTTCCCAGCTATGTCTCGTTTGCGCTAAATCCCGCTAATGACATGGTGAACGCGGCCAGCACGACTTATACGGGCACGGTGGACGGGACACATCCGTTCAGTTCGATTTCGCTTCCCTTCCCCGGCGGCATTTCTCCGCCGCCAGGACGCAGCCTTGGGACCGAAGGCACGCAGCAATTTTTGACTCAGACCGTGCAATCTATCACCGAAGTGGATCGAGGGAATCATCCTTCTGCCTATGCGCAACAGTGGAACTTGAATATCGAACGGGAGCTTCCCGCGGGATTTCTCTTGTCCGCGGCTTATGTTGGTTCAAAAGGCACGCATCTCGAACAGTACTCGCAGCAAGTCAATCAAATTTCCGATGAACAATTGATCCAAGCTGCGACGCAGTACGCCGCGGGTGGCAAGTCCGCTGTGACGCTGCTGAAGTCTGTGCCCAATCCATTTTTTATCGGCGGTCAGGCCCTGGCGCTCGCCGCGCAGACCACAACCGAAGGACAGTTGTTGCGGCCGTATCCGCAATATACCGGCGTCGAACTTGCCGGTCAGGGATCGTTCGCAAGCATTTATCACTCGTTGCAGGTTACGGCACAAAGACGATTCGTCGGCGCGGGATCGTTGCTGGTGGCTTACACAAACTCGAAGCTGGTTAGCAACACGGATACGCTCACATCATGGCTGGAGACCGGCGTGGGAGCGATTCAGGACAATAACAATCTGCGCGCCGAGCGATCGTTGTCTTCGCAGGATGTTCCGCAGCGCCTGGTGATCAGTTACGTCCTTGATTTGCCCTTCGGGCAGGGCCGGAAATATTTTTCCGACGCGAGCGATCGGTTGAATAAACTCGTGGGAGGGTGGGGCATCGACGGGGTTACAACATTTCAAAGAGGGTTCCCGTTGATCTTCAGTAACGGCCAAGCCAACGACGCGACATTGTTCGGATCGGGGTCGCGTCCGAATGTAGTTGCGGGCTGCCGGAAATCGGAACCCGGGGTCGATGTGGCCCGATTGAATCAGTGGTTTGATACGAACTGCTTTGCTGCTCCCGCGAATTTTACTTTTGGTGACGAACCGCGCGTCGACGCCACACTGCGCGCAGACGGGGTGAGCAACTTCGATTTCGCGATATTCAAGAAAATTCAATTTGACGCTTACGAACGCTTCGACATGGAATTTCGCATGGAGGTCTTTAACCTTTTTAATCGCACGCAGTTTGCTCCGCCAAATACCATCTGCTGCACCAGCAACAACGCAGATTTCGGAATCGTGACCGCAACCGCGCCCGGGACCAACCCGCGGCTGATTCAATTCGCGCTCAAGTTCTTGTTCTGAAGCAAGCCGCGTCAGCTGCCGTGCCTCGTACGGGCTTACGCTGTTGAGAAACATCGGATGTTTAGCCATGTCTTCCAAATCGTTCGCGCTTCGGCGTTTTTTCTGTTACTCGCCGCGGCCGGCACTTCGATCCTCGAATTGAAGCCGCCGCATGGAATCGATTTCATGCTTCAGAATTCTCCTACGCCGGGAAAATATCTGATTGAAACCATGCCCGGAGGAGTTGCGCTTCTCGACTACAACAACGATGGATTACTGGATATTTTTTTCGTGAACGGCGGGCGCGTGGAGCATCCCATGCCGCAACCGGAAAATTTCAGTCGCCATGATCCAAAATATTGGAATCGACTGTATCGCCAAAATAAAGACGGAAGCTTTACCGATGTGACCGAACAAGCAGGTTTGGCGAATGCGGGAGATGGAAATTATGGCATGGGCGTGGCCGTGGGTGATTACGACAACGACGGCTATCCCGATCTCTACGTAGCCAGCTACGGGAAGAACATTCTCTATCACAATAATGGCGACGGAACTTTCACCGATGTGACGGCCAAGGCAGGCGTCGCGGGTGGAGGCTGGTCCGTTTCGGCGGGGTTTTTCGATTACGATAACGACGGCAAGCTGGATTTATTTGTCACGCGCTACATGGATTGGGATACGGAGCACAGCAAAGACTGCGGCGGCAATTTTCACACCTACTGTCCGCCCGGAGAATTTCCCCGCACGACCAACATTCTCTATCACAATCGCGGAGACGGTACGTTTGAAGACGTGAGCCAGCGCTCGGGAATTGCGGCAAAGAAGGGCCACGGCCTGGGCGTAGCTTTCGCCGATTACGACGGCGATGGATTTACGGACATCTATGTGGCCAACGACGGCATGCAGCAATACCTGTTTCACAACAACGGCAACGGCACGTTCAGCGAGGTGGCGCTGGAAGCGGGAGCGGCCCTGAATCTGGACGGTGCTCCCTTATCCGGCATGGGCGTGGTGTTTCAGGACTACGATAACGATGGAAAGCCGGATGTCATCGTCACAACTTTGCCGCGCCAAACTTACGCAGTGTTTCATAACGACGGCAAGGGATCGTTCACCGATCGCGGCCTGCAAACTGGAGTGACGGCGCTTTCGGGAGTAACCTCCGGATGGGGAGTTGGCCTCGAGGATTTCGACAACGACGGGCAAAAAGATTTATTCATCACGCAGGGACATGTGCTCGATAACGTGGAAAGTATCGATCCCTCCTTGCACTACCTGGAACCCACGCTGCTGGCCATGAATCGCAATGGCCAATTCGAGCGAGCCGATCCGGGAACGGATGCGCTCGTTCCCGGCCGGGGAGCGGCCTTTGGGGATATCAATAATGATGGCTGGATCGATGCAGTCACTACAGTGCTCGGATCGCATCCTCAATTCTTCATCAATCGCGGTGGGGGAAGAAGCGCGCACTGGCTGACGATCACACTGCGCGGTACCCGCAGCAATCGGGATGGGCTAGGAACGCGCGTGCTGGTCAACGGGCAGACTCGCTTCGCCACCACGGCAGGAAGCTACGAATCGGCCAATGATAAGCGTCTGCACTTCGGACTAGGCAGTTCCAGGTCCGCCAAAGTCGAGATATTTTGGCCCTCAGGGGCGCATCAAGTCTTAAACGAAGTTGCCGTAGATCAATTTCTCGAAATACGCGAAGCGGAGAAGCCGTGATCCGAACCTTACTGATCCTTTGGCTAGCGTGGCAGACCACTTCGCCCGAGGCGGTGCAACACATGGAGGCTGGCCGCAAGGCCGAGAGCGAGCGGCACTTCGACACCGCGGTCGCCGAATTCCGCAAAGTCACCGAGCTCGATCCCGATGCCCCCACGGCGTTTATCAGCCTGGGACAGGCCTGCATGGAGAATCGCGATTATAAGTCTGCTGTCGCGCCTTTGAAGCGTGCCCTCGAATTGGATCCGAACCTTGGTCCGGCACATCAGTTGCTTGGATATGCTCTGTTGGTGCAGGGATACGCGTCGCAGGCGATTCCGCACCTGGAACGCGTTCATGAACAGAGCGCACTGGGTATCGCGCAGATTGAAACCGGGCAGTTTGCCGACGCCATTGCGAATTTGCAGGCCGCATTGCGGAAGCGCCCAAACGATCCAGACTTGCTTTACTATCTGGGCCGCGCCAGTGGCCTGCTTTCGAAACAATCGATCGACACTTTGCTGGCCGGGAGTCCCGACTCCGCTCGCGCGCACCAAGCGATGGCGGAAAACTATTTCGTGTTGCGGCGAATGCCGGAAGCGGAAAAGGAATATCGAGAAGCCCTGCGACTGCGCCCCGATTTGCCCGAAGTTCGCCTCGAACTGGGCGAAGTGTACGCCGGCGACTCGCAGTGGGCTAAGGCGGAGCGGGAATACCGGACGCAATGCGAACGCGAACCCGGTAACGCCGAAGCCGCGTACCGGTTGGGCGCTGCGCTACTGGAGCAAGGTAAAGTACATGAAGCGCGGACTGAACTGACTCGCTCCGATGAACTCATGCCGGAAATGCCCGAGACTCTTTATTCATTGGGGAAAGCGGCGTCGCTCGACGGCGAGTCTGCCGCCGCCGAGAAGGCTTGGACGAAACTTCTCGCAGTCGAAAAAGATACTCCGCTGGCGGCGCAAGCGCATTTCGGCCTGGCGGGCCTTTATCGTAGGCAGGGAAACACGGAGGCGGCCCAGCATGAAATGCAGGAATTCAAAAAGCTGCAAAGGAATTCCGATCCGGCGCAATGAGCCGAGCTACAAGCTCCGCATGAGGCGAAGTCTCGGGCGTTTCTGCTTAAAGCTCCTGACTTACTTTGCTGACTCCAACTGTTGCAGATCGGCCAGCACTTCCTCACTGGGCACCATCGATTTGTGATCGCATTGCGTTCGCCTGATCGAGTCGTTGAAACCGGACTGCTCGAATGCCTCCAGAGAAATGGCCGCAAAGTTTGCCTGCAGCAATGCGCAGAGCACTAATCTCCGGTCCGGTTTGAAAGTCAAAAGATGGGGAATTGCGGTACTGGGGCCGTTTCGCGTGCGAAAATCAAACGGCACCACTACCGCCCATTCGTTGGCAATCGTCTTTGGGTAGTGCCGCTCACCGAGCCCGATGGCTACCGCATTGAGTTCGCAAGCCCAACCGATGCATATCACTCAGTGCGCGGATGTGTCTTTCTTCCAGAATTCCTGCATGGTCTGTGAACGACGGATGGCTTGCAACGTTAATCCGCTCGACGTGGCGGGAGGATAGTTCCACCAAACCTAAGCACGTTCTTTGATTCGAGGCGCGACTGCAGGGCGAAAGGTCGATCCGTATGGAAATATTTCTTGTAGGCTGTAATCCAATTCGTGGCAATGTCGCGCTGTGCCGTAGCGTGGGTCCGCCGGGAAGGCGGTGTCGGCGTCTTGGGACAACACGCTGAAGCCGTGGAAGCCAGTCGAAATTCCAGTAAGTCGCACCACTCCACCCAGATGAAGAAGGAGATAACTTCGCAATCGAGCCGCAGTTGTCTGCGCCGCCAAACGCCGCGCTGGCAAAGAGATTTCCTCTGGTATCAAAAACCAAATTGGTAAAGGGATTTGAGCCACGGTTCCGCTGAAGTTGAAAATCACACTTTCAGGCCACGGGATTGAGGCCGATGGCGTCAACTGAAAAACGCCTCCGTCGCCCCCGCTGCCAGGTCCGAACAATTTGATTCTCCCCGTGCCCGAATACGACCCGGGAGCACCGGTTCCATTCTCTACCGTGAGCGGGCCAGTGTGGGTCACGACCCAGCTTCCCGGTTTCGCACCGGTAGTTTCGAACAGTTTGCAGCTCACTCGAATTCCCGCACTGCGGATTCGCGCAGCGAGTCGCGACCTTGCTGCGGGAGAGTCCACGACGTTCGCGTACCAGATTCTGGGAACGCCGAGCACGCAGACCATCCAATGGACTAGCGATATAGGCACCATCGATGCGAGTGGAAACTATCAGGCTCCCAGTGTGTCGAGTGACACGTTTGCGCACATCCAAGGATGTATCGCAGGAACGCAGATTTGCCAAGGCGAAATCCTGGGAGTGCATCCCTTCGTCATCACACCGTATCCCGCATCCGTGGCTGTTGGAGGATCACTGCATCTGCAGTCGATTCCGTCGGGCGCGACATGGAGCGAACTGGCCGGAGGCGGATTGTTGACACCGGGGGGACTGTACACGGCGGGAACGACGACTGCCAGCAGTGGGGGTGTGCCAGTCGCCGCAACTCTGAACGGCGCGACCGAAAATGCGACCGTCGGGGTCACGGGCGGCGTTCCCGGCGTGGTCAGCGAAATCTCCGACTACATTGACTACACGCTGGCACTACCGCTGGGAACCAACAACGAGCAAGTGGCAGTTTCTGGCGCCCACTTATATGCCCTCGCCAGCGGAAATTTGGAGGACTACGTCGATCGAATCTACTTTTGGATCGATGTCTATGACATCTCTGACCCCATTCATCCTGTCTGGGTGGACGCGGTGGAAACAGCGCAGCGTGGTCCAATGTATACCTACGGACATTATTTGTATCAGGTTGGAACCAGCCCGATTGAAACCGGGGTCATTGCGATCTTCGACATCTCGGGAACGACGCCGGTGCTGATTGCCGAATCCGCGGTGCCGTCACCCAACCTGACCTATTACGACGGAATTTTCTGGGGCTCGTCGGACTCCAGCGATCAAATCACGGTCGAGCAATACAACCTTCAAGGTGGCAGCGTCGTGGAGACCGATTTTAAACTCCCCGCTCCGAGCGGGGCGGGGCCTTCCTCGACGTTGTCCACGGTGCCCATGGGGACGACCGCGCGATTGTATGCCTTCACTACGCTAGACGCGTACACAGCGTCCGCGTACAGCGAACTGGACACGTTCGACTTGACGACGAGTCCGCCCACTCTTTTGCAGGTGCAACCGGGGACTCCGCCCTACTACTACGCTGCGTTCCTGGGAAGCTTTCTAGTGATCGGTGGGGAGGTCTTCGATCTCTCCAGTGGGCTTCCGGTGCAGGTGTCGACGTTGCCGCCGCTGGCTTTGGGCACTCCGATTGGTTTCAATGGCATGCAATTGCTCACCGGCACCCTGCAGAACGGTATGCTCATAACGAATATGAACAACCTCTCGCAGCCTCAAGTAACCGGGGTGCTCATCGATCGTGTCGAGACTAACACAGGAGTGTGGTCAGGACAGTACGTCATTACTGGGAACGTCGGCATTCGAATGTTCAATGCGGGTCCGGCAGGTGGAGGGATAACCAAAGCCGCGCCGGTGGGGCCGTTCGCGGCTTCGGTAGCTTACGACTCCCTGATTTACCAGTCATATTTATTCGAAGCGATAGAAACCGACCAGAGCGCATTCGTTTCGATCCTGAATCTGACCACAAATCCGCTTTCTGAAATAAGCGAGTTCGATACCGGGACAGCCAACCCGATGGCGGTGCAAGCGGTGGCCAACACGATGTATGTGGGCACTGATCAATCTCTTCTCATGGTCGATATTTCCAACCCGGTATCTCCGTCGCAGATTAGTTCGATTGCGGTATCTGTCAATGCCCTGAGCATATGGGGTAATTATCTCTATGCGGGCACAACGGATGGTCACCTGATCACTTTCAACATCGCACAGCCCGCTGCCCCCGTGCAAGTCTCGAGTCAGACAGTGCCCACGGCGGCAGTCGTGATGCGAGCCAGTAATAATCTACTGTTTATTGCGGACGACGTCAGCGGGTTGCTGACTTACAGCTTGGCAAACCCTACTGTCCCAGTTCTAGTGTCGACGTTCCAGCCGGCCAGTGCGATTGGGGATCTCGCCATCGACGGAAACCTTGCCCTCCTAGCAACTTCTGACCAAGGCATGGTGATCGCCGATGTAACGAACCCGTCGCAGCCCGTGCAGGTCGGCCAGGCAATCCTGCCGCCCTATGGGTACACCACGGCATCGGCGACGGCAGACGGGATCACGCTCACGAATAAGGTTGCCTACGTGGGGACGTGGCAGGACGGGGGAAATCTTTATGGCTTCGATTACAGCACCGTCGCCTATCCCCGGTTGGTGGCTGTGATGCCGGAGGGCAGTCAGATCTGCGACTCCGTGCTCACGCTGCAAAACGATGGTACAGATCTGTTTGACGGCGGCTCGCTCGACGGCTATCCCTTTCTCGATATCAACATCTGGCAGCCAGGCAACGTGATCAATTACTACCCGATCTTCGCGTCTGCGATCTCTTCCGCCCAGAGCAACCCATGCGACGACGACGACGCGAAGTCTCATCTTGGGCGGCGGGCCACTTACTCGTCTATCCGAGCTCGCTTAAGGAAAAGTCATCAGCGCTAATGTCGAGCGGGTATAGTCCTCGAATTGCTTGATTGCTGGGCTTGCGGGAAGCGTCGAAATCGGTTTCCCCGATACGGAGAAAGTTAACTCGCGACGGCCGAATCCCCAGCTTCTGATCGCATTGCATTCGCCTAAGGCCCTCCTCGAAACCGGACTGCTCATGTGCCTTCCGGAGAAGAGCCGGGACAGTACCGCATTCGATGCCGAGCATTCCGTTCTCTGCAGTCCGGTTCGTCTGGGAATATCGCGAAATACGGGCATTGTTCGCACCTTTCGGCGCGAAGCCAGCGGAAGTTGTCTGCAGTTCAGACTGCGTGGCGGAGAGGGAGGGATTCGAACCCTCGGTACAGGTGTTAGCCCGTACAACGGTTTAGCAAACCGCCGCATTCGGCCACTCTGCCACCTCTCCCGGTATGCAGAACCACAGTTTATCACGTCTGATGGGCAGCCCTATTCGCGAACGTCACATCGCCGGGAGCTTAGTGTGTGCCCAAATTTTGCAAGCGGCAATCTAAATAACGGCTACAACGATGAATTCCTGGGTGGGCTGATGGTCGAGATCAGCGACTCCTTCACCGGAACTTATATGCTCGATCC
>Ga0209006_10001459_pt1 | contig 21451 bp, 25 predicted proteins | sample JacPin_JW_Ref_O2_FD_188567 | JGI IMG/M metagenome (GOLD analysis project Ga0209006, IMG submission 188567) | Forest soil microbial communities from Algoma, Ontario, Canada - Jack Pine, Ontario site 1_JW_Ref_O2 (SPAdes) (version 2) | ecosystem: Environmental > Terrestrial > Soil > Boreal... | reverse complement strand
CGGAGATACCCTCCGCGGAATTCCCCATTCGTTTCGCGCTGCATCGGACGCATCAGGTCACCCTTTGGTGCTCGAACCCGAGCATGTCATGGCCGCTCCCTTCGAAAGCCTGGCCTGGAACACAGCGACATGGGGGTATTGGCAATATCCAACTGCTCCTATGGTCAGCGCTTTGAAATGGCTTGAACCTCGTCACATGGTTCATGTGTGTGATCGGTGGAACCATTCCAAAGTGGATAACCTTCAGTATGCCTTTTTCAACGGCGTCGGATACGAGAGCTGGGAAAATGTTTGGGGTATCTGGAATGGAATTGTTCCGCGCGATGCCGAGGCACTTCGGCGGGTGGCGGAAATAGAACGAGCCGTATCGAAATTCCTGGTGAGTTCAGGATGGCAACCCTACGCGCCCACCGTGCAATACGGCATCTACGCCAGCCGCTGGCCGCTCGAAAATCAAACCCTCTGGACGATCATCAATCGCAATCAGACCGATGCCGATGGTCATCAACTGCAGTTACAGATCCAGCCCGGGCTTCGCTATTTTGATTTATGGAATGGAGCCGAGCTTACGCCGGAGATCACCGGCGATCATCTCTTTCTCAATTTTCCCATTGAGGCTCATGGCTTCGGAGCGATTCTCGCTACTCCAGGCACTCCGGATGCCAACCTGCTCGCTTTGCTGAAGGAAATGAAAAAACTTTCTGCAACGCCGCTCAGCAGTTATTCGAACGAATGGAAATTTCTTCCACAGAAGATGGTGGCAATCTCCAAAACTTCACCGGCATCGAAGCAGCCGGACGGAATGGTAAATATTCCGGCGGGAGAGTTTTCCTTTCGGGTGGACGGTATTGAGATCGAAGGTTTCAACGACATTGGTGTGGATGTGCAGTATCCATGGGAGAATTCGCCACGCCGCCACCATCTGCATGAACTGCATGTCGATGCGTTCTGGATCGATCAGTATCCGGTAACGAACGAACAATTCAAGAGATTTCTGGAGGCGACGAATTATCGCCCGCAAGATGATTTGAACTTTCTGCATGATTGGCAAAATGGAAAATATCCCACCGCCTGGGGCAACAAACCAGTAACCTGGGTTTCGTTAGAAGACGCTCGAGCGTACGCTTTGTGGGCTGGAAAACGTCTGCCACACGAGTGGGAGTGGCAATATGCTGCGCAGGGAACGGATGGCCGAATCTATCCCTGAGGCAACGCGTGGAATGCCGACGCAGTTCCAACCCCTGACAAAGACCGCACCCTGCACGGACCGGATGCTGTCGATGCCCATCCCCAGGGCGCCAGTTCATTTGGCGTAATGGATTTGGTGGGTGACGTGTGGCAATGGACTGACGAATTTATTGATGAACACACGCGCGCCGGCATCTTGCGCGGCGGCAGCTATTACCAACCCCAGGGATCACTGTGGTATTTCCCGCAAGCCTATCGCCTCGACCAGCATGGCAAACTCCTCCTCATGGCGCCGGCCAAAGATCGGGCCGGAACGATTGGCTTTCGCTGCGTCAAGGATGCAGGATAGCCGGCTTGTCTCGTGATGATGAAGCCAGAAATGGCCGGGGATTCGGCCAAGTCGCGGCAAGGCCGTGACTGAAGCGTTCCTTTGTGAACAGATTCTTCGGGCGCGTCTCGTTAGACTGTCCTAAGTACTCAGGCTTTCAAAAGCGGAGCTTCCACTGATTTCTCAGACCATGGGGAGCTCGCGAGTGAAGGATCTTCATCCACTTCGATGGATTGGGAGGGAAGTCCAAAGTGTCGTCTCGCTGGATCAAAATCGGCGGATTGTTCACCCTGGTTCTTCTCGGCGGAGCGTTTGTGCTCATGGTCAGCCGCTGGCCGTTCACGCGCGATAGCATCCTCAGCGCGCTAGAGAAAAAGTTCTCCAGCACCGTTGAGGTCAAGACGTTTCAGGTGACATATTTCACGCCTGGGTTTGTCGCCGAAGGAGTGACTTTCCGCCGCAACGGCGATCCCGACACTCCGCCGATCGCCACCATCGAAAAGCTCACAATCCAGGGCGCTTACTGGGAATTTTTCAGCGCTCCCAGCCATGTTCGAAATGTCAGGATCGAAGGTTTGCGCATATTCGCGTCACCAGGCAGTGAACGTATCGGGAACGCAGCGCAAGCTGCTGGCGGCCCGAAGCAGTCCGCCGTGATTATCGACCAGATCGTGGCGGACGGAGCTGTGCTGGAGTTTGCTTCCGACGCACCCGGAACAGAACCTCTCAAGTTTGAAATTCACGAATTGACGCTGAACTCTGTGGCCGATGACCGCCCCCTGTCGTTCCACGTCGCACTGCTGAATCCGAAGCCTCCGGGAGAGATTCGCGCGGACGGGCACTTCGGCCCCTTGCAGCCGCAGAGCCTTGGCCAAACTCGTCTTTCCGCTAACTATGCGTTTCAAGGCGTGAACCTGGGCGTCTTTCCGGGCATCGGAGGAACGCTCGCCTCCGCCGGCAAATTCAATGGCGTGCTCGAACGCATCGAGATCGAGGGCAGTACCGACACGCCCGATTTCCAGGTAACGCAGAGCCATCATGCCGTGCCGCTGAAAACACAATTCCAGGGGACTGTGAACGGGATGAATGGAGATGTCTCTCTGCAGTCGGTGCGGGCGGAACTGGGGCGAACCTCGATCGTGTCGCACCTCGAAGTCACAAAGAAGGCGGCTTCGGAAGGTAAGACGATTTCGCTGGACGCGACCGAACAGCAGGGCGAAATACAGGACTGGTTGCATCTCCTCTCCAAGGCGGATCCTCCTGCGTTTACCGGAGCGATGAACTTCAGAGTGCAAGTCCAGGTTCCTCCTGGGAAGCAAAGCTTCATTGAAAGGGTGAATCTGCTGGGAGACTTTGGAATCGATGCAGCGAGTTTCAACCGCGCGACGACACAGGAAAAAATTGACAATCTCAGTCAGTTGGCTCAAGGCGAGAAAAAGAACGACGATCCGGCGAGCGTCGTTGAAAATCTGAAGGGACATGTCGTGCTGAACCACGCGATCGCGACATTCACAAGTCTCTCGTTCAGCGTTCCCGGAGCGCTGGCTCATGTGCACGGCACATTCGGCTTGCTGACCCAGCAGGTTGACCTTCACGGAACCCTGCAAGTCGATAACAAGCTTTCCAAGGGATCGAAGGGAGTGAAATCAGTTCTGCTTAAATCTGTGGAGCCATTCTTCAAGAAGAAAAATGCCGGAGAGATCGTGCCCATCAAGATCGACGGAACCTTCACCCACCCATCGTATGGACTGGATGTGAAGCCGTAATCAATGGCGAAGGCGACTGGGCATCGTAAGCGAATGAAAACGAGTGGCGGAAGCGAGTGGGGGTCGAACCCGAAGGCATTATTGAGGAGACGTAAGTTGTTGGTTTTACAGTGTGCTAGGAGTGCTAAGTATGCAGCGTGTGCACTTCGCTGGCACAAAATTAGCACAAAACAGAGTTGAGCCACCGTCCGCCGTAGCAAGTAGTGGGCACCGGGAAGGTTTCCATGTGCTGTGCCCAGATCAACCGGCATAGCAAATCGCAGAGCCGGTCGACTCCTCTCCTCGCATGCCACAAGATCCAGTACTGAAAACCGCCAATCCGTTGCCCATGCCGATTAGATGAGACGGAGGGGAAGGGGTGGAAGGACCCGAAAAAGATTAGGAACAACACGAAAGCAATTAGTGCCGGTTTTATGCCGATGATTCCTCTTGCAGATTCTGCGATAATTTATTTGAATTGCCGAAGGTGGAGCCAAAGGGGCTGTACTACCGCGCCAGCGGTGGAAAGGAAAGGTTCCATGGAATTTAACGACCTTGATGTAGCCATCGCCGAATTGCAGCGGGTACGCGACGCGGCGGCTTCGGCGAGCGCACAGCAAAGTTCTTTCGCGGACTGCCTGCGCCTTCGGGCGGGAACGGCGAAAGCGCTCGCGGCAGAGATTGAAAATCTGCTGAGCTAAATCTACCCGGGGGCATCTCGCGATGCCCCGTTCAAATCCCTAATCGTCGCCCCCGAGCTCAGCCTGAACGGACATCGGACGTCCGCGGACGCAAACACTTCATCTTGTCGATTTTGCGACTGCGAAGCGTGACGCGATGACAGCGGCGCTTTTATCTTTTACCTCCGCGGGCTCATCTTCGGACCCCGGTTCCGGCGCCCTCAGCAGGTCGATTTAGCGGGGACGTGGCTCCCCGAGCGGTTCAGGGTAGATTCGAGTGCCCGACCCTCCGCGGGGATTTTGGCACACCTCGCTGTGTCGATTTCACGCCTTACCAGATGCCCGTTCTGCAGTGGGATGACCGTCGGCGGACCCGGATAACGAAGATCGGACTGTGAGGAATGTGCACCAGACCCGCTGCTTTATCCGCCGACGTAGAGCGCAGCCTTTTCAGGCGGGAGACTGAAACCTCCTTATTGACTCTCTACGACCTCTGGCTCGATCCTGGATTCACCGATGTAGCTGCGGCGTCCGAGATGTTGAAGCCCTACGAAGCGGCGGCCATGCGAGCCTACCCGGTGAGCGCGCCGGTCAGCAACGTCGCGAACGATGATGCGGAGTGCAGTGCGCCATTGGAAGTTGTGCAGGAGCAGGCGCGGCTGTTCTGAGGGACGGAGTACGATACTTCTCGGCAGGTGAAACCATGTGGTCGTTCATCGGCATGCTCTTGGTTGTCCTGGCATCTTTCCCTGCCGACACATCCCAAACGTCGCAAGAGCGATATGGCCAGCCCGTGCCCGACCCCAATGCACACGAGCAGCCAGGTACTGAAAACTTTCAAATCAGACCGGGGATATTTGCCTCTGCGCAGTACGGAAAAAGCGGGCGTGTGTGTCATATCTTGGTCAGACCGGCACAACGGTTCTCCCCGATGAATAGTCGAAAGAACACGATTGGTTCCAGGTCCCAAGTGGATGGAATTCTGGGCGAACTGATGCCGGTGAAGGAACGGGGTAGGTACGTAATTGAAACTTTCCTTAATTTGTTGTGCGTCGGTTACGAGAATGACGCGGTGTGTTACGGCGGCGAAGAAGAGTGGGAAAAGGTTGTCATACACCATAACGGTGGTAATGACAGCGAGCAATACGCCGAAATTCACTGGAAGCGGGACGAGTGCAATCAGGCTCCGCCAGCGAGAATAAAATGAAGTGATGCTTGTTTTTTGCTGTGGCCCAACCGGGCCATAGGCACACCCACGGAGCCGTGCGAGAGTGTTCCCCGCCATGGCCGAGCGCAACTTCGTCATCGTCAGATACGTGGGCAAAGTTCCCGCAATGGCGTCATGCACTAAATGCCAGCGCAAGTTCTTCACTCCGGCCACGCACGCGCGCGACGCTGTTGGAGCGGATGAGTACCTGAGGAACAAGTTCGATCTGCACCGATGCCCAGAGGAACCGCAGCCCGCGTGTGCTTGGTGAGGCCGTAGCTTTCCGCTAAACTGCCATGAATCCATTCGCGTGCAGCACACCCATGAATCACACACAGCGCATTGTCTTGATCGTTTACTGCCTGCTGATCGTTTACTGCTGCGTCTGGGTGCCTTGGCACATGGTCGCGGGTCAAGCGTACGATCACGCCGAAAATCAGGTCCGCGCTGGCTATGGAGCGGCCCACCTGATACGGAAGTCTTACCTTCGGTGACCACTCCCGATCTGCCTGTCATTGGCCTACGGCTCTTGGCCGTCTCTGCGATCTCTGGGGCTGCTTTCCTGCTGGCAGGCATGTTCAAGTCAACCGCGAGGTCCTTCCATGCCTAAAGCGTACGTTATCGGTTACAAAAGCCGGACGCTCCCTGACGACGCGGGAAAAGTAGACGTGGACTTCTCCGCACGCCTAGAAGATGCGTACGCCTGGGAGAAAGAGCGAGCAGAGACTGAGTGCAGAATACTCGACCACTTCCGCGTAGAAATGGCCACAAAGAAAGGGATGAAACATACGTGCGAAGGATTTAAGGTCGTGGAACGGACGCCAGGCAGCTTTGTGGTCTTCTGTGAGATTCCGTTCAAGCCTGACGATTGGTAAGAAGGAACAACATAAGAAAAATAGAGAAGATCACGAGCCGTGCTCTTCCGCTTCGCCGACCGAGCCCGCTGAGCTGCCGAGCGCTGCCAAATCTGCGTCGCCCGCTATTTATGGCGCTTGCTAGTTCCAAGCAGGTCGAACATCGGGCTAGGGCCAACCAGCAAGACCACAACTGTTGGGTCTTTTATTGCCAACGCCCACGGTGAATCAACCCCAATAAGATTCAGCGCAGGTCCCGGCTGCAGCATTTGTGGCGCGGCCTGTAATTTGACTGTGCTGATTTTAAGTTTTGCGAGGATGTCGAACAGCGCGGTAGCTGAGTCTTTTGTTCCGCTACCAGCAGTTGAGTTGAAGGTGATCAAGTTCCCGCCGTTGCCTGTGCCTCCGTTTGTACATCTGGTCCACGCTGTGTATCCTGCCAATTCCCATCCCGCGCCTTCTTGTTTGCCTAAGAAATCTATCAATTCCTGCCCCAGTCTGAATGATTCCGTTTCTGGGTTCTTGCCGCACGTCAATAAGATGAAGCGCTGTCCGGCAAAAGGTTTTAGAGTCGCGATGAATGCACCTTTGTTATCTTCAAGCAGTCGCCATCGAGGACCTTGGACGCGAACATCCTGTTCAAGCAGCCCTAGCAATTTCGCTGCGCTTGCCAAGCGGGCCGTGAGTTCATCTGTCTCCTCCTAACTGCATCCGCTTCATCGTGGGCGGTCTTGGCAGAAGCCGCAGCATCGCCAGCCTTCTGGGTCAACAATGCTTCGATCTTGTGGCTATTCTCTCGTAACCTGGTCTCTACGCGAGACGCTTTATACGTTACGAGCAACTCTCCAGCCACGCCTATCGTGACTAATATTCCTCCTACCAATGCAGTGAACTTGTCCCAAGGGAATGACGCCATAGGCCACGTGAGGCGCACCCAGAACTCTTGCACGTCGTGCCAGTACTCGACTACCAGCCCAATGACCACTAGTGCAGTGGCTAGCAGTAGCATCGATCCCCAAAAGTCGAGCGACTTTTCTAGGGCTTTGGCAATGCCTTCTAGCGATGATAGGTCCATAAGAGTGACGCCGGCACGTGCGAAGTCAAAAAGAATACTCGCAGAGCGCTGCCGTGGTATGGCCTTAAGGTGACGTGATCCGGCACACCCGTGCCATTCACTCCGAGTAGGGACTGTTCTATTCTGTGGTTGAGCAGCACTTGGGGGAGGGCTGATCGACATACGCTCCTGACTCGAATGAGTCCGGGGCGTTTTGTTTTGTGCCGGCCTGCTTTGAAAGGTGTGCAATTCTGAACAGCCCGGTCGTCTGCTTGTGATGTATCGTTCGGCTGAAGAGGTCGTCCTCTAACACGAAAAGCGGGATCGTCCCCGGTGGGCGGGCATGGGTTAACGGCGACGTTCTGACCCTTACGTCCGCCCCCGATCATCAGCAGGCTGGTCGAACACTAAACCCAAGGACACAAATGAGCTGGAAATCTCAAGACTGGATCGAACATGCTTCATTCGGCCTAGGATGCGTGAGCGAGAGCCGGGGCGACAGGCTGGACATTGACTTCGTCAATTCCGGTGCGAAGACAATCCTGACGAGCACTGAACTCAAGCGAGCAAATCCCCCGAGCTCAGATTTCAAGTTCACTCGCGGCAAGCGCAAATCTGGCTCCCTAAAAGGTGCAGCCCGCCGACCTCAGTTGGCCACCGACGCTTCGGAGACTCCCACGGCAGTCACGCAACCTAGCTGACCCAAGGTTTTCTGTTTGACGAAGAATCACTGAGGCTTGGACGCCAGATGAGCAGGGCAATACCTGCTACCGTGCTCGGACGCTCTGTCACACTGGTTGCTTCCTGCGGAAAACTCGCAGCGCCAGGCCTCGCAGGCGCACCGAAACCCTCCCGCCAAGCTCTTGTACCAATGGTGAAGGTGCTTGCGATGCGACTTGATTGCTATGGTCTTCACGATTTAGGCAGATTTCCTTGTCTGCGTGCGAAACTCGATGACCTTTGCGCATTGCTGTTCCTCAGCGCCTTTCAAAGGTTTGTGGAAAATCGCAGGTACATAAAACTCAATCACTTTCCCCATAGCCATCTCCTTCGGACCGTGAATCTCTGTGGACAGGCTGCGACTCGGCCTGCCACATTTCATCCGCACCTACAGCGTAGTTGACTCGCGCAACATTAGTCTGAGCAAAACTGCTCCACAGACAAGGCGTGCCTGTCAGTCCCGCAACAATCGCCACCGCGAGTTGATATTTCCGAATGGCCTCGGGGTTCTCTCGTCCGTCCACGGTTATCTCTTTATGTTCCTAGACGATGCTGCCTGTTTATTCTTTGGTCTCTCCTGCTTCTCGCGACGAATAAACGAAAGGCCCCGTTTGAGTTCAGCGGTGAGGTCTGTGTTTTCCGTGGCGACGTGCAAAGGCTTGCCCGATTCTTTTCCTAGCCAAGCGTTCAATTCATTGGAAGAAGTGGAGACGAATTGGCCCTCGCGTTGTAAAGGCATTCCTTCCGCTGCCCATCGTTTGACCACCGACACGGGCTTTCCCAAGAACTCCGAGATTTGTTTCCACCCTTCAGGGAATCGGGTTGCTTCTGACTCTTGGACGTCTCGCCGCGCTTCTGGCGTTTTGCCATGGTGACCTCATTTAATCGGAAGAGCGGATACTACGACAACTGTTTCCACAGCCGGCCTTCGTCTCTGCGCCCAACAGTCAGTTTCACGCTGAAGGACTTTCTGACCGTCGAATGGACAGCGGAGGAACGGCGGCCTACCACGCACCCCCATCCACGAATTACCAATTAGCTGCGCACAGATAGGCGAATAAATGGCGAATATGCTAGTATCCTACCCCGGTGGCCATGGCGGCTCAAGAAGGCATGCGCAGGAGCCGATCACGTATCGCGATTCGGAGTGAAATGGCTCGACTGCCACTCCGAGGTTCTTGCAAAACACTGGCCGGGGTCTGGTGTCATGCTGAGTATGGATTGTTGCTTTTCTTCGACGCAAATGGCACGAAGGGGTGGTTACTAGCCATTACTACGTGCTATTACGGTCATTACGGTCTTGCAATTGTGGACAGTTGGGTCCTCGCGTAACTTCGGTACATGACCTACCGTACCCCCAAGAAACTCTCAGCAACGAATGGACTTTCACGAACGTTCCTGAAGTCAATCATTCTTGCAATAGGTGCTTTGGCCGCCCTGGCGACCGTCTCGCACGCTGCCGAGCTTCCAGCGGCTCCCAGCAGCGTCATCCGTTTGAATGTGGCCGTGACTGCGGCTCCAGTATCGGTGTCAGCGCCACGGATCGCTGAAACTAGGACCATCGACAAGAAATTCCTCGGCCTGGCGTTCATCTCTACAACCAGCACCTTCGCCGACTCTTACACCACGTTATTCGCCCGGGAGAATTGGCTCGCCGGCAAGAAGGGCGTCTGCAATGCCGAGGTTGATTCCGCCTACCTGTATGGGACACACCCGACGATTGGGCGCGCCTACGCCGTAGCTTCGGCAAAGAGTGCAGGGGCGATCTTGATGGCCCACTACCTGCGCAGGCATCACAGCAGGTTCTGGAGCGCACCTATGATCACGAACTCACTGGTGAGCCTTGGTGGAGTCACCCAGAACATGATCATGTGCAACTGAGGGGATTGCGTTTCGCGAGATTCTAATCAACCGAGATTCTAATCAATCCAGCCTCTAGTCGACCCAGACGCTAGTCAACAACGAGAGTCACAGGCAGCGAGTGCTGCAGATGGCCTGAAGTACCCGTAACCGTGATGGTGTAGGTTCCAGGTGTGGTTCCAGTCTTCGGCGGCGGCACAATACCGGTTCCGCCGCACCCGAACATAAAGATCAGTGCGCCCGAAACGAGTAACAACGTAACCAGCCCTCGTGTCTTCCTGCTCAGGCGCTTCGGCATGGCAAACATGATTCCGAGTAAGCCAATCGCCTGCAGCTGAATCCAGACCGCAAACATCGGCGCGCTTCGTGACTTACGCATCGGCTCAGCCTGCGCAACGGTCGCAATCGTGGTAATCGATAACGTAGAGCTTGCCGCACTCCCACCCGGCGTCACGGCATTCGGCGACAGGCTGCAAGATGTTTGCGCCGGTAGCCCGGTGCAGGTGAGTGCGACCGCACTGGCAAACGATCCACTCAGAGGCGACACCTTAACGTTATAGGTCGCTTCGGAACCAGCTTTGACGGTGTCGCTGCCCGATGAGCTCAGCAAGATAAAATCCGATCCGTTCCCAGTAAGGCTTGCAGTTTGCGGACTGTTTGCAGCGCTGTCGCTCACGGTCAAAGTTCCACTGCGTGTACCAGACGCCGTGGGGGTGAAGGTAATGTTGATCGCGCAACTAGAACCTGGCGCCAAGGAAGCTGAACAATTGTTGGTCTGCGCGAAATCTCCGGTCACCTGAATGCCGCTAACGCTTAGCGCCGTGTTTCCGGCGTTGGTAAGGGTCACGATTTGAACGGCGCCGGTGGTTCCGACCTGCTGACCTGAAAAGCTCAAGCTCCCGGGAATGAATGAGACGACCGGGCCAAAACTGACGCCGCTCAGGTCGATGCGGTGAGGTGATCCCGCAGCATCATCCTGAATCACGATCGAACCGAGAAGGGACCCCGCGGCAGTTGGGACGAAGGTTACCGAAAATGCGCAGTTGCTGGCTGCGGGAACGCTGCTTGCACAGGTGTCTGTCTCCGCAAAATCTTCGCTGGTAGTGATCGATGAAATCAACAGCGGCGAGCTCCCCATGTTTCGCAGCAGGACAGTCTGCGCAGAGCTGGTCGAGCCCACGGGCTGAACAGCATACTGCAGCAGGGTGGGACTCAGGGCCACCGCTGGGTCCGAGTTCGGTCCAATCTTAAGTACGAAGGCATTACTGCTACCTGCCAACAGATTCTGGAATGCCCCCTGCGTGACCGGAAGATCAGTTGAATCCGTGGCGCCGGCAATGTACAAGTTGCCTTTGGAATCGAGAGCCATGCCCGCCGGAAACTCATTTGCTGTTCCACCCAGGAATGTCGCAAATATCTGGGTGCTCGCCAGCGGATCAATCTCCACCAGCAGAAGGTCGCTCTCGTTCGTGTAAGGCTCGATGCCGTCGACCACGCTGAACGAACTGCCAATCGAAGAACTTAAGATATAAGCATCGTTGTTAGTGTCGAGCGCAATCGCCTGTGGGTCGGCCTCGTTGTTGGGGCCCAGAAACGTCGAGTACACCAATGTCGAGCCTGTGGGATCGAATTTAGTAACGAAGGCGAAATTGCATCCCCATCCCAAAACGCCCGGATCGCAGATGCTGGTGGAAGTGATGGGAAATGTGCCATCGCTGAAAGCCTGGCCGGTGACATAGGCTGAGCCGGAACTATCTACTGCGATGGCATTGAGGTTCGTATCGGCCCCGCTGGATTCGTAGAGGTATGTGGAGTAGCCGAGGTTTCCGGCGGTGCTGAATTTGCTCACGAATCCGACTGAGCTGTTTTGTGGGGTGACGTCCGTCGGAAGGTAAGCACTTGGAGTAGTCGGAAAATTGTAAGTATTCGTGTTGCCGGTAACATACGCGCTACCACTAGCGTCCAACGCAATCCCGCCAATTGCGCTGGAGGGCGTACCCCAGCAGGGCGTGCCACAGTTGTAAGGGACGTTGGAGTTACCGCCGAGGTAAGTGGAATAGACCAGAGACGATCCATCGGGGCTGAACTTGGTGAGGAAGCCGTACTCGCCAAGTAAGCCGCCCTGGTTAGGGCTTACTGTAGCCTGGTAGGCGTTAGCCACGGGAAAGTTCGTCGAAAAAGTGTACCCGGCAACCAGGACGCTCCCCGCACTGTCGATCGCGATGGTTGATGTCACGTCCGCGCTGTTTCCTCCGAGAAATGTCGAGTACAGCAGAGAAGAACCGTCGGCCGAGAGTTTTGTCAAGAAACCGTTGAATGCACCTAGTAGGGAGCCCTGGTAGGGACTGACGACGGGAAAATTGCTCGAAGATGTGGTGCCGGTTACGTAGACCTCGTTCGCGCTGTCCAATACCAACCCGTATCCATAGTCCTGGCTGTTCCCGCCGATATAGTCCGCATAGACCAAGGTCGATCCGGAGGGGTCTAGTTTGGCGACGAAGACGTGATCTGCGCCCGTTGGCAGAGAGCCCAACGCAGCAAGGGGAAAGTCTACCGAATCTGTGTATCCAGCGATGTAAACGCTGCCGGTGTTATCGACGGCGATCCCGACGGGCAGGTCATTCCCACTTCCGCCCACATAGGTCGAATATACCAACACTGGATCGATCACAAGCGGCTTGCTGGAGTCATACTGAGCGACACGGAAAGCAATGTGTGTCGAATCGTTCATAACATACGCGCCGAGCACGGGTACGCGCAGCCCATTAGATTCCTGGTAGACAACGGGGCTCTGAAAATGGAGTGTACCGTTAGTGGTCTGTAGAACCAGGTCGCCTTGTGAGTCTAGGTGAATTTGCTTGGCACCTTTGATTTCGAACTGAATCCGGCTGGGGTCCGCTCCGGGGGAGATCGCAAAGTCGTATTCCAGTTGCCGATGGCTCCCGTAGTAAACCAGATCGATTCCCGGGTAGACGTTCCTATAGCGGACTTTGGCATAGGTCTGCACGTTCGTGCGCCACTTCACGGGGTCATTTCCGATGAAGTAATTCACTCTGCCGGGCTGTGGATCCTCCCCCAGGGCCATCGGGTTCTGCGCCGCTCCCACTAACGTGAACTGCAACGTTGTATGTGGGAGTTGCATGCTCTTCGTCTTAGCTACCTCAGCGATCCCTTGCGCCATTGCGGAGTCGACGGGTCGCAACGAGAGAACCATTCCGCCGGCGGTGAGAAATGCTGTGTATCCCTTGCCCCGGGAAAGGAATGCGACCCGTGCGTCAGTCTGCCCTTGGTTCGCCTCAAAGGTCAGAGGCATCTGGGCGTTCACAACGGGACGTGTCTGTTGCGCAAGGCGACCGTGTAGTACCGCCGGCGTTGGAGACTGCTGTCCCCATAACGCCATTGTTGTGAGTGAAAGAACCGCGCACGCAAGGTGTCGGTGTCGCATTTCTATCCCCTCTTAGTCGCGTCAAGCCAGGGAGAAGCTATCTTCGAAAGAACTCAATAGAACACATTGCATGATGAGGGCCGAACGATGTTTACACATAAAGAGAAGGTAAACCCATGATAACGAGTAACTTACCGGCACGAACTGGTGCGGCATGCATTGCAATGCCTGGGCGCGTTGGTTTATTTTCGGGAATATTGTCTAGCACTCAGACATGGTGCTGGTCAGGACTTCGCGTCACCAGCAGCCGGACTGGCTTGCACCCACCGTCATCGTGGCGCTGATGGCCTGTTCTACGCGGTTCCGACCACTGCGCTTCGGCTGATAGAGCGCTGCATCTGCATTGCGCAACAGCAACTCCGAATTCGTGGACGATTCTGTTACGGTGACTCCCATGCTTACGGTGACCCTAGTTGCTCCCGCAGGCGTGGGGATCGGTCGGCTTGAAATCAGTTCCCTGATTTGATCGGCCCGCCGAACAATGGTTGCCGGATCACAGCTTGGTATCACCAGCAGGAACTCTTCTCCTCCGCAACGCCCGATGCCGTCATGCTCGCGCAGGCTGCCCTCACCGGTCTTGCAGGGACTATGCGGCGCAAGGCGATGACCGCACCGGCCATCGAAGCAGCGTTGTTGACAGAAAACAGGGAGCGCCGTGATTTGCTCCCGCTCCGGGTATTGATAACACGTAAGTTATTGATTTCATATACCGCTGACTCCGCGCATACCGCTCCCTCCGCGACATGATGGCACAAAAGAGGCACAATCCTGCCGAGTCGAGCCGCCTATTCGCCGAGCACAGATTGAGGACTCTCTGAATACGCGGCACTTTTTTGAGGTGTACTTTTCGGGTACGCGGCAATGCTCAAGACTTTTGAAGCGTCATTGGACTTTAGGAGGGTTTCCAATGTCGAAATCTAAGACTTTCTCCTCTAGCACGTCTTTCATTTCCTCGTCCTGTTTTAGTTCCGGCTTGCTGTCTTGAATCCGCTTTTGCAAGTGGAAGGTTCTAGCGTGAGCGCGATTCAGGACTACGTCATACGGGCATGGGCGGATAATGGTCCGATCTCCAATACGCATTTCTTGAAGCGTCGTTTCCAGAGATGCTCCAAGTACATCCGCCTCGATTTCTGTACTTTGTTGAGCAACAGCCGGTTGTCCGCAACGCTTTCGCGTAGTCGCGTGCTTGATCCATCTCTTTCTGAGTAACGCAAAACCCGCCGCGCTTCAATTCGACAATCAAGATTTTTCGCGTTCCTGAGACTTCTCCTTGAGAAAACTCATCGGCACAATACAAGCCAATGGAGCTATCAGGGAGCACCACAAGCATTACTCGGACATGACAATCCATATGGCAGCTATCCAGCACCCGTTGTTCCGATTGGCAATCTCGACGGGCGTCTCGTAGCAATATATCCGGGCGGCGCGGCAGGTCCGACTCCGGAGCTTAGGGACTCCGGACGGCGCGGCGCTGCCCAACAGGCACACCGAGGTGGGTGATGGTTCCTACAGCGCGAAGTTGCTTCCGCGCCGCGTCGGTACTCGCGCTCGAGGAAGCTGCGGTTGGCCAGTGCTCAAAATCGATTAGTAATGTTCGGCCAGCTATTGACTGGAAGGTGAGTTACTAAGATACTTGGCCTCGCCGGTTGTCTGCCTGCCCTCGATCCTGGTATGGTCCGTCCTATAAATGCGCCCAAGGTCACGGCTGGAGCTCGGGGTACACATTTAGCATGTCAACTACGCCTTCTGTCATCCTTGCTGATAGCGGGATTGACGGCATGTGGAGGCGGAGGGGGCAGCACATTACCTCCGCCACCTCCCACGCCCGATTTCAGCTTGGCTGTAAGCCCAACCAGTCAGATGGTGAACGGGGGAAGCTCGGCTTCCGTGTCATTGTCAGCTACTTCGATTGCTGGCTTTTCGTCTCAGATTACGGTCCAGGTGGCCGGGCTTCCAGCAGGTGTTTCTGTTTCGCCCGCAAGTATCACTCTCGTACCGGGCACGCCACAACAGGTCAAGTTTTCCGCACCTGCCAATGCAGCCTTTGCCAGCGCCGCTGTGACCTTCACCGGCACCGAGGGGGCCCTATCGCACTCCGCCGGCTTGAACTTGTCGGTGGACTCCACGTTCGGTTCGCCCGGTCGCACCCGCTACGTACGGACAGACGCGACGACAGAATACTTCCTTTGGCCAAATCAAAACTGGATCATCTATAACCCGATCACGTCGCGTTTCTTCGTTACCGACCCCACGGGGAACCACGTCATCGCTATGGATGCGGCATCGGAGACGGAGATTAGCACGATCAGCGTTCCAGGGGCATATGGAATCGACGATACGCCGGACCATACGTTGCTGTATGTGGCAACGCTAGTCGGTGATGTTTACACGATCGATCCCGTTTCCATGACTGTCACTCAAAGATATCCGGGCTCCCAGATCGGGCCCAGGGGCTACCTGCCTTTCGAAGCTCTCGTTCTTGCGGATGGGCAAGTCGCTTTGTTGGGAAGTTCGGGCGGTATTCTGAGTGTGGGTGGTTCGATCAATTTTGCTATCTGGAATCCAGCTAACAATTCATTCACGTTGTACGGAGGGAATGGCAAGTCTCTACCGTGCATCAGTATCTTCGGGTTTTCGCGAACGGTTGATCGCACGAAAGTCATCGTTTCCGGAAGTGCGAGTCCCCAGAAGGCATGTGAGGTTGACGAGTCGACTGGAGCAGTTACTGAAGGCACGATTTCGGGAACTGGTACCTTTATAACTACGCCTGATGGAAAATACATCATCGTAGCCGACACGAACGAAGCGATCGCTGCGGTCAACATATATGATGCGAACACGTTAGCCCTAGTTGAAAACGTCAATCTCAATGTTCCGTTATTCTCAGCGGAAGCATATGTAGCAAGCGCAGATTCAACGACTCTTTTTCTTCTGACTGACACAATCATTTACGCCTACAGCCTTACGACAGGTCAGCAAATCGGCTGGGTGCCCAACATCTTTTTGCCGCCGTCCAGCGGCGGCCTAGCTACCGGACCCGTGAATAGCCCCCTACTTCAGGCGGTCGATGTCACTGGCCTCTTTGCCGGCCCTCTAGAAGAAGGCGTCGGGTTTGTCGATCTCTCGGCGTTGCAAAGTCTGCCAGTAGGAACGCCGTTCACGAATGCATACCTCAATCCAGCGGCTGGACCTTTATCCGGCGGCACACAAGCACAGTGGGGCTCAGTGCTAGCGGGTATGCAAGGTTCCGTATATTTCGGGAACCAAAGGTCCACGTCGCTGACAACCACAGGAGATCTGACGACTGCGGCGACACCACCCGCTTCGCCGGGGCCCGTCACGGTGTACGCCTTTTCGACTGATGGTGGTTTGCAGATGATCCCGGAAGGCTTCAGCTATGGCCCCACAATTTTGGAGGTCACCCCGAATATGGCCACCGCGGAAGGCGGCGGGACCGGTTACATCTATGGCTACGGATTAGGTCCTGTCAATGCCACTTCGATTCCGCCCGATCTGCAGGTGATCGTCGGAGGTGCACATGCACAGGTCACCGCCTTTAGTCCCAATGCGTACGGCCTTTCTTCTCCACCTTTTCAGCTGGAGTTTGCTGCTTATACGGTTCCGCAGGGTGTAGCAGGGTCTGCCGACGTGACGGTCACCAATGATTATGGTAGTAGGACGGCACCTGGAGCATTTACCTACCTGCCCGCTACTCAGCAGTTTCCACTCGCTGGATCCACGTTGGCTCAGGGTGTTTATGACCCATACACTGATCTCTACTACTTCACGGACACCAACAGGATTCAGGTATTCTCACGCGTTCAGGGACAGTGGATGCCCCCAATCGCAATCCCGGCTCCGCAAGGTGCAACACAGCGATTGTGGGGCATAGCACTTTCTCCCGATGGCAGCAAACTCGCCATCTCCGACTCCGGGTCCAGCGTAATTTACCTTTTCGATCCGACAAACCCAACGTCTGTGAAAACTTTCTCAATCGGTCCCCAGAACGGTTGGGTTATCTATCCCTGCGGTGTGGCTGTAAGCGATGCGGGAAACATCTACTATTGGGTTTTCGGCGGGGCCGATGGAGCCGATCAGTTCTTCATGTTGAACACAACCACAGGAGTTACAACCGATTACGATATCGATGGGCCGTCAGATTTAAACAATCAGTACCTGCGTGTCATGATTAGTTCGGATAACACTCGTGTATTCTTTAACGAGGAAGGTAACGTCTTCTGGTTTGACGCGACAGGAACTGTCCTCCACCCAGCGTCCGTTGAGACTAATTGTTGTGCAGGTGATTTCGAATTGGCGCTATCGAGCAATCAGACGCAGATCACCGCCACTTCATATTTCTACGATTTCGACTTGAAAGCGGAGTCATACTATGCCCTCAACGATCGGGAAATCTTAAACATCGCGGACGTTTACGGTGCAAAGTTCAGCCCGGACGGACGACTGCTCTTCCAGCCTTCTACGAATGGCATCGACGTATTCGACGGCGAACTCGGCAATCTGCTGAATCGCATTTCGCTTCCGGTCGCGCTCTCATCTAACTACGATGCGCTGGTCGATGACGGTACGGATAACATTTTGGTTGCTATTACCGGCACGGGCAACGGAGTTGCCATCGTCGACTTGACTTCAATCAGCGAACCGCCGCCGTTGACCTATAACCGCAAGTCAGCTTCGCGTAAGTATCCGTGGGCAAATCGACTTGATTCGCTTGCTGATGTAACGCCCAGTCGGCAGCAGGAGCATCCTCTAAAACCTTCACGCATAGTGCCGCACGTTACGAGGTCCATCCTACCGAATAGAAAGCAAGCAGTTTCGCCTGGTTCTCACGCCGAAGGTAGGTGACCCGATTTTCTGGGAATGCCAGGAGGTGCATAGTCCCATCCCATATTGTTGCGCTTCTCGCCCCACGCGCCCGCGGGCAGGGGGGGCGGGCCCAGGTCAAAGACAGGCAGGCTGTGGGGTGGGGGTAACCGAATTTTTCCCGAAAGGTACTACCCCCTCATGCGTTTGTCACTCATCCGAGAAGTCATTACACTTAAGCCTCGCGTGGAGCTGGCTCTCGCATCACTGACTGATACCGCTGATACCGTTTCACGCGGAACTCCAGCGAATTAGAGATACTATAGAAACTGCAGCCTAAGATCGAATGCGCTTGTAACCATCTAAAACAAAGGGTATTGTCACGGAAGTGTAGGATTCATCGGCACTTGCTAGTAATGGCAGTAATCGAATCCTTCCCTCTCCGCCATGCATCGTCTCGCTTCGAGCCTGAGACCAAACACAATTACGCGAATGCTGCGAGGCTGCCCTTGTTGATTCTGGCTTGTACGTCGCTGTCGCGGACACCTTTGAGATAAACCATGGTCGATGCGATATCACGGTGTCCCATCCATTGCTGCAGGGTGCGAATGTCAATGCCATCCTGGAGGTGCCGCGTGGCATACGTGTGGCGGAATTTGTCGAGGAACCAACGGCCACAGTAGGCTCCTTCGGCACAGCGATTGATCTTTACGGTTCCGTCTTCCACCTTGTGGCTCACAGCGCAATGACCGCAGTTCAGTATCTGCACTTCGGTTAAGTGGCTTACCCCCGTTCCCCGCACTTCTGCGGATCGTGGGAAATCCCGGTACCCATCGCATACGGCGGTCGTACGATAGCCATAAACGAAGCACCGTTGGCCTCATTTTTGGGACTCTTTGGACTTCTTGAAGGTGCCCATTACGAGCGTGTCCAGCCTGTCCTGACGTGATTGGACCCACTTGCCGTAATGCCGTTCGCAGACCTTGATTGAATTTCCGAGCAGTTTGGCGACTTCTTCCAGCGGCACTCCCCTTGAGAGTAATGACACTGCGAACGTGTCCCGCAGCCGATGACTTACCATGTGCTGGTCCTCCAGGTACAAGCCTACTGCCCGGAACAGATTGCGTAGGTCGGTCTGCATCGTGGTCACGGCGGTGGTTTCCCTCCCCTCCCTCCCACGCTTGCTGCTAACGTTGCCGCCGAATCCGCGCCGATTCCAGAATAGGTACTTTTCATTCCCGCTAACGATGCTAAGCAATTCCTTGGCAACATCAGGCGGGAGGGGCACGCTGACGTGTACTCCCGTCTTCTGTCGGCTGGTCACGACGCGATAAACTTTCTTCTTCTGGTCCCATTGAATCTCATCACGTTCCAGCGGAACTGCATCTCGAATTGCCAGTCCACTGAGTCTCATGCACTGGATCAGAGCATGTATTTTTTTCGCTTTCACCGGCTGGAATTCCTTCGAGCATTGCGCCAGTAGAGTCTTATATTCCTGATCTGTGAGCGGCAACGTGGGCGGCTCGTCAACGTGGATGGCCGACAAATGTGGTACCCGGTCGAGCCATTGGGCGTCGAAGCAGTAACGCAAGAATGTTTTCAGTCGCTCTTGAACTTTCTGCCGAGTGGTCGATGAAGGGTACTGCTCCGTCCATTTGCCGCGATATTCGGTTAAGCGTTCAAGGGAGATATCCGTGACGTGGAACGCCATGCGCTTGTCCATGAACTGGAGCAATCGACCCAGTTCGCGAATGTATTTCTTCAGGACATTGGGGCCTAGTCCTTCAGATGTTTTAAGGCTTACGAAAAGATCGATTGCCTGCTGGATCGTCTTGTGCTCGATTGCGGATTTAGTGCGCTCGTTAGCGGGATTGAACCGCTCCTCCACCCTTCGCTTGGCACCCTCTGCCTCTGACCAAGTATGGGCTTTAGTTGAGTGGCGGTGTTGTTTTCCATCGTGACTCCAGCGTAGGTGTTTAGCGCATCGGCATCTTTTGTTGAACTCGTCTCCTCTGTACCGACAATCCAGCGAGTGTCTAACAAAGATCGTTACTACTGGTGGGCTCATGCGGCCCTGCTAGCAGCGGGTGAAAGTCACAAGTGGAGCACAAACCTAGCACAAACCCAATAAATATCATCTAAGTACATGATAACAAGCAATTAAGAATGGCGGAAGCGAGTGGGGGTCGAACCCACCGGTGACAGGAAACCCTGCCGCCCGCCGGTTTTGAAGACCGGGGCCAGCACCGGCTGACGCTCGCTTCCAACATCATGATGATGGTTTGTGTACGAAGCATCGGATTCATTCTACCTCCGGCATTGGATCACGAAGACACTTACTTCCGCGAGGGATGAAGCTCGCTGGCTCGAGTGGCCTGATCGGAATTCAGGCCTCCGCGTTCGCGCGCGTAAGATGATGCAAAAGCGGCGACCAGCCCGGGCTAGTATTCTGAAATGTGACTGAAAAGCCAGATACACCCACCGAAGCCCCGCCTCGCAAGGGTTTTCTCCGATCTTTTGTTCGATGGCTTGTGATCGGCGTGGCGCTTGTTTGGTCGCTTGTTGCGCTGATCCTTCTGGCCATCCGGTGGATCGACCCACCGTCAACCGCGATGCACATCCAGCGCCGGTTGCAGGCCTGGATTCACGACACTCCTTATCACGAACGCTACAAATTCATTCCGCTCAGCCAAATTTCTCCCGAGCTACAGCACGCTGTAGTCGCCGCCGAGGATGCGCGCTTCTACCAGCACCACGGGTTCGATTGGCACGAGATCCAAATCGCCGCCGAAGATGATTTGGAAGGAGATCGGGTTCGCGGAGCTTCCACTATTACGCAGCAACTTGTGAAAAACTTATTTTTCGGAACGGGCCGCTCGGTCCTCCGCAAGGGTGCGGAGTTCACGTTGGTACCGGTGGCCGAATTCGTCCTCGGCAAGCGGCGCATTCTGGAGATCTATCTCAACGTGGTGGAATGGGGCCCTGGTATTTATGGTGCAGAATCGGCGTGTCGTTATTACGACGGAACCGCGGCTCGGAGTATTGACCGGGAACATGCGGCACGGCTCGCCGCGATTCTGCCAGCTCCCCTGAGGCGACGGCCCGAGCGCATGAATAAATACAGCGTGCTCATCCTCGAGCGGATGCGCCAAATGGGTTGGTAATCGCGAGCAGCATTTCACAAATGCTCGACACAAATGGGTGTTATCGATTCTTTCGCTAGCAGATCTCACCTGAATGTACGGCTCCGACTTGAATCACAGCCCCGGTTTCTGCTACAAAGATTTCAAGAGTCGCTGGCGGCTGCCAGGCAGACTGCGTGTAGTTTTCCAGAAGTGAGTGCCAGCTTCTGGTAACTGTGGCGACTTTATTGGGTCATGCAGAACCGGGGCGTTTCCCGCTTGCGAAAGCGGGAAGAGTAAGTTTTTTGGCTAATCCGGCGCTTTGTCGAGCGATTTCTCGGCGGGCGCAAAACATCGAACCTCCGCAACAACTTTTTAGGAGTTTCCGGTGGCCGTACATCCCAGGTTCCGAAGCGCTCAGCCCAGA
>Ga0209006_10001458_pt1 | contig 21463 bp, 13 predicted proteins | sample JacPin_JW_Ref_O2_FD_188567 | JGI IMG/M metagenome (GOLD analysis project Ga0209006, IMG submission 188567) | Forest soil microbial communities from Algoma, Ontario, Canada - Jack Pine, Ontario site 1_JW_Ref_O2 (SPAdes) (version 2) | ecosystem: Environmental > Terrestrial > Soil > Boreal... | reverse complement strand
TACGCTCCCGGACATCTCATCGTCAAAGCCATCCTGCAGGACTGTGCCGAGCGCGGAGTTTTCGAATACGTGATGGGAATCCGCGAAGACTGGAAAATGGAATGGACCCAGGATGTGCGGAAGAGAACTTACCAGTGCATCTTCAACCGTGGACTTTGGCCTCGCGCGCTGCACGCCGTCCGATTTTCGCTGCGCCCCAGGCTCTCCAAACTGAAGGACTTAGTACAGGCCGCACGCCCGGGAAAATCTGCCGGAGGATGAGCAATCGCGCACCGTAGTGCAGAAGATTCGTGCTCTAACCCACCGAGAGCAGTCGTGCCTCGTTCTATTTCAGCTCCACGATAAAAGCATCCACGCGGCATCGTCCGCTGGTAGGGCAACCGGGGTTATGGGGGTCGCTGCCCAGGCTCCAGTCCCAGTCGGTACTGAACAGAAAAAATTTGCCATCCTGCGAAACGTCGCCGATCGCGATGGCGCCGAAGCAGGAACCATCCTTGGCTGCGGCATTACACGCGCCCGTCGCGTGATGATGGGCAAAACGCCACACTTTGGGTTTCCCGGAAGTCGCGACACATACAATTTCCCGATCCCAGGGCTGCCGAACCGACAAAACAGGATTGGTCGCCGGGTTTCGCGTGCCGTCCCCCTGCAATCTGAAACTGGATCGCGAGTAAGCGCCACACACCGGAGAGGAATCGTTGGGATCCGCGTTATTCCAGGACCAGTGTGAATCCATGCTCGCCGGTACCGTGATCTCGGACGGCAGAAGCTGTGTGATGTGGGTGAGATCCGCCAGCGGCCGGAGCAGAAGGCTGCTGTCGCTGCCCGGTCCGCCCGCATTGATCATGTGCGAGTAACCCATTACCTTGTGTCCACCGCAGAAGCTGGCGACGCCGTTGTGGCCTTCGCCCCGCGTCCAGCACGCCGAAATATTAGTGGTGCCCGGCATCCAGAAAATCAAAGACCACCCGTTCTGCGGGCCGATTCGAACGTACTTCCCGTCGCGGCTCACTCTCACGTTATGAATGTCGTACCCGGCGGTCGTCGAATTCGGTGGGGCCGCGCCTTTTTCCAGCGCGCCGGACTGAGTGTAAGGCTCAGCCACGTTCTTGATTGACGCCTGGCGCGTCTCCTGCCCCGGAGATCGCCCTATGTACACGTTGTACCCGGCAAGCTGGAGGCCGTAAGGATTATCAATTTCAGGAGGCGAGACGGAGATTCCGCCGTTCGAATCCAGATGAATATGCGACTCGGGCGAAGGGAATGTCTCTCCCGGGTCGGGATGCATGACGGTATTCGCGCTCAGCTGCACATAGTAATCGCCCGCAGGCAGGTTCCCGGAAGTCGCGCTAAGACGCGCCGCAGGAGGCGGAGCCAGCACGCCGACACTCGCGCGTGTAGGTGTCATGCCCGAGCCGCCCACCATGCCCGTCGCCGTGTCATACCAGTAGCAGTGATCCGTGGTGCGGTCGTAGTAAGTGACCAGAGTCCCCCAGCCTTGCATCTTTCCGCCGGAATAATCAGAAAACTTGGTATCGTCGCCGCTGTTCGCGATCGCGCCCCGGTATCCCGAAAGATCGCTCGGCAAGTCAGGACACTTCCGCAGATCGTAGATGGTCGTCTGTTTGCCTGTGGCAACGTTGTAACTGTTAATCGCGCTGTTGGAGTCGAAGTGCCCGTAGATAACGTTTGGATCGATGTAGCTGAAGCTCCCGCCGGACGGCAGGCGACAACGGGGCAACCCGTTGCAGCGCGACGTGACCTGCATGGTCGCAGCGTCGAGGGAGAATAAGACGGCTCCTCCACCGCTGGTCGTGACGTAGAAGTAGTACCCGCCGTTTGGTCCCAGCGACGGATTGAACTTTCCCCACTCGTTAATCTCTGCGGAAGAGTTGCTGCTGAAACTGAATCCTGAGAGATTGCCGCCAATCCCCATTTCGTCGGTCACGCGGACCATGCGGGAACCGAACTCCGGATCGCGAAAAACCTTGTTGACGCCGGGCGGCGCAATGGCGCTCTCCGCACGGAACGTTCGGCTGGTGTCGGCACAATACACGTCCGGACAATTGGTGGACGGCGATGGGGTGTCCTTCTTCTCAGACTGCGCCCAACCCAGGCTGCTCAACAACAAGCCGAGAATAAGCAGCCACGGAATCACGAATAGAGATCGGTCGCTCTGACGCGCGCGGTTGGAACCCGAGCGTTCAAAGATCTTTTCTACCGAGCGACCAAGCATCCTGAAGTTCGTAGGCATAATAGATTTTCTTCGCGAATCGACCGCGTTCGCGAGTCACTGCGGAATCGTCGCGGAGCATTCTCTGTTCAGGGTAAACCAAAACACCGCACTTCGTCGCAGGCATGCGGAGCTATGGCAGGCAATCCTTCGCGCACGAATATCCGCGCAGGAACATCTATTTTCGATACGTGATGGCGTATATCCGCCAGTGCTCGCCTTTCCATTTCTGCTGAAGCTGAATTCCCAGATCTTCAATTTCTAACTGCTCGCGATCAGCCACGGACCACAAGCTTCCAATCGGACCATAAGGAGAGACCACCAGAAGATCGGGATGGCGGCTCCGTACGAAATCATCCAGATCATGCTTCAGAAGCTGCGGATCCTTGTAGTGTTCGGCCGTGACTTCAAATGTTTCAGAATCTTTCCACTGCGTGACTCGCGCCACAGCCGGTGACTCCCAGTTGAAATCATCCAGGATCGCCGGACCGGAGGGATGGTTCTTCAAAAGCCAGTGGGTCAGTTCCCGCATTTCGTGATGCGGCGGCACCGTCGGCGACATCTGGGACAATCGATCCGCAATCTTGGGTGGCCCGTACGTGGCACCTGCCACGATTCCGGCCTGCCACAGGACAAAAAGAATCACCACGGTAGAGTAGGCCGCACGCGAGTTCAGGCGTGGCCATCGCTCCCCCAGCCAATGCAATCCTTCGAATGCGAATGGGATCAGGAGCCAGCTGTACATCAGCGTATAGCGCGCTTGAGTGGCTTCGTAGCGCATGGAGTTCCAGTAGTTAAACGCAAACAACACTAACGTGAGCACTGCAAGGCCACGAGCCGGTCGCATCCCTCGGGCGAAAACGCGGAACAAGCCGATACACGCCAGCACCACTATCAGGGGGCTGAGTGTAATCAGCAGAGAAGCCGGAACCTCCAACAATCGGAAAATCAAAGAATGGTGCAGGACCGCAGCCCGAAAATGCAGATTGAGCCACATCGTGCGATGTGGAAGTTCCAGCGCGTCTCCCCACTTGATAAAGCTGAAAATCAGCCAGCCCATTGCTGCCGCCGATCCGAGCAGAGCAAACCCGGCAGCGCGCCCCAGCGGTTGCCGTCTTGACTGCGCCGAAATCGCATTTGGCTCGGCATCGAGCAGCATCAGTCCGAGCACCGGAGCGCACAGCCACGCCTCGAACCGGCAAAGACTGGCAGCACCTAACATGACTGCCGCGAAAACCGCCCACTTCCAATCGGCGTCCGAAGCGAAGCGCATCCATCCGTAGATCCCCGCGGCCATCAGGAAAATCGTTGGCGCCTCCGAACTGGTGGTCACACTGAAAGCAATATGAAATCCGAAGAAAGTAAGCACCAGAGCGGAGGCTAAAGCATTCCGGCGATCAAAGCTGCGGGCGACGATGCTCCAGAACAACAGAACCGTCAGTGCCCCAAGCACCGCCGTGAACACGCGCACGCCTACATCCGATTTCGTTAGCCACTGCGCCGCTCCGAGCAACCAGAAATGCAGGGGAAGCCAGGCATCCGTGGCAGTCGCCTGGGGCAAGCTTAAGGGATGCTGCAGCCAAAGCACGGCATAGTGATAGCGCGACCAGGCATCGGTAGTGTTGTTGCCCGCTGCATGCAGAAAAACCAGGCGGCTGCAGAAAGCCAGCAGGAACAGTAAAAGCAGCAGCGGCTGCCGTGATGCTCGAACAGGATTGTCTTGCAAGCGAGACACTAGACCTCCCAGAAGGTCGTCTACGTGGCGCTTCCGGCAATCCACCAGCAGTCTCCGGAAGTCGGGCGGCGAAAATCGGTTCGATGCAGATGAATCTCAACGACTTAGTAAATACTAATAACGATTATTTCTGGTTTGGACCCTACAGATTTCGGCTCTTACCGCGTAGAGGCGAAGGACCGCGCACACCCGGATTACGAAACCGCGCACCGGGACTACGAAATCTTTTCCGCCACGGCGGCTCCGTGAACGACCTCGGGCTCGCCGCCTCCTGCTCTTTCTCATTCGACATGGCCAATAGCACCGACGTATAGGCCACCGCAAAATACGGGAAGTACTGATACGCCTCCGGCGCAAAGAGCGATCCAATCAGGAACCCGACCAACGAACTATGCAGTGCCCCCACAAACAGTTGCATCTCTTTGTCCTCGGGGTCAGGCTTTTTCCGCAGTTGTTTGAGGTTGACGAAACCCCGCCGGAAAAACAAAATATAGAAAATGAGCGACGCCAGACCACCTTCCGCCGCGATCTGCAGGTAAGAAACGTGAACTTCTCTCCACGTTCCCGAATAGCTGGGGAAATTCCCCATTCCAATGCCTAGCGGGTAGTGTATGACTGCCTTCAGGCTCTCTTCCATCAGCAGCGTACGCTGTTCGTACGATCCATGGGCTCCCTGCTCCAGATTGTCATTCACATTCCCCGCGGATATTGCGAAGAATCGATCCTTCAGGCGCCCGCCCGCCGCCACCCCGACCACCAGCACCAGCAAGGCCGCTGCGGCGATGAGCTGCGGCCGTTTCCCCTTGATGCCGAAATGCCACAACATCACCACGCCGGTGCAGATCAGAGTAACGAATCCCCCGCGGGAGGCCGTCAGAAATAGCGCAACACACATCGCCAGCATCCCGACTAACCAGGCCAGCTTGACGACAACTTTTTTCGTGTCTAGGAGGAAAGCGATACAGAACGGCAACGATAGTACAATCGCGAACGCCAGGTCATTGGGATTGGAATAGATTCCCCCAATCACCCCCTCCAACCGTATCGTGTGTCGCCCTTTCAGCAACGACACTACGGAGATGACCGCGACCGATCCTGACTGGATAAAAATGATTCGCTTCAACCGGTCAAAGCTGGTGATGACCACATACGTCAGCGCCCACACCACCATCACTTTGGCAAAATCCATCGCCTTGAAAATCGCTCCGCCCTTCCACACCGGGGAAAGAGGCCCCGCGATCAGCAACAGGCAGATGATTCCGAAAAGGTAGTAAGCTTCCCGCGGCAGATCTTTCAAGCTTCGTTTCGAACGGCCGGCGCTCAGCAATCCCGCAACCGCGAAAATTCCCGAGATCTTGGCTAGCGGAATGTATCGCAGGCCCGGAATCCAGTCTTCCGGCCGCGCGCAATAGACGAAGTAAAACGCGCTCAGCCAGAAGAATGCACTCTTGAGGGGCTCGGCTTTTGACGTAAACCTTCGCGCCCCGAATGCCCGCGGACTCGTTTTTTCCAGAACGTCCATCAGTCCGTTTTTTCCTTTTAACCTGCTCGTAGGCAACTGCCCTCGCAAAAGCCGGCGAGGTCGATCCGGCGTCGAAATACCAGCCTTCCTTCGACTTTACACACTACACCCACTCACCTGCCATAGTTCTTCTGTGTGCAAGGCCACTTCCACACTCAGCGCTTGATCTCACGAACCCAAGCGGCCGTTATAGCCTGTGTTGTCAATAACTTACGAGAATCGCCGAAGCCTCGGTGGCCTCCATCACAACTCTCGACGGCATCTGGGATCAAACCACTTGAGAAAAGTCTTTCCCATTCCAGGGCAAGAGACCTTGGATACTTCAATTGTAAATGCTAGACGTGCAGGAATGCTGGCACGGAGGCCGTGTTAGCTCTTGCAGGAGACAGGCGGCAAAACTGCCAACCCTGGAAACTGGAAGTCCCTTCGCCGCTGGCAAACGCGATCGGCAAACGTGATCGGCAAAAAAGAAAATGGGCCCAGCAGATGGGCCCATCAAGTAACGAATGACCTAAGCAGCAAATCCAGCTCTTATTGCAGTTCTACAACCAGGACATCGCTCCGTTTCCTGCTTGAAGCGCAGCTGTCGCCGCCATCCGGGCAGCCAAACTGTCCGCCTGCCGTCGTGGTCCAGGCATAGAATCGTCCATCTTGAGAGGGTTGGCCGATCGACCACTGGGCATCAGAGCTGCCGAACACAAGACTCGAGTAAGTGTGGGCAAATCTTATTTGCCGGTTGGAGCCGTCGGTCGTAAAGCAGACGATCTCGTTTTGGTAGGGATACGTCACACGATTGTTCGTGGAAACGGTGGCCATGCATACCGCTCCGGTATCGGAACAGTCGCCCAGCCAGGCTGGATGCGAATCAAAAGGCTGCGTGCAGGATTCATGCGGAGCTGCCCCACATGCACCCTCCGGCACCGACCATACGGAGCTCGGCAAATCCGCGCTCAGGTAATCCCGGATCACATTGTAAGTGTAGGGATTTCCCGGCTGGTTCAGCCATTTTCCACAGCCGGCAGCCCAGTGTCCCCCTCCCTGCGGATGACCGATACCGTACATCTGGGTCGTACCGATTACCCACACATAGGGGTTGTTGTTGCAATTCGAGATGCACGACTGCGGGGCGACCACCAGCATGGTGCCGCCTTTCATTTTCACATTGTGGACCAAAAAGCGGTCGGGCAGATTTATCGTGCCAACCACCGTTGCTCCCGGATACTGTGTAACTACTCCGGACGAAGTATTCAGGTTAAAGCAGACTTGAGTCTCGGTGTTATAGACAGCGACGGTATGCCCCGTTCCCTGCCCACCGGTCATCGAGAACGCGACACTGAAAACTGTGTCGGTCGGGTCCGAACCGCCAAAGCTTTTCCACCCAATAGGGTTCACACCACAATTCCCAAAGTCATACAGCAGTTGAGGCGTTGGCCGTGTTGTGCGGTCGGTGTAGTCAATGGATTGGAGCTGTCCGTTGTTCAACGCGTAAAACAGATTGGGATTGCTATGCGAGAAAACGCCCCCGCCGCTGACAAATATGTTGGGATTCTTGCCATAGAGAGGACCAAGCGATTGCAGGGTCGTAGGATCGAAGCCGATGGGGAAATACTGTCCCTCATCGTTGCAAATGAGCAGAATCGTGGAGTCTGAGTTCCACAGGTTCGGGAGGTCTCCCGATCCCCCAAGTCCTGTGCAGAAGCTGCGGTCTGCCCCCAGGGATTTGTCGGTAACGCGAACAATAGGATTGTGGAAGGCTGGATCGGTTACGATCGTATTGATTCCCTTATCTCCGCCCCAGTTGGGCATCGGATTCGGCACGGGAGCAAACAACGCGTCCGTGCGCGAGCACCCGTAGTCGGGCGGCCCGCAATTGGCAGACGCGGCCGAAACCTCCAGCGTGAGGGATTGCTTATCGCTGAGCGAATCCGCATCCGTCACGCGCACGTCGAACGCGAAAGCTCCCTTTTTTGTCGCTTTCCCAGTCACCGCTCCAGTCTTTGCAAGTTCCAGACCTGCCGGCAACGCACCCGAGGCAATAGTCCACTTGTAGGGAGCTTTGCCGCCGCTCGCGACCAGGTTTGCGCTATAAGCCGCGCCGTCTACTGCATCGGGAATTCGTGAAGTGGAAATTGTGGGTTTAGCTTCCGTGACGGTCACGGCTGCGCTGGCCTTGGCCGAACTCTCAGCCACACTTCTCGCTATCACCGTGATCGTTTTCGACGGAATATTCTTGGGCGCGGTGAACACACCTTCGCTAGTGATAGTTCCTTCGCTCGCCGACCAGATCACCGCCGTGTTGCGCCGGTTGGTCACCGTAGCGGAGAACTGCAGCTTCTCCCCTTCTACAATCGTCGGGCTGAGTGGGGAAACCGTTACTGTCGCACAGGACTTGCAGGCATCAACCACGAGCTTATAGGAAGTTCTTGCCGACGCGGCGGAGTCCTCTTCAGTAACTGAGATCGCGAAGTCGAAACTGCCGGCCCGCTTGGGATCTCCCGAGATCCTCCCGGTACGCGGATTGAGCGTCAGTCCGGGAGGCAACTGACCATTACTAACGCTGAACGCGTATGGTGCGCGCCCTCCGTGGACTGACAGAACAGTGCTATAGCTCGCACCGAGAATGGCGTCGGGCAGTCCGGGCTGAATCAACATGTGTCCGGTTGACTCCGTAGCCGCGTCGGAACTTGCCATCACCGGGTTTGCGGCCGCTGCGAGCGAAAAGGCCGCAATCAGGGCAAGACACAGGAAACCTCGGAGTCCGCAATTGGAATCCGCTCTCTTACAAAAAAGCCAGCTTGCTCGTAGCATGTTTATCCCTCGGTGACAGAATTGGGGGCCCAAGGGTTTGAGTCCTTAAGAGAACTCTAAGAGAGAGCGGGGCCTGCCAAAAGATACCCGAGGACGCTGGCCCTGCAGAACTCAGAAGGGCAGGTGACGTGACCGAATGGACAACCCCAGTTGAGGATCATGGGCAATGGACTGCCGGGTGCCCGAAACTGGAATGCGCGCCGCGACCTCTGAATTCGGCCCTGCGACAAGCCGAGAGGCAGGTCGATCCGCAGTAACGTTGGGGTAAGTTTAGGTTCGGCCTGGTCTGCCGCACTGCGTGAAGAATCTGATTGGAGCGATACATCTCTGCAAATCTATCTTTACAAAACTGAAGGGCTGCGCCGGGACTCGAAACCCTCCCGCCAGCAGCCCTTCAAATGTCTTGCTGTCGCGATCGTTCATTCCAATCGCTCGCCGAATTCCTGCTTGCTCGCAAACGTTGCTCGCGAACGTTGCTCGCAAACTATTGGTTCGGAACCAAGGCGACGTCATCCACGCTCTTCACCTTCACTATGTTCGTGACGGTGTTGGTCGCGATGTCGTATTCGTAGACCTTTTGCAGATTGACCCCGAGGTACAGTTTGCCTTTGCCATCCGAGATGATTCCATCCGGGTTAAGCATGTTTCCCACCTGGAAGAGAGTGTAGGTGGACAAGTTGGTTGGGATCTCAACCAGACACTCTGCGCCCACACCCACATCCGTGGCCCAAAGTTCGCCGGTGAAAGAATCGTAAGTCAATCCGTCGAAACCATACCATCCAATATTGTGAGGCGTAGGTAGCTCGATTGAGTTAAGGATCGCTCCCGTCGTCGGATTGAGTTGGACGATCTGGGTATGTTTATTGACCACCGCAAAAAGCTCGCCCGCGGGAGTGTATGCCAGGCCGTCGACCGTGAATTGCTTCTTAAGCAGCGGGGTGATGGTTCCGGTAACGAGATTCACGCGGTCAATGGCGCCGATCCCGAAGTTGGCGACAAGGAGGGTGGTTTCACCAGGATCGAAAATCAGGTCGCGCGGATAGCTGAATCCACTTGCAATCACGGTGTTCAGTCCGGTTTGAGGATTGAACATGTAAAGCGTCCCGTTGTTCTGGCTCGTGTACAGGATCCGTCCCTTGGAATCTACGATAAGGCTGTCGGGATGGAACCCGATGTTATAGAGCGTCGTAACAACTCCGGTAGCCATGTTCACTTCTACTAGCTGATCAAACGATTCGCTGGTAGCGTAAAGGTTCTGGGACCACGACCGGGGAGCAACGAAAAGGACCAAGGTAATACAACAGGTAGCAAAACGAAGAAGTGTACGCATTATCAATCTCCTGGGAACTAATTTCGATCGTAGATACCCAGCTAAACCGGGAGAGCGCGCTTACCAGCTGAGGGAAAGACCGCGCGAGCCAGCTTACGTGGACTTGGCAAGCGGGGGCACGCGCCAAATCCGGCTTCCCGCACAGGTTTCGCAACAATTACAAACTCGCGGGATTCTCTCAGACTACCCGAACCCTGTCAACCAGGAACCTCATGTCGGGACAGCCGCCCTCGGCTGTCCGTCGAGCGAAGCTCGACCGGTTTCTCCGCCGCAGCAAAACTGAGATACAACATCCCCTATTCCGGCCGCGAATAGCAATCACAAGGCCGGCCAAAGCATCCTGGCTCCAGTCAACAGCAACAGAGTGCAGAGGATACGGCGCAGCCACAGCATCGGCACCCGCGAGCTGAGATGAGAACCGAGAAGGCCGCCCGGGATGGATCCGATCAGCAGCGCGCCCACCAACGACCAGTTCACATTCCCCAGACGCCAGTGCAGCAAGCCCGTCACTCCCGTAAGCACCACCGCGTGCACCACATCGGTGCCCACGTTCACCTTGGGAGTAAAGCTGTAGAAAAGTAACAAGAGCATCATGATGATGCTGCCCGACCCCACCGACGTCATACCCACCAGAAAGCCCGCCACCAGCCCAATCAGCGTCATCCCCATGAACGACTTCATGGTAGGAGGACGATGGGCTACGCTTTCCTCGATCCGCTTCTGAAACAGAAGCAGGGAAGGAATGGCAATAAGTAATATCCCGACGGCAATCTTGATAAAGTCGTTGACGCCGTTGCCATACAGTGTGCGGATGTGGGAGAGCAGTCCTACTCCCGCGATCGACCCCGGCACGCTGCCCACGGCCAAGGCAAGCACCACCTTGCGGCGGACCGTTCCCTTGCTCATGTGCAACAGTCCGGCGGGTATCTTGGTGAAGAAGTTAAACACCGCGTCCGAGCCCACGGCTACGATCGGCGAATATCCCAGAACGTAAATCAGGACCGGCAGCAGCAACACTCCGCCCCCGACGCCGGTCAGCCCAATCAGCACGCCGACGACAAAGCCCACCAGGATTTTGGCCGCGATTACGGGCATGCTGAAATCTTCCTAGGCTGCCGTTCCGTTCACGCCAATGAAGCCCTCGCGCTCCAGATGCAGCACGATTTCCTGCGCCGCTTCCTCGGGAGATAGGTCGCCAGTATTGATGGTGACCTCGGCATCGGCCGGAACTTCATAAGGATCCGAGATGCCGGTGAACTCCTTCAGAATGCCCGCTCGAGCCTTCGCGTAAAGTCCCTTGCGGTCGCGCTGTTCGCAGACTTCCACCGAAGTCGCCACATGCACCAGGATGAATCCGCCATAGGGCTCGATCATCTGGCGCACGTGCTTGCGAGTAGCGTCGTAAGGGGCGATGGGAGCGCAGATCGCGATGCCGCCGTTCTTCGTGATCTCCGAAGCCACGTAGCCGATGCGGCGAATATTAATGTCGCGATGCTCTTTCGAGAATCCCAACTCCGATGAAAGATGTTTGCGCACCAGGTCGCCATCCAGAATGGTGACTGGGCGTCCGCCCACCTCCAGAAACTTGGTCAGCAGAACATTCGCGATCGTCGATTTCCCGGAACCCGAAAGTCCGGTGAAGAAGATCGTGACTCCCTGTTTGCCGCGAGGCGGAAAGCTGCGCCGCAGTTCCTTCACCACTTCAGGATAGGTAAACCACGCCGGAATATCGCGCCCCTCGTTCAGGCGGTCGCGCAGTTCGGTGCCCGAGATATTCAGAACCTTGTCGCCGTTCTTCACTTCGTCATCCGGCACATAGCGGTCCTGTTCTTCCAGGTAGACCATCATGTTGAAGGGCACCATGGTCACGCCGATGTCGGCTTCGTGTTTCTTGAATACTTCCTGCGCCTCGTAGGGGCCGTAGAAAGGTTTCTTGGTCTCAGGGTCGGAACCCGGACCCGCGTGGTCGCGTCCCACAATAAAGTGAGTGCAGCCGTGATTCTTGCGGATCAGCGCGTGCCACATGGCCTCGCGCGGACCGCCCATGCGCATGGCCAGCGGCAGCAACGAAAGCTTCTGCGAGCCTTGCGGATATTTCGAGCTGAGCAGCTGGTAACAGCGCACGCGCGTGTAGTAGTCCACGTCGCCGGGCTTGGTCATTCCGACGACAGGATGGATCAGCAGGTTGGCCTCAACTTGCTTGGCCGCGCGGAAGGTAAGCTCCACGTGTGCGCGGTGCATGGGATTCCGCGTCTGAAATGCCACCACCCGGCGCCAGCCCAGGCGCGCGAATTCCGCCCGCAACTCCGCCGGGGTAAAGCGCAGGCTGCGGAAGTCATAATGCGACGGCCCCTGCAAACCTTCAACGCTTCCGCCGACATACCACGGGTTCGATTGATTGATGGCGTAGTTCGCCCCGGGATGCGCCTTGCTAGTGGTGTTAAATACTGCCTTGGCTTCGGCCGTGCGGTCCGGCTGCCAGACTTCTTCCACGTTCAACACCGCCAGCATCACTCCCTCGGCGTCGCGCAGCGCAATCTTGCTGCTGCCCGGCGTGAGTTTCTTGGCGAATTCCTCGGTAACGTCCAGCGTAATCGGCATCGGCCATAAAACTCCGCTGGCCAGCCGCATGTTTTGGCAAACACCCTCATAGTCGGCGCGCGTCATAAATCCGCGTAGCGGCGAAAACCCTCCGCTCATCAGCAGCTCCAGATCGCACAGCTGCCGTGCGCTCAAGTCCCACGATGGCCACTCTTTCGAGTGCGCTTTGAGCTCTGCAGCTCGCTCCGGTTGAACAGTCAATTCCGCAAGTTGTCCGCCATGCGGCGAAATAAGATGGCCAGTGGAAACACTCAAGCTTTCAGCCTCCTGAACTTCAAGTCTTCTTCGTCTACTGCTTTTATCGCCATTGCCTTGATTTTAATGTGTTTAGGCAGGCTTTGTTAGGGTTCAATACCGCGGGAAATCAATATTGGGGTGGGTCGGGGTCCCTGATGCTAACTCTGCCTCAAGCTTATCACCGCTGCCGAAGCTCATCAAATCTAAGATCACCAAGTTTGTGAAGGCACCCGCACCTTAACCCGAATACTCGCAATCCAGGGACCGTAACGGGCTTGCGAGTGCAGTAGTAAGATTATGAAACTAAATCGTTTATCTTAATATTTTTGCTTCCACAGGCGGTTTTCTCTGCCGCAATGAAAAAGTTTGCGGCAAAAGGTGCGTTCCCCGGTCTTATCGCTTTTCGACTCCGGCCCCGCATCTGGTGACGGCACTGGCTTTAGCTTTGACCGGATGGCCTAAAACGAATCGCCTGAACGACGACGCTGTCGACGTCGCCCCAAAGCCCGGACTGGATGGGGTTGAACGTGCACTCTAACGGTCGAACCGACGGTCGCACTGAGGAGTTCCTCGGGTAGACCGTGTAATTTGTTCAGCTGCCCCGTGTAACGATGGAGACTTTCACCTAGGGTATTTACCCTAGATCACCCAAGATCGCCCCCGATCTTTCGGCCGTGGACCGGGTTTCGGGATTACTTTGATAACTTTTTCGGGGCTTCCCCGGGTCGCTTGCCGGAATGCCCGGCGCCCTTTGCCGCCAGCCCGGCAGCGTTCGTTCGCAGCCGGCGTTTTGTTGAAATTGCCGCGGTTTTACAGGCTTTTATCACCGGTCCCTGGCGAGTTGGCGAACCCGGATCGCGGCCCGTGGCCGCCCATCTCCGGCCCGGTTGCAGCCTCCGTTTTCCCATATCCGCACCCCTGTGGAAATGAATGTTCTGATATCACAGCCAAAATCGTCTCAAAATGGCAAGGTGGATGCTACGGGTTATGGAAACATCATCTCGAACTACGATCCGGCGACATTTTGCAGTCTGAAAAACTTTCGGCGCCGCCCAGCTTGGGGCGGGAAAGCCATTACGGGGGAAAGCGATGAAAGAACAGCCCGTTCGCCTAGGGCCGCGCGAACAGCAAATCGTTGAGTTGCTCTTGCAAGGCTGCGACAACGCAGAAATTGCGAGCCAGCTCAAGATGGCGCGAAGAACTGTAAAAGCTCACTTCAACCGGTTATTCCTGCGCTTTGGAATTACCGATGGCATCAAGCGGGTCAAACTCGCCACTCTCTTATACCGGAGGCAATCATGCATGCAATTGAGCGTTATGGAAATCGTACCCCAAGTGAACGTGAACAGCAGGTCATCCAGCTTGTCGCACAAGGCCTGAAGAACAAGGAAGTGGCGGACGCCATCGGCACCACCGAGCATGTGGTGAAAAACTATCTGCGCGTCATCTACGACAAGCTCGGCCTCTGGAATCGCGTGGAACTCGCGCTGTGGTACGAATCACGCCGCACCCCCACTCTCGTAAGCCAGTACAACTAGCTTGTGTCAGGAGTGCCGTGGGATGTTCATGTGGGTAGGTTCAATGTGGGGCGGGCACTCTTGCCCGCCACGGCCGCGCCAGCGGCCGGCCCTTTGACGTGGGCCAGGACGTCCGCGGCACGAAAAGATATTTCAGATTGTTGATTTCAGATTGCTGATTGCTGATTGAAAACCCGATCCACAAGAACTTGGTTTTCAATCTGAAATCTGAAATCAACAATCTGAAATGTTCTTCCTCCCGCCCTACTGGCACCCCAGGTTCGGCATATCGCGAATGCGCTCCCCGGCACCCGGAAGGCCTTTGCGCGCCGCTGCATCCAGCAGCAAACGCGCCTGATCGCAATTCCGCGGAACGCCGTCTCCAGTCACATATAAATCGGAGAGCAACAGCGCGGCCGCTGCGTTCTGCTTCGCTACCGACTTCCACAGCCACTGCGCCGCCTCGCTGCTATCGCGAGCCTTGCCCTGCGTTCCGCTGAGAAAGCTTTCTGCAATCGCTAGTTCTTCTGCCCCGTGGCCGACGTGATCGGCGAGCGGGTCCAACTTCTCGTCCGCGGCATTCGTGGGCACGATTGCCTTCAGAGGGGCGGCCCCGGCTCCGGAACCGTTATGTTCCGCGGGATTTCTCTTGTCATCCCGCCGCGCCGCGGAGTATCCCGCTGGCGTAGGCGACAATGCGTGAGCGACGGCAGCCGGAGCCGCTTCCCGCCTCGCCGTCTGAGCGGGCACCGATGGGCCGTCTACCGACGAGCCGACTGAGGGCGAAGACGAGCCGCCCGCCGCGGAGTCTGCTTTCGCGACCCTGTTCGGCGACGCATCGTGAGCGCGCAACCATGCGGCAGTCCCGCGCGCGCCTACATAGAACAATGTCGCCACCAGGATTGCCAGGGCTGCTCCCATCAAGACCCGAGAGCGGCGACGGCGAGCCCGTTCCTGATCCAGAAAAAGTCTGGGAAAGTCGTCGCTAACCGGTTTAACCCCTTGCGCCCAGATGAGCTGCCGGTCGTGGATGAAAGACTCAACCGGGGTCGGGAGTTGGTCTGCTTCCTGGTCGCCTCCTTGATCCCCGAACTTCTCTTCGCGGACTACTTCTTCTTCAGATTTTTCTTCCTGGACGCGATCCGCCTGAGCCGCGAGTTCCAACTGCTCCGGCTGCGGAGTTGGAGACACGTGTGCGCTGTTCCCATTCCCCGACGTTGCACCCGGCACACTTTCTCGCTCCGGCAAACGATCCCCGCAAGCCCCGCAGAATCTTTGTTCCACCAGCCACAGTCGACCGCACGAATGGCATTGGATAAATTCTTGCCGCAAAGGCGGCAGCGCGGGAGACGTTTCCAACGCCTCTTCGGAAGCTGCAGCGGAGAACTCTGGATTCGTCGCAGCGAAATGTCCCGCGGAAGTCGCGTCGGAATTTTCCGGAAAGTTCGGAGAGAAATTCGCGGGGGAATTCTCGGGGTTCGCAGAGAAATTCTCAGGAAGACGTGTGCGGCTGTCCTCCGCCGCGTTGCCCGGCTCGTTCGGAACCGCCGTCGCCTGCGCAGAGCTTTCCCCGGCGGACGAGTCGCGCTCCAGTTCACGCAGCAACTCCTGAACCGCCTGCTCCCGTTTCTCCGGCGGGCTGGTGAAATACACCTCGGCCCACCGTCCCATGTTCCGGCCTAACACCGGGTTGGTCAGAGGATTCAGTTCCGGCGACGGCAGCGTCTTGGGGTAGTCCCGATTGTCGTCAGAATTCGACACGCGCAGCTTCTCCGGGGGGTCGGGCTAAGACTGCACTACAATTCCACTCCGGCCCACCCAGATTGTCAAACCCGGATGGCCAACCCCGCCTGCACTGCTAAACCCGGCGGCTCAGCAAAGGTTGTCAGGAGAAAGGATGGTGAGAGCAAAGTCAGAAGTCAGAAGTCAAAATGCAGAAGTAAGAACTGGTATTACTTCTGCATTTTGACTTCTGACTTCTACATTCTCGTTAATTACACGGCTTGCGATAAGCCGGCTCGAACTGGCCGAGTTGCGCGTCCCGCTGGCTGGAGTATTTGCCATGCGGAGTCTTGCCATAAAGATCGGCTCCCGGGCAGTAGTACAGAGCCGAGTGCAAATCCACCCACACCTGCGTGTCGGGATTTCCCTTGTCTTCCACCGGATCGGGCGGGTCCGCCACGCCGAGGCTGATCAACAGTTTGTCGAACGTGGAAAGATCGGCGTCGGGAGCCGGCCGCCGATGGCTGACATTCGCCGCGCCGGCGTTCGCGCCGAACGAATGTTCCGACCAGATACTCCAACGAATAACCGCCGCGACCAGCACGACAGCGACCGCCAGGTAAACGTCACCCCGTCGCGTATTCCAGAAGCGCATGAACGAGTTCTGATTTCTGGAAGCCGCGAGCTGCTCGAACGCTTCCTTCGCCTTGGCCGCGGAACTCCAGGCAAGAGGATGCGCGGTTGCGAGCGCAGTGTTAGCGGCGCCGCCCGCGGCAGTTTTTTCGGCCTCTTCATGAGCGTCCGCATCCGCTTCTCCATCGGCGTGCCCAAGCGCTTCTCCATCCGCTTCGAGTTGGGCTAGCGCATCCGCTTCGAACGAATCTCGCGCGAACGATTCTGGTGCGAACGCATCGTGTTCGATCACTTCCGGCTCGATCGTTTCGTGACCGCTTGATTTTTCGCCGAGCAAATTTTCTTTCACTGATTCCGCGTGAGCGGATTCCGTGCGCACGGTTTTCTGCTCCACTTTCTGTTCCATTTTCTGCGCGTTTTTCTGCTCGATCGGCGCGTCCATGCCGGAGGCAAATTTTCGCGCCGCGGCTGAAATCTCAATTACTTCTTTCCGCAACGTCGCTGCCGGTTCCGTTCTCGATCCCGGCTGCCAATCTCCTTCCAGTTCCTGCGTGGCGTTCGGTTCACCGAAGGGATCCTCAAGCTCCGACAAAACTGCCTCCCACGGCTGGATTTCCACCGGTATGCCAGGATTGATTTTCCGCTCGGCTCCCCGCACGCTGCCATTCGCCGCAGCCGGCGCAGCATTTTGCTTGCTGGCCTGTTGCATCTGCCACAGCGAAGCCACCTTGCTTTGCATGGTCGGAGGCTGATATTCGCTGGTGCGCGGCGATCCGCATTTTCCACAGAACATTTCTTCGCCGACCAGTTCGTGGCCACATCTGCGGCAGAAAAACGCCGGCGCTACCGGCTTTTTCGGAACCACTGCCCCGGGCACATTCGCAGGAAGATTGACCGCCGGCGGATTCGGTAAAGAAGGATTCACGGCAGAAAGATTTGCCGAAGAAAGATTTGCTGAAGAACGACTCGCCGCAGAAGCACCCGCCGCCGCCGGCGTCACCATGGGTGTGACTGCAATCGGCGCAGCCGGAGCCGTGCTCCGGGCGGCTGACTCTTTCAGCGCGGGACTCTCCATCAAGGCTGCCAGATTGGGCCGCAGTTTCTCCAGAGCCTCCAGCATGGTGGCGCGCTCCGCCGCCATCGACTTGCGCGACGAGGCCCCGGCATCGCGGGCCAGCGCTTCCGTCACCAATCCCGCCATCAACTGGCAACTGTGCACGTCCTGCTCGGTGAAGGCGTTGGCGCTGGCAAAATAAAGTTCCAGCGCGCCCACAATTCCACTGTCACGATAAATTGGCACCGCGATCAGCGACCCGATCCCGCGCCGCCGACACTCTTCCCCGTCGAGCAGAAAATCCGAATTCACATCCGCGCCGCGAATCACCTCACCCGAGCGCAGACAGTTAAAGCAAAGCGCTTTCTCCAGAGCCACTGCGCTTCCGCGCGCCAGGGTCAGCAGCCCACTGACGGCCCGGTATTGCAACTTCTTCCCGTCGAGCTTCTTCGCGTCCGTTCGGTTCCCGTCACTCTGGGCCTCGACAATTCCAATGGCCGAACCGGCGGCCTTGGTGATCTCGGCCGCGCGCTGCGCCACCAGCGCCATGGCATTTTCCAGTTCGAGGCGGCGAGTCAGAATCTGCTGCTGGGTTTCAACGATCTGCGCTAGCGTCAGCGTGTAAGAGTCTTTGCTGATGCTGATCGGGCTGATGCTTGCGGGTCTCGTGGGAACGGTTTCAGCGACCGAAGATATTTCAGTTGCGGATTTTTTCGAGACAGTTTGTCCAGCAGCAGTTTTCCCCGCGCCAGATTTTTCAGAAACGAAACTGGACGTTGCGGCAGCGGCGCTCGCTGCGATCGGCGTCGCCGGAGTTTTGTTTGCTGACATCTGATTTGGTGAGATCTGATTTGCCGAGACCTGATCTTCCGCAGCCGGCTTCCGCGCGCGCATCTGCAGGTCGCCCTGTTCCTGGATCACAAAAGCCGCTTCCAGCAGCTTGTCCAGCGTCTGCTCGTCGAGGACAGGTCTTTTTTGCTCGGACACGGTTCCTTTTGCCATCGCCAGTCACGCTCGGATGCGCGGACCAAGAAGCCGCCAGCCCCGAGGATATGGCTATTTTAATGCAACTTCCATACCAAATCTTTACCGGAAGCACCGGCTCAGGCCAGCGCGCAAACTTCAGGAGTAGAGCATGACGCCTGGCCAGAGCTTCCCGGGCGCCACCCCAAGCCCATTTCTTTCAAGACATTGCAGTCCCCGATCCAGGGCAGCCGGATCTTGCGCAGAAAAACGCCGCCGGCTTGGCGCTCGGGTTCGCGGCAGACGACCCGCAGGTGACCAAGGTAATCCGCAAGAAAATGCACACAAGAGGAGCGCCATGCTCAACCTGGCGATCCCGTACTACAAAGTCACGGAGTCACAAAGCCCCGAGCCAGCGAATTCCTTCATGATACTTCGTGCCCTTCGTGGTGATCGGTTTTTTGGCTGTCTTCTCATCGCTATCGTTGTGATCGACGTGGAGCAGGCCAACCCGAACTCTCAGAACGCGAATAGGCCTTATACGGTTTTGCCCCCGGACGCACTACAGCGATCACCAAAAGATCCTACCGACATTATCGAATTCATTATCTGCTTTTTCCATGATCTGCTTGGGGTCTGTGAGAGGCGGACTGGGGACGTTGCCGCCCGCCGGCCAGGCCAACTAGTTCGTAAAGGAGATACAACCATGAAACCATTTCGAGTCTTCACGGCGCTATCGGTACTGGCGCTGTTCGTCAGCTGCCTCCCATTCCTTCGCGCCGATGATTGGGACAAAGCTACCAAAGTCACCTTCAGCGAATCCGTTCAGGTGCCCGGGAAAGTCTTGCCCGCTGGAACCTATGTCTTCAAGTTACTCAACAGCGCTGCCGACCGGCACATCGTGCAGATTTTTAATGAAGACCACTCTCAGCTGATTACGACCGTATTGGCTATTCCCAATCAACGCCTGGAAGCGAGTGGCAAGACCATTCTTACCTACCACGAGCGTCCCGCCGATCAGCCCATGGCGCTGGCCGCGTGGTTTTATCCCGGCGACACTTTCGGACAGGAATTCGCATATCCGAAGTCGGAGTCCGAAGTGCTCTCCCGCTTGAACAACGAACAAGTTCCTTCGACGGGATCTGAGGAAGCCTATCCCACGTTGAAAGAACGCCCAACTGACTCTGTGGCTCAGAACACGAATGAAGCGGCATCGCAAAACACCGATGTAGCTGTCTCGCAGCCGCCTGCGGCACAGCCGGAGAATCCGCCCGCGACCGCTGCTGCCGCTCCTGAGCCGACAACCAGCGCGGCCAATACCCAGGTCCCCGCTCAGCAGAATAACGCCCAGCAGGAGACCCTGCCGCACACGGGAAGCTCGCTTGCCATGATTGGGCTGGTTGGCTTAACGCTCCTGGCTTTCGCGGCTCTGATGCGAATGACGCTCCGAGCATAATCGTCTTCTTTCCAGCACCCGGTGTCCGAAGCTACGGGCACCGGGCGTTCGAATTCGATTGCCACAAAATGGCGGCTGCAAAACGGCACGAAACAAATGAGTCCAGAGGGAATTGATATACGCTGCGCCATGCCACGCACTGTGCCACGCACGACAGTGAGACACTCGCTCTTTTTCCTGCGCTGCCTCGAATATAGTTTCTGGATCGTGGGCGCTTTGGCTCTGGCGTGGTTTCTGCTGCTGCACTTGAGCACATGGAAATTTCAGCAATCTCAAGCCGTGCGGCTCGAAACTCTGCGGTTGGAAACTCTTCGGAAAGAACCGGCCAAAATCATTCCCCTCCGCTCCGGCGATCCATTTGGCAAAATCTCGATTCCAAGAATCGGCCTCTCCGCCATGATTGCTGAAGGAGTCGATGATGCTACCCTACGTCACGCCGTCGGCCATTTTCCCCGGAGCGCCACGCCTGATGCAGCCGGCACCGTAGCCCTGGCGGGCCATCGCGATACGTTTTTTCGGGGGCTTGCCCGAGTGCGGCTGAATGACCTGATTGAACTCGAGACCCCGTCCGGAACATATCAATACCAGGTCATTCGCACCGCGGTCGTGGGCCCCGAGCACGTCGAATTGGTTCAGCGTTCCAGTAATTCCGATCTCACCCTGGTGACGTGCTTTCCGTTCTACTACGTCGGACCAGCTCCGCAGAGATTCGTAGTGCAGGCGCTACGTCTCACGTCGCAATGAACCCGCTGCAATGAACTGCGGGCAGCCCCCGGAGTAGTGACTGAATTTGAATTCCTTCGCATACTTTGCGGCCTTTCCTTTGCGACCTTTGCGGTTAAAGTCTTTTGACTCGCCGTAAACCGCAAAGCTCGCGGAGCCAACCCGCAAAGTAGGGGAAGAAATTCAAATTGCCAGCCATCCGGGAGGCGCTCTCTCACTTGTAGGATTTCGGCGGCAGCAGAATCTGAATACCGAAATAACCGAGGAAATAAGTCTGGTTGCTGCGCGCGGGTTCCAGGCTGCGTCCGGCCATGACCAGGAAGATGATCGGACTATGAATTTTGTAGCGCGCGCCGAAGTCGATGGTCGGCTGGTTTTCCGAAGGCTGATGCGAAGAGCGGAAAGTCCCCTGGTTATAGAACTCGATGTCTCCTTCGAGTTTTGGAGTGAAGTCGTGGCCCACGACTAAACCGGTGATCCAGCCATCCGGTCCTTTGTGGACTGCCTGATAGCCGATTTCGTAATCCACATCCACCGGGCCAAGTTTCTTGGTGAACTCGAAGGGCAGCAGGAAGCTCGGGCTCGGGGGGGTAATGCCGCGTCGCACCGCGTCGTTGGGATTGTTAAGAAAGAACTGCGGAAACACCGAAACCGAAAGACCATCTTCTCCGCCGTCGTAGAAACGCCACTTCACGCCGGGATTCGATTGGCCTAGCCCAAATTGCGTCCTGCCAAATTGCGCCGCGGTAGACGGATTCTGGACGCGCAGCCAGGCGTTCTCGTAAGTCAGCTGAATCCGCTCGCCAATGCCGAAATTGATGTCCACATCCGGAGTATGCGAGACCGATTGGCCGCTGTAGAAGAAAGGCATGTAGCCGAGATTGATTTCCCAGTTGAAAGGGCCGGGCGTGCCCGGATCGTTGGTGTAG
>Ga0209006_10001457_pt1 | contig 21467 bp, 14 predicted proteins | sample JacPin_JW_Ref_O2_FD_188567 | JGI IMG/M metagenome (GOLD analysis project Ga0209006, IMG submission 188567) | Forest soil microbial communities from Algoma, Ontario, Canada - Jack Pine, Ontario site 1_JW_Ref_O2 (SPAdes) (version 2) | ecosystem: Environmental > Terrestrial > Soil > Boreal... | reverse complement strand
ATGCCTCCGGCACGAAGTCGCCGGGAGTCGCCTCGGTGGGATCGAACGCGGTGATAGGCCCGGTAAAACCTGCCGCGAACTGGTTGCCGTTTGCGTCAGTGGTAGCGAAAGGCTCGATCGTGGCAACCGGGGTGTTGCTGTTGCTGACGTTGGTGATCAGGATGCCGCCGCTTGACCCGTACGAGCCCTGCTGCGTCGTCATGGTCTCCTGGAACACGATCGTCAGGTACGGGTACTCGGGGTTGCCGAACTGATCAGCCGCGCCAGGCCCGTAGATGGAGCAGTAGAACTCTGAGCCGGCCTGCGCGTTGTACGCATCGAACGTAGGCGTGCCGCCAGGTCCCAGGATAAGCGCGGTCGCGCCACCGCTCTGTAGGTTCGTCACGATCTCGGTCTGCGACATGTCGTAGGTGATGGTACCTGCGCCGACCGGGATAGGAATTGCCCCGACGTAGTTGACCAGGGACGCGCCGTTGTATGTCTGCGGCAAGGTCGTGTCAGCTGAGAAGCCTACCTCAAGGATGGACTCCACGGTGTTCTGAGGGAACGCGTTAGTGAACGTGAGGAATACGTTCACGATGGTGTAGCTGGGGCCCAGCTGTGAGGCAAGTCCCACTGGCAGTAGCAGCATGGAGTTCTTGCTGCCCGAGGCAGTATCAGACGGAAGGCCCCCGGAGTACAGCACGGAGTTCACGCCGCTGTTCGGGTTGTTCTGCTGGTTGACGTTGTAGGGCGTGCCGGGACTGCTCGAAGAGTCCGTGCCTGTGTAGGTCACCGCAGCGGAGAACGGGATGGTGAGCACAGTCAGGCCAGGGTTGGTCACCATGTCCCCGGAGCCGCCTCCGCCGTTCCCGAAAATCCCGCCAGCTGGCGATCCTGGAGTGACGTTGCTAGCTCCGCCGTTAGCCCCTGCGAATCCGCCGCCGGCTGCCGTGGTGACAGCGGCAAGGTTGGCCGGCTGAGTGGCCGGGGTACCGCCGTTACCTCCTGTAGCACCTCCTGCGGACGCTCCGGTACCGCCTGCTGCACTAGGGCCGCCTGATGCTCCGCCGCCAGCGCCGCCTGTTGCGGCGGTGAGCCCGAACGCCTGGTTGACGCCCGTGGATGTCAGGCAGTCATTAGCGAACCAGAAGTTTGACACGGCCCCGAAGAACCAGTTCGCGTTGGCCGAAGGGTCCATGCCCATGACCGTGGCGTAAGCTCCGGCTGGTACGGAAGTGTAGCCCGTGGTCACGGTACTGGAAGCCAGCGTGCCGTTAACGTAGAGGCTGAGCGTGCCTGCGTTGTACGTTGCCACGACGTAGTACCAGGTACCTGGCGTCGGCGGCATGGCCGCACTGTTCACCGTGTACCTCGTGGTCCCGTTGCCCACGGATATGTACAGCTGCCAGGTACCGGCATTGTTGAAGAAGTACAGGGCAAAGCCCTTGAAGGTGCTGAACACGTAGTTCACGTTGTTCGCAGCTACTACAGCAAAGGTGCCAGTCGGCGTGTTGCCCCACTCACCCTGCGGAGCCTGTACCCAGCCTGATATGGTGAACTTTGAGCCGTTAACTGACGTAAGACCTCCGCAGGCAAACCTTGCCGCCTGGGAGTTGAAGCTGCCTGCATTGAATTTTGATGTCCAGGTGGCCGTGGTCTGGTTCGGGCCGTAGGTTCCTGCGACAGAGGTGTACGCGGGAACCTGGGCAGGAGCAGCGGGGTTAGCCTCACCGGTCTCGAAGTTACCCTTGCCGATGTTGGCCCAGGTGCCTGTATGACCGCGCCCTGTTGCGTCGTTCCTGGTAGCACTGGAAAAGTTCGAGTCATTCATGATGTACCAGTCAAGGATTATGCCGGTACTCAGGGTGTTGCCGACGAACATGCCTGGTGTCTGGGCAAGGGACAACGGGTTGTCTGACCCGTTACCCGAGACGTTAGTGCCGCCAGCTCCGCCGTCGAAGTGAACGGAATTGGCAGATCCTGTGCCGCCGTCACCGCCAATGCCTACCGATGTCTGGTCCGCGCCACCGCCGCCGTTAGCCACAACCCCGCCGGCAAGACCAATGCCAGCTAGGTCGAATGCCGTCGTACCTCCGCTGGTACCTGCGGCACCGGGAAGAGTCTGCACGCTGTTGTTGAACCCGCCGCTGCCGGGCAGGCCGCAGACGTACACGTACGACTTACCAGGCTCTATCGGGTACTGGAACTCGCAGGCGTACTCACCGCCGCCACCGCCGCCACCGCCCTGGCTGGAGTTCCCGCCGCCTCCGCCGCCGCCGGCACCGAAGCACTCGACCGTGGCATACCACGTGGACCCGTCGCCGTTAACATCTGGCGCTACCCATACGCCATACGAGGTGTCCACGTTCACGCCTACATACCGCGCGGTCAGCTCGTTGCCTACGCCGCCGCTAACGCCCGGCTGGTAAACGGTTACCGGGGACAGTTCAGTAGTCAGGCTGGGAACAAGAGTTGCCAGTCGCGTAACTGTTGCCTGTGCCTGGTTAAGTGCCTGTGACTTACCAAGATTCGGATTTGGAGGTACGGAGGCAGCCATCACACGCTCCGGTCCAGGTACCAGCGTGGCGCGTACTGAATCGAGAGGTTAGGCGCACCGGAAGGCGAGTACACCATGAACAGGTTGTCACCCGAGCCGATGTAAATCGCCCCGCCGCTGACCTGCGTGTAGTCCAGGACAGAGATCTGGTGCTGGCGGTCCTGCATGGACCCGCCGACGAATCCCAGGTCCTTATCGGACGTTGCCTCGTCAAAGAAGAAGTTCACGTACTGCCCGTAGCCAGGCTGGCCGGGGTCAATGTTGACTTCCACGGTCTGGCCGAGCGTATCCAGCATGAGCACGTCCATGAACCGGTCACTGGTGTCGGTGTCGTTGATCGAGATCGTGAAGTACGACTGGTCGTTGTACTTGAGGTAGTCCTTCACTGGAAGGGTCACCTCGCCCATGTCGATCAGCCCGTTGGTGGCATCCGTAGCCGGCGTGACGGCACGACTGGCCTGCACGGAGTACTTAGGACCGCCTGGGAACTCGTACTGGTTGATAGTGACAGTGATCTGCCGTGCGGAGCCGACCGTGGCACTGTTCCAGTAGTTGGCCGAGAGCATGACGGTGTACGTGCTGTTGAACGTGGCAGGCAGTATCCCGTTGAGGCTGGGAACTGCATACTCCGTGTTGTTCGGCACGTCTGTGATAGGGATAGGCGTGATCGGGTTGACGTTCGGGTCCGTGTTGGAGTTCAGGCTGTGCACGATCAGGGTGTTGAAGGCCTGAAGCGGCGGGGTCCATGTCAGGCGGAGAGCACCCGGAGCACCCTGGCCGCCTTCCTGCGGGGCCGCAGACGTGCCGTAGCAGCCGCCACCGCCACCACCGGGGTACGAGGCACCTCCACCAGGTCCAGCGATCCCAGGAGGCGCTCCAGCCCCGCCCTTGCCGCCGCCCGTGTAGCCCGGCGCACCGAACTGCCACACTCCTGGGTAGCCAGGACCGTTCGCGCCACCGCCTGCACCGCCACCAGTACCTACCGGAGGCATGGTGAGGCCCAGCATGATCGTAGCCCAGGGAGCACTGAGGATAGCGGACGTGAACGACGGCGCGGCCAGGTCGATGGCCTGAGCTGCGTAGAGCTGGTTCTTCAGGTAGCTCTGGTCAATCGCGTCAATCCAGTTGTACGCCTGCGCCCAGCCGCCCCAGGACTGCGCGGTAACTACTGACGTGCTGAACGCGATCACCATGTCGTTAGGGGACGCAGGCGTGTAGGCCGCGCTGACAGCAGAGCCGTTACCGGTCACGCCCAGTGCCCCTGACACGTCTACGCCTAGGGCAAGAGGTGCCCACAGCACGTCAACTGTGTAGTTGGGCGCAGCTGAGGCATGGCCCCAGTTGATCGTTCCGGTGGTGCCGGCAGCCAGTGCATTGGTAACCGGAGCGGTAGCTATCCAGGCTACTCCGCCGCTCACGGGCTGAACTGTGGTGTTCCTGAAGGTGTAGACATTGCCCGCTGCATCCGCCATAGCTGAAGGGCCAGCTGTAACAGACGCGCCGGACCCCGCCATGCCGGCTACCACGATCATGCCGTTAGCGGAGATCGCAGCTTCCGAGGCCCAGGTGGTCTGCGCACCGGGCGTAGTACCGGTGCGCCAGTCGATACGTACCAGCGAAGCCTGCTGGTTCATCAGCACCAGGGGGATGCACAGGACGGCCCAGTTTGCCGACCCGGTTAGGGAACCGCTGAAGATGTCTCCGCTGTTCGCCGCTCCGGTACCGCCGCCCTGGTTCTGCATGATGTACGCGCTGAGAGTGGCTGTACTGACCGAGATGGACGGGGTAGACGAGGCGTTGAACCAGGTCTTGGTCTGAGTTAGCCCGGATACTGTCTGGCTGCCGTCGCACAGGACAATACCAAGCTCAAGCTGCTGCGAGTTGGTGTCTGCTACGCCGAACTGCCCGGTGAACGAGGAGCTGGTGCCGTGGTTTGACGCACTGTTACCTGAGGTAACACCTGTCGCCAGCCACGGGGAACCGTACCACAGCAGCGCGTAGTTCTGTGACGTGGCAGACGCCACCGACAAGGTAGTGGACGTAGTGATGGGGTACTCAATGTCCGCAACGTACGCGTATACCGTCCAGGCACCCGGCGCGGCTACGTCAAGGCCCGCCAGCTGGTAAAGGTTCCCGGCAGAGTCCGTCACTACAAGGTCAAGGACTTCCGTCTGAGACTCGATCAGCACCACGGCAACGCCCTGGCTCACGGAAGCCGAGGACGCACCGCTGATCACCGAGTTGGCATCCCACGAGCCTGAAGTCAGGGTAGTGAAGTAACCCTGCGTCGGGCTGCCCATGTACGAGCCCAGGGTGCTGTTGACCAGGATGCCGCCAGGCCCGCCAGCGTTGTGAATGGTGTTAGACGAGCCTGTGCCACCGGTTGCGCCTGCCGCGCTGTTGTTCGCCGCTGAGTTGCCGCCGTGGGCAGTTACGACCGTGCCTGTCAGGGCCGTTGACCCGAAGGTAGTGTTACCTCCGTTCACAGGTGAGCCGCTGCCCACTGCGTACGTTAGCTGCACCAGGCCTGTGCCGCCGTCAGCGCCGAGGTAGTTCGTCTGCACTGTCCCTGGAAGTGCCTTAGACGGGTTAGCCGGGTTGAAGATGGGGGCAGTCTGGTATCCGCCGCCGCCACCGCCACCGGGCTGAACTCCAACGCCGGGGAAGCCAGGTGTGTTAGCACCTGCACCGCCTGCACCGCCCTGACCCTGGCCCGTGCCGCCTGCGCCGCCCTGCTGCCAGTTGCCGACGTTCGCCACGTACGCCTGGGAGTTGCCTCCGGCACCGCCAACCGCGTCCGCGCCGCCCGCGCCGCCGCCACCGCCACCGGAGGGACCGGGAGACGTGCCACCGCGTCCGCCTGCCCAGCGGTTAACGGCAATCAGGGAGAGCGCGATGCCACTCCACGTTTCACTGCTCGTGTAAGTAGGCGCGCAGGTGAGACCAGAGGTAACACCGTTAGCTGCCGTCTGCTCGAACACATCGCAGTACAGCACCGGGCTGACGTTGCCGTTGAAGCTAGCCCCGCCGTACTTCCACCCCGCTGGCGTGGTGTGGGCGTTAGCCCCGGTGTTAGTGAAGATCGCCAGTACGGCCCCGGCCGGATAGTGCGTGGCATTCGAGGTGATGGAAGGCGTTGAGCTGGTACCGCTGTTAGCTACCGCAGCCACGTCCACGCCGACAACTCCCGGCACGTCGTAGAACAGGGCCATCATGTGCTGGCTAACGCTCTGCTTGACAGTAACAGCCCCGCGCCCGGTAACGGTCTTGGCGTCAAAGCAGGCGAACACGTACGTGAAAGCGCCTGTGTTGTTAGACGTGGCGATCTGCGTGTACTTGTTGCCAGCGGTGTCTGAGACTGTGATTGTGGCAGCACCGGAGACAGTTACCACTACGAGCGCCGTGTCGCCGCCGAACAGCAGGACCGAGGAAGTCGTTGCGCCCATGGCTGCGGACGTGACGTTACCGGACGGGATAGCGTACGCCGTGCGAGCGAAGCTGACAGCCTGCTGAGGCGTGCCAAAGCTGCCGCCGACACCACCACTGGAGCTGCCTGTGAGTGAGGTAAGGCCACCCGCCGCCTGCACGTAGGCCGGCGCGGCACTGGTGGTGCCCGGTGGACCGAACCAGGAGATCGATCCTTCTCGTGACGCGATCGTGGCAGTGGTAGTTCCGGTGTCGGCCTTGCCGCCAGGTCCGGTGCATACGACGTAAGTCGTGCCAGGGGTAACAGGCACGTGCGAGTAGGCGTACTCACCGCCGCCACCGCCGCCGGCACCGGCACCTCCCGCACCGCCTCCGCCCCAGGCTTCTACCAGGACGTTGGTCACGTTGGCAGGGCAGGTCCAGTGCCCGGTACCGGACTTGTTGAACTGCACGACGGTGTTTACCAGCTGGCCGGGCGTACCGCCGCCGCCGATGGACCACGGGACCTGCTGGCCAGGCAGCACACTGAGAGCAGGCTCCTGCGCGTACTCACCACCGCCACCGCCGGCACCGAACAGCACTCGCGAGAGGTTGGACGCGGCACCCGCGCCACCACCTGCCCAGGCCTCTGCCTGAACTGAGTACACACCTGGCGGAACGATCCACGTGCCCGTGCTGGGCGTAGTGATTTCCTTGGTCTGATTCTGCGCGGCCGGGAGCTGGCACTGCACAGAGACGGGAGCCCGCGCGCTGCCAGGCAGGGCTAGCATCTGGTAGACCGTACCGCGAGGAGATATGCCGTTCTGAATAGTCTGCGGGTTAGCCACGACGTAGTTCAGCCAGCAGTGCATGCGGATGTAGCCGGTGTGTCCTGAGGAATTCCAGTTGGATATACGCACGCTGTACGACGTGACGGAGTTGTAGTTGAACGCCTTGCCCTGCGGGATAGGGGAGTTGACCAGCACCCACTTCGGCGCGGACGGACTGGTGCCGTACGGAGCGGCATTCTGCTTCTTGGAGAAGGAAAGCTTGCGGCCTAGGTCATCGGTCAGGGTCCACTGGAAAGTAACGTTCGAGACGAACTTAGGGTCCTTTGGCCACTGCGTGTCATAGGCCTGGCCAAAGTACATAGACAGCACAGGGCAGCCTACGATATTTACCGGCGCGGTTACCGGGCCGTTGAGAACCGTCTGGGTATAGGTGGCGGCAGGGTAAGGTGCCTTGAACGGCGTCGGCGGCGAGTAGTGAGCACTGTGCCCGATGAAGGTAGGCGGTGGTGTAGTTGTGTCTGAGTTCCAGTACTGGTTCGCCGGCACGAGCGCGATCACGATTACCGCAGACGGGTTCGGCATTGAAGTTGCCACCACAGCCATTGATGTCTGGGCTAGTGCCTGACTGGACCAGGACGTGGTGTTGTTGTAGCCGTTTCCGAAGTTGCCCTGGTAGTTCGTGAATGGCGGGTTACCTGAGCTGCCCAGTCCAGCACCCATGTATATCACCAGGTCGTACTGACCAACGTTGAGCGTCTGATTGAATGTGGAAGCAGTTTCCGCGCCCTGGAAAAGCACAGTAGGAGTCCAGGCACCGGAGATAGAACTCCATACGGACGAGAAGTTACCGGAGCCGCTGGTGGTAATCGTCACGTGGTCCGCAGCGGTAAGCGGGTTGACTACGCTAGCCATCCAGATGAACTGAATGCACAGTCCGCCTGTAGACTGCGCTGCAACCTGCTTGTACACGTTGCCCTGGGTGTCAGTAATGCTCGTGATCGTGCCGCCCGCAGCCTGTACTTCAACCATGCTGGTGTTACCGGCAGCAATGGCATGCCCGGTGGCGATATTCCAGGTGGACGTGCTGGTCGGGTTGGCAAAGCCCATTTCCGTCACGGTAGGATTGCTGATGATAGGCGCACCGCTGAGTACCGTGCCGAAAGTGTCCAGTGTGGAGGGCTGAACGGTCTGCGGGTTGATACCGCCTGAGATAGGACTCTGGAACGACAGATTCTGTACGCCGTCAATGTCCGAGCGCCCGTAAGGCAACGCCTGGATAGACAGCGTGATCATGGCGATGGGGTAGTTAGGTCGGCCGATAGCCTGGCCCGTGGCACTACCGCCAGCGGAGTAGTTGAAGCCGTACAGGGGTGAGCTGGGGAGCGCCCTGAAGGCATCGAACAGCATAGGCAGGCCGGTGTCAGCCGGGGTCCACTTGATTGTGTAGGTCTGCTGGTCAATGACCGACATCAGGTACTCGCGCGCCTTGAGCACCTGGTTCATTCCGCCTGCTTGTGTACCGAAGATCACTATGGGCAGGCTCATAGTGCGGTTTGATGCACGATCACCGAACGGTCGCTCACCGTCCAGGAGCATGGAGGCAACGACATCCTGCGTAGGCTGAGGAGCATTCAGGTCATAGCTCGACTCATAGCCGAAGGCAGCGGAGTTCAGTGAGGGCGGTGCCAGGATTCGGAACGTTGGCCCCTGGCCGTTGTAGTCCTGAAGTTCAGGGATCAGGCACTGCACACCCTGAGCGCCGCCCATCAGCTCGATCACGTTGTCGATAACCAGGGAGTCAGAGTCTCCGAGCAGCAACGGGTTGTAGTTCCAGGCAAGGGTGGGGGTGCCGTTGAGTGGGGACCAGGGCCAGGTCGTATAGGTGAACGCGTAGTTCACGTTGACGATGTTGCCGTTCTGGTCCGTCACCGTCGCGTTGTAGACCAGGAGCGGATTGGTTTCAGCCGGCGTGCCCAGGCACTGGATGATAACGACCGCGTATGATGCCGTGGCCGGAGCGGTCTGGTATGCGGAGTTAACCTCGTAAAGGACGCCACCGGTCATGTTGGACTGCACCACGGCTGCGCTAGAGGAGATCTCTATGCCGTTAGCCGTGTACCAGGCGATGTAGACCTGCACCCCGCTGGTGTACGTGGTTGCATATGAGCACACAACGTCGAACTGGTACTCCACCCCCACGGTAACCGGGATGTTCTCAGACTGGGCCTGAGGGTTGGCAGAGGCAGCGGTGTTTACAATTGTCATCCAGTACGGGAAGTTCCCCGGACCTGAATACGATGCCACTATGCCTCCTCGTTCGGGGTCAGCCTACAGCCAAGCCTGCGCACGGGCAATTACCCCTGAGCCCCGTAATATCCGTGCCGCACGCCGCTGCCTGCGGAAGTCTGCATTGCCGTGCCGATCGCCTGCGGGAACTGCTGCCAGAGCTTGATAAGCATCGCGAGCTGCTGGTTCACAGTCTGTCCCTGGACGTTCGTCATCGGCTGCATCATGCTGTTGCCGCCCCCGCCGCCACCGGAGATCGGGCCGACGTACTCTGGCTGACCGTTCTCCGCGAAGGAGTAGGGCGTCCCGGAGTAAGCCCCGACACCGTAGACAGGCTCACTGACCATGCCGCCCGAGCTGTGCGGCTTGGTCTGGTTGAGCTTGCCAGCAACCTGCGCCTGTGCTGCGGCGGCCTTGACGCCGGCCTGGGTAGACCCGCCCATCAGCGCAGCGTAGATCTCGTTGGCGAGAGCAGGGCGCGTGTCGGACCCGGCCGAAGCAGGAGCCTCGTACCTGGACCACACGTCACCGGCAGCCACCGGGTTGCCGGCCGCGTTCAGCGGGCCGCGACCGCCTCGGGCGTTCATGTACCCGATGACGCCCTTCAGCTGCTGGGAAAGGTCATAGGCCACGTTCCCGGTTGGCCCGGTGTAGCCGGGAGGAAGTCCCACGGTGTTGCCGGTCCAGCCGATAAGTCCCCATCCGCCAGAGCCTCGTGACTCAGGGCCGGCCGAGTCCTGCTCACCGGAGATGGTAGCTGCCATACCAGCGGCAGCGGCAGCGTTCAGGCCGTTCTGCATGAAGTACCTGGCATACGCTACAAGGGCCGCCAGGGACTCGAACCCGCCGCCGAACTTAGACGGGCCGCTGTAAGCTCCGCCAGCGACGTTCAGGCTATTCTGCGCGCTCTTGAGCACGGCACTGGCGAAGGCCGCCGTAGCCTCTGTCGCGAACTGCGAACTCTGTGTCGTCGTCCAGGGATTGACCTGGTTGATAGTACCAGCCTGCGATGCCGCAGCCCCGGCGAAACCGCCGGCCGCCATGCCCGGAATACCTGCCGCCTTGGCCATGGACGCGAACGCCGGGGCGTGCGAGGAGGGAACCACCAGCTCACCGGGAGCCAGCATGGCAGGCACGCTGTCCTGACCGTGGACACCACCGGGAACCACACCACCCGACGCAAGGCCGTGCGCCGCAGCGGAGAAGTTCAGGCGTGCAGACAGGGCAGGCTGACCGGGGATGTTCGCCTTGGCGACCACGCCGCCGCTGCCGGAGATCGTGTCGTTGGTGGTGGTGTTGTACGGAGAGCCTGCCGCCAGCTTGTGCAGAGAGGCCCACAGCTTGTCCGCAGCGGCCTTGGTGTCTCCTAGCTGGGAGGCAGTCTTCTCGAACGCTGAGCGTGTCTCTCCGGCCTTCCCAGCCAGGGTGTCAAGGTACTGCTGCTTCAGGGTGTTCCACAGGGTGTTAGCCTGCGCCGTGGTAAGGCCCAGTCCGCCCATGGCAAGCTTCTCGAACGAGTCCTTCATCTTGTCACCCTTGGTGACCATCTCGTCCAGGTTCTGCATGGCGAACTCGCCCCACAGGGTCTGCGCCTGCTCAGTGGTGAGGTGCAGGCCGTTCATGGCCATGTTGATGAACTGGCCCTTGGTGCTGGCCGCCTTGTTACCCAGTTCGTCCAGGTTCTGCTTGCTGAAGGCAGCCCACAGGTCGTTGGCCTTGGAAATGCTGATTCCCAGGCCCTGGTTAGCGAAGTTCACGAACTCGGACTTGGCGTTCTTCGTGTCCTTGCCGCTGTTCACCATGGCGGAGTCCTGCTTGACCAGGGCTGCCCAGACGTTGTTCAGCTGGGATGTGCTGCCCGGCAGGGTGCCTTCCAGGCTCGCGAACGCCGCCGCATTGAGCTTGGTGTAAGTCGCGTTAGCCTTGGCAGCTGTGGTGTTGTGCTGCACGGCGGAGTCGTACTTGTTCCACTGGGAAATCGAGTCGCCCATCTGCGCGTCAACTTCCGCAATCTGGCCAGGAGTGAGGCCCATCTGCTTCAGGAACGCGTTGAGGTATTGCTTCGCCTGCCCAGTGGACAGGTTCATGTTCTTCAGGGAAGCCATGTACTCCCCTGCGGCTGCGACAACCGGGCCGGAGATCGTCTTGTGAGACGACTGGAAGGCCTTATCCAGGTTAGTGGTAGCCCCGGTGAGGTTAGCAGTAGATGCCAGCGCCGCACTCTGTGCCTGTGTAATGCTGGTGTCTATTACATTACCCAGGTTCTTCTCAGCCGTGGTCAGGTTGGTAGAAGAGATAACAAGGTTAGCCTGAGCACTGTTCAGCTTGACTGCCGCGCCCGTGGTGTTACCGACCCACTTGGCTAGGACCTGGAAGTTATCCGTGGCCGGCCCGCCCATGAGCTGCGCGAGCCTGGACAGCTCTGAGGTGGCCTCCTTACTGCCAGCCGCGAACGGAAGCATGGAAGCAATGATGGCCTTGCCACCGATAGCAAGCTGCTTCTGTGATGCAGCCGTGCTACCAGATGCCACGTTCAGGGTCTGGAGGTTACCGAACAGGGTGACGCCCGACGCAAGCTGCTGGTCGAATGCCGACCGGACTGCGAGAGAAGACGCAGACAGGCCGTTCATTGTCGCGCCGTACGCGGGAATCTTTTCGCTCAGCTGACCGAAGTGCACCTGGATGTTAGCCGCGCTGTTGGCCGCGCCGCCCATTGCGCTCTTGATAGCGCCCAGGCCCTGCTCGAACTGCGTGAATGAGCTGTCTGCGCTCGTGCCCATCGCAACCCACTGGGACTCAGCACTCGTCAGGGTCTGAAGGTTCTTGGTGACCGAGCCAGTGGAGATGTTGATGGCACTCAGCTGAGCCCCGGCTGCGCCGGCCGTCTGGTTCATGTAGCCGTAGCCCTTGGCCAGGGCCATCAGCTTCTCGTACTGGTTGCCGTACGCTGCCGCACCCTCAGTTGCGATCGTGCCGGCCGACACACCGATGACGTTAAGCGCCTGCTGAGCAGCGCCGGCCGAGCCGAATACCTTCGTCAGCTGGCCCATGCGCGTAGCGTACTGGTCGTTCTCGTTGATCAGAGTGTTCAGCTGCGCGCTGTACTGCGCGTACGCGCCGGTCGAGTTCGCCTTCTCCTGCGAACGCTGCCCCTGGCTCTGCGCGGCATTCAGCTGCTCCTGCTGCTTCAGTATGTTCTTGATGGAGTCAGCCTGCGCCGAAGAGACATTGGTGGGCGTGCTGGCAACAGCCTTGTTGTACCCCGTCTGCGCACTGGTCAATGAGCTAAGGGACAGGCTCATTTGCTTCTGGGTCTGAGCAATGGCAAGGGTCAGGTTCTGCCCGATGTTGTTGACGTTCGAGCCGCCCACTAGCTTCTGCATCTGAAGGTTGAACTGCACCGCTGCGTCAGTGGTGTGCTTCAGGGCAAAGTACAGGATGCCGCCGACCGCTGCGGCTGCGGCAATTGCGGCTAGTCCGAATCCGCCCAGGGGCACAATCGAAAGGGCATCCCCGAACAGCTTGCTGCCGATAGCCGCTACCTTGGTAGACTCTCCGGCCTTTGCCGCGTCGTTACCCAGCTGGTTGACGCTCTGCCCGTACTTGAGCGTGTTGGCACCCCACGCAGCGAGGCCGCCGACCATGCCGCCGATAGCGGTGCCGAACTTGTTGAACTTACCCTGCGCAGAGGCTAGTGCGTCTCCTGTTACTTCTGAGGCCATGCCCATCTTGGTGAGATAGGTGCCGATGGCAGCAGCGCTGATCGCACGGCCCAGTGCGTAGACAGCGGTAACAGCAAGGCCTGCGTAGATAATGAACCCGTGAATGGCAAGGCCGACCCTGAGGAAGAAGTTGCCGACCGGGGACTGCATGATAGCGGCGGTAGCCTGAAGGAACCCGTCACCAATAGCAAGCAGCAGGTGCACGTAGCCGGGCATTGCCTTGAAGAATGCACCGAAGATAGCACCTAGTGCCTGGAAGCCACGTCCGATGGCTTCGAAGTCTCCCGACCCGGAGGAGATGATGTCATGGATGGCCTTCGCGCCCTTTTGTGACCAGTTAACCAGGTCAGCACCCCAGTTATCGACAACGACGCCGACCTTAGCCAGCGCGGTACCGAGGTTTGCCGAGTTGCCGGTGATGATCTGCATCCACTCACCGAAGGCAATCAGGATACTCGGCTCAATAGCCCGCTCGATGTTGTCGAACTGCGGGCCAAGGTCAGTCAGCTTGCCGCCAACGCCGTCCAGGATGACGTTGATGTTCTTCCACTGGCCGTAGATCTTCTCGCCAACGGGGAAGGCATAGGCGGCGAACGCGCCCACTGCGATAAGAGCAGGTGCCCAGGCTGCCGCGAACTCGAAGATGGCATCACCGAGCAGGTGCCACACGTGCACAGAGGAAAGCAGGCCCGGCATGAAGCTGCCGAAGATACCACCGAACGTGGCGATCTTGGCATTCAGGAAACTCCACCAGCCTGTGGCACCGGAGGCAATGATCATGGAGTTCTGCGCCGCGAACTTCTCCAGCACGGATGCAGCGAACAGTCCCTTTGTGCCGAAGCCATCCAGGTCTGTGTTAAGAACACGCAGCTTCTGGTCCAGGTCGTCCACACCGGTGGTACTGAGAGAGGCAGCCTTCTGAAGGGCAAGCGGTACTGGCTGAGGACCAACACCGCCGCTGTACTTCATCCGGGCCATGGTCTGCTCGAAATCATCCTGGGTGTTAGTCAGGTGATCCGTGGCCATAGCCGCGTTCATCGTGCTGTTTACCAGGTCGTCCATGTACTGGCGCTCGTGCTGAAGGTCAGTAGCCGCCTGAGCCATGGCACCCTGGAACTGCTCGGTAGACCTGGTAAGCCGGTCGGTAGCCGTCAGGTCAGCCAGAGTCTTGGTCGTCAGCTCGTCCAGGTACTGTGCTTCACCCGCATTGTAGCTGCCGGTTCCCGCAGTAGAGTACGCGCCGGGCACACCAGGCAGGACGTAAGCCCGCACTGGGATGTTCATCGTCTTCTTCAGGGTCTCCACCAGGGCGATGGCCTTGAAGATGTCAGACTCAAGAGGCAGCGTGTCGGCTGACATGGGCATGTTTTCCATGCTCTTGGCCAGCTTCAGCACGTAGGCCTGAGCTGCTGTGATCTTGGAAAGCAGCGCAGCGTCAGTCGTGTCGGCCCGCATGTTCGCAAGCTCGCTGCTCAGCTCCTTGATGCTGCCGGCCATGATCCCGAGCTTGGCTTCCATCTTGGCGGGATTCATGTCCGGCGTGAGGTGAGACAGGTCAACTTCAAGACCCTCAACTACGGATACAACTCCGTAGAGCTTAGAGAGAATCCTGTTCATGTCGCCATCGGCGTCCATGTTCTCAAGCTGGTGCGCCAGGTCCCCGACTACAGCCTTGGCCCCGTAGACCTTGGACAGGAACTTGGAGTTCGTCGCGTCCAGCTGAAGGCCATCGAGCCGTTCCATAAGGACAAGGACGGCTGTTTCTGCCTCACCGATGCTTTCGATAAGGCCACGGTTATCACCGTCGATCTTCACGTCGCCGCTCAGGCCCTTCAGGGCAGCGGCAATTGCCGTGATCTTGGAGTCAACGTCGGTGGCGTCAGCCTGGAGCTTGATTGACGGTCGCAGCCCTGACAGGGCAGCCTTGACCTTCGCGTCCGCATCCGGCCTGAACTGAGATGCGTCTGCGAGCAGGGAGATATAAGCTTCGCCAATCAGGCGCGACACAACTCAACCTCCCTGCTCACTCAATGGTTACAGCATATAGAGCGGCGCTCATGAAGGGAATCCGCTCGGCGTGGCCGTAGCGTCCGCCGCCCTCTTCCAGGAACAAGGTCGGCCCGTACGGCGCGTTGGTGCCACCGTACAAGTTACCGCTCTTGGTATAGCCCATGTGAGGCCTGATGCCAGCCTTCAGGTAGCCGAACGAGCGAGGCATGTACGAGGTAGAGTCCCGGCCCCAGGAGTAGTTCTGCGGCTTCTGGATAGGTGCTCCTGCCACGGCCAGGGAGGTCATCTCGGCACTCTTCTCCGCGATGAACCTGCCCACTGGCCCGTCCATGCTGTGAAGCAAGTCCTCCAGGGCTGCGTCATTCCACTTGATCTCAGCCATTCCTACCCCAGTGTGTCCTTTGCTTCCTCGGCCTGCTGTTCCCTTGTCCTGGCTGCCTTCAGCTCGTTCATGCCGGGCAGCTCCCACGGGTTGCCCTGGAAGTTGGCCAGTCCGTCAATCTCCTCGTCCTCGAACCTCCAGCGGTCCTCTTCGCTCACACCGCGCGGCAGTTCGGCCTTGGCACTCTCGTCAAACATCTCAGCAATCTGCTCAGGGGTATAGCCCTGCGCCGGGAGCATGACGTTCTTGTGCATCCAAAGAGCCAGGTCTTCGTGGTCCGGGCGGAGTCCGATCTTCTCCTCGAAGTGCTCAATGCGCTCGTCAAGGGTCTCTTCGAACTTGTGCCCCTGCATGCGGGCCTGACGGTCCTCGTCGCGCATGTCTTTCACGACGTGGTAGTACGCGAAGTTGATAGCCTCGCGGATAGTCATCTGGTGGAGCTGCGTGCCACTGCCTTCGGCAAGGGAGCCACCGTCTATATACCCCTGGTTAGATATCAGCCATCCGATGAGCCAGTGGCATCCTCGGTAGGGCGTCCGGCAAGCGCCTCCAAGGCCGAGTTAGCGAAGTCGAGCAGCTCGCCGGCTGCGATCTTGTTCTCGCGCGAGTACTTCCTGAACTCCGCCCAGTCGTCCTCGTGCACGGCGTCCTGAAGCACGTAGTAGACAGCCCGGAGGCCGTCCGCACTCGCCACGTCCACGTCAGAGGCAGCTGCCCATTCCATGAGCGGCATGATGCCTACGTCTTCGGCCAGCCGGAACTCCCGGTCGCCAAGCTTAACGGTAAGCCCGCCGCCCGGAACGTCCTTAGCGCGAGAGCCCTTGGGCATGCGGGCACTCTGGTCTGCGGTCTTGAGCTGAGACCGCGCAGCGCGGCTGTCGCCGGAAATCCTGCGAGGGGTTCCCGTAGGCATCTTGCCACTCTCCATTCACCTGATAGGCTGTCCTTGCACTGAAGCCCTACTAGTGAGTGGAGCGAAAGCCGCAGGCTGTTGGAAGCCTGCGGCTTTCGTTATTCCGATCAGGTGCCGGCGATACCAGTTGACGGGTACCGCTGAACCTGGGACGCAGCGTTCCAGGTGCTCTTGAACGTGACCGCAGCCGCGACACCACCGGACGTGGAGAAGTCCGGAAGAATCGTACCAAAGTAGTACTGGCCGGGAGCCGCGCCTTCGAGACCCAGAAGGGACGGGTAGAGGTAGAAGTTCCTCGGGAGACCGTCTACCGACGCAAGGTAAGTCTGCGAGGTAGCGGTGTCGTAGAAGCCGGTGAAGTCACCAGAGGCGTCCGGAAGGCCAGCGACCCACACAAGGTTGGTGTCGCCCAGAGCCGTCACGTCCACCTTGGCAACGGTGAAGTTGATGGTCCAGTCGGCAACAAATGCCAGCGGGGTTGCCGCAACACCGGTCGTCGGCCCAAGGTAGACCATGCCGTTGCGACCATGGATACGCGACACAGCTTGTCACCCTTTCAATGGGGTCATTGCTGGCCGGCTCCAGGCGCGGTTGCGCTCTGGCCTCGGAAGCTTCAGTTCAAGAGTAAAGGGGAACAGCTGCTTCGGCAATTACTCTGGTGGACGCCACCCGTGGGCAACCAGGAAATCCCGGAAGTCCCCGTTCATTTCCACGTGTGTTCCCGTTACATTCACTGTAGTCGGGAGCAGGTCCAGGAGCAGCACGGGGCGTCGTTTCGCCGCGTCGTACATCAGTTTCAGGGATGTGACGTGCTGTTCGAGCCGGTAGCCGTCTATTTCGATGCGCTCCTGGCCAGGTGTGAGGTCGATACTCACTTTGCCGGGCGTCTGCCGTGAGAACTGCCCGCGCTCAGGCACGCCGCACCACGCTCTCTAGCTGGTGCTGGCAATCGCACCAGGTCTTGTCCATCGTGACGCCATCGCACTGAGCATGCATGTTCTTAGCGCGTGCCAGCGCGCCGTCTTTGGGATCTAGCGGGCTGGCTATCTCATTGCCGGCTCCCCGGCACGGCGGACAGATCACAGCAGGTCCAATCTGGTCATGAGGCCGGTCACGAACCGGCACTGCTTGTCGAACGTGCGGTCAGCCACGGCTTCCAGAGCCTTCTCGGCCTTGCGCTCACGCATCTTATCGCGCTTAAGCCACCACCGCATCTGCTTCTCGGCGTCCTCCGGCCCGTCGAACGTCGGCAGGATCTTGCCGAACACCTCGTCCGACTCAGGACGCCGGTCGCGCAGGAAGAACAGGCCGCAGGCAGCCATCTCGATCTCGCGCGGGCCCATGGCCCAGCCCTCGCCCTTGTGCTGCTCCTCGCCCTCCTGCCGGTACAGGTTCATGCCGATCTTGGTCATGCGGTAGATGCGGGCGGTCTCCGTGTTGTCCACGCACTCGTCCGGCCGGTGGCCTAGGTACTTCCACAGGCCCTGGTACTCCTCAGGAACCGTGTCCCAGCCGTTGCCGCCGAACACCGTGTCGATGCCATCGAAGTTCATGGCGCTGAAGAACTTCAAACGACTGAGGAAGGAGGTGCCGATGAACGAGAAGTCGATTTCGTAGTTGCGAGGGGTGACGGCATAATGCACGTCATCGTCGTAGCTGTGCGGAACGTAGGCCACCGGGCCCAGTTCCTTCCAGCGGTCGAAGTTCGTGGGGTCATTCAGCAGATTCAGGTCCGCGAAGGCACCGCGCATCATCTGCTCGTCGTCCTGGTACGGGCTTTCGGTGTGCAGCATGACGATCTTGTGACCGCGCGTCTTCATAATGTGCAGGCTCTGTGCCGTCTGGAAGAACGCTGAGATGAAGAACACCACGTCAGGCCAGAAGATGTAGCAGGATTCCATCAGGCCCTTGGTAGCCATCTGGGCGATCATCTCAGGGTCAGGCATCGCCTTGCGCACGGGCCCGTAGCCGTGCTCGCACGGTTCTACTTCCTTGTCCTGGAAGCAGGCCATGCCGTAGAAGGTCAGGCGCTCGTTGGTGTTGTACACCATCACCTGGTGGCCCTGCTTTTTCAGTGCCTTGATCCAGCCCCGGTACACGTCCGCAACGCTGAAATCAGGCCCCGGATGAACTACCAGAATCCTCGACACGACTGCTCCCAGGCTTGACGAACGTAAACTCCCACGAGTCTACCTCAGCCAGGAATTCATAGCTTCCGTCAGGCCGGATCAGGTACAACTTGCCGGGCCCGGCCTTGTGGATCGTCACCTTGCGCTCACCTGCCAGTTGATCTTAGCCCCGAAGTACATCGCGCCAGACCAGTCGATCGGGCCGTAGCCGTCAACCACCGTGGTCTCACACCACTCGACTGTACCGCCCAGCGTCGGGTCCATAGCGATGGCCATGGCAACTGACACCACGGAGCTGGTGCGCTCGAAGCCCAGCCACTGGTCAAGGTTGTCCTGCACGTTGGACATGGTGTCCGCTCGCGCGACTACCAGGGCCCCGGCGAAGGTGAACTCCGTGGGCGATAGAGGCCGGCCGCCAGCATCCAGGATGCCCTCGCCCAGGCACACGCCGACCTTAGCCACTGGCGGGCGGGGAAGGACCAGCAGCATTGGCGGCGTGATCAGGTCCAGGTACTCCGCCGATGTCGATAGTGACGGCAACGTGTTCGCTGTGATCTGACTGGCTATCGCTGCCCGGATCGCTACTAGATCGGCCATTTCGGATCTCCTCCACGTGCTTCTTCAGGTACTCAATTGTCGGATGCTCACCGTGAACTTCAGCGTGATGCTTCTTGCAGACCTTGTAGTCGCCCGCAGGGTACGATCCGATTCGCCAGCACTTGTGAGTGTGGCAGTTGTTCCTCTTTGCTGCCTGGTAGCCGTTGTTCAGGATCGCGGCCAGGATGCCCATTGACCACGGGAACACAGACCCGAAGCCGCTCCAGTAGGCGTAGTAGCCATTGGATTCCTGGCCGGTTGCCGAGCCTGTGTGTATGGCCATCCAGTGCTGCCAGTCACCGTAGAAGACAATGAGAAGTACCACGGCCACGCAGACCAGGATTCCTATGCCTATCGCCTTCAGACTTCCCACAGCAGATCCCAGGCTTCTTCGATGTCAGCTTCTCGTTCAGATACCGATCCCCACGATACGACTTTGCCGTCTGCCAGGGAAAGGGCTGCGTGGTCTCCGTGCTCAGTGGAATAGCCGACAACCAGCCCGGCAACGTCAGGGTCTCCGCGCCAGCAGGAAGCTTCGTAGTTCTTCAGGTGCACAGTGCTGTTACGCGGCCAGTGAGTCAGCCACACTTCCCAGAGAACCTCTTCTATCGTAGGTTCCTCGGGGCAGGCCTCAGTCAGCTCCCTGATAGACGCCTCGTCCGCGATGATTCCCTTGATATGCAGCAGGTGGTTAGCCACGGCAGTGATGACGCAGTTGGGCGTGAACTCGTCACCGATCCAGTTGCGCTTGGTGACGGGCTTCTTCTCCCTGGCTTCCTGCCTCATGCGGTGCTGGGCTGCGGCGTACGCCGTGCCGTACCTTGTCGCCGTCCGTGTCTTGGCCGGAGCCGGGGCCTTCTTCGCGGACTTTGCTGCTGCCTGCGTGGCTGACGCCGTTGCCTTCTTCACGCTAGCCTGCCGGGAGGCCTTCTGCTTGGCAACCCGCTGCCCGGCAAGGGCCTTAGCAGCAGCCTTCACGTCTCCGGCATTGTGCTCCGCTGCTGTTCCTGCGGCCTTGCCAGCGGCGGCGATAGCCTTGGACAGAGGGGTGTTACGTGACTTCAAGGTTGACTTGCCGGCCTTCTTGGCGTTCTTGCTGAACTTCTTGAAGACGGCAGCCTCATGACTCATGGCCTGTGTCTGGTCCACGGTCCTCATGACCGCGCTGTGCGCGTACGCCTTCTCACCCGCCTGCGCGTACTGTAGCTTGCCGGCGATGTTGGCGTGGTTGTACATGTCCAGCTCGATACGGGCCTGGAGCGCGGAGTTCTGGTGCGCGAGCTTGGACTGGTTCCAGGACATGCGCGCGGCGTTCGCGGCTATGGCAGCTGCCTGTGCGCTTCGCGTGGCGTTGTTGGCCTGCTTGATCGTGGCGTAAGCGGCATTCAGCCGGTACTTGCGGAAGCCGGTCGCGGCAGAGCGCAGCTGGGCTGCCTGCCTGACGCGCTGGGCTGCGGCGTTGTACGCCGTGTCGTAGGCCTTGAGCTGGGCAGAACTCAGCTGTAGGCCCTTCGGCTTGGCCTTGGTAACCGTGGCCTTCTTGGCGACTGACCCCTTGGCGGCCTTAGCCGGTGCCTTCGATTTCGCTGCCATGGAACCCGAACCTCCGATTCACCACGTCACTGGTGAAGGCGTCAGCTCCGGGCCCGCGCTCTACCTGGCAGCCCCCGGTACCGTGGGGGTCAATCGGCGGAGCCTGCTCGAACTCGTCGTCTTCTACCTCACCGGGAGTTACTATCTTGGCTCCCTGAAGCGTGAGCATCCACGCCCGGCCGAATGCTTCAACGATGACCCGCACTGCCGCCTCCGTGGATCGGGTTGGGAATGATGCTGTGTTCCGTGTGGTCCTGGTGATCGGTTCCTGCGTGGCTGCTGCCGTGGCCCTTCTTGCGGCGCTCCAGCTCGTCCTCGCTGTCCGTGCCGTTGTCGTCAGGCGGGTCGCCGTCATCCGTGTCGTCTAGTACCCCGTGCAGGGCATCCATGAGATCGCTGAGGCCACCGGGCGTGGAAGTATCCAGCCTGTCAGCGATCTTCTCCTGAGTCTCCCTGTGCCGCTTCCAGGCTCGCCAGGGCCGTAGGACCACGCCAGCTATAGCGCCCAGGATCAGGGTGACCCAGAACGCCACGGTGGCTTTGTAGAGGTTGTTGGCCTCAAGCCACCAGTAGATGTGGACCCACCACACCTCAGGCCCCGCGAAGCTTCTTGGCCATCGCTAGGTACGTCGGGTTGGGTGCGAACGGCTTGCGCGCCGGGGCATCTGTCTGCGAAGTCGGCGCAGGAGCGATGTCACACAGGCCTGTCTCCTGAGTCGCTACCTGGTCATCGACTACGGCAGTAGTCTCCACGGTGATGTCGTTGTCCTCCATCAGACTCCCCACTTCCTTCGGGCGTTCACGTAAGGTCGCAGGAGTTCTACTACCCATGGGTTTGATTGTACGCGCACAAGGCCCGTCGCATTAGTGCCGGCCATGCCCCAGGGAGTGTCCTTGGACAGGTAGATGTCCGTGCACAGCATCAGTGAGGCCTGCGTTACCTCAGGCGGGACGTAATCCCATCCGAAGGTCCCTATCAGCTGCACCCTGTTGAGGTGCGAGTAGGGCCAGACAAAGGGCAGCCAGGCACCGTTGGTAGCGATAGCCCCCGGAATCATCAGCGCCTGGAGCTGCATGTACGGACGGGCCACTCCGCCAGC